>Ga0116112_1001378_pt1 | contig 16350 bp, 18 predicted proteins | sample June2015DPH_8_15_FD_89721 | JGI IMG/M metagenome (GOLD analysis project Ga0116112, IMG submission 89721) | Peatland microbial communities from SPRUCE experiment site at the Marcell Experimental Forest, Minnesota, USA - June2015DPH_8_150 | ecosystem: Environmental > Terrestrial > Soil > Wetlands... | reverse complement strand
GATTTGCCGGGCTTCGTCCAGACGGCGCGTGTAGAGGTCAGCGACCGCGACGGCTTCGACGTTCGTGCAGCCCAGCGCGGCCTTGTAGATTTCTTGCCCGCGGCCTCCGGCCCCGATGAGGCCGAAGCGCACACGGTCGTTCGCCCCCAGCACGCGGCCGGCGGGCAAGAGACTGTAAGCGGCGTAAGCGGCTGTTCCGCCCGCTATCTGCTTCACAAATATGCGGCGCGTAAGCATCGTAGTCCTCCTTGGCATTACACAGTTGAATATTTCTTGTTGAGCGCCTTGATCTTGGCGAGGAGTTTGGGCACGCCCGTCTTCGAGTCTTCATCACCCTCGTATTCGGCGGATGTAAAACCCTTGTATCCGCCCAGCGTGAACGATTTCCACACCCGCTCGAGATCGAGAGGCTTTCTGGCCTCGCTGTAGAAATCGCGGATGTGCGTGTGGGTCGCGTAGGGAATGCAGGCCTCGATCTGGGTGTAAGGATCGTCTGGAAAATTGCTGATGTCCAGATTGCACCCCGCGTAAGGTGAATCCACGCGACGCAGGATTTCGATAATGTTCGCGGCTTTAGAGGTAATCCCGCCGTGGCTTTCGATGCCGAGCGTGATCCCTTTCGCCGCCGCGTAATCGCAGGCGGGCTTCATGGTCTCCACCACCCACTGGATGCCCTGTTCGTCGCTCGCGCCCTTGGGAACTTCGCCGCCAAACACGCGCAGGTGGGAGGCGCCGAGCAGCTCAGTGACCTCGAGCCATTTCTTGATCTTCTCGATTTCCTCGGCGCGCTTGGTTGGGTCGGGCTGGCACATGTTGCTGCCGATCGCCGCCCCCGAAAACAGCACGCCGTTGCGGAAGGCCAGGCGCCGTAATCCAAGAAGGTAAGAAGGCTGGGTGGATTTCAAATAGTACGTGGTCATGTCTACGCCGTCGATCTCCAACTCGACGGCCTCGAGGATGAAGTCTTCCATGGTCATGGGGCCGTTCTGGAGATATTTGCGGTACGAGTAAGCGCAGCAACCCGAGAGGAGCCTGGGGTGGCCGGGAGAATTCTTGATGAGCTCCGGGGCTCGGCCCTGAAGCGTGGTTGCGCCGAGGGATAAAGAAGCCGCGGTGAGGCCCGCGGTCTTTAGAAAATCTCGACGATGAATTGCGTTGGTCATGGGGTCTCCTGGGGAATCAGCCGGGATTTCCATCTCGCACTCCCGAGCAGTTGCGAGTATACGCCAAGCCACTTCCCTTTGCACAGTGCGAGCTTGGAAATTGCCGATTGTCGATTGCCGATTGCCGATTGCTCATTGCCGATTGCTGGTGGACAATGGAAGGAGTTGCCACACGACTTTTTCAATCGTCAATCGTCAATCATCAATCGGCAATCAGCCCGCCGCGGCGGACTCGGGATGACATGTCATTCTGAGCGGAGCGCAGCGTAGCGAAGAATCTGCTTTTGGTTGCGGTCGTGCCGCGCTGTGATCTGCCGATCCGCCGCGGCGGCTGCCTGCCCTCAACGGCGGGTAGTCGTTGGGCCCGTATCAGGCCACGCATCGCCCTCTGGATGGCGAAGGAGGCGGTTGCCCTCACCTTCCGCCCCAAACTGAGCTAACTCATTTATTTTCAACGACATTCCCGATTTAACTAGAATCTCCTTTGTTTTCATAGACATTCCAGCTTAAACCCTATTCCAAAAAGTGAAGCGCCTTGTTTTCTGTAACATTCCCGCGTCGGTCGGTCATTTTTAAAGTTACTACGACCATCGTAGCAAAGGGCAGGCAGCGACATGTTGTCGTTTTGGGAGGAAGCCTCGGGGAGTCATCATCGAGCCCTCACGCGCCTGGCAGAACCGCGCACTATCATTAACTAGCCTACTATATTGATGGCAGTTTGTCAAGGGTTCTTTTCGCGCACCTATCATCATGAGGACTCGAAATATCATCTGTTATATAGTATTATTGGAGTAGTTTTGAATTGCAAAGGGTGATTCGACTATGGCGTTGAAGACGAAGCAAGCTAAAAAACCACCCCAACCACCCAAGGGCTCGCGCAAGTCCAAGTTTCAGGCGGATTTGGCTCCTGCCGAGGATCGGATGGTACGGGGCCTAAAACAGGAGTTGCAGCTTAACAGCAACACGGATTTTCTTTCCGACGCCTTGGCGTTGTTCCGCTGGGCTGTAGGGGAAAGAAAGCGCGGTCATCGCATTTTCAGCGAAGCTGAAACGGGCGAGCGGAAGGAACTCGTTTTGCCGAGACTCGAACGCGTTGCCCCCGAACTCGCGCTCCCGCGTGTAGAGATTTCCTGGACCCCGCGCGAGTTGGAGAGCCTTGCCGATCTCGCCTTGAGAGAACCCGCCCCTCCTACGGAAACCCTCCTTCGGGCTATGCGAGGCTGAATGGCAGTTCTCATCCGCCGTCTCGAAGAGCCGGACCAGGTCGAGCTTTTCGACTGTGGCGATGAGCCGCTCAATAACTATCTCCGGCGGCATGCCTGGGCGAATCAGCAGAAAAGCTCCATCGGTGTGACTTATGTGGCGATCGATGAAGGAGCTCCGCGCACCGTGCTGGGATACTTCACTCTCGCCACGGCGAGTGTGCCACGAGACGCTTTCCCCAAGAAATACGTGCGCGGGCTTCCGCCCTACGACTTGCCCCTAATCCTGCTGGCGCGGCTGGCGGTGGACCGGCGATTCTCCGGGAAAGGGCTCGGACATGCTCTCATATCCGAAGCCTTCAAAATCGCACTTCGAGTCGCGGACGATGTGGGGTGCCGCGGCATCATCGCGGACGTGTATCGAGATAGGATCGACTGGTATGCGCGCTACGGTTTCGTGGCGCTGGAGGGTGGCGCCCCGAGTGGTCCGCAGCGGATGTTTCTCGATATACGAACTGTCCGCGTGGCGCTAAAAGGTTCGCAGCAAGCGTAGCCCAGACCTCCATCTTTGAGGTCTGTGGCTTGACTGGTGATCCCGCCGACGGTGCTGTATTCTGGCGGTGTGTCATCCCGCCTTGCAGGATCGCCCTGGTGTTGGTCGGCGGAAAAGTCCAGAGCGGGATTCTTCGCTCCGCTCCGCTGCGCTCAGAATGACAGCATGGCAAGGGCGCGAGCGATTCATCCATTCTTCCTGACGGCCTGGGTGTTTCTTCCCGATCCCGCCGCGGCGGGGCAGGCGATCTTTGCCCCGCAAGATCCGCTGACCATTTCCGAAGTGATGAAGTCCATCAAGAACAGCTCGACGACGCTTATCAACCTTGGACGCGCTGCGTCGGGCGAGCTGTGGCGGGGCCGTTTTTTGATCCCCCCCTGCGATCCCCGAAGGAGAGAAGGTAGAGCACCTTTGCTTTATGAAGGCATGCAACGTTTGAACCAATTTCCCCCGGAGGCGACTTCCAGAAAGTCATCTTGCGTGGTTTTGGAACGGATATCCCAGGTACCCCGTTGCGATCGCCCATAGGCGGCTCGCAAACATTCCCGCGAACCCACATACAAGATGGTTTGGATTTCCGTCAGATTACGCGACCATAACCAATTCACTGCGTTGGCATGGTGGATGCAGAGGTACGGCCAATCAGCTTTTCAGCCCACGGGATAAAGTATTTCATATTCGGGGCATCAGTGTGTCCGCTGTCATGCTGTCGCCAGGCCAGTTGGCCGTCGAGCAAACCCAGGTTTACCGGTGGCATCTTCGCCGTGTGGTAATCATCTGAGACTCCCAGGTCTTTCGCGCCCAGCAGCCTGAACACGGGACCAGCAGCCACGGTCGCCATATAACTGCCCTGGTGGTCCAGCCATTTGGCATCGCCCTGCTCAGGAATGCCATAACTAATGAAGGTCAGCCTCGGCGCAGAGAGAGCGATCAATTCATGAGAATCTACCGGCAAATCGGCGGCATTTTTGGCGCCGAATACTGCTTCTGAGGCGCCGTATTTCATGAAGTTTCCGGCCATCCAGTAGTATTCGCCGCCGGTGAGGCTTTCTACCGCTTCACCCCAATGGCGGCGTAAAAGCGTTGCGCCACCTTTTCCCGAAGAACCAATCAAACCCATAGCGAAGCGCTGTTCAAAAGCAAGTGTGACAAGAGCGGCCTTGCCGTACCGAGAAACCCCTTCGATGCCGACATGCCTTGCATCGACGGCTGGGTCGGTTTCCAGATAATCCAAACCGCGCGCTGCACCCCACTCCCAGGCTCGCAGGGCGCCCCAATCTTCTGGTTTGCGGGGCTGGCCGTGATTGACCAGGCCGATAATGCCCCTTGTTAAGCCAGCACCATTGTCAGCCTGAATGCTGGCGGGATTGATGGTGGCATAACCCCAGCCGTGAGCAATCAGTTGTGCCGTCGGAGGCGGATCGCCGGCTGTAGCGCCGGGCCCGCCTCGGGCTCCAAAGAAAGGGGGAGGTGGAGAGGGGATCGGGTTATATGCGGGATAATCGGCGAAGATTGACTGGATCGCAGGGTCGTCCTTTGCAAGCAGCGCCTTCAGCTTGGCGTTGATTTTGTCCAGGTCTTCCTGAGGAGGCTGTGTCGGAGCGGGAAGGCCGCTCCGGCCAAACATCATCAATACTGGCACCGGGCCCTTTGCGTTTGCTGGAACGACAAGCGTCATGGAAATATCGACGTTGATAAAGGGATAGGAGGAATTGTCTACATGTCCCACAAGCTGCTTTGCAATCACAGGAATCCAGCCGACCATCTCCTTGTCGGTAACAGTTACAGTCCAGGTCACTTTGGGGACATTCCTGGGAATACGACCGTAGACCTCCCGCTCCAAATCTTCCACGACCTCCGGACGGCGCTGGTTCCACCACACCTCCGCCGTGGTGACTTTCTGTCCGTTCTTCAGCACTAACACATCCGGCAAATTTGGATATGGGTTTGCCAGTGACTCGTCGTAATTGGCGTGATTCGGCGCGGACTCGTCGCCGCTCGGACCTGGACGAAGCGCCTTAATCCCAAGCTTGTCCATCATGTTCTTATGATCCTGGTCGTCGGTGAAGGTCACCGGGGGAGGCAGAGCTGCTGGCACTGCGCTCTGAGCGTTTGCCACGGAAGCGGCTATGCAGGCGAATGCAGCAGAAGCACAGAGCAGAAAAAGAACTCGAGCCGAACTTTGTGTTGACAGACGCGCCTCCTGCGGTGCTAATTTTGCTGTGCCCATAAAGAAAAAGGATTTAGTTCGGCAATCATAATAAAGCCACGATATGAGATTGGTACAGAGAAAATTGCTAGTCGTTGCGTTCCTCTCGCTGGGACTCGCACCCGCGGGGCTGGCGGCGGCAAAGATCACAGCCACATAGGGTCTCTGGCCGCGTCAGACGAAGAAGTGATGGAAAGGGACTTGAAAATTCCCCGCTTCGTCCAGCGCCGTGCAAACAGCCAAAAGGTGACGACGGCGACAACCAGCCAAAAGATGCTGGGAGGCCCGAGGCAATCCGAGCCGCACGACGGAACGGCGCCGACGGCATCGTGTTTTTTGCCGGGGGCAGCATCCAGCACACGCATCTCTGGGAGGCAGTGAAAGAAGGATTCGGCCAATGAGCCGCAGGCTGAGTGGCGGTCCATTGACACTCCCCGAGAGGAGATTGTATGTTTACGCGGAGAAAGTGGGTAGTGGGTCAATTTGATGCTGTAGCGGCGAGTTTATCTCGCCAAATGGCGGCGTAAAGCCGCCTCTACATCTCTGCACGTGGAGGGTGGAAATGGTGACTGATTTCGTGGGCGCAGCCCTCAAGGCCGGTGTGGCAAAGGCGGATATCACGCCACCTGTGGGCCAACGCATGTATGGTTTTGCCGCACGCGTGAGTCCCGCAACGGGAACTCTCGATCCGCTGTGGGCGCGCGTGCTGGTGCTCGAGGTTGGTGAAAAGCGCCTGGCGCTGGTCGCGCTCGATTTAGGGCGGGCGTTTGGGCCGGCCTCTCTCGGGCGGCTGCGGGGGGATGTGAAGAAATCGAGTGGGATTTCCTGCGTTCTCGTCGTCGCCTCCCACACTCATTCGGGACCTGTCATCAAGGATGAGTATGCGCCAGGGACCACGCCACTCTGGGAGTCAATCACTATCGAGAAAATTGCCCGGGCCATCGACGCCGCGCATGAGCGTGCAGCGGAGGCTCGCCTGGGCACAGGCTACGGCGTTGCCTATATCAGTCACAACCGGCGCCGGGTGAATCCGGGTGGAACAATCACTTGGTTCGACCGTAACTTAACCAGGATTCCAACCTCCCCGGTTGATCCTACGGTCTCCGTCCTTCGGGTTGACACGAGCGAGGGGCAGCCTCTGGCGATCCTCGTTAACTACGCTTGCCATCCGGTTGTCTTTGGGGCCGACAACCTGAAGTATTCGGCTGATTTTCCGGGAGTGATGGCGCGTAGGGTTGAGCAGGCCTTTGGCGGGCAACCAGTTTGTTTCTTCCTTCAGGGCGCCCCGGCCGATATCAACCCCTATTACGCCGTCACTCCGCTGGAAGAGGATGCGGGCAGATGGCGCGACTGGACGGGAGAGCGGCTGGGACACGAAGCCGCGCGCGTAGCCGAAGGCGTCCAGACGAAATCTGATTCAGAGGCGAGCCTTGACTTTGCCGAGGACGCGATAACCTTCCACTTGCGCTGGGAGCCGGAGAAATTCCGCGAAGCGCTACTGCGCTTCGGCGAGGTTTTCTTTGAGGACTTTGCTCCCAGCATCCGAGAAGAATGGCAATTGCCAGTTGCCACCGTTCTGCTCAACAAACGAATTGCCTTCATGACGGTGCCAGGCGAAGCTTTCGTGGAATTCCAAATCAACTGGCGCGAACGCTGTCCGGTACGAGACGCCTTTTTTCTGGGTTACGCTAATGGCTATTGTGGGTATTTCCCCACAATCCAAGCCGCTAGCGAAGGCGGATATGGTGGCGCCGATGCGACCACCTGGGTGGAGGTGGGTGCGGGAGAAAGGATGGTGGACCACGCCCTGGTCAGAATTTACCAGATGCTGGGCCGCCTGACCAACACTCCTCAGGATGCGGAGTACGAGTGAATCTCATGCACGCTATCGAGAGAATTCACGAGCACCGCCTGGATTTCAAACCAGCAGCGGTGAACAAGGGTGGATAGCACATGCTCAATCTGGGAATCGCCGGCATGGGGTACATTGGGCGGGTCCATCTGGAGGCCTCCCGAAAAGTTCCGGGCGTTCAGGTGCTGGCCGTGGCCACTCTCGAGCCGGAAGAGATTCGCGATACGTTTCCAGGCTTGCAGATTTACCCCAGCTACACGGAGCTCCTTCGTGACGACCGCCTTGACGCCGTCATCATCTGCCTCCCTACCGATCTCCACGAGGAGGCCACGGTTAAGGCCGCCGAGCACGGCCGCCACATCCTTTGCGAAAAGCCCATGGGGCTTGATGCCGCTTCTGCCCAACGCATGCTTCAGGCAGCGCAGGCCCACTCGCGCATCCTCATGGTCGCACACATCCTGCGCTTCTGGCCGCAGTACGCGCGCATCAAGGAACTGATTGAGGCGGGCGAAGTCGGCTCCATCCTTTCCGTCACCGCCTCTCGGCTCTCGAAGTACCCGCCCTGGAGCGATTGGTTCCGCAACCCGGCGCGGAGCGGAGGCTGCCTGTTGGACTTGCAAGTCCACGACGTGGATTTCATCCATTGGATTTTGGGACATCCTCGAAGCGTGTACACGGTGGGAATCCAGGCGCCGAGGGGAAGCTGGGATCACGTTCATACCACCTTGACTTACCCCCAGGCACAGGCCAGCCTCGAGGCGAGCCTCTTGATGCCGTCGTCGTGGCCCTTCACCACGAGCATTTATGTGGTGGGCACCAGAGGGGCGCTGGAATACACGTTTCGGGTTGGCGCCAATATTCAGGAGCGCGAACAGGGCTCGCACTTCTTCCGCCTGTACAAGGACGACGGCGCAGTGAGCGAGCCCACGGCCTCCACCGATGACATGTTCGTCGCCCAGCTCCGCTACTTCGTGCACTGCGTCGCGCAGCGCCAGCCGCCCCGCCTCTGTCCGCCGGAAGAGACATGCCAGGTCATGCGGGTGATGACCGCATCGCGACAATCAGCGGACAGCGGCCGGGTCATTGCGCTCCGCGAGGAGCATGGCTGCATGACATAACAGAAGCGCTCCTGTCCTTCTAATTTCAGGGGTGTCATTCCGATCCCGCAGTCGCGGGAGAGGAATCTCGCTCTGTCCTTTCTTGAACCCATCTCCTCTCTACCCTGAGCTCCGCTCCACCTCGGCGCAGAGCGAGATTCCTCTCCCGCGACTGCGGGATCGGAATGACACCCCCCAAAGTGGGTGGCCAAAAGCGACCAGCAGTGGTGGATTACGGCCAGGGGCAGGCAATCACCGCGGGAAGGGAAACAAACCAAGCCCTTTTTTTTCAGAGAGGTAGTGGATACACGGGGTTTGGAAAGGAAGATGCCTTACCATGTGGCGAGACATGAGGAGGAGTTTGTTGATGAGGAGAGTACCAACCAAGCCAATTCGGACTATCGCTTGCTGCGTCATGCTGAGTTTGCTGGCCGCGTCGATCGTAGCGTTTGCGCAAGATCCGGCCACTACCTCGCCGCCGAGTTCAACGCCCAACCCGGGATGGCGCCGTTTCTCGAACCCGCCGGCCAACGACCCGGCAGGCCAGACCGTACCGTCGCGCCCGCCGGCCGACGACCCGCCTGGCCAGGCGGTCCCGTCGCGTTTAACCCTTCAGGCTGGTACATTTCTGACGGTGCGGGTAGATCAGATGCTTTCCTCGGACCGGAATCAGGCAGGCGACGGGTTCTCCGCGACTCTGACGCGGCCACTGGTAGCTGGCGGCGTGGTGGTAGCGCAGCGGGGCGAGATCCTCGGCGGTCGCGTAGCCGACGCACAGAAAGCAGGCCGCGTAACGGGCGTTTCCCGGCTGGCAGTCCAATTAACCGACTTGACGCTGGTGGATGGCCAACAGGTGCCCATAGATACGCAGTTGACTAGCCTCGCTGGCCCCACCTCGAAGGCCCGGGATGCGGGTGCGATTGCGGGAACTACCGCCACGGGCGCGGCGGTGGGCGCTGCCGCGGGTTCAGGTGTGGGCGCCGCCATTGGCGCGGGGGCTGGCGCACTAGCGGGAACGGTGGGCGTGCTGCTGACGCGCGGCCACCCGACGGTGATCTATCCAGAGTCGGTGTTAACATTCCGACTCTCGGAGCCCATCACCATTTCCACCGTCCGCGCGCCACAAGCTTTCCGCTATGTGGCTACAAACGAATACAACCGCGCTTCTAACGCGCAGGGCGCGCCGGCTGGTTCTGGCTGGAACTGCAAAGGGTACGGCTGGCCTCCTCCTTATCCAGCACCACCCTACTATTCTTACCCTTATTACCCTTACCCTTGGGGAGCAAGCGTGGGGCTGTGGTGGGGGCCGGGTTTCTATGGCCGTGGGTTCTACGGTCGGGGATATGGGTATCGCCGCTAGCTGAGTTTGATGTAGCGGCGATTTTACATCGCCAATCGGGTACCGCCGCTAGTGTCAATTGTGAGATGTCATTCCGAGCGCAGCGAGGAATCTCGCTCTGGCCGGCGCGGCCGATCCCTAGGGGAAGAAAGTCTCAGAGCGAGATTCCTCGCTGCGCTCGGAATGACACTTGTGTTGTCTGGAGGGTTGAGGAGGCTACTGCAACGCGCATTTCTTCCAAATGACACCAGTACCGGAATTGGGTATCAAAGCCCCAAGCTAAGCGCCAGGCCTAACGCCAGTGCGCCCGCGACGCTGGTGCCCGCGAAGTTCACAATGCCATTTGTGACGAGACCTCGGCGCTGAATCGTGGCGCCTAAGAAGCTATCGAACAAGTTGCCCGCGCCGGCGGCGCCAAGTGCGATGGCGGGGCCTGCGAACCTGAACGGCCCACACAACCCTAATCCAAGACCCAGCCCCATTATGATTGCTGAAGCCGCAAATCCGGCCGCGGTCCCACCCAGAGAAATTCCTCCGTCCTCGCCGGCCGGAACAGCCTCGAAGGTTGTAATCAGGTAAGCGCGGTCTGAAGCCCACTGGCCGATTTCGCTCGAGACCGTGTCGCCCGCCGCTTCCGCCAGCGCCGCCACCAACGCAATCAGGAAGGCAGCTTCGTGATGGGTTGTAATCACCAGGACGGCGAAAAATGCTGCCGCGAGCAGATTGGCCAGCGCCTCGCGCCAGCTTCGCGCCCCTCCCCGGCGCTCTGCAACACCACGAGCCGCTTTCTTCGATAAGCCGAGGCGCGTGGCAACCGAACCCAGCAGAACAAACGCGAAAAGGAGAAGGAAACTCTTGTAGCCGTATCCGAGATAGATCGCCGTTCCGAGGAAAAAGCCGCAGACTGCGCCGGAGCGCGACGCGGCTTTCAGCGCGCAGGCCAACAATGCGAACGCCAGATTCACAGCGATCGCCAGGAATATGCGGCGGCCGAGGTAGGGCAGGTTGCTATCGAGCGCGGAACGTTCCACCAGGAAAGCGCAAAACATGAAGGCGCCCACAACCAGCGGCACCGTGACGTTGTCGTCCAGAGGAATCGGGATACTCTCAACCACGGCCCCCAGCAGTGAGGCGGCAGCGCAAACCAACAGGGTCCTACTGGGAGGAATTTCAGGAACAATCCAGCGTGTGAGAAGGTACGCGCCCAGCGTTCCCGCAACCGCGAAACTAATAAAGCCGGACCAAGTCTTTTGCCGGTTCCAGGGGAGCGCAGAGCCACCCACGGCCTCTCCGATTACAGTCGCCATGCCGTCGCCCAGTGCCATGATGGCCCAGGCTGCTGCGGCAATGTGAAGGTGGTTACGGTAAAGTCCAACGAGAGCCAAAACGGAGATGGGATACAAGACAATTCCTGTCCACGTGTTGACAGTTGGCGCCGGGTAGGTATGCCCCGCCGGAATGCAATTTCCCCCTCCTTTGTTAAGGAGGGGGCCAGGGGGTGGTTGAGAGAGGCCCGGAGCAGCCGCGCCCATGCCTCGAGCAGCGCCTGGGCGTTTGCTCACGTCAACATCCAGCCATGGCAGAATTAGTGTGTTGAACAGCAGGAGCAGGAGGGCGCAGCCTGCCGCTTGTTTCCAGGTGAAATAAGGGAACAGAAAAGCGAACAGGAGCGAGGCCATAAACAACCGCTTCCGCGCGGAGAAAAGCGGCGTCCGCCTCCTCGAATCATCGGGTGCCTGCATCGTCAAATCAGTGCCTCAGTCATAGCATTGCGCTGAAAAAAACATTCGCATGTCATTCGAAGCGAAGAAAGCCAGTTGTCCCGTTAGCCAAGGTCCCTATCAGGCGGTTTTTCCCGCGAAGATTTTCACGCCAGCCCGTTGCGCTGCTTTCTGCAATTTCGCGTCGAGCGTGGCGAGCGGAACGCCGTGGCGGATCGAGAGTTCCAGATACGCGGCATCGTATGCCGAAAGATCATAATCGCACGCCAGCGGCAGAACATTGCGGACGCTCTCGCTCACCGCCTGACCATCCTGAACAATTGAAAGACCCTCGAGTAAAGCAAGGAAGCGCAGGATTTCCGGCTGCTTCAAGCGCTTGCGGCGCTCACCTGCCAGCATGGCGTTAGCAATTTCAAGGCCCCATACAGCCGGAACGACTATGGCCTGTCCTTTCAGGGCAACAAGGACTCGGTCAGCATACTCGCTAGCTTCATCCGGGAAGCACCAGGCGAGCGTCACCGGCGCATCCACAACCACGCCGCTCAAAATCGCCGTCCTTCATTCACCATTTCGCGCACGCTCATTGTGTCGGGCTTTACGCGCTTGCGCAATGCCCGCATGCCCTCGACAATCTCCTCGTGCGTCAGCCTTGGACCCGCCTCTCCGACAGGCACCAGCATCGCCGCCGGAACGCCGTGCCTTGTGATCGTGATCCTTTCACCTCTCGCCACCCGATCAAGCAGAGCCGAGAGGTGTGTCTTCGCGTCAAATGCGCCTATAGTTCCCATGGGTCACCACAAAACCAGTTTCAACTAGTTTACCTTAACCTGAAACGGTCTTTTCGTCAAGACTTCTGTCCGTCCTCAATGGCGACAGTCCTCAATGGCGATACTGGACTCGGAGCTTTTTCTCGAATAGAATCTGCGCCAGATACCTTGCAGGGAGGCGCTTTTATGATACACGAGGCAATCACACGCAGGAGATTCATGGGTAACACAGCGGCGGTGGGGCTAGGCGTGCTGTCGCATCCCACCTTCAGCGCCAAAGTGTTCGGGGCCAACGACCGACTGGTGATGGGCATCATCGGCGCGGGTGGCATGGGTCGCGGCCACATGGAGAATTTCAAGGACCAGGGCGTGGAGTGGGGGGCGGTTTGCGATGTGTACGGCGTGAACCTCGACGCTGGCCTCGAAATCGCCGGGCCCCAGGCGAAGGGCTACACCGACCATCGTAAGCTGCTGGATCGCAAGGATATTGATGCCGTGCTCATCGCGACCCCGGAGCACTGGCATCATGACCACTTGGTGGACACGCTGCGCGCCGGCAAAGACGCGTATTGCGAGAAGCCTATGTCCTGGTCCATTGAGCAAGGCGCCAGCATGGTGGCTGAGGTGCGCAAGACCGACCGCATCGTGCAGGTTGGAATGCAAAGGCGGAGTTCGCCGATTGTGCAGGAGTGCAAGCAACTCATCGACGAGGGCGCGCTGGGTGAAATCGATCTGGTGCGCGCCGAGTGGTACTGGAACATCAGCCTGCGGCCCAAGTCCGTGCTCGAGAGCAAACTCGACTGGGAGCGCTTCGTAGGGCCGGCGCCCAAGCATGCTTTCGATGTTTACCGGTTTCGATACTGGCGCTATTTCTGGGACTACTCCGGCGGGAACATGACGGACCAGGGAACACACCTGATGGACGTGATCCAGTGGTTCACGAATTCCTCACAACCCACGGCTGCGCAATGTTATGGCGAAGTCTATAGGTTAAAGCCAGGAGAAACGCCGGACACGTTCTGCGCAATAATCGAATACCCGAAATTCACCTGCACGTGGACCCTGACCTACACCAACTCCTTCCAGAACGGCTGGGGCATCGTTTTCCACGGGCAGAAGGGAACCCTGGAGCTCTGCGAGGACGGCTACCGGTTATATCAGGAGCCCTGGGCAGGGACGCGCTGGGCGCGGCCCGAGCCGGTGAAAGAGAAACAGCCCGGCGGGGTGACCCGGACCGTACCCCACATCCAGAACTTCCTCGAATGCGTGCGCTCGCGCACACAACCTAACGCCCCTATCGAGATCGGGCATCAGGCTGTGCGCACACTGCATCTCGCCAACATCGCGCAGCGCAAAAAGGCGCGCGCGGTGCTGAGTGAGGACGGGGGAAGGGCAGTGACGAGTGACCCGCCGCGGCGGGACGAGCAGAAGAAGCTGTCGGCTATCAGCCGTCAGCTATCAGCTCCTGGAGTCACTCCGTTCGCTTTTTGCTGATTGCTGAAGGCTGAAAGCTGAGGGCTGAAGGGCAGTTACGAGCGACGAGCAGAAGAACGGGTGTCAGGTGTCGGGTTTCAGGTGCCAGGGGGCAGAAGCGCACTGACAAGGGAGTAGCAGGAGACAGAAGAGCGGGTGAAAGGTTACAATCCAAGTGTCACGCGATTCGCATGCATCGTGAAGGGCGTGATGTATGCTCGACGAAAAGTCTCAGGCGTTAGGGAGACGGTGACGAGATGAGGAGGTAATTTCATGGCCGGATTCTGCACCAAGTGTGGTTCACCGGTAGGAGACGACGTTCGGTTTTGCTTACAGTGCGGTACGCCCGTTGCGGCGCCGCCCGCAGCAGCACAGAGACCTGCGCCCGCGGCGCCTGCCGCGGTCCAGGCAGCGGGAGCCGCGCCTGGCGCTGCACCCGCCAAGTCCGGAAGTGCCGCAGTGAAAATCATTGTCGGGGTGCTGGCGTTCCTTTTTCTGGTCACGCTCCTGGGAATTGGGAGCTGTGTCTATGGGGTTTACCAGGTGAGGAAGAGAGCCAGGGAGCTGTCCCAAACGTACCATCTAGACATGACGCAGAGCGCAAGTTCGGGGCGGGCGGCTAGCGCGCGCGATGTCTGTTCGCTGGTTACGAAGGAAGAGGTGGGGGACGCGCTGGGAACAACCATCTCCGAGGCCAGCGGTGGGACATCGAGCTGTCGTTATACGTCATCAGCGGGTAATAACCAAGCCCTGGACGTTCATGTGACGTGGCAGGGTGCCACGATGGCCCTGAAGTTTTCAATGGGGGCCTTGAAGGGCATCGGAGGAGGCCAGGAATTCTTCCAGCCGGTTGCGGGAATCGGCGATGAAGCCTACATCGCACCCATGGGCACCACGTTGATGTTCCGCAAGGCCGACGTCTTGGTCAACCTCCAGTTGCACATGGTTGGAAACAACGTCGACGCGGTCAAGGCTATCGCCCAGAAGATCGTTGCGAGGTTGTAATGAACCTGCTATTTCGCTGGGTGGTGAGCAGTCTCTCGCTACTCGTGGCCGCATGGCTGGTGCCAGGCATCCATGCGGAGAAGAATAGCTGGACCTTATTCGCGGTGATGGCGATCATTTTGGGCTTGGTGAACGCGATTGTGCGGCCGGTGCTGAAACTGCTGTCGTGCCCGCTGGTGATCCTCACACTGGGCCTGTTCGTCCTGGTGATCAACGGAATCACGTTGTGGCTGGCTTCCTATATCGCGGTCAACTGGTTCCACGTGGGCTTTTACGTGCGCGGTTTCTGGGCGGCATTTTGGGGCGCCTTGGTGGTCAGCATCGTGTCCGTGATACTCACGGCCATGCTCAGGGAGGAGCGACAAAGACAGTGACAAGTGACAAGTGACGAGTGACGAGTGACGAGCAGAGGACCTGGTTCCAGGTGTCGGGTTTCAGGTGACAGGGAGAAGAGCAAGTGACTGGTTACAGGTGACAGTAGAACAGCGCGGCGGGAAAATCGGCAATTCCGACCGCGAGATTGTTGGCAGGCGCAATTACAACTTGCAAAAGAAGGAAGTTAATTGCTATGAAAGGACCCGTGAGGCGGCTGTTGTTCTGGTCACCGAGGGTTTTGTGCATCGCGTTTGCACTCTTCGTGAGCCTGTTTGCCGTGGATGTCTTTAACGAAGGCCTCGGCTTGTGGAAAACCATCCTTGCGCTCTCCATACATCTTATTCCGACTGCCTTCGTTGTGGTCGTGCTCGCCCTTTCCTGGCGTTGGGAGTGGGTTGGGGGAATCCTTTACATTGCTGTGGGAATATTTTATCTAATTGAGGCCCGGCATCATCCCGACTGGGTCGTCGTCATATCCGGACCCTTATTCCTGGTGGGCGCGCTCTTTCTCCTTAATTGGCTGAAGAGGGCGGAGATTCGAGCCTAGCAAGGAATCCCGCTCAGCGGCATGTAATGTTCCAAGAACTATGCGGCGGGGTGTACACTCGTAGCTACCCCCCATTCTGACGGGAGAGGTCGTAGGGGAAAGCGCGCGTAGATAATCGAAGCTCACTATGCCGAGTGCGGGTGGGTACAGGATAGTGGCCAAGGAAGGGCTTAAGAACTGCAAGGAGGCGTACCAAATGCAGGTTGTTTGTTTCACCGTCCACACGTTTAAGGAAGGGAAGGCTTACGTTGCCTACGTCCCCGAATTGGATTTGTCGAGCTGTGGCTCCACGGACGAGGAGGCCCGCAAAAACATCCGAGACGCGGTTCGCGGCTTTCTCGAAACCAGCAATGAAATGGGGACGCTGCCGGAAATTCTCGAGGAGGCCGGCTACGAGCGTGAGGGCGAGACGTGGCGAGCGCCGGAATTTGTATCACTTGATCGATTGACAATGAGCGTAAAGTAGATGCCCCCGCTCCGACCCGTCGACTAACGGACGCTCGCCAGAGTCTTCGAACAGGACGGCTTCGCCTTCAACCGGCAGCATGGTGACCATCTTATCTACACCAAGGCTGGAGTGAAACGACCGCTCGTGATCCCAATGTATAGGGAACTTCCCGTGTTCATTATCAAGAACCTCCTCCGTACTGCGGGGATGAGCCGGGAGCAGTACTTCGAACTCCTCAAGAATTTTTAGCGTTCGCCCTTCAGGAGCCGCCTGTCGGGGCTTTAAAAGAAAGTGGATGGAGGAGACTGGCCATGGAGACCTACTATCATCCCGGAGATCTCCCTAAATTTGCCGAGGTTGGGATAGGGAACAAAGAACTCTGGGAAAAGTTCCAGACCTATTACGCTGCTGTCTTCGCGGATGGCGCCCTGACAGAACGAGAAAAAGCCCTCATTGCTCTGGCAGTGGCGCATGCGGTGCAATGTCCTTATTGTATTGACGCTTACTCGCAAGCCTGCTTGGAAAAGGGCTCCAACATCGAGGAAATGACTGAGGCAGTACACGTGGCCTGCGCCCTTCGGGGCGGCGCCTCACTGGTG
>Ga0116112_1001370_pt1 | contig 16436 bp, 14 predicted proteins | sample June2015DPH_8_15_FD_89721 | JGI IMG/M metagenome (GOLD analysis project Ga0116112, IMG submission 89721) | Peatland microbial communities from SPRUCE experiment site at the Marcell Experimental Forest, Minnesota, USA - June2015DPH_8_150 | ecosystem: Environmental > Terrestrial > Soil > Wetlands... | reverse complement strand
GGCGTCGAGGAAACGGACGGGGTTTTCGGCGGCGACGTAATCCTCCAGCCGTTCAGGGAACATCAAGGTTTGGTTCCGATCCAGTCCGGTACGATGGTTCATGCTTGTCACTGACCAACCCCAAGGGTAATTGTTCAATCCATGACCGACTTTTCACACAGCCTCTCGCTGGAGCCTGAACTTGCTGTGTTAAGCGGCGTCAAATCTGTCTGTGTAAGATAGATATGACATGGCGTTAGCAACGTTGACAGCTTCGTTCCCACGCCTTACAAACAAATGCCTATGAACCAACCATCTCTGCCGCTTGCGCGACGCCAAATCGAAACAGCCATCTGCCTGCATGAGATGCAATATGAGCCTACCCCGTATAACTTAAACCCTGTTTGAAAAATGACATACTGGCTTGGACCTCTGAAACCATGACCATCATATAGAAATGAAGATTCAACTCAAAAAAACGCCCTCCCCTCGGATCGGTATTCCAACAGTTTGCCGCGTGACTGAGCTCGAATGGCGGCAATTGACCCGAACTGGATTGCAGAGGTTCGGAGGAATTTTCATGGCATTAGCGGCCGTTTCCGTAATGTCGCTGACAGGCTTGTGGGTGTGCGCGCCCGCGGCGTTTGCAGCCGATGAAATCTGCGCCGCCTGCGGACAGCAGGTGAGCGTCAGTGGAGATTTTGCGCATCGCAAGGACGACGCATCGGTCGCCATCCAGGACGCCACCAACAATGCGGCAGCATTTCATGAAGAAATCAACGGAACGAATTTCGCTGTCACTATCTCGCATTTGCCGGCGGGCAAATACACCCTCGTTATCGGCGAAGTGGAAACGCTGGCGGATTCACCGGGCGAAAGGTTGTTTGACGTGACCTCCGGTGATGTCACACTGGCCACCAATTTCGACATCATTGCCACCGCCGGTAACGCGCGAAAAGTTTGTTACATCACCGGCACGGTCGAGCATGAAGATGATTCGATTAAAGGGCCGCTGAAATTCTCTTTCCTGGCAGGCAAGGGCGCCGCGAAATTCAACACGTTCGAGGTAAAGGACGCCTCGGGTAGGTCGGTCATCGCTTTCAACGCTTCGGAGTTGGCGGAACCCTTTTCCGCCGCCGCAGTTCAGATACCGGACATCAAAGAACCCCCAATCTGGCGGGACCCGTCACAACCACTGCCGGCACGGGAGAACGATTTGATCCGCCGGATGTCGCTGGCCGAGAAAGTCGCGCAGTTGCAGAACGGCACGCCGGCGATTCCGCGGCTCGGCCTGCCCGCCTATGACTATTGGAACGAAGCGTTGCACGGTGTCGCCAACAACGGCGTCGCCACCGTTTTTCCTGAGCCGGTCGGTGGAGCCTCCACCTGGGACCCGGAATTGCTGCATCAGGAAGGAACCGTCATTGGCATCGAAGGTCGCGCGAAGTTCAACTATTACGCCTCCAAACACAATGGGAACTCCAAATGGTGGACCGGTCTGACGTTCTGGACGCCGAACATCAACATTTTCCGCGACCCGCGCTGGGGCCGCGGCCAGGAAACCTACGGGGAAGACCCTTATCTCACGGGCGCGATTGCCGTGGCGTTTATCAAGGGAATTCAGGGCGACGATCCGCAATACATGATGGCGATGGCTTGTGCCAAACATTACGCGGTCCACAGCGGCCCGGAAGCGGAACGCCATCGCTTCGATGTCACACCGTCAGAACGCGATTTGTATGAGACATATCTGCCGCAGTTTGAGATGGCGGTGCGCGAGGGCCACGTGGGCGGGGTCATGGGCGCCTACAATTCGATCGACGGCGTGCCGTGCTGCGCCAATTCCTTCCTGCTGGACGATCTGTTGCGCAAGCAATGGGGATTTGAAGGTTACGTCGTTTCGGATTGCGACGCGATCCGTAACATCTGGGCCCCGGAAGATCATCACTATGTGAAAACCCCCGAGGAGGCCGCCGCTGCCGCGGTGAAGGCCGGCTGCAATCTCTGTTGCGGCGGGGATTACAACGCCCTGGTGCGGGCGGTTCAACAAGGACTGATCACCGAAAAGGAAATTGACCAGGCGCTGTATCACGCGCTGTGGACGCGCTTTGAGCTCGGCCTGTTCGACCCGCCGGACAAGTGCCCGTATTCCCGGATCGACCTTGACCAGAACAACACGCCCGAGCATCGGCAACTGGCCCTGCAAGTGGCGCGGGAATCGTTGGTGCTGCTGAAGAATGACGGAATCCTCCCGCTTGACCGTTCCAAGATCAAGCGGATCGCTGTCATTGGGCCTAATGGTAACTCGACGTCCATGTTGCATGGCAATTACCACGGGTCAGCTTCGCATTCGATCTCCATTGTGAACGGCATCAGGCAATTGGCCGGGACGAACATCGAGGTCACTTTTGCACAAGGATGTCCGATTACCACCAAAACCAACAGGGGGATTGCTGCATGGAGTCGCCAGGATAACGATACGACCCGTCCCTTGCCGGAACTCAATGCAGAAGCCCTCAGCAATGCGACGAAGGCGGACCTGATCATTTATGTTGGCGGCATCACTCCGGCGCAGGAAGGCGAAATGTTCGATCGTGATTCGATTGAACTGCCCGAAGTGCAGGAACAACTCGTGCAAGCGCTCCATGCAACCGGAAAGCCGGTGGTCATGGTCAATTGCAGCGGTTCCGCCATTGCCCTGCCGTGGGAAGCCGAAAATCTACCCGCGATTCTTCAGGCCTGGTATCCGGGTGAGGAAGGGGGCCGCGCTGTTGGCGAGGTCCTCTTCGGCGAGGTCAATCCCTCGGGTCACCTCCCGGTGACGTTCTATCAGGCCACGACGGACTTGCCGAGTTTCACCGATTACTCGATGAGCAACCGCACGTATCGGTATTTCAGCGGCAAGCCCTTGTTCGCGTTCGGCCACGGCTTAAGCTACACCCGGTTCGAGTTCCGCAGCGGCAAGCTGGAATCGAAACAAGTTTCCGCCGACGGCACGGTGAGAGTGACGTTCACGGTGAAGAACACCGGCGGCCGCGATGGCGATGAGGTGGCGCAGGTTTACTTCCGCCACGCCAACTCCAGCGTTCCGCAACCGAAGCTCGCGCTATGCGGTTTTACCCGAGTACACTTGAAACGCGGCGAGTCAAGCAAGGTCACAATTGGAATCCCCGCTGCGCGCCTGCGCTATTGGGACACCGAGAAAAACAAATATATCATTGAGCCGGGAAATTATGAGTTCCTCGTCGGGGCGGCTTCGGACGACATCCGGCTAAGATTGCCAGTGACAATCACTGCCCCGTGAAACCAGAATACAACCAGAACCAGATATTATGAAAAACATTCTTTCCCGAGCCGCTTACATTTGCGCAACTGCTTGCCTTTTCGCTTTCGTGACCGGCTGCCAGACTCAGCATCACAGCCCCGTCCAACCCCCACCCGCTGTGGCACCATCCGGACGGGAAAACCCGAATCCGGCGGTTGCCAGTTCGACCGCGCTGCCGCAGACAAACCAGCCGCCGGCAGATGCCAAATCGGCGGCGTCCAACGTGCCGGGCGTGCCATTTCCCAAAATTGATTCCGGGCGGCGCGCTTACTTCCGCATCGTCGCGCCTAACGCGACCAATGTCTCCGTCAGCCTTCCAGGCGTAAGCGGAACGAAAGGGGACGACGGCGTCTGGACCATCACCACCAGCCCGCTGGCGCCGGGGTTTCATTATTACACGATTACGGTTGATGGCGCCACAGCGGCGGACCCGGCCAGCGACAGCTACTTCGGCACTGGCAAGATGAGCAGCGCCATTGAAGTTCCGTCCCCCGGTGAAGACTTTTATTTGCCCAAGGACGTGCCGCACGGCGACGTCCGCGCGCACTATTATTTTGCCAGGACCACCGGCCAGACCCGGCGTTGCTTCGTGTACACCCCGCCGGATTACGACACGAATCTGACGGCACGGTATCCGGTGCTTTATTTGCAGCATGGCATGGGCGAAGACGCCCGCGGCTGGGCTACGCAGGGCCGGGTTGGATTCATCATCGACAACCTGATCGCCGAGGGCAAAGCCAAACCCATGTTGGTGGTGATGGATGACGGCGGTATCACTCCCGGCGCCATGAGTGGTCCCCGAAGAGGCGGGGGGCCTATGTTTTGGGACAAATTTACCGAGGTGTTCATTGACGACACCATTCCCATGATTGACGCAACGTATCGCACCATCCCTGATCGCGAGCACCGGGCCATGGCGGGGCTTTCGCTCGGTGGCACGCAAACCTGGGAAATCACACAAGCGCACCTCGACACTTTCGCCTACATTGGATCGTTCAGTGCGCCGTTCGGTTTTCCGGAAATCCCCGGCGGATTTAACGGGCTGCTGGGTGATCCGGCGGCTTTCGCCAAACAAGTCAAAGTGGTCTTCATCAGCGTCGGCACCGCCGAAGGAGGCATGACAGGCGGCGGTCGCAATTTCCATCATGCGCTGGGGCAAGCCGGCATCAAGCATGTCTATTACGAATCACCAGGCACGGCGCACGAATGGCAGACCTGGCGCCGGAGCCTGCACGAATTTGCCCCGTTGCTCTTTCAAACCACGCAAGACGGCAATCAGTAAACCTGGAGTAGAACCATGAGAACGAAATTAATTATCACACTAACTCTGACAGCGGGCAGCCTGGTTGCCATTGCCCAAACCAATTCACTTTCCTCAACCAATCAGCTCGGCAGCGACGCCAAATCCGCCAGCTCGAATGTCCCCGGGCAGCAATATCCCAAAATTGATTCCCAGCGCCACGTGGAGTTCCGGCTCCGTGCACCGGGTGCCCAAAGAGTGCAACTCGATATCGGCGGCCATAAATACGACTTTACCCGGAACGATCGGGGCCTGTGGTCGGTCGTCACGCCGCCGTTGGTCGTAGGTTTCCATTATTATGCCATCATCGTTGATGGCGTGTCTGTAGCGGACCCCGCCAGCGAAAGCTTCTTCGGCGTGAGCAAAATGATGAGCGGCATAGAGGTTCCGTCACCGGGCGAAGATTTCTACGACGCCAGGAACGTGCCACACGGCGAAGTGCGCGAGCATTGGTATTATTCCAAAACCAACAGCGCGTGGCGCCGGTGTTTCGTTTATACACCACCAGACTATAACAGCAATCCGACGGTTCGTTATCCCGTGGTTTATCTCCAGCACGGCGCCGGTGAGGATGAACGCGGCTGGTCCACGCAAGGCCGCGTGAATTTCATCCTCGACAATCTCATCGCCGAAGGAAAAGCCAAACCAATGATTGTGGTCATGGACAACGGCGGCGGCAGCGCCTTATTCGCACCGGGCGCACGGGGCGTACGCGGACCTGCCGCGGCGGGAGTCATGGGCGCGCCGGCCGGGACGAACGCGCCGACCGGGACCAATGCTCTGGCAATTGCGAGCACCGCAACCAATCAGCCGGCATTGGGCCGCGGTGCTTTCGGATTAATGAGTGCGGCTACCAGCCGTTTTGCCGACACGCTGTTGCACGAGATTATTCCGATGATTGATTCGAACTATCGGACGATTCCCGACCGCGACCATCGCGCCATGGCCGGTCTCTCGATGGGAGCTTTCCAGACGTACCAAATTGTCCTGAACCATCCCGATACGTTTTGTGCGATGGGTGCGTTCAGCGGAGGTGCGGGCGGCATCACCAATCTGCAAACGGCATACAACGGTCTGTTTGCCGATGCCGAAGCCTTCAACAAACAAATTCCGGTGATGTTCTTCAGCATGGGAACCGCCGAAAACCTTACTGCCACTCGCAACCTGGACAAGCTCCTCTCGGACGTTCACATCAACCATACCTATTACGAGTCGCCGGGCACGGCACACGAATGGCAGAGCTGGCGCCGAAGCTTCTACCAATTCGCACCGTTACTGTTCCAAAACCCGTGAGAACATCGACCAACTCACTGTCACATTTTCGACGCTTTAGGGCCGCCTCTTCTCAATCAAAACTCAAATGGAATACGGAACGCAAATGACCGGTTTCCATCCATTGGCCCAACGAAAGGAAAACGCCTCAAATCAGGCTTCCAGCAATTAGTTATGCACAAAAATGTGTAAAACCCAGCACTGGACTCTGGCGATTATCCTTTTGCTCTCGGTGCCCACGATTTCAGCGTCAGGACGGCGGCCAAAACCTGCCATTCGGCTTCCGTGGGAGTGCTTTGATCGTGCTCCCAAGCTCTGACCTTGCGTACCGTAAGACCTGTATTTACAGCCAATTCCGGCTGGGAAAGGTCGGCTTGGATTCGTTTCAAAAGCAGGTAATCACCCAAGGTTTTGACATTGACGGGAATCAGCTTGCGGGGGCTAAATCTCTGTTTGTAATGGTCAAAATTGACCAGCACCGTTCTGTGTGCAATAACCAGCATCTGACCCAACGGCCACTGCCCCTTGAGTTTTGGATTGAGCGATGAAAATTGGATGTCATTATTGCATTCGGAGCCTGGCCGCCGGTGGCCGTGGCTCAGCTCGGGACGCTAGGCGGCTAAACTCGCCGAGTAAACCCACAGTCATATATGAAAGCAAAGACAAAAAGCTCTGTTAGAAGATTCCTTAGAACAGCATTATTACTAACTTCCATCGGCTTGACATGCTCATGTGCCACGGAGAAACATTACAAACTCGCTTTTGCAGGACCGCGCCAAGCCGCAGAAGAAGCCACGTTCATAGCAAGGCCGGGGAGAGTTGTGGTCACGCCATTAGTTATAAGCATTGACGGTCACAAAAACGACATAGACGGTCATAGTTTCCGCTTGGTTGGAGTGTGGAATCATACGCTTCAAGCTCGCCTACTGCCTGGAACACACAAGTTAATAGTGAATGTGCAGCCGGCAGAAGATTCCACGTTGATGTTCAGTGGATTTCCCGACAAGCATATCACTTTCGAAGCCATTGCTGGGAGAAGCTATGAGTTGAAAGTAAATGCAGTGAATTTCCGTCAACCGTTTTTTTGGGGACATGTTCAATGGGAAGCGAAGGTGATCGAAGCTGAAACAGGAAAGGAGTTTCCATCAGATGAAAGCCTTTCCCAAAATCCACCACGGCCCTATTCTCCATAGTTTTTAACAACCACGCCGCCGCGCTGGAGCCCCTATGAGGGTTGTCAAGCTTTTGGGGTGATATATTTGTTTATTATTTCACGGGGGTGGTGTGGCGAGCCGGCAGCCGGTCAGCGGTGCAGTCCGTCGAAAATGGCCGCCCCGGCGTGGAAATTTGAAAGAAGTTGAAGAGAAAATTTTCCGTCCACCTCACAGCATCCGGTTCAAAATCAAAAAGGCAGTGTAAAAAATGTCGGCAATCAGCCCCACCACAATCAGCGACAACCCGACCCAAAACACGTAAAAGAAAAATCCGCGCTCGCCCATCGGCCGGCCGCAATGCGGACAGCGTTTCTTCGCCGATTCCATCTCTCCGCCGCAACTCGGGCAGGTCATCATTGGGGGGTCGCTATTGCTCATTCGTGCCAAGTTAGCCGGGCGAACCGCCGTTCGTCCAGCGACAAAGGCGGCGGGCAATGTCCAAATTTGGTGGCGGTACTGCTGGGACGCTGTACGCCGCGGCAGCGGCGAAAACCAAGATGGCCACGTCCAGCGAAGCGACGAAATTGTCGTGAGACCGCACGGGATTTTCGGGCGTAACATAATCCTCCAGGCATGCGGGAAAGAGCGGGGTTTGGGACTGATCCCGTCCGGGGTGATGGTTCATGCTTGTCATGACCCGCCCTGGAGTGGGATGTTCAAACCGATGTTTGGGGTTTTAAACAGCCTCGCGCCGGAGCCATTATGATCACAGAGAGACAAATCGCAGCCGCCAGGAAACGAACGCAGGAATATTTCCTGAAAACCGGCATTGTGCTGACTGAGACGGAAATGAATAACATTGAAGTCGTCGATTTTGGCCTGGGCGAACCGGACCAGTCAGGGCTGGAAATCGTCACTTACATCAACACCGACCGGTGTTGCGCCAAAGAACTGGTCCTCTTTCCATATCAAACCTGTCCCGAACACCGGCACCCGCCGGTCGCCGGCGAACCGGGCAAGGAGGAAACCTTCCGTTGCCGCTGGGGCAAAGTCTATCTGTATGTTGAAGGCCCGCGCACACCCAATCCCAAAGCCCGGGTGCCCAGGGGGCGCGAGCACACCTACACCGTGTGGCATGAAATCGAACTCAACCCCGGCGGGCAATACACCTTGTATCCCAATACCAAACATTGGTTCCAGGCCGGACCGGACGGCGCGGTGATTTCCGAGTTTTCCACCCGGAGCCGGGATGAGTCCGACGTCTTCACCGACGCGGCCATCCAACGGGTCGGGAAAGTCGTGGCTTGAGAACGCGCGTTGTCTCTGTTGCGCATGACTTCGGAGCAATCTGTCGGAAACCCGCTTCCGGCTTGACGGTTGGGAGACTAGCGCCCCGATGGCAGATTTGGAGTGCGGTGACATGTCACCGCTTTCAAAGCGCCGACGTGTCGGCGCACTCCAAAATTTTTCGGCTCGTGAGGACACTCGCCCCACCAGTTTTAATCGGTTGTGTCACTCAGAGTCCTGCACTGCTGCAGTCGCCTTGAAGCATCGAAACCCGGCTTCCGGTTTGACGTTTCGGTTTTGTTGTCAAAGAATTCACGCATGAAACCGTTGCTCCCGCTTTTGCTGCTCGGCGTCCTTTTCAATTTCAACCCGGCCCTAGCCGACACGCATGTCTGGGAAATGGTGGAACTGACCTTTCATGCGAAAAATTCATACGCAAATCCTTACACGAACGTCGAGGTGTGGGTGGACCTGAAAGGACCCGGCTTCGGCAAACGGTGCTACGGATTTTGGGATGGCGGCGATGTCTTCCGCGTGCGCATCCTGGCCACGCGTCCGGGCAAATGGACCTGGCGCAGCGGTTCGAATCAGAAGGACACCGGCCTGAACAATCAACACGGCAGTTTCGCCGCCGTCGAATGGTCTGAAGCCGACAAGGCCGCCCTGCCCCTCCGGCGCGGGTTCATCCAGCCGTCCGCGAACGGCCACGCCTTCGAATACGCCGACGGCACGCCGTTCATCCTGTTGGGCGATACCTGGTATGCGGCAGGAACGTCCCGTTTCAAATGGAACGACGATGACCAGGAACGTCCCATCAGGCCGGACGCCGGGTTCAAGGATTACGTGCGTCTCCGAAAAAGTCAGGGATTCAACAGCGTGGCCATCATCGCCGCGTTTCCGAACTGGGCCAACGACGAGGGGCCGTGGGAAATATGGTTGGACCAGAAAGCGGACCTCGGTGTGCGCTCGGCGTGGGTGGAGCAAGGCGACATTACCAATCACTTGCTGCACAATCAATGGCACGCGAAGGACATGACGAATGAGGGTGGCCGGGCGTTTTTGTTCCCCGGCAAAGTCCCCGGTTACGAACAGATCTTCCCGGACATGGACCGCATCAACCCGGACTACTTCAAATATCTGGACTGCAAAATGGATTACCTGAACGCGCAGGGTTTTATTCCGATGCTTGAAGTGGCGCGACGCGACCTCACGTCGTGCTGGGCCAAGTATTACGACTGGCCTGAGTCCTACACCCGCTACATCGAATACATCTGGAACCGGTATCAGGCCAACAACTGCCTGTTCAGCCCGATTCATTACGATTGGCCGCAAATGACCGCCACCACGCGGCAACTTAACGACGCCGCCAACCGCGTCATCGCGCACCAAGGCCATCCGCCGTTCGGCACACTCGTGTCGTGCAACTCGTCGGTGTCCAGCCTGGTGAACTTTGGCGTGCCGGACGAAAACAAATGGCTGACCTACCACCAAATCGGTAATGGCCGCGAACATGAATATTACTGGTATCTTACGGAAATCTTTCAAGCGACTCCGGCGCGGCCTGCGTTGAACGGCGAACCGTATTACGCGGGCATGAAAGACCGGCGTTACACCCCGCTCTATCCGTATGGCGCGCCCGGCGGCACGGAAGCCGACGACCGCTGTGTGCGCTCGGGCATCTACGGCAGTTTCCTTTCCGGCGGTTTGGCCGGGCATGTTTACGGAGCGCAAGGCATTTGGGGTGCCGACACCGAGCCGGGTTCCGACCCGACCATGTGGGACGCATTCCAGTGGAACTCGGCCAATCAAATGCAATATCTGAAAACGTTTGCGCTGTGCGAAGGCCGTCGCTACGAGGAACTGATACCGGACGCGAACCTGGTTTCGCCGAGCGAAACGCAGGTGACCAAGGGTTACACCGGCTGGGCGTATTGCGCGCGCACGCCGGACCGGAAATTTTTCCTCGTCTATTTTGAGAAGGATTGTCCGGGCACCAACATCATCCGCGGGGCATTGCCTTATGCGGCCTATCGCGCGGACTGGTTCGACCCCCGCAACGGCCAATGGTCAAAGGCGGGCAATGGCGTCGTCACCGCCAACAACTCAGGTCAGATTACCTTGCCGGCATTGCCTTCAGACGACGACTGGGGGTTGAAACTAATCGCCGTTCCGGAAACACAGTGAAAAACCAGTTTGCGAAAACTCGGCTTGGCGCTTATTTTTCAGCCATGAGCAAAGTGACCGAAGTCAAAACAGCCACCGAACGGCTCTCGGCTCAGGACCGCTGGGAGTTATATCGCTGGCTCGGCGAATCCAAGGATGTGCAGCGGTTTCGCCATGATGAACTGCGCCGCGAAATCGCCGTTGGCATCGAGCAGGCGGATCGTGGAGACGTGGCTCCTTTGAACGTGCAAATTCTCAAAGACGAAGTTCATCGCCGCGCAGGCGGCAAAGGCAACTGATGCCACTGGTCCTACGTACCAGTCAGGCGCACCTCGACCTGATCGAGGCCGCACTCCACATCGCTGAAGAAAACCTCACCGCCGCTGACCGTTGGTTGGACATCATTGACGAGAAATGCCAGTCGCTGGCCCGGATGCCGGAATTGGGACGGAAACGACCCGATCTCGCCCCTGAACTTCGCAGCTTGCCGGTCGGCAACTACGTTATCTTCTACCGCCCAATCCCGGACGGGATTCAAGTCATTCGCGTCCTGCACGGCGCCCGCGACATTCCCGCGCTCTTCGACTGATCGCGGGCAACGAAGACGTGGAGAAAATTCCCCCGCCCGTGGAAACGGGAGATTCCCCTCGCCCATCGGATGGGAGAGGGTGGCTTGAAGAAGCCGGGTGAGGGCACCACGGAAGCGGGTGAAGGTTGTCTGGCTTTGAATTCAACCACGAAACACACGAATTGACACGAATCAATCCCTGACTTTGGCGTCCCAATTGGGGTAACTGTCGCCTTTGTGTCGGTTGTTCTCCCATTGCAGCGGTTGCAGGTTGTCCAGCTCGTCTCCGCCGCCCTTGGCCACCGGTTTAATGTGGTCTATTTCCCATCCCCACTCCTCGGTTTTCCCGTATTTGACGTGTTGCATGGTTGCGCCGCAAACATCTTTGCTGAAACCGACAAACTTGGGGTCAGGGGTGGCTTTTTTCCATACGGCCTCAATGGTTGCCTCATCAAAGGCTTCGCCATGGCTGTTTGTATTTGGATTTCTTGCCATATACTCTCCTTGATGTTCATTGTCTGACAGCACAGCTACGCAAGTTCGATACGGAGCAAAACGCGGATTCTTTCAAAAAAAGCGGCAACGATTGAAGGTCGAACGTCAAAACAGATTCTTCAACGCAGAGACGCAGAGACGCGAAGGGATTGATTTGCTGGCCGCCGTCGCGTTGGAGCACTCAAACATCCGATGTCGGGGCAAAGGCGGATGGTGGCGCAGCAGGAAAATGATTGCCGGATTCACATATGTTTGGGTGTTGTAAAACATCTCAAAGGTCTAAAGATGACGCAAGTCGACCGCCAATCTATAGATCATTCCTGCTTAGGTGGCAGTTTAAACTTATCCCCTGACACAGCCGTATCTTTCGAGAACAGATTTAAGGCTTTTTGGTCCGGAAGGAACGAAATGTGTGCAAAGAAGCGTGTGCTTTCCTTTCTCTATGATTTGGAAAAATGTTGCAAATAAATCGTTGATGTAATGAAACCTCACGGAACTGCAATTTTCGTTGTTGCAAGACGAACGGTTGGTGGATCGGAATTAAAGTTGGACCGTTTTCTCGTCACAGTAATGCGGGATCTGGGCTGTGTCTGCATTAAGGTGGAGAAGCGAAAAATCTCAAAGAAAATGACCCCATTTATTATTTATGTTAAGGGGAATAGCAAAAAACGAAAGAAGGAAGAACAGTGGAGGGTTTCGACAATGCGAGAAGAATATATACTATTCTTCAAAAAACGGCGTTGCTATGCAACCTGGCCTAGAACGGTAGGGCGAGGCCTGTTCTCACCGACTGCGCAAAATCGGGTGACTAAAAAGCAAACTGGAACAAGCGGCGTCCGTCTCCGGCCACTACGTTGTCCGCAGCAAAATTGAGCTTGCGTTGCCCGCGCCAAAATCGTTTATGTCGAACACCGAGAGCAAGGCACAAGGCGTAAAATTTCGAACCATTGAGATTACAAAATTATGAACGCTGAAATTGAAAAATTGCTGGGCGATTCCGCCAAGGGTCTGCTGGAACACACTTGTAAAACCGTGCCGAAGGAGCGGCTGCACCTGCCGGGACCGGACTTTGTGGACCGCGTAGTCGCCTTGTCCGACCGCAATCCGCAGACGATGCGCAACCTGCAGGCGATGTTCAACCAGGGCCGGCTGGCCGGCACGGGTTACATGTCCATCCTGCCGGTGGATCAAGGCATCGAACATTCCGCTGGCGCGAGCTTTGCGAAAAACCCGGCCTGTTTCGATCCCGAAAACATCGTGAAGCTCGCCATGGAAGGCGGCTGCAACGCCGTCGCTTCCACGCTCGGCGTGCTGGGCGCGGTGTCCCGCAAATACGCGCATAAAATCCCGTTCCTCGTGAAGTTGAATCACAACGAGTTGCTCACTTACCCGAACAAGTTCGACCAGGTTTATTTTGCGCACGTCGAACAGGCATGGAACCTGGGCGCAGCCGCCGTGGGCGCGACGATTTATTACGGGTCGAATGAATCCACGCGGCAGATTGTGGAGACCAGCCTCGCCTTCAAGCAGGCGCATGAACTCGGCATGGTCACCGTCCTGTGGTGTTACCTGCGGAACAGCGCGTTCAAGACCAAGGAAAAGGATTATCACGTGAGCGCCGACCTGACCGGCCAGGCCAATCACCTCGGCGTCACTATCGAAGCCGACATCATCAAGCAGAAATTGCCGGAGAACAACGGCGGTTACAACGCGCTCAACGCCGGTGGCGTCAAATACGGCAAAACTGACGAGCGCGTCTATACGGAATTGACGAGTGACCATCCGATTGACCTGTGCCGGTATCAGGTGCTGAATTGTTACGCCGGCCGGTCGGGTCTGATTAATTCCGGCGGTGAATCCAAGGGCGCGGGCGACCTCGCGGCAGCGGTAAAGACGGCCGTCATCAACAAGCGCGCCGGCGGCATGGGCCTGATTTCCGGCCGCAAAGCGTTTCAACGTCCGCTGGCGGAAGGCGTAAAACTGCTGAACCTGATTCAGGACGTTTATCTGGACAAGAGCATCACGGTAGCCTGAGCGTTGGGGAAATTGTGTTGGAACAAACCGTCGTGCGGAGCATCGCCTTCGCGCGGCGGTGATTTTTTAAAGGTAGGGACGGCTCGCCGAGCCGTCCAAAACTCAGAAAGGAACAATCCCACGGTCGCCTCGGTCCGGCTGCGCCAAGGCTTCGCCGCGACGAGCGAGGCGACCCTACCATAGCTCGCCGAGCCGTCCGTTGGGCGGACGCGCGGGCCGCGCGTCCCTACCATTCAGATTGTGAGTCAATTTACTTTAAAACTGGTGGGGCGCCCGTCCTCCGCAGTAATTCCGCTACGGAGGGTGGAAGACTCCGTCGAGCCGGAATATTTGGGACTGCGCCGACATGTCAGCGCTTTAAAAGCGGTGACACGTCACCGCACTCCAAATCTGCCAACGGGAGCGCGGGGCTTTTGCAGCGTCGAGCCTGTGGTTCGATTCGGTGGCGCACAACGCCGACACGATCACTCACACCGTATAAGTGCCACTGGCGACACGGCCGCCATGGCCGGTCCAGTTGGTGTGGAAAAATTCGCCGCGCGGTTTGTCTACCCGCTCATAGGTGTGCGCGCCGAAATAATCGCGCTGCGCCTGCAGCAGGTTCGCGGGCAGGCGTTCGCTGCGGAATCCATCGAAGAACGCCAGCGCCGTGCCGAGCGCCGGCACCGGAATTCCCTTCTTGACCGCCGTGCTGACCACCTTGCGCCATGGGCGCGCGCAGCTCTTGATCGCCTTTTTGAAAAACGGATCCAGCAGCAGGTTCGTCAGGTTTGGATTCTTGTCGAACGCTTCCTTGATTTTGCCCAGGAACACGCTGCGGATGATGCAGCCGCCCCGCCACATGAGCGCGATGCCGCCGTAGTTGAGGTTCCAGCCGTGTTCCCTGGCCGCCGCGCGCATGAGCATGTAACCCTGCGTGTAGCTGATCATCTTCGCGGCGTAGAGCGCCTTGCGAATGTCATCAATCCAGCGCTTGCGGTCGCCGGCAAATTTCGTCCTGGACGGCTTAAAAACTTTCGCGGCCTGGACACGCTGGTCTTTCATGGCGGAGACGCAACGGGAATAAACCGCTTCGGCAATCAAGGTGATGGGAATACCCATGTCCTGCGAGGAAATCACGGTCCATTTGCCGGTGCCTTTCTGGCCGGCGGTGTCGAGGATTTTGTCCACGAGCGGCGATCCGTCGGTGTCCTTGAAGGCGAGGATGTCCCGCGTGATTTCAATCAGGTAGGATTCGAGTTCGCCCTGGTTCCATTCCTTGAAGACTTCGTGCATTTCGTCGGGCGTCATGCCCAGGCCGTCCTTCATGATGTGGTAGGCTTCGCAGATGAGCTGCATGTCGCCATATTCGATGCCGTTGTGGGTCATCTTCACGAAATGGCCGGCGCCGCCTTCGCCCACCCAGTCGCAGCACGGCTGCGCCGCGCCACCAGAGCCGTCGGCGACCTTGGCCGCAATGGCCTGAAAGATGGGCTTGACGTGCGGCCACGCGGCGGGCGAACCGCCGGGCATGATGCTCGGGCCGTGGCGCGCGCCCTCCTCGCCGCCGCTCACGCCGGTGCCGATGTAAAGCAGGCCCTTGCTCTCGACATATTTCGCGCGGCGGATGGTGTCTTCGAAAAGCGAGTTGCCGCCGTCAATGATGATGTCGCCCGACTCCAGCACCGGCAGCAGGTGTTCAATGAATTCATCCACGGCCTTGCCGGCCTTGACCATGAGCATCACGCGGCGTGGTTTCTTGAGCAGCGCAACCATTTCCTGGAGGGAGTGCGCGCCGATGACGTTCGTGCCTTTGGCCTCGTTATTGAGGAAATCATCCACCTTGGAAACGGTGCGGTTGAAGGCCACCACGGTAAAACCGTGGTCGTTCATGTTCAAAATCAAATTCCGGCCCATCACGGCCAGACCGATGAGAGCGATGTCAGCTTTTGGTTCCATTTGTTGTTTTCGTTAAAAATTGAAGGCGCACGGTACAAGGGTTTGCCCCGTCATACCAGCAGTTTTTTGGCAATGGCCGGCACAACTCCGCCATTTCAGAGGCGCATCCGGTTTCGAGCGGATGGCGCAAACGTTTCGACGCCCGGGCATTCATTCCGCGAAGGTTGTGAAAAGAGAGGCCAGCCACGCCGAAGTGACCAGACCGTAAAAGGCCATCGGGCAGACAGGAATGTCTGCCCGCGCAAACGGGTCTTCGGCCGCCCTGCGGACCTTTCCTTACAAGGAGACCGCGGCCAGACGAGGAACATCCACAGGCGTGTTGTTCGCCTCAGCGGGGCGACCAAGCATCTCCGGGACGTTGAAACGCTCCAAGGCAATGCGCGTCAGCCGCACGTTCATTTCCGTGATGTTTTCGTCTCCGAAGATGACTCGCGCCACTCCTTGGGCGATCTCGTCGAAGCTATGCATCTCAGGAACGTTGTAGCGCTCCAGGGCAATGCGTATCAGCCGCACGTTCATTTCCGTGATGTTTTCGTCTCCGAACATGATTCGCGCCACTCCTTGGGCGACGTCGTCGAAGGCTGGTTTGTTTTTGTTTTCCATATTCAACTTCAGGTTTTTGTCGTTCAGCGGGGTCTTGCGTGGCATGGCGATTTCCTTTGCCACCGGTTCAGGCTGGTCGGATGGCGACGCGTCTTTGCGAACCTCGGCCGGTGCCAATTCGCTCTTAATCTCGGGCGAGACCGGCACGTTGTTAATCTCCGGCCGGGCCAATTCAACCTGTTCCTGGGGCTTGGGTAATTCGATCCGGTTCTCGGGCGGGGGAACTTTGACTGTCTCTGCGGGAGTGGGCACTGTGTTGCTGACACCACTGGCACCAGTCAAAATCTCCGGCGGCGCTGTTTTTGTAAGCTCCGGCGG
>Ga0116112_1001369_pt1 | contig 16440 bp, 16 predicted proteins | sample June2015DPH_8_15_FD_89721 | JGI IMG/M metagenome (GOLD analysis project Ga0116112, IMG submission 89721) | Peatland microbial communities from SPRUCE experiment site at the Marcell Experimental Forest, Minnesota, USA - June2015DPH_8_150 | ecosystem: Environmental > Terrestrial > Soil > Wetlands... | reverse complement strand
GGACCAGCCATATAACCCCATCAGCGTCTCGAGGCGGTCAAGGGTATACGCCAGGCCGTAGATGTTAAGTCGGTTCCGATGCCCCAACAACCACAGATTCAGGAGCAATTGCGGTGTTCCGGAGACATGGTCCGGGTGGAAGTGGGTCAGGAGCAGATCGGTCAAGCGGTGAGGATCGACGCCGGCTTCTTCCAGGCGCACAATCGGATTCCCTGCGCAGTCGACCATAACAGTGCGGGTGCTTCCGACCACGAGAAGATGCGTGTTTTCATGCTGGCGGTCGGGAACTGCGTTCGATGAACCCAGGATGATCAGCTTCGCCATATCCCTATTCCCATGCGGGATTCAGCCATTATCTGATCGCAGCTTTTAAAAGGACAGGGGTTACCCAGGTCTCGATCGCAGCAGCAATCGTCAAGAGGGGCAGGACAACTCCGATCCCGACCTTCATCCAATCGGCCAGGGATTCGATGAAGACCTCGCCCAAAGTCTTCTGGGTGCGAGGTGTTACCAGGCGCGCCCCAATATAGATCAGGGCGCCGCATGCCAAGATCAAAGCTGGCAATTCAAAGATCCCGTGAGGGAGAATGCCAGTCAACCCCACCCGCACCGGATCCTGGCCCATGATCCGCACCAGGGCCAGCGCGGCCCCAACAATCCCCATGTTCAAAAGATAGATGACAGCTCCCAGCACACCGAAGGATGCCAGCCCGAGCAGGAAAATGATGAGGACCGCCTGCAGGTTGTGCCCCCAGATCAGAGGGAAGGAAATCAACGTATCCAGGCGCTGGGGAATCCCCACACCTGGCGCCAGTAGGCTGGAGATATCGTTCGATGAGAATTGAGAGGTCACTTTGGCTGCATTGCTGGACAGCCAGTGGAAGCCCCCCCAGGCCGCTCCCACGCCGATGATCAGCGTCAGCAGGGTGGCTGGAAGCTGACGGGCGAGGGTATGGCGCAGTTCGGTTCGGTACCAGCCAAAGAGGGTCGTGGCCTCCCCCCGGAACGCATGCCAGAAGGTTTGGCCGATCCAGCGCAGATTGAGCACGTCAATCTCACGCCCGAGCAGGGCCTCCCGCTGGAAATGCGCCAGCCCAACCCGTATCAGGAGTATGGTCAGAATCGCCACCCCAGCCACTGCCAGCCAAAGGAGCTGGGCGTTGCCCCAAAATAGGAGAATGCTCTCACCCTGAATCAGCAAGGCGATCGGAATGACCACAAAGGAGGCCATCAAATTTGCCGCCCGGACTGAGGTCGCCTGCGTGGAGATGAGGATTGCGCCACTGACCATGAGCAGCGCCTGGATAGTGGTCAGGATGAGGGTCTGCACCATACGGTTAGCGTCCGGGAATGGGATATGTCGGAAATACAGGCCGACCATGTAAACTGTGATTCCCAAGTAGGCGGTCGCCAGCGGGATAGCGGTCGAGGCGATCAGTTTACCGAGATACAACTGCCAGTCTTTAAGCGGGCTGCTCAACAAAGGCTCGATCGTACCTCGTTCCTTCTCGCCCACGAAAGCTTCCAGGGCAATGACCAGTGACACCGTCACCGGAAAGAATCCGACCACCATTAATAGAAATGGGACCAAGCGCTCGGCGATGAGGGGGGTTCCATACTGGGCGGTGAAGTTCATGGCAGCCTCAGCGCCAAAATCAGCCAGGAAAGGCAGGAACACCGTTAAAATCAACATCGGAAAGATGATGCGCCAGTCCCGCAGTTGATCGCGCAGCTCGCGATAAGCCACCAACCAGACCAGCTTCAGCTGCCCATTGCCCTTAGCCATGTTCCACCTGGGCCATGGCAGCGAGATAGACCTGTTCTAGAGTGCGGGGGACTTCCTGTAGGGCAACCACATGGGTGCCGTGCCTGATCAACTCTTCCAGTAAGATCGGATTGGCGGTCTGTGGATCCTCGACCCGCAAACGCGGAACGGAATCACGTTCGGGAAGAACGGTAACCCCCGGGGGCAGCTGCACAGGACCCAGCTCTTCTCCAGGGGATAGACGGAGCTCATATTCAGAGGCGCCCAACAGGTTTTTTTTCAACTCGGGGACGGTGCCTTGCACCAGGATACGGCCCCGATAGATGATGGCGATCTGGTCCGCCAGCAATTCCGCTTCGACCAGGTTGTGCGTACAGATGACAATCGTACGCTGAGCTGAACGCAGGCTGGCGATCGCCTCCCGCACCAAGCGAGCCGACTCCGGATCCATGGCAGAGGTCGGCTCGTCCAACAGCAGGACGGGCGGTTCATGCAGGAGGGTGCGCGCCAGGGCCAGTTTCTGACGCATGCCTTTGGAATAATGGCCTATGGGTTGATCGGTCGCGTAAGACAGACCAAAATATTCCAGCAGTTCCCGGCTGCGCTCCAGTCGCTTTCCGGCGGCCAGGCCATAGACCTGTCCATAGAAATCCAGATATTCCGTCGCCGTCATGCGCAGGTACAGGCCATGCTGCTCGGTCAGGACCCCCACCAGAGAACGCACCTGATCCGGGAATTGGGTCACATCCAGACCTGCCACATATGCCCGGCCACGGCTCGGAGCAAGTACTGCGGTCAGCAGGCGTACAGTGGTCGTCTTTCCGGCGCCGTTCTGGCCCAAGAGGGCAAGCACATGTCCGGGCTGGACCTCCAGGGTCACTCCGTCTACCGCCCAGTATCCGCCAAATTGTTTGCTCAGATCTTCGGTCTGAATCATCGCACCCCTCGAATGGCCGGGGCAACCCCACTTTGATAGAAATCCTGCATTGTCAAGCTAGCTCCCGCGGGGACTGGCGATGCCGGAAAAAGAGCACCAGCCCGGCGACTACGACAACCACCGCTACGAAGGTCTGGTTGAAATTGATGCCAGCAACCTGGGAGGCATCGACGCGCAAGAACTCAAGAAAGAAGCGCCCGATGGAATACAGGATCATGTATATGAAGAAAATATCGCCCGGTTTGAGCCATTTTTCGAAGCGCCTCCCCAGCCAGAGCAGAACGGCCATATTCATCAAATCCCAAAGGGATTCGTACAGGAATAGGGGCTGATAATAGGCTACATTTGCATACTGGGGGATGCGGTGCAGAGGATCGATATAGATCTTCCAGGGCAGATTCGTTGGTTTACCGTACAGCTCCTGATTGAAGAAATTACCCCAACGGCCGATCGCCTGCGCGAGCGCCACCCCTGGTATGGCGATATCCGCCCAGGTCAAAAACGCGAGCTTGCGGCTGCGACAATACAGGTAAAGAGCCAGCGCGCCGGCGATAATCGCGCCGGGGATCCCCAGACCACCCTTGCGGATGTCGATTAGATCCAGGGGGTGGGTCAGGTAATACTGGGTAGTGATACCCTGTGCGACCATGGATGGCGGCGGCGTAAAGACATGCCAAATGCGTGCACCAACGATCCCCGCCAGGACGACCCAGAATACGACATCCCAGATGATCTCCGGATTCAGGTTGCGCCGCTTCGCCTCAGATTGAGCCAGGAAAGCTGCTGCAATGACACCGATGGTGATCAGGATCCCGTAAAAATAAATGTGGTATGAGGTATGAAGGAAAGGCAACGGAATGTCAAAACCGTCAGGCATATTACGCTCCTAGCTTCGACTGGGGTGGACGGCGCCTGGCCTCCTGGCGCACATGCATAATGCGCTGCAAGGCCGTGAAATTCGTCAGTACAGCCAGGAGCCACAGAGCTACCAGCGGGATCCCGAATACCAGGCAGGGCGCCAGCACAAGGTAGCGTTCCGCCCGCGTCAGCAGGCCTACGTTAGCATCGATCTTAAGGGAATCGGCTTTGGCCTTGGTGTACGGGACAAGCATCGTCCCGGCTGCTGACAAGAAGACCAGGGCGCAGGCAATTTTGTTCGCATGGTTCAAATAATAAATCAGCAAACCAAGGTAGATCACCAATTCGGAGTAGCGATCCGTGACCGAGTCGACAAAGGCTCCCCAATCCGTGGCTTCATGCCGCAGGCGCGCCATGGTGCCATCCAAGGCATCAAAAGGGACGGTGAACAGGATGAGCAACCCACCCCAGGTCATGTGACCTAAGGCAAGCAGCAGCGCACCGGCAGCCGTGCCGATGAATCCTAGGAGGGTCATTAAAATCGGATGGATGCCGATCCGATTAAAAAAAGCGCCAAGCGGATCCAACAGCCACTTGAACCAGGCGCGCAAGCGGTCCGTGAATGTAAGGGGTTTTCGATTGATGGTTTTTTCCAAGGAATCAACCTCTTTCTTCGGTAAAGTTAAATTAGCGTTGTAATCATATCATGGACAGGCGTTACGCCTCGGCCTGGCCATCCTCGTCGCCATCCTCGGAATCGAGCAACACCTCTCGCTCTCGCCCGCCTCCCTGGGACGGGCCAACCACCCCCATCTCCTCGAGTTGATCCAGCAGGCGTGCTGCCCGCGGATATCCGATGCGCAGACGCCGCTGGAGCATGGATGCGCTGGCGTGTTGCTCTTTTTTCACCAGGGCGATCGCCTGTTCGACCAGCAGCTCATCACTTTCGTCCTCATCGGCCTGCGAGAGGAGGCTTTCCCAAGGCGGGCGATCCTCCTTCTCGGGAACCATCTTCTGCCAGTGGGCAATGACTCGTTCAATCTCTTGATCGGTCACCATCACCCCTTGGGACCGCACGGGGGTACCCACTTCCGGATTCAGAAAAAGCATATCCCCCCTGCCCAGCAGGGTTTCTGCCCCAGGCAGGTCGAGGATCACACGCGAATCCACCTGGGAGGCAACCGCAAATGAAAGGCGCGCCGGGAAGTTGGCCTTGATCAAGCCGGTGACCACATCGGTACTGGGGCGTTGGGTCGCGATCACCAGGTGAATGCCAGTAGCCCGTGCCATCTGCGCCAGCCGGACCAGATTGTGCTCGGTCTGATCCGGTGCGGACATCATCAGGTCAGCCATCTCATCGATCAGGACCACAATGCGCGGAAGGGTCTGACCGTCCTTGCGACGCTGTAAACGGCGATTGTAGGCGTCGATATCACGGGTCTTCGCGGTCTCCAGCAGCTTGTAGCGGTGCTCCATCTCGACCACCACCCAGCGCAGCACACCCAGGATCCGCTGAATATCGGTTTCGACTTTGCCATACAGGTGCGGCAGGCCGTTAAAACGGATCAGCTCCACCATCTTGGAGTCGATCATTACCAGGCGCAAGTCCTCAGGAGCATTGTTCATGGCCAAACAAGTGGCAATTGCGGCAATACAGACCGACTTTCCGGAGCCAGTCGTCCCGGCGATAAGCAAATGCGGCATGCGGGCAAGGTCTGCGATAACCGGATTCCCAGAGACATCCCGGCCAAGAACTAGCGTCAGAGGGGAACCGACCTTGTAATATGCTTCCATTTCTAGGAGCGGCCGCAGGCGAACAACCGTCGAGCGAGGATTCGGTACCTCGATCCCAACGAAGGACCTGCCCGGTACCGGCGCCTCGATGCGCAGCCGCTCCGCGGAGAGCGCCAAGGCCAGGTCTTTCTGGAGAGCAGCGATCTGTGCCACCCGGACCTTCATCTGCTGCGCGTCTTCTTCGGTGCCTTTCTTGATGAAGCCCGGCTGCACCGCGAACTGGGTGACCGCGGGACCGATGCGGAAGCCGACTACCTTGGCCGGGATGCCGAATTCCGATAAAGTTTTTTCGATCAATCCAGCGGTCTGGTTGATGTTCTGCTCGTCCGGTCGTACGTTTTGCTCGGTGATCAAGACATTAAGTGGAGGCAATCGGTCGCTGCGTGGCAGTGGTCCCGCCGGCCGGCTGTCCTGCCGCGCTGGGATTTTAAACGACTTGCGGAATTCCGCCGGAATCCTTCCAGCGGTCTTCTTCGGCCCTTTGTCCACCGCGGCGGCAGGACGATCCCCCGGCAGCGGCGAGATGTTGGGCGATTCGGCGTTGGTCACCTGGGATGGAACCACGGGCATCTCTCCAGCTTGCCGGAACAGCCAAATCTCCAAATAATGCCAGAACCGCAGGGCAGTCACACACGCGAGTCCCCATGCCAAGAAAATAATAAAACCACCCCACACCGGGCCGAGGAACTCGGCTGCCAGTATCGACAGCCCCCAGCCGATCCGCCCGCCCCACATGCCTTCCTCGGCTTGAGCAAGCCCATTTCCACTGATCAATGAAAGCATCGCCAGCGTCAGAAACGCTGCCAATTCGACCGCAATCACCTGTCCCCAGCGCATCTGGACGGAGTGACGGCTGCGTTGGAAGGCCATCAATCCCCCCCAACCGGCAAACAGGATGACCAACAAGCTCCCCCAACCCAGCCAAACCTTCAGCAGGGTCACCCATGCACCCAGCAAACTACCCTTCGACAGACCCAGCCATCCCAGCAGGGTCATAAGGGCGAAGGCCAAGAGAAAGACCCCTAGAATATCCCATAAAAAGCGGCCGAAGTGGCTTTCCAATCGAGCCAGGCGGTCCATCCATTCTCCGGGCGGTGCTGGAGTAGAGTTATTTTTATTGCGCGCCGGCGCAGAGGGGCGGGGTGGAGAGGACATATCAGACATTCAGGCGCATGCTCAGGCCCAGCCGCTGGCGGGCCACATCCACCTGCAAGATGCGCACTTGTACGCTCTGGCCGGTTGAGAGCGTATCCTTCGCAGTGGCATTGGCAGGCAGAGGAATCTCCGAGGTGTGGATCAGCCCTTCCAAGCCCTCTTCGAGGCGGGCGAATGCACCATAGGGGACAATCGCGGTAATCACAGCAGATGTGATCGAATTGACCGGGTAGTGCATGGCGACCGTCTCCCATGGATTGGCAGACAACCGTTTGAGGCTGAGCGCAATTCGGCACCGTTCTGGGGCTACCTCCAGGACCAGGACCTCCACGTGATCACCTACCTGGACAATCTGGTTCGGGTGAGCCACCCGTCCCCAGGAGAGCTCTGAGATGTGAATCAGACCCTCCACGCCGCCCAGATCCACAAACGCCCCGAATTCGGTGACATTGGTGACATCCCCGGACACACGCTGGCCAGGTTGAAGTGCGCTGAAAAGCGCGGGACGTTTTCCAGCCTCAGCCCGTGCCGCCCGCTCCGAAAATACCATGCGGCCTTCGGCTGGGACGCATTCGATGATTTTCAACCGCAAGCTCTCACCGATATAGGCTGCCAGGCTGCTGTCGCGCGACACTTCCACCTCCTGGGAAGGCATTTCCACCAGGTGGGAGCAAGGGACGAATCCATATAGGTCCTCCCCCTCCACCAGCAGGCCTCCGCGGTTATAACCCGTAACTTTCAGCCTCACAATCTCATCCTGGCGAAAAAGCATCATCGCCCTCTCCCAATTTAGAGGCGGTTTCACGCGTTCCTCTGTCTTGGTAGGCTTCGGCGCGGTCGACCCTGCCCGACTCTCCTCTTCCGCCAAAACGGAGGCCCACCACCCCTCGTCAAAGGCAGGTATATCTGATTCAGAATAATCGTCGCGCACCATTAATTTTTTACAGCCTCCTTCCCATTCATTCTCGTCTGCACCTGTCGTTCCATTTCGAGGATATTGTGAGCAACCTCCTCGATGGCTACACGCTGCTTGCGATAGAGGTCCGCTTCCGACATAGCAAGGCGCGCCGCTACGTCCCGCACCTTGCGACCCTCGATGAACTTCATCTCCAGAATATTGTACAGGATCCACTCAGCAGTGAACCGTCGTTCGCCTTCCGGTTTAACATTATCCACCGCCTGCCTCAGGATCGAGCGCAGTGCGTTGGCCGGGTTGTCGTTGTGTTCTTGAAAAGCCTCTTGGACAATCTGCAAACGGAGCAAAGGGCTTTGGGTCAATTTTGGACCACCCCAATAATGGGTCAACGCTTCCTTAACCCAGTTGGACAGATCTGCATCCTTGGGTACAGACTCCTCCAGCAGGGCTGTCTTGCTGTCATAGCGGCCAATGGCGCGGATGCGCTGGAACATATCAACCTGCGGACTCAAATCCTCCAGGCTCCGGAACACGACCTGCTGGAGGCGACGGTCCTGAAGCGCCAAGCCCGCCCGCTGGATTAGCAGGGCCAGGGCTTGACGCTGATCCTTCTGGATGACCTGATTAGGCCGCCGGGCCACGCCCAATAAGCCGAGCAGAACCGGTTCGCCTTCCAGCGTCTCGGGACGCTGGTGTAAGGGGAACAGCCAGTAATCTCCCCAGGTGTATTCCTCCTCGTCGCCATTGCCGTTTTCGTTGCCATTGCCGTTCTGTTGTACGATCTCCAAGGCTTCGGTTAAACTCGTCTCCTTCACCAGGAATGAACTGCCTGTGGTGACGATCAGCGACAGATCCTGGTCATCTAAAGCGGCCACAAAGGCGGACGGAGATTGTAGATGATCCCGGACGGCTGCCAGGACAGCCTCCAGGAACTGACGAAGATCGTTCTGGGTGATAATCCGGTCCTCCAGACTCTGCAGGAGGGCGAGGTCGGCCCGATCGTGGCCATAAAAGATCAGGCGCTCCCAGATTGGAGCGACCAGGGTGATCACGTGCTCCATCAAGAGCACTGTCACCACCATGGCAGCTGGGACAGCGACCGAATAGATCGTTCCAAAGTATTCCCCCCCGCGGCGGACGAGGGTCATCACCGCCAATGCTACCGATGCAGTCACAGGCCCGCGCATCATCCACTTGAAGAGGCGGCTGCGTACGACCCGATCCGGCCAGGATACGCCAAAAAAAGCCACCGCATAGGCCATTATCACGATCAAACCGCCCACCAGGAGCTTGACCGTCGTCGCCACCCCCCAAAACAGGAATGGGTGTTGGGCAGCGATTGTGGAACCGTACAACAAGTACGGGAAGCATCCCAGCGCCGGTGCGGTCGCACCGGCCAGCAGGTAGATCAACCGGCGCCGGCCCGACCGGGTCAGGGTATGACGGAAGGCCCGCCAAAAATTGATCCAGGCCAGGATCATGATAGCGCTGTAAAAGACCGTGAAGACCTCTGTCCAGATGGTGCGCTGCAAATGCGGGGCTGGCTGACCCACGTCCATCACCAACGGTCCGAGCAATTTTCCCAAGGCTAACAAGATCAAGAATCCCCCAGAAAGTGCGTAGATTGCACGGACGATCAACCGCCGACGGCCACGCGAAGGGCGGCCGGTGATCACAAGAAGTGCATCAGAAAGGTGAAGGTAGGCCGGCGGCAGGAAGATGATTCCGAACCATTCCAAACGCAGAAACAAATCGATGAAAGGGGGAGTGGTTGATGAACTCTCGAGGGCTTCGGAAGTGAAAACCACTACTATGCATAGCAAGATGATCGCGAACGAACGCGCTACCCGGTCCCGCAAATTGAATGATAAGGAGTACAGGAATAGGGAAAAAGCCGTGATCGCGATCCCGGCTGTAAGGATAGAATTAACGACTTTGGTCCCCACCAATACGGCTTGCATCCAACCGTTAAGCATTACGACCTTCCGTGCACCTACCTGATTAAACGGCCATAGAACAAGGCAATATCTTGACTTTCGTAGTATTGATCATTATACCCGCAGAATTCATATCCGAGCTTTTGTGCCAACCGGACGGCCAGGTTGTTCTTCGAGGGCATTTCCAGGATCGCCCGGCTTTTCTTACGATCGACCGCCCAAGAGTGAACCGCCAGGATGAGCGTGGTGGCAACCCCCTGACGGCGATAGGACGGTGCGACGACCACGTCCGTAATCCAGGCGGTTTGAGGCAGGATGCGGTCATTCATACGGATATATCCGACCAGCTGTTCCCCGATGACCGCAACCAGCATCCCCGAACGGCGGTTCCAGGTCTCCGAGATTGCCTCGACGGGTCGTGGATAGAGGACCGTAACCGAGCGAGGCAGACGGATTTCACGAAAAATGGCCCCCGCCTGTCCCGCTTCATGCTGGAGATCCATCTGCCAGACGTATTCCGTCATGCAGGTATGATCGATCTTCATCAATATCGGCAGATCTGTCGCAACGGCCGGACGCAAACGGACTTCAGGCATTTTCGATCCTCATGGGGCAGTCACCCTGACCTGAAGGACACAGGCCGGGAGTTCCTGCCCTTGGTTATCGGTGACCACCAGGCGTAGCAGATAATCACCACTTACTAATCCGGTGGTATCCCATGTGCCCAGCTGATTATCCTGGACCACCTTATGGGCTGCCTGGATGGTCGACCAGTTCTCCGTTCCCAAGGGGGAGAACTCATATTTATAATAGCCGATATTCGGGATATCCGCAGTACCCGTCAGGGTCACTAGACCCTTGAGCACATCTCCCGGCTTCGGAGAGGTGATCATGATCTGCCCCGGAATGCATCCCGATGCCACGGCCGTGGTCGTCGTCCCGGGGGTCAGGGTAGTCAGGAGCAAATCCGGGCCCAGCAGGGAGGTCGGGGTGGAAAGCGGGTTGATCGTCGGGGTCGAAAGCACTATCGCTGCGGGAAGGACGGGCATGAGAAAAACCGCCAGGATCAGTTCAGCAAATGCCAGAAAGCCAATGATCACTAACGCCGCTATCGCCTGACCCATGTGCCGGCGAGATAATTCCCGTTCCAGACCATAAACGGATTGGCGTGTTTCACGCTGCGCCAGCCACAACCGGCGCAGAGCCAGAAGCAAGCCGAGCGCCAGGATTAGGTAGATTAAAGGTGCGTATGTGACAAAAAAACGGAGAACGGTTGCCATCGGAGTTCGTTCAAAGAGACCGCAGTACTCCGCGGATTAACGTTTCCAGTTTAGGGAGGATGACCTTCCCCGCCTCCAGGACTTCTTCATGGGACGTCATGGTAGTTCCGTCGAGGTTGGCTTTGTTGCTGATGCCGGAAAAACCGAGCACACGCGTCCCCCCATGACGGGCCACGATCACCTCAGGAACCGTGGACATCCCCACCGCATCCGCCCCAGCTATGCGCAGGAAGCGCAGATCGGCCGGGCTTTCGAAAGACGGCCCGCTCAAACCGGCATAAACACCTTCTCGGAGGAGTATCTGCTTCTGCCCGGCTACCCGACGGGCTAAATCACAAAGAGCGCGGTCATAGGCCTGACTCATATCCGGAAAGCGAGGCCCGAATTCGTCCAGATTCGGCCCGATGAGCGGGTTCAAACCCGCCATGGCCGCCAGATTTAAATTATCCACGATGAGCATCACTTCCCCAGGCTGGAATGCCGGATTGATCGCCCCGACGGCGTTGGTCACTATCAGGATCTCGATCCCCAAACGCTGCAGGATACGCACCGGCAGAGTAACCTCCGCCATGGTGTAACCTTCATAATAATGAACCCGCCCCTGCATCACAATCACAGCCTGACCTTCTAATTCACCCGCAACGAGCTGACCGACATGTCCGGCCACCGTAGAGACCGGCCAGTCCGGAAGCTCGTGGTAGGGAATCACAATGGGCCTTTGAACGGATTGTGCCAGGCCCCCCAACCCTGTTCCGAGGATCAATCCCAACCGGGGTCGGACTTTAAGGCGCGCTCGCACCACCTCTGTGACGCGATCGATCACTTCCAGGTCGATCTTCATAGCTTCCGCTCCTGCAACCTTAAAACCCGTAGGCGCATTGGAATTATATCGCAAGTGGACTGAACCCAAGAGAACGGCGTTCCCAACCATGCCAGTCGGGTGGACAATCACCTTTCAGCCAGGATTTCACCCCGGGGGGCTGGCTGAAATTCCCCCGCTAAAGGCGAGGGGCCTTGACAGTGGCATTTGGGAATCGTGGTTCTCAAATCCCCCAATGAACCACAATCTATTGCAGGACCTCGCTGAACGCCTGGATGGCCTTCTCAACACCTGCATCATCCACCCAGTAATGCGTCACCAGCCGGAACTGCCGAGCGCTGGTCGCGCCGACGCGCACCCCGCGCGCGTTCAACTCCTGGATGACCTGCTCTGAGGACAAGGGCACTTCGGCGGCCAGCGAGACAAACACCATATTGGTGGTGGGCATGCCTAGCTCCAGCACAAGGCCGGGAATGGCGCGCAAGCCCTCGGCGAGCCGTCTTGCCCGGGCATGGTCCTCGTTCAGCCGATCGATCATGGTTTCCAGGGATACGATGCCGGCTGCGGCCAGGATTCCGGCCTGGCGCATACCACCGCCGAGCATCTTGCGGTATCGCGAAGCCCTGGCAATGAACTCATTCGTACCGCATAGGACCGAACCGACCGGAGCGCACAGACCTTTACTGATACAAAACGTGACCGAATCTGCGCCCGCCACCAGATCCTTCGCCGTGACCTTCTGAGCCACGGCGGCATTGAAAATGCGCGCCCCGTCCAGATGAACGAACAAGCCGTGTGCATGGGCGTATGCCACCACCTGCTGCATGTACTCCGCGCTCTGGTAAGTCCCCCCGCAACGATTGTGTGTGTTTTCGAGGCAGATCAGCCGGGACACTGGTTCGTGTGGGTCATCCGGTCGGATCGCGGTCTGGATATCTTCCAAGGCCAGCGAGCCGTCCGCCTGGTTGGGAAGCTGGCAGGAATGCACTCCTCCCAGCGCTGAAATACCCCCGGCCTCGAATAGGAAGGTATGTGCTTTGTTGCCCAGCATGACCTCGTGCCCCCGCTGGCAGTGTGAAAGGATGGCCGTCAGATTGCCCATGGTGCCAGAGGCGACAAACAATCCTGCTTGCATGCCCATCAGCTCCGCGGCCATCGCCTGCAGGCGGTTAACGGTCGGGTCTTCGCCGTACACATCATCTCCAACCGGAGCCTCGGCCATCGCCTGACGCATGGCAGGGGTGGGCTGGGTGACAGTATCAGAACGCAGATCAACATTTAACATATCGATTTCCTCAATCTACAAAAAGGTTCAGAACGATGAGCAATGTCCGGCCTTGTCTCCACTCGGGGTACAGAGGCCTGTCTCCTCGAAGGCCGTGTGACCAGCGACTTGCTTTCGGGCCAGTTTTTCACCTCCTGCTGTCACCTGCGCAAGGTCTCCAACACATGAAGTAAATCGTCCGGCAGGCGCGCTTCAAATTCCCTGGGTTTTTCCTCCCCGGGCAAGGTAATCTTCAAACGGGCAGCATGGAGGAAATGCCGTCCGATCTCCACGCTCGGGTGCTTTTTCCCATAAACCACATCTCCGACCACCGGGCAGCCCAGAAAAGCCATATGAACCCGGATCTGGTGCGTCCGGCCGGTCAGCGGGTGGACTTCCAGGAGGGTATGGGCCGGGAAGCGCTCCAGGGTGCGGTATTCGGTCACCGCCTGCCGACCCTTATCGGGAGGTACGACCGCCATCAACTTGCGATGGGATGTGTTCCGGCCAATGGGCGTCTCCACTCGGCCTGCTGGAGTCGGAGGATTGCTATCCACGAGCGTCAGGTATATTTTTTCCACACTCCGGTTTCGAAATTGGTCCTGGAGAGCGTGGTGTGCCTGGTCATTCTTAGCGATCACGATCAAGCCGGAGGTTTCTTTATCCAGGCGATGAACGATGCCCGGTCGCTCTTCCCCGCCGATCCCAGCGATATCAGGGGCATGGCCGAGAGCAGCTTGAACAAGTGTACCCCGGGCATGACCTGGTGAAGGGTGGACCACCATCCCGGCTGGCTTATTCACAACCAGCAGGTCATCGTTCTCAAAAACAATATCGAGCTGGATATCTTCGCCTTCCAGTCCAGAAGGCACTGGCGGCGGAATACGCAGCTGCACCTCCTCCCCCGCCTCTAGCTCCCGGCCGGATCTGGTGATCACCTGCCCGTCGATGCAGACACAACCATCCTTGATGAGCCCTTGCAGCCGGGAGCGCGAGAACTCCGGCAGCCTCGAGACCAGGAAAAGGTCCAATCGCTGTCCTAAGGTTTGATCGACCCGGAAGGTCTCCAGCCGGTCACCCACCGGGTTCCTCAGGTCGGCCGGCTTCGGAGCCCGCCTTCACCTTGTTCTTCATATTTCGGTCATTGAGCCATGCTGACAGGATCAGGAAAAATACGCCAACAGTAATGCTGGCATCCGCGACGTTAAAAACCGCAAAATTTCCAAGTGATATGAAGTCGGTGACCGAACCAAAGACGAGCTGGGTGATATGCCCAAAGGCCAAACGATCGACCAAATTGCCGATTGACCCTCCCAAAAGCATGCCCAATGACAGGCGCAGTAAGACATCCCGGCGCGGCACCGTGGGGTAATAAGATAGAATCACGCCCGCGACGATGACCGCCAAAACCGTGAAGAGCAAGCCCCCGTTTTGAAAGAAGCCGAAGGCTGCTCCTGAATTATTCCAGTGAACAATGCGGGCATACGGGAGCAACCAGGCGAGCGGCCCAGGCAGCCAGTCCCCTCCGAGCGGGACATCCTCCCGCACCAGAGCTTTCGTCCATTGGTCCACGGCAATGATGACCCCCGCCACGAAAAACAGGAACAAGTAATCCCGCCAGGTATTCTTCAGAAAGGTGAACATCGAATCCAGATTAATCTGCTTGGAATTCATGGCAGGTGTTGGAGTACCCATTAATCTTTCTCCTCAGATGTGTAAATGCGCGGGACGCGCGTATTGATATTCGTAAGGATCTCGTAGGGGATCGTTCCGGCCCATTCCGCCAGATCTTCAGCAAGGACTTTCTGATCTCCAGATTCGCCCAGAAGAACGACCTCGTCCCCGTTATAGGCCGAATCGTTTTCGATGTTGATCATCATCTGATCCATGCAGATCCGCCCCACCTGAGAGTATTTCTTCCCACGGATGATCACCCAGGCCTGGTTGGACATCCGTCGGAAGTAGCCATCGCCGTATCCAACCGGCACGGTCACGACCCTGACTGGATGGTCGGATTGCCAGGTCGAGCCGTAACTGACCGGGTGTCCAGGCCGGACCACTTTAAAGTAGACCACCCGCGATTTCCACACTAGGGCTGGCCGAACCGCGATGGTGTGCGCCACGTCGGGCGAGGGATAAACCCCGTAAAAGAGGATACCCGGACGAACCATATCGAAGTAGCTTTCCGGGAGCTGCAGCACTGCAGCCGAGTTCGCCATGTGCCGTAAAGGCATGGGGAGGCTATGACGTTCATAGAAACGGAGCACTTCGTTAAATCTTTCCATCTGCAGACGGGCATGGGTGAGGTCAACCGAATCTGCGTTGGCGAAATGGGAATAGATCCCCTCGACCTCGACATTCCGGCACTTGAGGGCCGCCTCCTGCAAGGTCGCGGCGCTGTAATAGTGGACGCCGATCCGTTCCATGCCGGTATCGATCTTGAGGTGGACTTTCGCCTTGACCCCCTTCTCCCCAGCAGCTTCATTCAACTGCTCGAGTCGTTCGACGGAGGAGGCTGTCAGGGTGAGATGATACTGGAGGTACTGCGGAATCTGGTCCCCCCAGATCCCCCCTAGGACGATAATCGGTTCTGAGATGCCCATTTCACGCAGAAGGATGCCCTCCTCCAGCACCGCCACGCCTATATAGTCTGCCAGCGGCGCCATCGCCTTGGAGACCTCTGCCAGCCCGTGGCCATAGGCATTGGCCTTAACCACCAGCATGACTTTTGCAGGAGCGACCATTTTGCGGATGGCCTGCAGGTTGGATTTCAAGCGCGCCAGGTTAACTTCAGCCCAGGTCGCTCGCAAGCCGGCGGAGGTCATGATGATCGCTTGATTGATCTGCATGGGAGCTATTCTAACCGAAATTGACCGATTTTAAATTTCGCTAATCGACATCATCTTTTCGGACAAGCTATTCGGTTGGCCGGTCTTTGCTCGAGCCCTCCAGAGATGTCGGTCATATAAAGTGGTTTCAGCTGTGACCATACGCTCAAGTCGCGAGATGCACAGATCATGCTCCTGCAGGGCACCGAGGAAAATGCAACCCAAGGTCGGGCTACTCATTCCCACTGCGAGTTTCCTAAAAAGGAGGGCCATATTCATTCAACCCCAAGTATAATGTTAACAAATATTGTCTAAATGGAAAGAGGGATCCTTGTGAAAATAGTCACAGATTGCGCCGCAGACCTGCCGGCGGAGGAATTAAAAGCCCTCGACATCACCCAGGCCCCGCTCTACATTCAGTTCCCGGAAGGTGAGGTCAATTCCGCGGATCTGACCCCCGACCAGTTCTATGACAAACTGGAGGCCATGCAGCCGGCCATTCCGACCACTGCCCTCCCCTCCAGCGGAGTCTTTGAAGAGATCTACCACAGGCTCGCAGCCGCCAGCCAGCAGATCTTGTCGATACACCTCTCTTCAGGCTTGAGCGGCACCGTCCATTCGGCACGGTTGGGCGGTCAGCAGATCCGTGAAGCCGAGGTGGTTGCGGTGGATGCCATGACCCTCTCCGGCGGAGAGCGCTTCCAGGTGCTGGCTGCTGCCTGGGCCGCGCGGGCCGGCTGGAATCTGAAATCGATCCTGGAGCGCCTGCAAAAAATCCAGGAAAATACCGAGGTGGTCTACACCCTTGAAACACTGGATTATTTGGCGCGTGGTGGGCGCATCGGACGCGTCCAGGCGCTGATGGGGTCGCTTTTAAAAATCAAGC
>Ga0116112_1001359_pt1 | contig 16509 bp, 17 predicted proteins | sample June2015DPH_8_15_FD_89721 | JGI IMG/M metagenome (GOLD analysis project Ga0116112, IMG submission 89721) | Peatland microbial communities from SPRUCE experiment site at the Marcell Experimental Forest, Minnesota, USA - June2015DPH_8_150 | ecosystem: Environmental > Terrestrial > Soil > Wetlands... | reverse complement strand
GCCGTGGCCGTTTCGCCGGCAACCGGGAGCGGAATCAAGACGGGACAAATCGGAGTTGAGTTTGCGGCGCGGTTCGTTATCGTTTCGTCATGCGCCGGTGCCTGATGATTTTGCTGCTGCTCGCCGTGCTTCCGGCCTTCGCCGACGGGATCGAAAAAGGCCGCATCGTTAAAATGCTGCCGTTGTTCCTCGATTTGAAAGGGCGCGACGCCGTTTCCCCGAGTCTTTACGACCGCGACGCCTACCAGGCTTATCTGCGCCAGCACACCAACGAAATCTCCGCCATCCGCTTCGACTTTCTGTGGCAGGTCGCGAACCCGTCCGCGGCAAAATACCAACTGCGCATCGAGCTCCGTGGCATCGGTGCGGACGGGAAACCCACCTGGGTGAAATTGGAACAGGAAGCGCCGCCGCCGCTTCTGCGTCATTGGAATTCCCTGACCCTCGGCGGCGCGGACTACAAAAATTTTGGCGAGCTCGTCGCCTGGCGCGCCACGCTCTGGCGCGGCGACCAGTTGTTGAGCGAGCGAAAATCATTTTTGTGGTGAAGGCCGCGCAACACCGGGAATTGCTCCAGGACAGGGAAGCGCCGCAGAGGAACGAACCGCCATGGTCCGCCGGTCGGATTCGCGACGGGGCTGCTACAATTTCTATAGCTGCGCGCCCGGCGGGCTTGGCCACCGAAACCGAACCGGCTGGAAATTTCGCGCGCTCGAAAGTGTTGGAAGAGAATCTGGCGACGGCGTAGATGCCTAATCAGCTATCGCATCATCTTTCAAGGCAAGGGATGAAGACGCCTTGCGGTCGCTTGTTTCTGGAAGTTCAAAAAGTGCCTGACTTTCGTCATTTTTCGTTGCGTGCCGATTGACGGGAGCATGTTTTTTTCTGCCAAACAGCGATTCCAGGTTCGTTCGTCCTTTGGTTTTGGTAAATGCTTCACGAAGCGCATTGAAATATGCCAGTGTCCAATTGTCTTTCTCAAAATGTTCGCTGAACAAAGGCGATTTCATTTTCCGTTCAAAGTCCTGTTCCCGTTCCTCGGGAATGATCATCGTTTTGGGAACCGTCACCGGAAGATTTGAGCCGCGCTGAAGCCCGCTGGTCATGGTGGTGGTGCATTCCACTTCAAACGCGCGGATCACCTCATTGCCCTCAAGCCAGAGCAAGTCCATGTCGAGGACTGGCCGGAGATTTTTTACACCTTTTAATGCGGCAGGTTTTGCTTTGACCGTCAACAAATCACGTAGCCGGGCTTCTTCGACCAGTCCGCCGGCCGACTCACGCTGTTCACGCTGGCCAATCCAGATGGAATGTCCACGCGCGTCGCCGATTTTTGCCAGCAACGCAATCAATTCGCTGTGGCGAGACAGGTGGACACGGATTTCCTCTTTCAACATCCACGCTGCAGATGGCCCGGTGCCGACCTTGCGGCCATAAATTTCCAGTGCCTCGGTAATGCTGGTGCTGTCGGACGTGAGCGAATTGGGAAATTCCCGCGCGACCGTGTCCCAAACCTCCGTGAACGTGACACGGCCTTTTTCATGCAGGCAGCGAAAGACAGTGGCTTCCACCCGCTCGGTCAACGGCACGGCTTCCAAACGCGCGGCAAATGTTTTGTCCGCAAACCACCAGAGTTTGCCTGACGCGCCGCCGAGCCTTGCATCTCGCAATTCAAATTCCTTGCCAATGCTTTCTTCGAGCACGGTTTTAACATCCACTACCATTTCTTCTTACCCCTTGCGGGGCGCAGATATTGAATTAAACTCGGCATGGAAAATGATCAATGGCTTTAACATTGCACCACGGTTCAAACCAAATGCCCACGCGGTTGTTTTTGAAGGCGACTGCCGTGAAATGCTCCGTGAAGTTCCAACAGGCGCAATTCAACTGGTTGTTACCTCTCCGCCTTATAATTTGGGAAAGGAATACGAAAGCCGCCTGCACCTAAACGACTACCTCTCCCAGCAGCGGGAAGTGATTTCAGAATGTGTACGGGTCTTGAGCGATGGCGGGAGTATTTGCTGGGAGGTTGGTAATTATGTTGATGATGGGGCGATCATTCCGCTTGATTCACTTTTATATCCCATTTTTGCTGATTTGGGCTTGAAGATGCGGAATCGCATCGTCTGGCACTTTGAGCATGGTCTTCACTGCTCGCGCCGCCTCTCCGGGCGTTACGAAACAATCATGTGGTTTACCAAGGGAGATGACTACGTATTTGAATTGGACCCCATCCGCGTGCCGCAGAAATATCCCGGTAAAAAATATTTCAAAGGGCCAAAAGCTGGCCAGTATTCGTGCAACCCACTCGGAAAAAATCCCGGAGACGTGTGGACAATTCCCAACGTGAAAAGCAACCATGTGGAAAAGACAGGCCATCCGTGCCAGTTTCCTGTTGAATTGATTGAGCGGTTGGTTTTGGCCTTGTCAAGAGAAGGAGACTGGGTGTTGGACCCATTTCTTGGCACCGGAACGTCCATTATCGCAGCAGTGCGCCACCAGCGGCGCGGCATCGGTGCGGAGGTTGTTCGCAAATACGTTGAGACGGCAAAATCGAGAATTTACCAGGCGGCTGACGGCGAGCTTCCAGTCAGGCCGATGCACCGGCCGATTTTTGATCCAAAGGATGCCGGTCGGAATCTACTGACTGCACCTTGGCTGGCCGAGAAGAAGAACGTTGATCAAATGGCTCTTTTGGAAAAGGCTAGTCCATACCGTACACGCAAATGAAAATTGTTCAAACTTACTCGCATCTAAACGGCTTGGAATATTTGCTTGTTCACAAGAAAAGTCTTTGGAAAGAGGTGCAGCAAGTCATAGAAGCGGTCGATGGGAATGCATGTAAAACCAAGATCAGCAAAGAAAAAGGCATGGTGGGGAATCTTCTTTATAGCCCGATAGACATGAACAAAGCGTTTTCGGATTTACTCACCAAAAAGACCTGGTCCGAAAGCCGGGTGAACTATTGGGTTACCAAGAGCGAAAGACTGATTCGGCAAACTCTCTCCAAACCTGCTGATGAGCAAAAGGCGGAGATTGAAGCAGCCGGAGAGAAGCCCATCTTCAGCTACAACCAGACCGATTTTGTAAAAGACCGAGTGGCGATTGAGGTGCAATTCGGAAAATACTCGTTCGTTGCCTACGATTTGTTTGTGAAGCATCTCGCGTTTTATGTCCGGGACCAGATTGATGTTGGTATTGAAATTCTTGCCATGAAGTCGCTCCAATCAAGCATGTCGTCTGGGCCGGGCTATTATGAGGGGGAACTTTACAATATCATCCGGAATGGTCGTGGCGTTCCTGCGGTGCCGCTGGTGCTCGTCGGGGTCGAGCCATAGTGATTTGGTCACACGCGCCGACTGGAAAGAAACGGAAAACTACCGCCTTCGTTTCGTTGCGAGCGGAAATCTTTCAGGTGAAATCGAGTTTGGCTGTTGCCTCGAAATGCAAATTTACAGCTAAAGCGAATCGCCTGACAATGGCTTTGTCTTGCCGAAATGCTCCGCGGACGCCAACCTAATTCGTCACACTGATGGCGAATCGAGGAACTTTTGTTGCAAACAGACCATCCGGGAACTGAAAGTCAATGGTTTCGAGGTCAGAATCCTCGCCAAGAAACTCGGCATCCTGCGTTTCACCGGGCTTAAAGCGGCGGCGCTTCGTTACACGACCACCCAATCGTTTGCGAAGGGCCAGGTCAATGTCTTCGACGAATTCAATTTTCATAAACTGTTTCGACGTGTTCCTTTTCATGTTCAACATAGCTGGCTGTCGTATTCAGGTCGCACACGATGGCGCGGCGTTTGTTGCGCGCGGCTTCAATGGCAACGACACCGCTGCCGGCAAACGGGTCGAAGACAACCTGATGCGGTTTGGTGTAAGCCTTAATGTGCTCGCCGACCACGTTCCACGTTTTGCGCGACCAATATTTATGCCACACATACATGGCCGTGTGCGGCTCGGGTGGAATCTGCCGGTTGATGTGGTCAAAGGCCGGCGGCTTCACTTTCCCAATCCGTGCGCGGGCTAGTTCGCGGGTTTTCATCAGGCATCGCGGGCGACTTCTTTCAACAATCTTTGACAGATTTCATAAGCGGCGGCGAGCCGAATCGCACGCACCACTTTGATTCCTCTGACCTGTGCGATTTCATCCAGCGGACGGTCCATCAGACCGGCCAGCGTGCCGTATTTGTCGAGCAACGCGTTGGCGCTGTCCACCGCAGAATAACCACGCCCGCCGCTCCCGAGAAGAATTGCCAGAAGTTCAGCGTCCGAACAGCGTTCAGCGCCCAAGTCCAGAAGTGTGCGCCCCGGTTTCATGCGGGAAGAAAACGGCAAGTGGCGCCGTCAGGCAAGCTGGATTATTGGGAAGGTGAAAATGCTCGCAGAGAACCAGGCAGCAACGCAAACTGGTCGCGTCATGCCATCCGATGGCACAAAATTTCGCATCGGTTCGGTGCCGTATCTCAACGCCGTGCCGCTCACGCGCGGCATTGAGGACCAGGTCATTTTCGCCACACCCGCCGAACTCGCCGAAATGCTCCGGCGCGATGAACTGGACGCCGCGCTCGTCAGCACGGCGGAGGTTTTGCTCACCGACCGCTATGACATTCTCGACGACATCGCCATCGCGTCGCTGGGCGAGGTTTACAGCGTGCTGCTGGCACATCGCCGTCCGCTGGCCGAATTGAAGGAAATTTTCTGCCACACCGCCTCGTTGTCAGGCCTGAATCTTTTGAAGGTCCTGCTGGCCGAGCGCGGACTGAAGCCGGAGTTCAAACCGCTGCCCGATCCCGGCCAGGCGGCGGAACACGACGCCGTCCTGCTCATCGGCAATCCGGCGATAGATTTTCAGCGCGCGCCGCACGAGCACGAGATTTTCGATCTCGGCACGGCGTGGTTCGAACTGACTAATTTGCCATTCGTCTTTGCGGTGTGGGCATTGCGGCGGGGCATTGAAAATTCGGAGTTGCGGCAACAACTCTGCGACGCGAAGGATTTCGGGGTGAACACACTGGATTGGATCATCAACCACCACCCGGAATACGACCGCGATTTCCGCAAGGATTATTTCGACTGGAACATCCACTATAACCTGGGCGAGCACGGGAAACGCGCCATGGCCAAATTCGCCGGACTGCTTCAGAAACACGGCCTCGGGCCGGTGTTTAAACCGCGATTTGTCAGGTAGGGCCGCGACCTGCCCCAACCTCTGATGTCGGGGTGCCCGCGCGGCCGGGACGAGCAGCAGTCCGTCCCTGCCTTCACAGCCCATTCAGCGCGTCAATCAATTGCCGCAGCCGCCCGTAATTGCGCCGGTTGAAACCGAACGCGACGCGCGCCAGGTCCGGGTGATCGTTGTCCTCACGCTCCTCAGGCGTAGGTTTGATCACCTTGATCGGCGTGCCGTTGATGATGTCGGCAAAATTCTTGTTCAGCGATCGAATGGCGGATTCCGCCGGCGCGGTTTTAAGCCGGATGACGAGCAAATCTTTCACAAACCGGCTGGACTGAAAATTCCGGTAAAAGCGCGTGATGATTTTCACCGCCTCGTCGGTGCTGTCGGTGATGTGATAAAGATTCAGGTCGTCCGGCGAAATCAACTGGTTGCGGAGCAGATGTTCGCGGATGTACCGGTCCCAGGCTTTCCAGTACGTGCCGCCGGGGCGGTCCACCAGCACGAGCGGCATGAGCTGGCTCTTGCCGGTTTGCATGAGGGTGATCGCCTCATAACCCTCGTCCAGCGTGCCGAACCCGCCGGGAAACAGCACGATGGCGTCCGAGTGCCGGACGAAAATGAGTTTGCGCGTGAAAAAGTATTTGAACGAAGCAAGTTTTTTGTCCTCGCGAATGACGGGATTGGCGGCCTGCTCCCACGGCAGGCGGATGTTGACGCCAAAGCTGTTTTCCAGCCCGGCGCCTTCGTGTCCGGCCTGCATGATGCCCGGCCCGGCGCCGGTGATGACCATGAACCCGGCCTTCACAATTTTACGCCCGAAATCGGCGGCCTGCTGGTATTCCCGTTTGTCCGGTTGTGTCCGCGCCGAGCCAAAAATCGTGACCTTGCGTACGCGCGCATACGGCGCGAACAACCGGAAGGCGTAGCGCAGTTCGCGCAGCGCGGTCTGGATGACGCGCACGTCGCCGGTGTCCTTCACGTCGGTCAACAGCTTGAGCGCGTTTTCGACGATGTCGGCAACCTCGGCTTCGTTATGGCCGCCGCCCTTGAATTTGATGAGTTCCCAGATTCGCTTTTCCAGTTCCGGGTCGGCGGCGGGTTTCCTGGCAATCCTTCTTCGGTTCACGACGGCAGAATAACTTTGCGGCGGACAAAAGCAACCGCCGGGCGTCGCGGCCTTTCAAACCTGTAGCGTCGGCTGTCCCAGCCGGAAGTGCGCTGAGGACAGCGCACACTGCAACAGAGCGGTTTCCACCCATTTTGCGCATTGACAACGGCTCCGGAAAAACTATGCTCCGCATCCATTTTTGCGAGCACCGCCCGTGTGCGGTTTTGTCTCGCCCCGGAAAGGAAGTGAGATGCGTTGACCGAAATTAGATTGAAAAAAGGCGAACCAGTGGAACGCGCGTTGCGGCGACTGAAGAAAAAAGTTGACCGCGAAGGGACCTTGAAGGTCGTGCGCAATCACCGGCATTTTGAAAAGCCGAGTGAAAAGCGCCGGCGCAAGGAAAAGGCCGCGCGCTTTTCCGCGATGCTCAGCGCGCGTTACGCGGATCTGTAAGAGTTGATTTTTCAAACCGGGTGCAGTCAGGCGATTGTGCCCGTTTTTTCAAGGGAGTATTGGACGGTGGAGTGGTGGGTGAGGCTCATTCCCAATGCTCCATTACTCCAACACCCCAATCAGGACCATGTATTCATTTTCCACCTGCTGGAATTCCCACCGCCACACGGATGGGCGCGCCCTGCTGCGCGAAATCCGCGACCTCGGTTTTGAATACGCCGAACTCGGCCACGGCACCAGCCTCGGCCTCGTGCCCGGCATTCTCGAAGCGGTGGCTGCGGGCGAGATCAAAATTTCCAGCCTGCACAATTTCTGTCCGTTGCCGATGGGCGTCACGCATGCGTCGCCAAACCTTTACCAGTTCTCCGCCGGGAACGCGCCGGAACGCGAACTGGCGATCAAACACACGCTCATGACGTTGGAGTTTGCGGGGCGCGTCCAGGCGCCGGTGGTGGTGTTGCATCTCGGCAGCCTGGAGTTGAAGGATTACACCGGCAGACTGTGCGAGCTGCTGAAACGCGGCGGCAAGGAATCGCCCCAATACCGAAAACTCCGCGAGGAAGCCGCCGCCAAACGCGAGGCCAAAAAGAAACCATTTGTCGAGCGGGTTTATGAAACGCTGAAAAAAATCCAGCCTGAGGCCGAAAAACGCGGCCTCAAGCTCGGTATCGAAAACCGCCAGGCGCTCGAGGAGATTCCACTGGACGGCGATTTCGAGAATTTCTTCCGCGACTTTGACAGTCCGAACGTGGTTTACTGGCACGACACCGGCCACGCGCAAATCAAGGAAAACCTCGGTATCCTTCAACACGCGCAACTGCTTGAGTCGCTGGCCGCCCGCCTGGCCGGTTTACACGTCCACGACGTGCGATTTCCTGCGGACGACCATGCGCCGCCCGGCACCGGCACGATTGATTTTGCCCGGCTCAAGCCATTTGTGAAACCGCAGCACATCAAGGTTTTTGAGCTCAGCCCGGCGCTGCCGGCTGACGCCGTCAAACGCGGCGTGGCGCACGTCAAAAAAATCTGGGGTGAAGGATGATTCCCGGTTTCCGATTTCCGATTGACGAGTGTGCTGGCAAACCTGCGCGTAAATCGTATATCGTAAATCGTAAATAATGAGTGTCTCGCCACGTCTCATCGCCGCAAAAGTCGTCAGCCGCCTTCAGACCGCCGGGTTCAGCGCGTTCTGGGTCGGCGGCTGCGTGCGCGATTTTCTGCTGGGACGTGAACCGCAGGATTACGACATCGCCACGGACGCCAGGCCGGAGCAGGTCGAGAAGCTCTTCAAACGCACCATTGCCGTCGGACGCAAATTCGGCGTGATGATCGTGGCTGAAGGCAAACATCAATTCCAGGTCGCCACGTTTCGCGCTGAAGCCGATTACCGGGATGGTCGCCGCCCAACCAAGGTCATTTTCAGCAGCGCCAGGGCCGACGCGCAACGCCGCGATTTCACCGTGAACGGGCTGTTTTTCGATCCGGTCGCCGAAAAACTCCACGATTGGGTCGGCGGTGAAAAGGATTTGCGCGCGAAAATCATCCGCACCATCGGCCCGCCGGAAGAGCGTTTTGCCGAGGACCATTTGCGCCTGCTGCGCGCGGTGCGATTTGCCGCGCAACTCGGTTTTGAAATTGAGCCGCAGACCTTCGCCGCCGTCAAAGCGCTGGCGCCGAAAATCAAGCTTGTCAGCGCCGAGCGGATTCGTGACGAACTCATCAAACTGTTTGTGCTGCCAAAATTGGAATCGGGTAGGGCGGGCGCTCCGTTGCCCGCCGCTCGTTCGGAAACGGGTGACGGCGCGCACGGAGTGACGCGCCCCACCTCCAACGCTGCCCGCGGTCTGGTGCTGTTGCGCGACAGCGGACTGCTGGAACACGTTCTGCCGGAGCTGGCGGCGACGGTGGCGTGCGCGCAATCGCCGGATTATCATCCCGAAGGCACGGTGTTTGAACACATCCGGTTGATGCTCGAAAAATTGCCGCCAGGGGCACACGAATCTTTGCCGTGGGCGGTGATTTTGCACGATATCGGCAAGCCGGCCACCGCGGAGCGTGACCCGGCCACGGGCAAAATCCATTTTTACGAGCACGAAAAAATCGGGGCGGCGATGGCGGAAAAGATTTTGAACCGGCTGCGGTTTCCCAAAAAACAAATCGGTGAAGTCGTTGCGTGCGTGCGTCAGCACATGCAATTCAAGGACGTAAAGCGGATGCGGAAGGCGACGCTGCGACGGCTGCTCTTGCGTGAAACCTTTCTGCTGGAACTGGAGTTGCACCGGCTCGATTGCCTCGGCTCGCACGGTGACCTGGATCACTACAAATTTCTAGTGGCGCAGGCGGCGGAGTTAAAAGAGAAACCGACGATTCGACCGCCACTGCTCACGGGGAAGGATTTGATCAAACTGGGCATGAAACCCGGTCCGGCCATGGGCGTATTGTTGAACGAGATTCGCGAGAAACAGTTGCAGGATGAACTTAAAACGCCCGCCGAGGCCCGTAAGTGGGCAAAAAGCCGGATCGCAACGGCGAACTGAGTTCTCCACGAAGGACAATAATTCGACTCTGAAGGTTTGAATTTTTCTCCCGATTCGTGTCTATTCATGTCGATTTGAGCGCGGGAATCGAAAGACAACCAATATGCCAATTCAACTTCGCGACAAAGCACAATGCAAATACGACCTGATTGCACTGGGCGAAATCATGCTCCGGTTCGACCCGGGTGAGGGCCGCATCCGCACGGCCCGTGAATTCAAGGTTTGGGAGGGCGGCGGCGAATACAACGTGGCGCGTGGCCTGCGCCGGTGCTTCGGCCTGAAGACCGCCATCGGCACCGCGTTCGCCGACAACGACGTGGGGCGGCTCCTCGAGGATTTTATTTTGCAGGGCGGCGTGGATACGCAATTCGTCAAGTGGCTGCCGTTTGACGGCGTGGGCCGGACGGTGCGCAACGGGTTGAATTTCACCGAACGCGGATTCGGCGTGCGGGGCGCAGTGGGCGTTTCTGACCGCGGCCATTCCGCCGCGTCGCAACTCAAGGCCGGCGATTTCGACTGGGACACCATCTTCGGCAAGCTGGGCGTGCGCTGGTTCCACACCGGCGGCATTTTCGCTGCGTTGAGCGACACCACCGCGCAACTCGTCATCGAAGCGGTCAAGAAAGCCGGACAATACGGCACGATGGTTTCCTATGACCTCAACTACCGCCCGTCACTCTGGAAATCCATCGGCGGCCAGAGGCGCGCGCAGGCGGTGAACAAGAAAATCGCCAGACACGTGGACGTGATGATCGGCAACGAGGAGGATTTCACCGCCGGCCTCGGTTTTGAAGTCAAGGGCGCGGACAAACACCTGCTGCACCTTAACGTGACCGCGTTCAAGAAAATGATTGAAACGGCAGTGAAAACTTATCCGAATTTCAAGGTAGCGGCTACGACGCTGCGCGCGGCGAAAACGGCGACGCGCAACGACTGGGGCGCGGTCTGCTGGATGGACGGGAAATTTTACGAATCGAAGAAATATCCCGACTTCGAAATCCTTGACCGTGTTGGTGGCGGCGACAGTTTTGCCAGCGGTTTGATTTACGGCCTGATGGCCACCGGCGATCCGCAACTGGCGGTGGACTACGGCGCGGCGCACGGCGCACTGGCCATGACGACTCCGGGTGACACCTCCATGGCAACAAGGGGCGAAGTGGAAAAACTGATGCAGGGCGGCGGCGCGCGCGCGCAGCGATAAACTGCCAAGCCGTTACCGCGGGATGCAGATAATGCTCCCGTCAATTGCGCAAAGACGCTGAATCAGTCTGAAAATATCAAGACGGTCTGCCAGGCTGTTTTTTTTGACGATTCCTGGAGATTTGATCATTTTTCGTTTAACTTAAAAATTAGTATTTCTGTCATCTTGACAATGACGAGCGAGTTTTCAGCAGTGGGCTATTGGGACCGATAGGGACGACCTGCTGGTCATCCGTGGTCGCGCGGTCGCGCGGCCCTACTTCGTATCCGAAAATAGATTTCGAGAATCGCTCTAAGCACCGGCTTCTGCGTTGCTCCAGGTTTTCATGACGGCCTCGGCCTGGCGAAAGCCTGCCATTTCCTGGCTTTCGCCCTCGGCAACCCGGCCTTCCTGCAAAGCATGTCGGAGGCTCGCCACCATCGGATTGTCCACTGGCAGCGGTCCCATGGCGCTTTCGGGATTGGCTATGGCAAAATCCAGGCCGGCTTCCGTCCCCAGGGTCAGATAGGCTTTCTCGAGTTCATGGCGGATGTGTTTCGGGGTGCCCCAGGCGAAATTGGACAGGCCCACGGACAAGTGCACGCCGCGCAAGTCGGGGTCCTGCCGGATCAGCCGCATGGCATCCAGGCCGATATTGACCAGCCCGTAAGTGTCAGCCCCGACCGGAGCCAGGCCCGGATCAATGAGAATCTGATCGTTTCGCCGGCCGGCCTTGGTGGCGAGCAGTTCGACAAAATGCTTCGCGGTGGCGTGGACATCCTGTGGATTAAGACACTGAGCCGATCCGCCGTCAGCGAATTTTTCAGAGGCCATGACGATGATGTAGGTATCATAGGCCTTGACCAGTTCAATCATTTCATCGAGATGTTCGCGGGAGGCGGCGATGGAGTTCAGAATGGGCGCCCCGCTTTTGGAACGGTCGTAATGTTTCAGCGCGACTTTTTGGAATTCCATGGAAGGGTTGTCCATGCACAGCGGCAGGGGCGTCACCGCTTGGATGGCGGGAATGACGTCGGGCAGGAAGGCCAGCATCTCCTCCAGCTTCACCTGGATCTGCCTGGTGCCATCAATGTTGACGTCCAGAAAATCCACGCCGAGGGCTGCCTGTGATTTGGCCAGGTTTTGGTACCCTTCCAGATTTCGGGCGGTAAAGGCGTTGCGGGCTCGGCCGTAGGCGTTGTTGATCAAATCACCGATAATCCGTAATTTTTTAACGCTCATTTTTTTCTTCTCGAATGATGATTACTTTAAGGTGTGGAACCGGGTTGTGGCGGTTTCGTATCGGTTGTTTTCGGTTCTTCGACTTTGTCCGGGGAGCTTTTGTCCGCCCGTTTTGCGGCGTGATCGCGTCCCAGCCAGTTGTTCGCCCAGGAGGATGTTCCCCGGAGCGCCTGATTTTGCACGGCCGGTGCGTGCTGGAGCAATGACTGTTCCTTGCCGTCGTGTTTCAGCCGTTCATAAGCGCGCAACCAGATGCAATCGCCATAACCATCCACTTCGCAACGGCCTTCCCGCGTGCCGCCACAGGGACCGTTCCGCTGGTTCTTGGCACATTGGGATTCGGGGCACAGAAACGCGATGTCAGGCAGTGAGCAATCACCGCAATCTTTGCACTGGTACAGGACGACTTTGCTGAGGTGTTCCACTGCCCGGAGCGGTTTCGGGCCTTGACTGGGGTCTTTGGAGTTTTGGCAGATTTTCGCCCCCCAATTGCTCAACGCCTTGCCTGGCGTGAACATGATATTGTGGGTCAACTTGGACAGGCGGTACAAACAGCCGACGTGTTTTGATTTTGCCGGCTGCCCAACGGGAGTTTGCGGAGTTGGAGCCGCAAGACCGGTGACGGGGTCTTCGGCATAATGGAAAAATTCGCCGGGCCGGGAGAATCTGATTTCCCGCGCGAATTGTTTCCAGTCATCCGGCGAGAACGACCGTTCAATCTCCATCACCCGTTCCACGGCTGCGATATTGTGGACTCCTCCCAGATACGCTCCGCGGTAACCCAGGCCGCGAAAGATGGCGATCTGTTTCGCCGCAAATTCGCAGAAGAACGCCTTACCGCCATCAGCCGATTGGCCCTGGTTGAGACAAAGCTCCAGCAACGCCGGCGTGACCACAATGCCCGGGATCCTTCCATCGTGAAAAATTTGCGCCACTCTCGGGCTTAACATAAAGACATTGCCAATGAGCGGAATGTGCGACATCCCGTGGTCATTCATGTACCGTCGCAGTTCATGGGCTTTGCGGGCATCGTAGCCGACTTGATTAATGATGAAGTGGGCGCCGCACTCGACTTTTTTTTGCAGCTTGAGATATTGCGGGATCACCTCACCCTCCCGCAGTTTGTAATTGGAGGTGACGGCGCCGATGCAAAACCGGGTTTTTTCGAGCCGCTCACCTTTGCCGCCGCGTCCGTCCTGGGGATCAAAGCCCCGGTTCATCTTGTCCAGCATGGAAATCAGGCCCACGGAATCAATGTCGAACACCGGCTTGGCCATGCCTTGGTTACCGGTGACCGGGTAATCGCCGGTCATGGCGAGGATGTTGTTAAAGCCTTCGCTGTTGAGCAGCCAGGCCTCGCTTTCCAGGCCGTTTCGATTGAGATCCTTGCACGTGAGGTGAATGACCACTTCCTTGCCCGCGTAGAGAATCGGTTTGCCGAGAGCCGTCGGCGCGAGTTGCGGATGGCCGCCGGCATTGTCCGTGATGGAGATCCAGTCTATGTAGGGACACTCGACGAGCTGGCCGGCGAACGTGCGGGCCTTGACGGCGCTTTTCTCCGCCATGGAGCCGCGGGTGGAAACCAATTCAGTCCCGAAGAGGAATCGGGAGGTCTCATATAATCTTTCGCGCAGTGTCTGCATGAAACCATGACGGTTCGCAGTAAATTAACAGCATCCGGCTGTGAGGGGAAGCGGGTAAAATCTCAAGGGCAGGAGTGGTGCCGCCCGACCGTTTGCCCGCCAAATTCACCAACAAGCACACGAGGCCCGATGCCTGCATGCGGTCACGGAAACTTGGCTTCCAATTCCTGCTTGATGGCTTCAGCGACCTCGTGGGGCGTGCCGGGCCGTTCGGCCGCGTCGCTCCAGCGCAGGTGCGACATGTAAGCGTCGGCCTGGATATGGCCCTGTTTCTGCGCCGAGGCGTCAATGCGTTCGGCAAAGCGCGGCGGCAGGTTGACTTTGATCTCGTCGAAATCGTCCCAGACCTTGATTTCGGACGGAATATCCTGCCAATAGAGAATTTGGAATTTCGATTTGGCGTTCGGATCCCGGTGCCCCCGCGCTTCCGCGCGCTCGGCCTTGACGGCCGCAATGGTGTCCATTTTGGTTTTGGCCTTCGGCGCCGCGCCTTTGCCCATGAAATACAGAAACAAATCCACCGCGCTCGACGCATCCGCGCCGTACCCGTCCGCGCCGATTTCGTCGGCATACATCTGGCTGATGGGGGCGCCGCCGATGGCGAACTTGATGTTGGTCATGCCGCGTTCCTTGTAGCCGTCGATGACCGTTTTCATGTAGGTCATCGTCGTGGTCAGCAACGCGCTCATGCCGATGATGTTCGGCTTGTGCAGTTCGGTGGCGGCAAGAAATTTTTCGATGCTCTGGTCCACGCCGATGTCGTGGACTTCAAAGCCCGCGCCCTCGGCCATCATGCAAACAAGGTTTTTTCCGATGTCATGCAAATCGCCGCGAACGGTTCCCATTAAAAGCACTCCGGCCGGCTGGACGATCGAATCTTTTGCGCTGAGCAATGGCTTCAGAACCAACATGCCGGCTTTCATCGCGCGCGCGGCAATGAGCACTTCGGGCACGTAGAGGATGTTATGCTTGAAATCCTCGCCGACGACGCTCATGCCTGCGATGAGTCCCTCTGTGAGAACTTCCTTAACGCTCCGGCCTTCGGCCAGCGCGTCTTTGGTCATCTGTTCGACTTCCTTGGCTTTGCCTTCGTAAAGGCACTGGTTCATCAAGGCGTAATCTGGCATTTCGTGTTTCCTTTTCTAAAATGGTCAGCGTTTGGAATTAAATTCATCGAGCGCCTGCAGCATGGCCTCGATGTTCTGCTTGGGCATGCCGGGACTGGTGCCGCCGCCGACGGACAGAATCATGCCCCGATCGCCGCCTTTTTCGAGGACTTCCAGCGTGGCCTCGCGCACTTCCTCCGGCGTGCCGCGGACGCCGACTTCGAGCGGATTCACATTGCCCATCAGGCACATGCGGTCGCCGACGCGATCCTTCACCTCGGCGATGTCCGTTTGTTTGCCCCAGTTCAGCACGTTGAACCCGGCATCCGGCAGATGGTTCAGACAGGCCTGGACTTCTGCGTCGTTGTGATAGAGCTTCACCCAGTTTTTCGGGAAAGTATCGCAAATGCGCTTCAGGTAAGGGTGGCAAAATTCCATGTAATGCTCTTCGTTAACGAAGCCGACGATGTCGTCCAGAATGAAAATGCCTTCCACCGTGTTGCCCATGGCCTGGTGCTGGGCTTTGAGCCAGTCAATGACCAGCCGCGTGCAAAGATCGAGCAGTTTGTGCGACCACTCCGGCTTTTCCACGAGATCAATCATCAGTTCGGTCGTGCCGCGCACAAAACCCGCCGTGCACATCGGCCCGCGCGACGTGACGAACGGCAGAATTTCTCCGGTGTCGAGGATGCGTTGCCGCTGCATCCGGATGCGATGCAGCGTCAGCGCCATGAAAGCGTCGTTCTCCACTTCGTATTCCGGGAATTTTTCGATGTCCTCGATGTGAAAGAGCATGTGGTATTCGCTGGGGGTGTTGTCCTGCCAGAATTTGATCTTGGAGCCCAACGCCGACGGTTCCGCCGCCATGCCATATTCCATCCACCACGATGGCACAAAAATGATGTCGGGGAATTCCCGATGAATTTTCAGATTGGATTGGAACCACAATTCCGGATCGAGAAAATAATCCATGTGTTTCAGTCCGAGATAACCGGGGATCCATGGACTATCAATGATTAAGGCCAACGGAATCTTGTCCAGTTTTTCCAGCCGCGCGGCTTTCTTGAATGTTTCCCACTGTTCTGGTCGCATACTTATTTAAGCAGGTTATTTAATGCTTGCCATATTTTGTTCGGGCCGGGAACAAAACCACTGTAAAACCAACGCCTCAATGTCAGGAATTTCCCCATTCATTAGCGTTTTTCCTCTTGTAGCTCAAGGAAAAACGCTCGTGCCTGCAAACGAAAGCGGCGGCATTCCAACAAATTGCCAGGGATACTGGCCAACAGCCGTGGCTTGCCCGGTTCGGTTACCAGCCGAAATGCCCTATTGACTTCGTTTGTGTGTCTGATAACTTTCTAATTCCTTTTCGGTTGGAATGAAAACGCATTTGCCCAAAGTGAATTTGAACGAGCGCAAGTGGCACGTGATTGACGCCGACGGCGCCGTGCTGGGCCGGCTGGCCGCGCAGGTGGCCGACGTTTTGCGCGGCAAAAACAAGCCCGTTTATACGCCGCACCTCGACGCCGGCGACTTTGTCATCGTCATCAACGCCGAGAAAGTTCGCGTCACCGGTAAGAAGGAAACGGACAAAAAATACATGACCTATTCGGGCTGGAAAGGCGGCGAGAAATACCGGACCGTTGAACAAATCCGCGCGAAGCATCCTGAAAAACTCATTACGCACGCGGTCAAAGGCATGATTCCGAAGAACCGGCTCGGCAGCCAGTTGCTGACGAAGCTGAAAGTGTTCAAAGGCCCGAACCATCCGCACGCGGCGCAAAAGCCCGAACCGCTCAAGGCGGCGGCTTGATTTTCTCTCAACCACCAACTTTCAACCCTCAACTGACAGATGGCAGCGGAAACCAAAAACGAATTTCTCGGCACCGGCCGGCGCAAGACCGCCATCGCCCGGGTCCGGCTCGGGACCGGCAACGGCAAAATCACCGTGAACGGCCGGCCGTTTGAAAATTATTTCCCGCTGGAAACCTTGCGCTCGACGGCGACACAACCGTTGACCGTCACCGGCACGGCGGAAAAATTCGACGTGCGCATCAATGT
>Ga0116112_1001354_pt1 | contig 16575 bp, 12 predicted proteins | sample June2015DPH_8_15_FD_89721 | JGI IMG/M metagenome (GOLD analysis project Ga0116112, IMG submission 89721) | Peatland microbial communities from SPRUCE experiment site at the Marcell Experimental Forest, Minnesota, USA - June2015DPH_8_150 | ecosystem: Environmental > Terrestrial > Soil > Wetlands... | reverse complement strand
TGATTCAATTTCACAACAGCCTGATAACGGTGCTGAAGACGCTTGGCGTTTTCAATCTGTTGCTGCTGGGCGTGTGTGTGTGGTTCACGTGGGGCGTGAAGGGAAAAGCGAAAATGGAGAATGGAGGATAGAGGATGGCAAAGGCGGCCAGGATCAGGCGCCATTCTCCATCGTCCATCTTCTATCCTTGTTTGTCGGTCGGCGGTCCGGGCAACGGACGGGGAGCGCGCAATTTTTTGTAAATCCAGCCTTCCAGCGGGCGTAACGGACGGAGCCAACGGTAAAACGGCGAATAAATCAGCCGCGCGCGCAGTGTGGAAAGAAACATGGTCAGCGAGGAGTGAAACAGCACAACCTTGGAACCGGCCTGGTCTGTCCATTCGGTCGGCACTTCGAGGATGCGGAAGCCCGCGCGCCTGATGGAAACCAGCAAATTGATGTCGAACGCCATGTCGGCGATGCGCAGATACGGATGAATTTTTTCGACGACCGCACGCTTCATCACCTTCGCGCCGCATTGCGTGTCGCGGATGTTTAACCGGAAGAAAAATTGCACGATGACATGAAACACGCGACTGGCAAATTGCCGGTGGCTGGCTTGCGATTGATGAATGATGGCACCGGGCAACCAGCGCGAGCCGATGACACAATCCGCTTCGCCGATGTGCCGGACCAGGTCCAGGAACGCGTGTGGCGGCGTCGCGCCATCGGCATCCACATAACCAATCAAATCGGCGTGGACCGCGAGTTTGAGGCCTTCGATGAGCGCGCCGCCCTTGCCGATGGCCTCGCGAAATTCCAGCGCGTGGACCGATGGAAATTCCGCCGCGACGCGCCGGACAACGCCGAGCGTGTTGTCGGTGCAGCCGTTGAGCACGACGACGATCAGGAATTCACCGGAGTAGTTTCGTCCAAAAAATTCCGCGTAATCGCGCAGCACCGGTTCAATACGGCGCTCCTCGTTGTAAGCCGGAATAAGGAGCAGCAAACTGGGATCGGGCACGCGCATTAAGTAGCAAAAAACCGACGGAATGCAATCGCGCTGATTCCCCGCCGACGGCACTAAACCTCCGGTTTACCGGGATTCAAAATTCAGCTTGAGGACGGAAGTGTTTTTCGCCTCGTCCTGCACGCGCAAAAGCAGGCTGTGCGAGCCTCCGCTCAATCCGGTCAACTCGACGGTGAACGTTTCGTCGATGGAATCGAAAATCAAATCGTCCGGACGCAGGCCCACCTCATCCTTGCCGTCGATCGAATATGCGGCGGCGCTGATGACGCTGGCGCCATCCACCGCATTCACGACGACGCGGACGTGGTCCTTTTCCACCGATTGCTTTTTGACGGTCAGCACCGGCGGCGTGTTGTCAATCAGGAACGCTTGGCTGATGGCCTCGGTGGTTCGGGCGGTCTCCGGCGTGTTGGACGGCGCGTCCGAAGCGGTCACTTTGATGAAATAAAGGCCCTCGCGGAAGCCGGTGGTGTCGAAGGAATAGAAGGTGTCCTCGGTTTTGTCCACGAGCGTGGTCCATTGCTTGTCGGATTCGGCGCGGATGGCGACGGAATAGGTCAGTTTGTCCTGATTGGGGTCGCTGGCTTCCCAAACCACCGTGCAGTAGCCGGGGCTTTTGGTCATTTTCAACGGCGGGCGCGTCATCATCGCCGTTATTGCCGCCGCGGCCGGGTTGGAAGCGGCGGGGGCGCTGCTGCCACTGCTGTCCAGCAGTTGATTCAGATTGACCGCAGTCGCCTCCGCCTGGGGCAGAGGCATTTTGGAGACGCCAAATCCTTCGGTGATGACTTTGACGCGCGAAATGACCGGCGCGGCGTTCTCGTTCTGGTAATAAAACTGCGCGCGCCGCAACTGCGCCGTGGCGCTCGGAGAATTCGTGTCCCGCGCGAATTGCGCCCGGTACTGCAAATACCGCGCCGCCGGGCTGGTGACGGCGATTTCGGCGCTCAGCGGTTTTGCCTCCGACCAATCGCTCCAGGTTTTTTCCGGCTTCTCCGTGTTGCCGGAGCGGGTGGAAAATTCCAGCTTGGCGCCCGCGGGGACGTCACCATCGGGATGCAATCTGCCCCACAGACTTTTTTGCTTCGCGTCAAAAGCCTTGGACGTGTAAGTGCCGCTTTCGGCCAGCGCAAAATCGAGCCGGTAAAGCTTTGCCGGATGGCTCGTCGCGGCGAAGTATTCTTTCGATTCACCACTGGCCGGCAACAGCGCGGCCACCTGCGCGCCGTCGCTGGTTTTTTGCAGGAGCTTCCAGTGATTCGCGTCGGCGATGGAATAAATCCGGCCCTTGTCGCCCGTGCCCGCCAGCAGGCTGCCGTCCCGCAGCAAAATCATGGAGTAAATCGCCTCGCCCGGTGCGCTCCAATAACGTTCGTAAAAACCATTGGTGTCTATGCGATAAATCGCGCCCAGCGGCTTTTCACCCGCGCCCGGCCCGCCGGCCGGAGACGGAATGGGGATGGACGGGGGCGTCGGGCTGGTGGGAGTTGCTGCCAAACTGCCGCCATTGGTTGTGGTTGCGGTTAACTGGGTCCTGGAAGAATCACCGCTCGGATTGCCGCCGCCTTCCATTGGCGAAATTGAAATGGTGATGGGACCGGGACCGGACGACAGTTCTTGCTTGGGATTCCCCACAAACGTGGAGGCGTAAATCACTCCGTTGGTGGCGACCGCAATCTGTTTGATTTCGGTGTCGCCGGAATTAAACACCACGAAGCCGTGATTGGTCTTGTCAATCCGGTAGAGATAACCGTGCGGACTGGTGCCGGCCAGCAGGTTGCCATCCTTGTCCAATGCCAGCATGGTGATGTTCGCCTCCTTGGTTTCAAAATAGGTTTCCACCTTGGCTGGTGTGGAATTGGTCGGGGCGACGCGCAGAATTTTTCCGTGGTCGCCCGTGGCGAGAAACAGCGAGCCGTCCTTGCCGAACGTCATTGCCCAGATGTAGGTCTCGCCCGGACTGCAAAAAACTTCAGCCTGGCCGCTGGCATCGAGACGATACACGCGCCCGTTCGGCGAAGTCGCTGCGTAAAGCCGTCCTTTGCCGTCAATCGCCAGCGCGTGGACCATCACCTCGTTCGGCGCGAAGAAGGTGGAAAGCTCGCCTTTCGGCGTGAGCTTGTAAATTTTGCCCTGATTGCCGGTGCCGAAAAACACGTTGCCCTGCGCGTCCTGGACGGCGTCCCAGATGATCGGGTCGGTAACGCTGGCGAGATTGGTCATGGCCGGCGCGAGTTCCAGATGACCGTCGCCGGTGAGCGAGACGTTGTCGAATTCGCCCGCGCTGAACCCGGCGAACGTGTCGTGGTTCACCTTCTCCGTGACCACGGCATGCGTAACTGGAACTAAACCCAGCACGAGCAGCGCCGCGCCGATGAACCCGTTGATTCGTTTCATTTGATCCTCACTGGTAATGTGATTTGTCCGCTGAACGTTCCTTCCGCCGGAAAGTTCGTTTCCCAAAGGGTGATGCGGTTGAGCGTCGCCTTCTGCAAACTGGCGTTGGGCGATTCAAACTGCGCGATGACCGACGGCGGCAGGTCGGGCAGATTTTTTCCTTCCACGGCCACGCCGGGGGCCGTTTCCAGCAGCTTCACGCAAATGTTCTGATGCGACCGGGTCAGGCGCAGACGATCCAGTACCTGGTCGAGCGTTTGCGGCGGCACCGGCGGCGGCTCGTCCATCCGCCGCGCCGCGTCCGCGTCGCCAACGAAGAGCTGCACTTCCGGCGCGCGCAAATCCGCCGGAATCGGAACCGGAACCGGAATCGCCGACGGCTCGCCACGGTAATTGCGCAGGCCGATGACCGCGTGCAGCGTCGTCCCCGGCTTGGCCTCGTTGCGGTCCATGTTCAGCGAATCCAACCGGGACGATTTCCAGCCGTCCACCAGCCGGACGTGAAACGTCAGCGACTTCACGTTCGGAAATTCGCACGGATTGTTCAACAGCGACTCATACATCCCGAGTTCGCGAATGACGAGGGGGTAACCCGCGTCTTCACCGCTGGCAGCGTCCGCGAGTTTGACCGGCTCGTGGCCGGGGATTGCCAGCGTCGTGTCCAGGTAAATGGTCTGTTGCTCCTCCGATTCCATCGTATCGTACAGCGATTCCAGCAGCGAAATCGCGGAGAGGATGGGCGAATACATCTGGTTCTGGAACAATTCGCCCTGGAAAAGGCGCGGCTTGCCGCCCGGCGCGTCCACCTGCACCTCGAAATGCGTCGTGTTGGGTTTGCGGCCGATTTCTCCGGCAACGGCCGTCAGCCGGTCCTGATAAATCGTGCCGATGATTGGACCGGTGTTCGACAACTTGAACGAGCGCCGGACGGATTGCACGACCGTGAGTATTTCCGCCGAAGCCATCGGCATTTCCGCCGGCCCGCTTTGCAGGAACGGATGGCCGAAGGCCAGGATGCGGTTGCCGTGCCGCCAGGTGACCGTGCCGGTGCCGGCAAAATCGAAATCACCGCTCATCAACACGCCGGCCAGGGGCGTGCCCGGTTTGAGGTCGTTGTCAATGTCGTGGGCGCGGCCGGACGGCGCCTGCATCACGTCGAGGCCCAGCGCGGACAACTGCGCGGAAAATTTCCGGAGCGTCCGTTCCGAAATGCCGGAAACGAACAGCGGCGTCGGCAGCGGCTGCATCGCGGATTGCAGTGCGGCTGGCGTGGGCAGGTCCGGCACGTCGCTCGCCGGCGCCACCAGCCATTGCGGGTCCGCGCCGGTCTCTCCCGCATTGCGGGACGCCAGGCCGTTCGTTCCCGCCGGATGGGCCTCGGGTGGATAATTCGTCTCCACTTCGAGCATGGATTCGATGGGCGTGACGCCAATCAATGCCTGGTCTTTGGGCCAGGTCCAGCCGTAGGCGTAGGCGCCGATGAGTTTGCCGTTGATGAACACCGGGCTGCCGCTCATCCCCCCCACCGGACCGGTGAGTTTGTTGGTGGCATCGAGCGCCTTGCAAATAATGACCGGCCGCTGCGGGCCGATGAAATTTTCCGCGATGCCCACCACTTCCATCGGGAAGCTGTCAATCCGGCTGCCGGAGACGACCGTGTGCCATTCGCCCGTCATGCCCGGCTTGATTTCCGACAGCGGCAGGACCGGCATGGCGTCGTCCGCGCGGGCGGGAAGCAGGCATAGCGAACTGAAAAGGAATCCGGCGGTCCAGAAGCCTGTGGTAAACGGGTTGTTTTTCACGCGCCGGGAAAATTTAGATTGGCGCGGTTATTACCCAAGCGATGAAAACTGTCAAGCGGCATTTGACGGTCTGAATTTTCAATTCCGGGTAGTGGGTCGGTTTGAATTGTAGCGTCGGCTGTCTCAGCCGACAGTGCGCTGAGGACAGCGCACGCTACAGCAAATTGACCCACTGCCCAATTACGGCTTGCGGTTCGCTATCGGAATGGCTATGCAAACAATGTGGATTCAAAAGAAGCGCTCATAGCTTTGAACCTGATCGAACACGTCGGCCCGGTGCGCGCGCGGTTGTTGCTCGAGCATTTTGGCGACGCGCCCAAAATTCTGGCCGCTTCCAAATCCGCCTTGCTCCGCGTCCGCAACATCGGCGCAGAAACCGCCGAAGCCATTTCGACCTGGGAAAAGACGATTGACCTGGCTGGCGAGCTGAAGCGCATCCAGGAGTTTGGCTGTCACGTTTTGATTCAAAGCGACGCCGATTATCCGGAAATGCTCCGGCAAATTTACGACCCGCCGCTGGCGCTTTACGTCAAAGGCGCGCTGACGGCGAAGGACAAAAACGCCGTGGCCATGGTCGGCTCGCGCATGACGACGCATTACGGCATCGAAACCGCGCGCAAGCTGGCGTATCAACTGGCCTACGTCGGCGTGACGGTTGTGAGTGGCGGCGCGCGTGGCATTGACACGGCGGCGCATCAGGGCGCGCTGGCGGCGAAAGGCCGCACCGTCGTGGTGCTGGGGACAGGCATCAATGTCGTGTTCCCCCCGGAAAACCAGGAGCTGTTCGAACGGGTGGCGGCCAATGGCGCGGTCATCACCCAGTTCCCGTTCAACCGCAACGGCGACAAACAATCCTTCGCCATTCGCAACCGGATCATTGCCGGCACAACCCTCGGCACGGTCATCGTGGAGGCTGACCTGCACAGCGGCGCGCTCATCACGGCGAATTTTGCGACGGAATACGGCCGGCAGGTTTTCGCCGTGCCCGGACGGATTGATTCGCCGCGGAGCAAGGGCTGCCACGATTTGATCAAAAAGGGCGCAAAGTTGTGCGAAGACGCGGAGGACATTTTGAGCGAGTTCGAATATCTGTTTCCGGCCAGCAACCGCCCGCCGTCGCCGGGCGAAACCGGCGTGCTGCCGGCGCTGGAATTGTCTGAAAACGAAAAGCTCGTTTTTGATTCGTTGGGCAGCGAGGAATCGTCCATTGACGAGGTGATTCGCCGGAGCGGGCTGCCGAGTTCGGCGGTGAGTGTGGCGTTATTGAGTCTGGAAATGAAGCGTGCGGCCAAACAACTGCCCGGGAAATTGTTTGTGCGGAACACCTGAGCGCATCCGGGCTTGCGTGGCGGCGCGCAATAGATTAGAAGTCGCCTAAACAACCCGGAACAATTATGGCTAGATACACAATCATCGGTGGCGACCAGAAAGAATACAGCCTGGTTCCGGCGGAAGACATGCGCAAGTGGATTGCCGAAGGCCGGCTCAACGCCAACACTTTGGCGAAAGCGGAAGGGGACGTGGAATTCCGTCCGCTCGGCGGGTTTCCGGAATTCGTGGCGGCGCTCGCAGCCGCAGCCAAAGGACCGACTCCCGCGCAAGCACCCAGCCTGCCCGCCGGCGGCGGGAACCGCGACGCCGCTCTGCAACAGGTCAAAGGTCCGGCCATCGCCCTGAAGGTCACGGCTATTCTCAACATCCTGCTGGCCGTTTGGAGTTTGGTAAAATTGACTTTTTTCCATGTAAACTTCCAGCAGCTGTTTGCCGGAATACCGGAGTTCAATGATCCGCAGATTCAAAGTTTGCTCAACTTGGCTTACGGACCACTCGGTGTAATGAGCGATCTTTTCGGACTGGCAATTTCCATTTTGGTTTTGATCGGCGCGTCAAAAATGCAGTCGCTGCGGAGCTATGGATTTGCGTTTGCCGCCGCGATTTTGGCGATGATTCCATGTCTGACACCATGTTGTCTGCTTGGGCTTCCCTTTGGCATTTGGGCGTTGGTGGTCTTGAACCGGCCGGAAGTAAAATCGCATTTCACCTGATGCACCATGCCACTCCGGCCAGCCCGACCATTAAGCCGTGCCCGCGTCGCGAGCTGCATTCTGGTAAATCTGGCTGCCACGCCCGGCCTGGGTTCGCTGATCGCCCGCCGGTTTTGGGCCGGGACCGGTCAATTGCTGTTGGCCTTGGCCGGCTTTGGTTTGATCGTTGGCTGGATGTTTGGGTTTTACTATCGCATCTTTCTTCAACAAATGGATGAGCCGGTCCCGAATACGCCGATTGATTGGATGTGGAAGTGGGGCTCGGTATGTTTTGGCGCAGGTTGGTTGTGGTCGCTGTTCACGAGCTTAAGTTTGTGGCGTCAGACGAAATCGGACAAACCAGCCGGACAAGATGCCGTCCCGCCACGAATATCGGACCCGGCCGGCCCACCGCCGAAACTGCGGTGAAGTTTTCGTGACCGTAACCAAAAACGGAAAGGCACGTTATGTATCGAATCATTGGAACCGATGGCCGGCAATACGGGCCGGTGAACGCGGAGCAAATCCGGCGTTGGCTCGCCGAGAACCGCCTTCACGCGCAAACGCTGGTTCAAATGGAAGGCGTTCCGGACTGGAAACCGCTTGGGTCACTGGCCGAATTTGCCGCTGATTTGAATGCCGTTCCGCCGCCAGTCATTTTGCCGCCCGGCGCCGTGGCCGCACGGGCCTCGCATAAAATCGCAGCGGGCATCTTCGGGATTCTGCTCGGTTCGCTGGGCATCCACAAATTCATCCTCGGCTACACCGGCGCCGGTTTGGTCATGCTGCTGGTCTCCGTGCTCTCCTGTTTCATCCTTTCGCCGCTCATGCACATCATCGGCCTCATCGAAGGCATCATCTACCTGTGCAAATCGGACGAAGAGTTCGTGCGCATTTACGTGGACGGACGCAAGGAATGGTTTTAGCCGGAACGATGCCGTAGGACAGGCTTCCAGCCTGTCTCTGATCTCGATTTTCCGTTTTGGCGGTCGGGAATCCCAAGTCGGACACGCAACCCTCAAACCGTGAGCAAGTCTTTTGAAGATGGAGACAGGCGCGACGCCTGCCCTACGGTTTAATCCGCCATCGGTTGCGGCTTTCAACGGTTAAAAATTCCCCGTGACCGCGGAACAAAGCTGTGCGAATGGTTAGCCATGAAAAAATTAACCGCCGCACAGATTCAGTCCGCACTCGCCACGGTGCCAGACTGGAAAAAAAAGGACGCCACCATCGCGCGGACGTTTCCCTTCAAGGATTTCCCCACGGCGATAAAATTCGTGGACGCCGTCGCTGAACTTGCCGAACAGGCGTGGCATCATCCGGACATTGACATCCGCTGGAACAAGGTGACGCTGACGCTCACCACCCATGACGCGGGCGGATTGACAAAAAAGGATTTCGTGCTGGCGCGAAAATTCGACGAATTGTCACTCCGTTGAATTTTCGCGCGGCACCGTCGCCGGGACGGTCGGCGCGGGCGGCGGGGCGTTGGTGTGCGGCAATCGCCCAATCCAGATGCCGCTGACACCGTAGTACCAATCGAGCTGCGGGATGTTGGGCGGGCTGCCGCGTCCGCCGCGGATGACCAGCCGGTCCTCCGGCCGCATTTTTTTCACCCACGGCGCGTAGGCTTTGGCGTCGCCGAAATTCCACAGCACTTTGTGATACACCTCGAAATCTTCCTTCGGCATCCAGGTGGATTCAAAACCAAGTGCGTATCGCCAATTGCCATTGGGGTTTTTAAAGAACGTTTGGTAGAAAATGCTCATGTCCGCCGAATAAAGAATGCCGCCCTTTTGAGGCATCCAGCCATTGAGTTCAGGATGGTCCGCCGTCGTCAGATATTGATTCACCAGCGATGCCGACCAACGGCTGTTAAGGTCGCTGGTCAAACACAAATAGGCCGCCAGGGCCACGCCGCAAGTCAGTCCCAGTCGCTTGAACGAGTCTGCCGCGAACCGCGTCTGCAAAAGCAACTGCAAATCGCAGGTTATGAAGATCATCAGCGCCGGCCAGCCCCAGTCCGACCAAAAGCGATTGACTTTGAAACCGAGCAACCAGCAGAAACCGACGAGCCAGAACGCGGGGTTTTGGACGAGTCGGACGGCGTTTAATCTGGCCAGTCGGCGCAAAATCAGCAAACCACCCAAAACGCCCAGCGCCAGAATGTCGCCGTTAATGGGCTGCAATTCCGAAACCAGGGTGCGATTCGTTTCGTGCGTACCCACCGCGAGCAATGCCAGTTTCACGGCCTGAAGCGGGTAGGCTAGTGGATGACCTGTGAGGGCAGCACCCAAAAGGACCCCCACGACCCAGCATAAGCCCAGGACAAGCCCCCAGCGAAATTGGCCGGCGAAAAAAAATGCGACCAGCGGCAAAACCCATAAATACCAGGCCCCGTGCACAAACGTGGAAATCGCAATCAACCCGGTCATTAAAAATATCATCCATTTTTTGGGCGGCGCCGCGCCGTGCCTCTGCCATAGCAGGAGCAACGTCATCAAAATGGAAATGGTCACGAGGTAAGGGCGCCCCAACGTGAACCGGTGCGGGATGTCCGAAACAATCATCGCCAGCGTCAGCGTGATCAGCCAGGCTTCCGGGCGTGTCAGCCACGGCAGCACCGACCAGGCCGCCAGAACGAACAGCGCCACCACGGAAAAAATCACCAGCTTGTCAGCATCCCAATCCGCCCAAAAATGGATTTTCCTGAGCAACAGATTCCAACCGAACTCGTGATCGATCTGGTAAGTATGGTTGAGTACGAGGATTTCCGACCACGGCTTGCCGCTGACCGCCTTCGCCGCGTGCCGCAACGCGTCGTCGCCCGGCAAATAGCCGTATTGGATGATCCTCAGTGGAATGAAAAGAATGACCAGAATGACCATCGCCCAAACCGCCAGCGGCACGTAACGCCGCAGAGCGTCAAGGGGCGATGCGTCGGAATTGCCGTTGTCGTCGGTCATGGGGGCGCGGTGCAATTTTGAAAATCAAAACACTGTTGGCACGCCTTCGTCAAGCATTCGCACTTTGTGCGTGAGATTTTCCTTCGTGGCAATGGCGCGCAGCCAGCGCGGCGGCTCGTCCATTTCCTCGAACGATAATTTGAACGTCCCGTAATGCATGGGCACCAGCCACTGCGCGCGCAAATCCCGGAATGCCCGCACCGCTTCGTCCGGTCCCATGTGCATGCGGCGGAATGATTCCGGGTGATACGCGCCGATGGGCAGCAACGCGATTTCCGGGTAAAGCCTTCTCCCGATGTCCTTGAAGCCCTCAAAATAGGCGCTGTCGCCCGCGTGATAAATTCTCCGGCCTTGATGCTCCAGAACAAACCCGCCGTATCCGCGATGGTGATCGTGCAGCGTGCGCGCACCCCAGTGCTGGCTGGGCGTGAAGGTGACCTCCCAATTGCGTTGCGAAAAAGTCTCCCACCACTCCAGCTCGATAATGCGCGCGAAGCCGAGGTTCTGGGCCAGATCGCCGACGCCCCGCGGCATCACGCCGATTTTCGGGTATGGCAAGCGGCGCAACGTCGGTTTGTGGAAATGATCGAAATGCGCATGCGTGAGCAGCACCAGATCAATCCGCGGCAAGTCCCGGATTTTCAGGCCGGAGCGCTTGATGCGTTTCAGGAGGAACAGCCAGTTTGCAAAGTTCGGATCAATCAGCACGTTCAAGTCGGTGAACTGGATCAAAAACGAGGCGTGGCCAATCCACGTCAAGGCGACCTGGCCGCGTTTGAGTTTGGGAAAAATCGGATGCCGATGCTGTCCCGTGCGCCGGGTCAGCAGTGCTTTCCAGACCAGTTCGCGAAAGAACGTGCGCGGATTGAAGTGCTTCGACGGCGTCAAATCCTTGAACGAGCGCGGCAGCCTCCGGCGCGTCGGCGCGGGATGTTGTAAAACCAGTTTTGTCATGCGCCCTTTCATTTTAGCAGATGGTGTGCCTTGAACAAATTTGAAATCACCGCCCCATCCGCGTAATCTGCCCCGGATTCTTCGCATGAAGAACACGTTGAAACAACTCGATACTTTCCTGCGCCAACGGCCGAAGCTCGGCAAAGGCGTTTACATCGCCAAAACTGCGGTCGTACTCGGCGATGTGACGCTCGGCGCGCACTCCAGCGTGTGGTATGGCGCGTCGGTGCGCGGCGACATCCACCGCATCGTCATCGGCCATCACACCAACATCCAGGACAACGCCGTGCTGCACGTTGCGGACGATTTCCCGTGCCTTGTCGGCAACTGGACGACCGTCGGCCACGGCGCGATTGTTCATGCGTGCAAAATCGGCGATGAAGTGCTCGTGGGCATGGGCGCGGTGATTTTGGACGGCGCGGTGGTGGGCAAACAATCCATCATAGGAGCGAAGGCGCTGGTGACGCAGGGAATGAAAATTCCACCTGGTTCACTCGTCCTTGGCGCGCCGGCAAAGGTCGTCCGCAAATTGACACAGAAAGAACGTGCTGGGTTAAAATTGTGGGCGGAAAAATACGTGGACAACGGCGCCTATTGCCTGAAACACGGAATCAATGTCGGCAGGCAGCTGAAAACTTAAACGGGCATTGTTGCTCAAAACGGTTTTCCGAATGGCTTGAGTCTTGGGGCAAAATCATCATAACGCGGCTTCAATTCTTCGCAAATGGCTTCAGCCCCTTCTTTTGTTCTATTCTGGATAATAATCTCGCAGTCCGATTTTCGTAGAAGTTCGATCATCGCCTTTCGATTGTTCGGGTCGAATGAGTATCCAATCACCCAAATCTGTTTGGCTGCCTGAACCAAGTTCTCCGTATAACCGGGCTTCTGACTCAACCCGTCCCCGTATTCGCTTAAAACAGCACGAAAGTCTTTTGCCAATGGGTAACCGTAATTTGCTGAACACCCAGCTCCCAAGATGTAAACCGTTTTGTCATTCATGCGGTAATCTCGCTTTCTCAATACGTGAGAGACTTTTCGAGAGCGCACAGGCTGGAAGCGCCTGTGCCACTTCACCTCCGCAACATACCCGGCAAGCCGCCGCCCATCTTGGCCATCATTTTCGAGAACTTCCCCATCTTTTTCATCATTTGCTGCATCTGGCTAAACTTGTTCAGCATCGTGTTCAACTCCGTCACGCTCACGCCGCTGCCTTTGGCAATGCGCACGCGGCGCTTGGCATTTAGAATCGCCGGATTTTTGCGTTCCTGCGGCGTCATGCCACAGATCATCGCTTCCATGTGCCGGAATTCCTTTTCCTGTTTCGACAAATCGCCCTGCTGTTTCAGCATCTCCGCGCCGCCCGGCAACATGCCGACGATGCTTTCCAACGAGCCGAGCTTTTTCATTTGACGCAACTGCCCCAGAAAATCCTCCAGCGTGAACTGGCCCTTGCGCATCTTTTCTTCCATGCGCTTCGCGTCGTCCAAATCCACGGCTTCGACGGCCTTTTCAACCAGGCTGACAACGTCGCCCATGCCGAGGATGCGCGAGGCCATGCGTTCGGGATGAAACGGCTCGAACTCGTCGAGTTTTTCACCCACGCCGGCGAACTTGATGGGCTTGCCAGTCACGGCTTTCATGCTCAACGCCGCGCCGCCGCGCGCGTCGCCGTCGAGCTTGGTCAGGATGGAGCCGGTGATGCCCAGTGCCTGATCAAAATGCGTGGCGACGTTCACGGCTTCCTGGCCGGTGGCGGCGTCGAGCACGAGCAGGATTTCCTGCGGCTTCACGAGGTCGCGCAGGCGCACGAGTTCCTGCACCAGCGGCTCGTCAATCTGCAAACGGCCCGCCGTGTCAAAAATCAAAACGTTGCGGTTGCTGGCTTTCGCAAAGTCCAAGGATTCGCGGGCGATTTTCAAAACGTCCGTTTCGCCGCGCTTCACGAAAACCGGCAATTCAAGCTGTTTGCCGAGCGTGTCGAGTTGGTCCATGGCCGCTGGGCGGTTTGCATCGGCGGCCACCAGCAACGGCTGGCGTCCCTGCTTTTGCAGCAGACGCGCCAGTTTGCCGCTGGAGGTGGTTTTACCCGAACCGTGCAAGCCGACCATCAAGATGCAGTTGGGGTTGCCGCTGAGATTCAGTCCCGCGTTTTGTGAGCCGAGCAGGTCCACCAGTTCGTCGTAGATGATTTTGATGATTTGCTGGCCGGGCTGGATGCTCTGGACGACCTCCGCGCCAATGGACTTGGCCTTGACGCGCTCGATAAAATCGCGGGCGACCTTGAAATTCACGTCAGCCTCCAGCAACGCCATGCGAACTTCGCGCAGGGAATCGGCAACGTTGGCCTCGGAAATTTTTCCGAGTCCGCGCAGGTTCCGAAAGGTGTTCTGGAGCTTGCCGCTTAACGAATCGAACATTTGCCAATTTTAACGCAGAGACGCGGAAACGCAGAGAAAAAATTTAATCAAATCCTCCTCGTACTTGTTCCCGGTCTCGCCCTCGATTTCCACATTTCGATTACGAGAACGAGGACGACGGTGAAGACGAAATTGACATTCGCTTCGCGGCATGGCTTACTGTGCGGCCTTTTGTCGGACGCCCGTGGTGGGATACTCAAGTGGCCAACGAGGGCAGACTGTAAATCTGCTGGCTTACGCCTACGAAGGTTCGAATCCTTCTCCCACCACCAGCCCCGAAAGCTTTCGGGGCTGTCGCGCCGGCTCGGCTCGCCGTAACCCGGCGAAGGCGGAAACGAAGTGAAGGCGGACCCACATACAAGCAACGCTCCGAGCTACGGCTCGACGAGCCACCAACTTTCGAAGCACAGCGTATAACGAAGACCGTCGCGCCGAAACCCTCACGCACCCGGAACATATCGGCCGCGCTTCCCGGGCTTTGATACAATCAAGGTAAGTATAGCCGGTTCGACTGCTCGCCTCAGCATAAAAGTCTGTTTGACAGTTACCATTTATGCTTTACCACTGCCGGAACCGGCGGTATTTCGTAATTTTTACTTAGATGATGGGCAGAAAACTGGATACCGGAAGGGCGCGCGCGCCTGAAGGTGACATCCCTTGGATGCGGCACGTCGTCTTTGGCATGGTTTGCGCCCTGGTCATTGGAATTTTTGCCTTGGTTGCTGAACCAATGTCTCGCTTGGAGTTGAAAAGTCCACGTGCGGAAGATTCCTACTATAATCTGTTGGTGCAGGGTTTTCGCGCCGGGCAACTCAACCTGAAAAGAGAAGCACCACCCGGACTTGCCCAACTCGCCGATCCCTACGATCCCGCTGTCAATAAAGCATATATAGGGCGTGTGGGTGACATGAGTTATTACAAAGGGAAGTTATACCTGTATTTTGGAGTGACGCCCGCTTTGGTGCTTTTCTGGCCATATGTGACCCTCACGAGCCACTATCTGCCAGAAAACGATGCGGTGGTGACTTTTTTTGCGTTGGGCTTCCTGGTTGCAGCGGGTCTATTACGAGCGGTCTGGCGGCGTTACTTTCCAGAAGTAAGTATTTGGGTGGCTACGGTCGGCATGCTGGGCTTTGTTGTAGGCACGCAGAGAGGTTTAACGATGTGGTGTTCCTTCTTTGAAGTTGCAACAGTTTGTGGGTTTGCATTCACCATGCTGGCATTAGGTGCGATCTGGCGTGCCTTACATGAACCAAAACGGCAAGTTCTATGGCTGCTGTTGGCCAGTCTGGCTTATGGGTTGGCGGTAGGGTCGCGACCGTCATTGTTGTTCGGGGTAATAATCCTGTTGCTGCCGGTGGCTCAGGCATGGTGTGCGGCGACTGAATCGGGTTCACGATGGCGGGTTTGGTTGCTGTTAGGGGCGGCGGTCGGTCCGGTGATGCTGATTGGATTGGGGCTGATGCTCTACAACACCTTGCGCTTCGACAGCCCATTCGAGTTTGGCTGGCACTATCAGTTGAATGGACTCTACCGGCCGACTACCGCCCGACAATTCAGTCTGCATTACCTCTGGTTCAATTTTCGGTTCTATTTTTTAGAACCGATACGATGGAGTGGCCATTACCCGTTTTTACAGGCGGTCCCGCGTCCGCCTATGCCATCGGGTTATGTTACGGTCGGAGACCCTTACGGTGGGATCCTGACCAATTGTCCGCTGCTGTGGCTGGCTCTGGCCGCGCCGCTGGCCTGGAGAGGCAGACCATTGGAGGTCGTTTCAATCTTACGCTGGTTTGTGGCGACTGTATTTTTGCTTTTTGTGATTTGTGCGTTGTCCCTTTGCCTGTTTTTTGCAGCTGCCAGCCGCTATGATTTGGATTTTTTACCAGCTCTGATGTTGCTGGCCGTCATTGGCATTTTTGGTTTGGAGCGTGCACTGGCGGGTTCGCCGGTCTGGCGGCGTATCGCCCGCTGGGGTTGGTGTCTGCTGTTGGCCTATTCGGTTGTAATAAACCTATTGATGAGTGCCTCCGACTATGCGGAGGCTAACTGCCTTGTCGGCAATACTCTTTTCAATCAAGGGCGGGTGGACGAGGCAATTATTCAATATCAAAAGGCACTGGCAATTTGGCCTGAATGCGCGAATGCCCACGCCGGTCTTGGCTATGCTCTCCGCCAAAAAGGGCTGGAGGATGAAGCGATTATTCAATATCAAAAAGCTTTGGAAATCAAACCGGACTTCGCAGAGGCCCATAACGATCTTGGTTGTAGTCTTGGCCAGAAAGGGCGGGTGAACGAGGCGATTACCCATTTCCAAAGAGCTTTGGAAATCAAACCAGACTTCGCAGATGCCCATTACAATCTTGGTTCTACTCTTTTGCAGTTAGGGCGGGTGAACGAGGCGATTGCTCATTTCCAAAGAGCTGTGGAAATCGACCCGGACTGGGCAGAAGCCCATAACACTCTTGGTTCTTGTCTTCTCCAGAAAGGGCAGGTGAACGAGGCGATTACCCATTTCCAAAGAGCTGTGGAAATCAAACCGGACTACGCAAAAGCCCATAACAATCTTGGTTATAGTCTTCTCCAGATAGGGCGGGCAAACGAGGCGATTACTCATTTCCAAAAAGCTTTGGGAATCGACCCGGACTTCGCAAAAGCCCATAACAATCTTGGTTATAGTCTTTTCCAGACAGGGCGGGCAAACGAGGCGATTATTCATTTCCAAAAAGCTTTGGAAATCAACCCGGACTTCGCAGAAGCCCATAACAATCTTGGTTCTTGTTTTCTCCAGATAGGGCAGGTGAACGAGGCGATTACTCATTTCCAAAAAGCTTTGGCAATCAACCCGAACTTCGCAGAAGCCCATAACAATCTTGGTTATAGTCTTCTCCAGATAGGGCGGGTGGATGAAGCAATTGTTCAATATCGAAAGGCCATTGAACTTCAGCCGCGCCTTCCGCAGGCATACAACGATCTCGGCAATGCTTTTCGTCGAAAAGGGATGGC
>Ga0116112_1001352_pt1 | contig 16578 bp, 16 predicted proteins | sample June2015DPH_8_15_FD_89721 | JGI IMG/M metagenome (GOLD analysis project Ga0116112, IMG submission 89721) | Peatland microbial communities from SPRUCE experiment site at the Marcell Experimental Forest, Minnesota, USA - June2015DPH_8_150 | ecosystem: Environmental > Terrestrial > Soil > Wetlands... | reverse complement strand
GCTGCGGCGGGCATTTACGCTTTGGCCGAAATGTGGTGTGCCCGGCCGCTGCTGGCGACGTTGGTGGCGATCTTCACGCCGGCTTTTCTGGTCTCGAGCACGACGTTGATGTGTGATGTGCTGATGTTGAGTTTTTGGGTTTGGGCGGTGGTGTTGTGGGAACGGGCCTTGGCTGCCAGTGAGCGAAGCCGGTGGCGATTTGTAGGAGCAGGAGTGCTTGTCGGCTTGTCTGTGTTGACCAAATACAGCGCCCTGATTTTGTTACCGTTGTTGGCCATCTTGAGTCTGCTGCGGACGCGCAGATTGGGGTGGTGGTGGTTGGGGCTGGCGGTGCCACTGGTGATGGCGGCGGGATACGAGTGGCTGACGGCCAGGATGTATGGCCGGGGACTACTATTTGCCGCGACGGGTTATGTTCAGACATCCGGGATTGAGTATCCTGGCGGTTGGAAAGCGAAAGGGATAGTTGATCTGGCGTTTGCGGGAGGCAGTCTGCTGCCGGTGTTGTTCTTTGTGCCGTGGCTATGGCAGGGGCGGGCGTTGTTGGCGGTTGGGGTCGTGCTTTTGGGGATATCGCTGGGGATATGTCGGTTTGGTGGCAACCTTGGGCTGCTCTTTCCTTGGGGAAATCCCGAACTGTTGAATCGCTGGGACTTTCTGCTTCAAGTGGGCGTATTGACTGCGGCCGGGGTGCATTTGTTATTGCTCGTCGGGGCGGAAGCCTGGCGTCGACGCGACATCATTTCCGTAATGCTCATTCTTTGGATTATCAGTGAACTATTTTTTCCGACAGTGCTGGACTGGAAGTTGGCGGTCCGGCGTTTTCTGCCGATTGTTCCAGCGGCGGCGATCCTGCTGGTGCGGCGCCTGGGGGCGACACGAGGAAACGCTGTGACGTGGGGAGTGCTGTGGCCACTGATTCCCGCAGCGGCTATCACATTGAGTGTGGCCATGGCTGATTATCAACTGGCCAACTCGGCCAGAACCGCGGCGAAACAAATCACAGTCCAATACAGACCGATAGGCCACGAGCTGTGGTTTGAGGGAGGATATGGGACGTTTCAATACTACATGGAAAGACTTGGGGGCCAACGGATAGATATCGGGCGGTCATTGCTTCAACCGGGAGATGTTGTCATTGTGCCATGGTTCAATAACGCAACTCTTAGACTTCCGCTAGGCAGCGTAGGATGGCTTGGAGGTCTGACATCCAAACCGTATTCCTGGATGAATCCGTATGGCGACGCAGAAAGCAGTGCTGCAGGATTCTACGGTGCGGATTCGGGGCCTGTCCCTTTTGCGTTCGGAAGACTTCCCGATCAAGTTTACTATGTCGTAAAGGTTTTTTCCACAGTGCAATACTGCACGCAACCCGCCAACTGGCGGGAAGTGCAGGCCGGCGGCGTGCCGAGTTTTACGAACACTTCCTGCTCGATCAAAGGCAATCTAAGCTTACGACTGAATCCGGAGGCGGCAGCAAAGCTTCAACTAGCCAGCCAGTGTAAAGCAGACGGGAAGATCGAAGAAGCGATCCAACACTACCGCGAAGCCTCGGACGTGGACTCCAATAACCCCATAGTATTGAATAATCTTGCTTGGCTTCTGGCCGCCGCCGACCGGCCGGAATTGCGCAATGGAAAAGAAGCGGTGCAACTTGCCACCAGAGCGGTTGGGTTGACCGATTACCGAGTGCCACACCTTATTGTGACCCTCGCTGCCGCCTATGCTGAAACCGGTGACTTCTCCCATGCAGCCGAATTGGCCGATACCGCACATGCCCTTGCCCTGGTAACGGGCCAAAACGAAATTGCTGCGGAAAGTGACAAATTGTTGACGTTGTACTCCTCCGGCAAAACGGAGGATGCCACTCTTGCTCCATGATGCGCCGCCAGCCTTGGGGCTGGGAAATCGCACCCGAAGAGCAGGGATAGTTTGTTGCCGGTAACGTTTTTCCAAAACCGCCAATGATACGGAGCCTATTGCGGCATTGCGCGAAAATATTTGCGCGGGGTTTCCGTGCCGTAATAGTACCATTCAATAACCGAACCGGAATTCGTTGCAACGGCCAGTGAAGTCCGGTCAATCTGATTGGTGAGGACTCGCAGGAGGAAACTTGCGACAGCATTGATGTTTCCCTGCTTTGAACGTTTACCCGTGCGGAGCATCGGCTCTTGATCGAAAAAAACGCATATTTGCGCTTTTGCCAATGAATCGGCTATTTGCGAAAACGGATTTGGAAACACCCTTCAATGACCCTTAATTAAGTCAAGCTACGCCAGGCTTACCGTTTTGCCGGTGCGGGCCGCCTCGTAGATGGCCATCATGATTTTCACGTCGCGCAGACCCTCTTCACCCGGGACCCTGGTTGGCTGGTTGTTCAAAATGCATTGCGCGAAATCGTCCATCTCGGCCGCAAACTGGTCAATCTCCGGCAGATGAATTTCCTGCCGGTCGCTGCGTTGTCCCCGGATGCCGCTGTAAAGGAACGCCGGATCCAGCTTGAACCACCCCTTTTGCGCGTAAGCGATGAAATGAGCCAGTCCCGGTGTCCGATACGTCGCGCTGCAATAGGCGATGACGCCGCCGGGAAATTTGGTTTGCCAGACGATGGACTCCTCAACTTCCTTGAACTTTACCGGGTCAGTGACGGTTTCAATGGCTGAGACGAGCGCCGGTTCTTCACCGGTCAGATATCGCGTCGCCTGTAACGCATAAATGCCGACATCCATGAGCGGTCCGCCGCCGGCCAGAGCGCGTTTGAGCCGCCATTGCGTCGGATCGCCGATGGGAAAACCGAAGCCTGCCTCGATGATTTTAACGTCGCCAAAAACTTTTTCCCGCGCGAGGCGGACGCATTCGAGGTTGTTCAGTTCAAAGTGTAGCCGGTAGGCAATGGCAAGCTGGCGCCCGGCCTGTTTGCAGGTGTCAATCATTTCCTGGCATTTTTCGACCGACACCTCCATCGGCTTTTCGCAAAGGACGTGCTTGCCCGCTTTCGCCGCCTTGATGGTGTGCTCGGCGTGCAGCCCGTTCGGCGTAACGACATACACCACGTCAATGTCCGGATTGTCCGCCATTTTTTCCATGTTGTCGTAGTTGTAGATGTTTTTGTCGGAAATATGGTATTGCGCCTTCCACTCTTCCGCCTTGGCGGGATGGCCGGTGACGATGCCCGTGAGGCGGCAATACTTCGTCTTTTGCAACGCGGGTGCGAGTTGATAGGTGCTCAGGCGGCCCAGACCGGCAAGGGCGAATCCAATTTTCCGGTCCGGCTCGGCGGCGCGAACCCGGGAAGCCAGGGCGCCGGCGAACGACACGCTCGCGGCGGCCAGGGCGGTGGTTTTGATGAATTCACGGCGGGAATGGAGTTTCATTTTCATGGTTCAAGATTGTTGGCATTTGCCTTTATAGCGCAATTTGGGAAATTGCTCGCTGCCTTGGCGGCGGGTGGATTAAACTGCGCACGATGACACGGAGTCAATCCGAAAAATTTTTCGCCGAGGCCTTGAAATTCATCCCCGGCGGCGTCAATTCGCCCGTGCGCGCCTTCCGCGCCGTCGGTGGCCAGCCGTTCTTCGTCAACCGGGCCAAAGGCGCGCGCGTTTGGGATGTGGACGGCAACGAATTCATTGACTATGTCTGCACCTGGGGACCGGCCATTCTTGGCCATGCTCATCCCAAAGTCATTTCCGCGGTCAAAGCCGCCGCTGAAAACGGCGTAAGTTTCGGCATCCCAAACCCTTACGAAGTCACGATGGCGAAACTCATTTGCGAATGCGTGCCGAGCGTGCAGAAGGTGCGCATGTGCAATTCAGGAACGGAAGCGTGCATGAGCGCGATTCGCCTTGCGCGCGGCTTCACCCGGCGCGATAAAATCATCAAGTTCGACGGTTGTTACCATGGCCATGCGGATTCGTTGCTCGTGAGGGCCGGTTCCGGCGCGCTGACGTTCGGCCATCCCGACAGCGCGGGTGTGCCGGCGGCGTTCACGCAACACACCGTTGTCCTGCCATTCAATGATGTTGACGCAGTGAAAGCCGCGTTTGCCGCGAACAAAAATCAAATTGCCGGCATCATTCTTGAGCCGGTTCCGGGCAATGCCGGAGTTTATCTGCCAAAGCCGGGCTATCTCGAATTTCTCCGCGAGATCACCAGGACCAACGGCACATTGCTGATTTTTGACGAAGTGATGACGGGTTTCCGCGTGGCATGGGGCGGCGCGCAGGCACGTTTCGGCGTTACCCCGGATTTGACGTGTCTCGGCAAAATCATCGGCGGCGGCCTGCCGGTGGGCGCGTTTGGCGGACGTGCGGACATCATGGATTTGCTCGCGCCGCTAGGACCGGTTTATCAGGCCGGAACGTTAAGTGGCAATCCGGTGGCGATGGCGGCAGGCATCGCGGCGCTGGAAGAATTAGGCAGGGATGCGCGGCCCGCGCGTCCAGACGGCTCGGTGAGCCGTCCCTACCAACATTTGGAACAACTGGGCACTCAACTGGAAGCCGGCATGAAGGACGCCGCGAAATATGCCGGCATTCCCGTTATGTTTAACCGTTGCGGCTCAATGTTTTGCGCCTTCTTCACCAGCGAACCGGTTTGGAACCTGGCCGGTGCGATGAAGAGTGATCGCGCGCGGTTTGCGAAATTTTTTCATGGAATGCTGGCCGAGGGCATTTATCTCGCGCCGTCGCAGTTCGAGGCCGGTTTCGTTTCCACCGCGCACACGTTGGAGGACATTGACCGGACGATCAAAGCGGCGGCAAAAGTCTTGCGAGGCCTGTAACCTTTCGGTATCAGATGCGTCTGACCTGACCTGCCGCTGTTCCATTTTGGGCGGCAGGGTCTTAAAACAACCATCGAAGCAAAGATTATGAAAGTGACAAAACCATTGATGATCACCGCACTCGTCGCCGGCAACCTGTTGGTGTGGAACCTTGCGCTCCATGCACAGGGTGCCACCAACACTCCGCCCGCCGCTCCACCCGCAGGCGGCCCGCCGCCTGGAGGCCCACCCGGACCCGGCATGAGGGGTCGCCCGAACCACGACCGGATGATTGAGCAACTCAACCTGACCGACGAGCAGAAGCCGAAAGTTAAAGCAATTCTCGATGATCAACGGGACAAAATGCGCGACGTATTCCAAGACCAAAACCTGTCGCGTGAAGATCGCATGGCAAAAATGAAGTCCATCCGCGAAAATACCGATGCAAAACTGAAAGCCGTGCTTACGGCTGATCAATTCGAGAAATGGCAAAAAACGGAGCCCAGAATGCGCGGCCCGCGAAACGGCCCGCCTTCGGGTGCCCCGCCTCCGGGCATTGGCGGCACCAATACTCCGCCAGCCAAGCCACCGCAAACGTGATTCGTGGGGAGATACGCTGACAGAGGGACGGCTTTCCGCCGTCCCTTTTGGTTTTCGGGTGTAACATTTCTGCGGCGGCCTGCGTATTGGATAGCAGTATGAAAACAGCCCAATGGCTTTCAATTACACTGGCCGCCGCGCTGAACCTCGGCGGATGGATGGTAACCCCCTCGCTGGCGACGGATGTTTCTGCGCCTGTATCCGCGCGGGGACAACTCCGCGCGCGCATCGCCGAGAAGCTGAATCTGACCGATGACCAAAAGGCGCAGATTAAAACGGTTTTGAGTGGTGAAAAGAACACGCTCACGGTGCTGCTTGGCCAATGGCATGATGCGCGAAAAAATCTGCGCGCGGCCATTCATGCCGGCAATGCGACCGAGGCCTCCGTGCGCGTTGCCTCGGCCAGGGTGGCTGCGGTCGAGGCCGATTTGGCGGTTGAGCGCATGAAGATTTACGGCAAAATTGCGCCCATCCTGACCGATGAACAACGCCGGCAAATCGCCGATTTCGAGCAGCGCGCGGACAACTTCGCAGACCGCGTTATCGCGCGGGTCGGCGACAGGCTGGCGGAGTAATTTCACAGTTGGAGTTCAGGCTTTGGCTGGTTTGGAGTTGCCGAGCACCGGGGCTGTGAATTTGAATGACCGGCAGGCTGAAGCTTGAACTCCAACGAAACCGTGAGTGACGATGCCGAATTGCTGGAACGCATCCGCAACGGCGCAACGGACGATTTTGCCGAAATTGTCCGGCGCCATCAGCCGCGCGTCTTTGCCATTTTGCATCGTTACGAACGCGACGCGCACAAAGTCGAGGACCTCGCGCAGGAAACGTTCGTCAAGGCCTGGCGCGCGCTGGAGCAATTTGACGGGCGCGCGCCGTTCGCGCACTGGCTTTCCCGCGTCGCCACACGGGTGGCGTTGGACCATTTGCGAAGGGAAAAACGGCGGCAAGACGAAATCGGTTTGCCCGAAGTTGGCGACGATGCGCTCGACTGGCTGCGCAGCGATGATGAAAAAAATGAATTGGACGCCCGCAGCGCGGCGGAACTGCTCGACCTGGCGATGCGCGAGCTTTCGCCACTCGACCGCGTTGTTATCACCATGCAGGAGATCGAAGGCCGCAGCGTAAAGGAAATTTGCGCGGCGACCGGCGCGTCGGGCGTGGCCGTGCGCGTGCGGGCGCTGCGGGCGCGTGGGAAGCTGCGGCGCGTGTTGGAAAAACTGGTGAAAGACGAAAATGAACAAACGCAAGCTGAAGCAACTGTTTGAACTCGTGCGGAGCGAACCTGCACCTGTTCCCCGGGAAGATTTCGTGGCGGACGTGTTGCGCGCCGTTCACCGTGGACCGCCGGTCACCGCGCCGGAAGCGCTGGCGATTTCCGATCAGTTGATCCGGCTGTTCCCGCGCCTTGTGTTTGCGGCGGCGTTGGTCATCGTTTTGTGCGTGGCGGTGGATTTTGGTTTGACGGCGGCGGGAATGCCGGGTCTGGGCGACGGCTTGTCGCAGATTTCGGCGCAGTGGCTTTTGACACCGGATGAATTCCGATTATGAAAACGTTCAAATTGCTGTTCCTGGTGGGACTGGTCTTTTTGGCCGGTGTAGTTGCCGGCGTCGTCGGCACGCGCATCGCGATTCGCCACTGGATGCGCTCGGCCATTCAACGGCCTCAGATGGTCCAGACGCTTATCGAACGCCGGCTGGCATGGCAGTTGCGGCTGGATGCCAGCCAGCAGACGCAGGTGCATCAGATTCTGGCCGACGCGCGTGGGCGGTTGAAAGAACTGCGTCAGGAATACCGTCCGCAAGTCGTGGTGATTGTCAGCAACGCCGATGTGGAAATTTCCGCCCTCCTGACACCGGCGCAGCAGAAACAGTTTGAAAAGATGAAGCAAAAGAACCGGGCGTTCCTTCAGCCGTTGGCGCCGGGCCGGTGACGAAACCGCGTGCAAATTCAATTTGAGCCAAGGCGCGCGCGCCGGTATTATGGGGCTGGTTGCGCGCGAGTAGCTCAATTGGATAGAGCGTCGGCCTCCGGAGCCGAAGGTTGTGGGTTCAACCCCCACCTCGCGTACCAGCCTTCGCTCGGAGCAAGGCGTAGAGCGAAGGCTGCGCGCCGACTTGTCCGCCATAGTGAAACGACGGCGGTAGCGCAAAGCGCGAAGGCGGGCGGGAGCGTGCGGACAACCAGCGCTCCGAGCTACGGCTGGCAGGCCAGCCTTTGAATTGTCGCTCGGAGCAACGCGGAGAGTGAAAGCTGCGCGCCGACTTGTCCGCCATAGTGAAACGACGGCGGAAGCGCAAAGCGCGAAGGCGGGCGGGAACATACGAACAGCCATCGCTCCGAGCTGCGGCTGGCAGGCCAGCCTTCGAGAATAGAGGGTCCAATGGATGACTATCATTACGTTTACACGCTGGAGTCGCTCTCGAATCCTAATCAGATCTACACGGGTCAAACACAGGACCTGAAGCAACGCCTGAGAGAGCACAACTCCGGTCATGTTCCACACACCTCGAAATTCATTCCTTGGCAAATCCGATCCGCGACGGCTTTCAAGAGCAAAGATCGTGCGTTAGCCTTCGAGCATTATCTGAAAAGCGGCTCAGGTCGCGCTTTTCTGAAACGCCATCTTTAACTCGCCTCGTCCGCCATAGTCCAACGACGGCGGAAGCGTTGCCGCCAAATCAATTGTTTTAGCAGAATCCGCTTTTTCAATCGGCTTTCACCACGTCGTCTGAAAATGGATTGAATCACCATCAAAACCAGAACAGAAACCAGAACACTTGGGGAATTTTGAAGAAATCAGGTTCCAGTCGGTCTGGCTTGGGTTTTGACGGGTTGACGGTAAAACCCCTACATCCTCACAGAAAAAACGTGTCCAGACCCATTTCCACCCGATTTCCAGACCGTTCGGCGGTCAACATCGTCAATCGGTTCAGGCGGTCCGTCAGCAGACACCCCAAAGAATGGGTTATCAAATGACTAAAACAACAAACTTAAATCACTTTTTAGGCGGTGCCGGTTGGGTCGGTGCGGGTTTTGGCGCTGCAATAAAAGGTCTTTTAGCGGCCTGTTCTGAACCGCGTATTTGCCTTAGCGGAACATCAGGCGAAACTGCTTTTATTACCGGAGAATTCGGTGTTGATTTACTTGGTGTACTCATATGATTGATAACATGAATCAAGAACAATTCCTTGTCGAGATTAAACAATTGCGTTGCCACGCCGATTGGCACAGGCGTTATTACGCTGAACGAACGAGAAAATATAATCGTATTGATTATTGGTTAAAGAGCGGGGTGGGATTTTTTGCTCTCGCTGGTGTGGTTTTGGCAGGTATGCCACAAACTCGTTTATATGGCGCAATTTTAGCGAGCGGTTGCGCCTTTTTTATGGCCAACGTTCTTCCAAATTTCAAATGGGATTCAATCGTCTCCGGATTTGATGACGAAGAAAAAGAATGGACAAAAATATTCTATGGGTATGAAGACCTTATTCGTGTGGCTGAGATTTCAGAAAAAGGGGAAATTTTGCTTCAGGAATTCCAAAAGGTCAGGGAAATGCAAAAGACCGCTGCGTTGAATGATAGGCATTTGCCGACAAACAAGAAATTATGGGATGAGAAAGATACGGAAGTCAAGGAATATTGGAATTTGCCAAAAGACCCGTACAAAACAGACTGAATAATCAGAACGCATCCACACCGCTAGAAATTTGAGCGAACCGGGTGGCTTTTTGGATTATTGTGACAGCGGCAGCGAGCCAGAACACAATGGCGTTTTTTAAATTATTCTCCCCATGCTCATAACAATCCGGCACCCCTTTCATTGTGAACGTCATTACCGCTGACCGCAGACGGTGCCAGCGGCAGCGCGGCAAAGCACAATTGCGGCTCGATTTCACCTCAGGTATTCTGCACGTATGAAACCGCTTGAAATCGAGTCTTGGGCGCTCCGCATATTGGAACAGGTTGAAAGCAAACAACGCGTAGAAGACTTGAGGGTTGAGCTCAAGTCAGAATGGCCAAGTGATATTCAGAAAACTGCAAGGCAATTAGCAGGACATGCCAATTCCGCGAGGGGTGAAAACATACTGTGGATTATTGGTGCAGACGAAGGGCGCAGCGTCGTCACGGGCGCGGCTTATGAAGATTTGGCTAAGTGGTTTCCACAAGTGCAATCCGAATTTGAGGGACTCGCCCCCTTATTGACGGACATCAACATCAAACGAAAAGACAAGACCATAGCAGCCTTGTGCTTTGATACTTCTCGCTTTCCCTACGTCGTCAAGAACCCTGTGTTCGGTCAGAAGTCGGGTGGCCCGGTTGAATTTGAAGTCCCTTGGCGAGAAGGAACAAGAACGCGCACGGCAACACGTAGCGACATGGTATTGATGCTGAGTCCGCTCATAAGAATGCCAAGGATTCAAGTCCTGAGTGGAGAACTGCGCTTCATAGCTGCGAGTCCTTACACGGGGAATCCGCATCTTGAATTGACGGTGCTTACATATGTGAGCGTGCCCGACAGCACTCCTATCACATTTCCATTTCACAAGTGTTCGAGCATCTTAACTATCGAAGGTCACGCCCTCCCCGACGCTTTGAATGTCAGGCTGACTACGCTAAGGGTTAGGCGGCAACAGTTGCAGGCAAAAAGGGATGGTGGCCCCGTCTTTCCCGCGGTGCGCACTGTTCACGAAGCTATTGAACCGACAGAGGATGAAGTCGTAATTAGGGGGTGTGGTAAAATGTTAGTCGAGGGCAGAATGGAAGTGCCCGAAGTATTAATTAGCGACTGGCAGGAGGTTCATGTCAACGTCACGGTGGTAGAGGCAGTGTCAGAATCGCAGCTTGCGTTCAACCTGAAGCTGGTTAAGCGTGACAAGGATACAAAGCTGTGGGTCTTGCAACAATAGCAGTCACCAATTGAACCTAAATGAGCACCCTGAAAGTCATAGCCGGACTGGGTTGTTTGGCGGTGGCACTTCTGCTTGCCCCCTTTGCTTGGGTTTCCTTTTTAGAAGCAGTTCTTTGGTTTAAATTCATTCCCGTCATTTTCACTGTGGGACTGGTCGTCACTGGTGTATTCCTGATTTTGAAGCGACGGACTCCACTCTCAAAGCAGGTCAAAGTGCTGATTACTATTTTTGCCTGTGTCCTTATCGCCAGTCCGGCAGTTTTGGATTTCTACATCCGATACGAACGTAATGCGCTGCAAGTTCGAGCGAAGGGATTTCTAGTGCGGCCCATTCCAAAACTACTAATCCCGGATTCTGGAGGAAGAGTTGGGGATTTTTATGTTGATGTCAATGGCGGGCCACAAAATGGCATATTTGGCTATTCGCGGGTTTTGATGATGAGATTCGCTGTCAATGGAAGAATTCGGTGGTCCGCCAGAATACAAGGCGAATTCGCCTGCACTTCCGAAGATGTAAATGTCAATTTTCTCACCGACACCATCCGCACCAACGAAGAAGTGCGCCAGTATTTCAAAGAACGAAATGTGATTCTGGGAAAGATATGGGCGATGGGCTATTGGCAGTATATTGAAGACACGATAGAGCGTAAATCTTTACCTCCGGAAATCCAAGAAGAGGATGAAGACCACAGATTTGTTCGGCAGTGTGAGGGCACATGGACAAATGAGGTTTCTGACAGGCTGACCATCGAACCTGACAGCAGTTTCTCATTGGAACTGTCGCATCATCAAAACACGAATTTCTACAGCGGCGATTGGATAGTTGGCGTTGGAAGGCCGTTTTTCGCTTTGATATTTACCCGTGCGACAGGCACCAACCCTCATTGGTCTGTTGGCGATAAGGCAGAGTTCACCATTATTCATGTGGACGACCACAACTTGGTTTACGAAGTTGACAACCGAACGAATTCAATGAGCCGATTCCTTAACCGGTCAGACCGTCCTTAACGCATCCAAAATCCACACCATGCCAAAGGTGTCCAAACAACAATAAATTTCCAAATCCATTCTGACCCGTTTCCGTTCCTTTTCGCTGACATCACCGAATGTGACCCGCAGAAATTCACGGCCAGCCGTTTCACCCTCCTGAATCTCCAAATTCGTGTAATTCTTGCCCGTCAATGCCGGCAACACCTGTTTCAACGAAGCACTGCCGTACTGGTTAGGATGATAAAAATTAAATGCCTTAAACGGATTCAGCAAATCCACAATCCGCTGATTCACCGCCGCCACCCATGATTTGTATTCCGGCAAAAGTTCCGCACATTCTTTCATCCGCCCTTTTTCAAACGGTGCGTTGAAAACCACGATGGAACCCGACGGCTCAACCGCCGACTTCAATTGACGCATGAATTCCGCTCGCGGGTCATTCCGGCCCTCGGCCAGAAATTTCCGATGTTTCGGACTCGCTCCGGCCTTGTGGACGATATGCAGGGAAAATTGGAACGGGATTTGTTCGTATGGCCGTGTGCCATCAAAAAGCGGAATCGCCGTGCCGAATGTCTCAAAGTCCAAAAAATGCAGTGGGTATTCCAGCCCCTTCAAAAAAGTTTTAATCTGTGTCGGCTTGACGTGTGGTTTGCCGCTGATTGCCGTTGACCGTTGAATTTCCTGTTTTTCCGACAGTGGATAATCTTCGGGGATGTCAGCAATTCGCAGCACACCGCGTTTTAGCAAATCCCAGCCACGTCCCTTCGTGTCAAAATAAAGTTCCAGAACATTTTGGGGTGGCAGAAATGACCAGCAATGTTCATGGAGTGGACAGGTGTAGGGGCTGTCGCATTGTTTGCCGATTTGAATTTCAGGACATTTTGCCGAACGAATTGTTTTTCCCACTTCACCGACCATTTCTTCAATTTCACCGGACATCTGGCCGACTTCCGCCGTCACGTCATGCAGTGTAAAGAATTCCTTCGGGTCAATTTCACCGTGACGGACAAACTCATTGTTGATGTGGCAGAGAAAACACCGGCGAATTTTTAATCCAGCCTCAATGAACACCCACGCCTGAAATGCCAAGTCAGGAACGTGAACGTCCTTCAATGACGTGGTGGATTTGACCTCAATCATGTCCCACTCGTCTTTGCCAACCGGATTCAAGATGTCGGCACGGGCATATCCGCCATTGGCAGAAAACGTGGCCTCAAAAATTGGACGCCGTGACGGAAGATATTTTTGGGTCAACTGAATGGCTCCGTCGAAATCGGTGGGGTCAGTTTCGATTTCAATGCCATTGGGAAACATCCTTTTGGCAAACGCACCGACTTCGTGGCCTTGGTCAAACACGGCTTGGAGGGCGGCGTCAATTTCGGGGAACAGATGTTTGGCGTTGTAGGCACTCCAAATCAGCTTTGGACATTGCAGCCCTTGAAGAAATTTCGATTTTGAAATGTATGGGGTGTGGCTCATCAATTCACCACTCATTGAGAATGGCAATTTTTGCGTTGGCAACATCTATTTGCCTCTGAATCAACGCTCATTCAGTGCTTTCGTTTACAATTGAACTGTTTTGGTTTTCGACTTAGAATCACCTTGAGGTGTCAAAATGAATGAATCAGCAAATAAGCCGTTTGATGACCAAGAGAAGGTTCGGATTCTTCTTCACGAATACGACACACTCAGACAGGAAATCCTACAGCGAACAACTCACGGTTTTCAAGTCTATGGAGTTGGTGCGTTGTTCTTTGTTTGGCTTATGGGCCGGCCTTTCGACCAAAGGTTTTGGATAATGTTGTGCATTTCCGTAATTGCATTGCTAATTGCAACGAGACTAATTTTTTTAGAAATTGGGAAAGCCGCAAAGAGATTGCAGAAACTTGAGAATACAATCAACCGGCTGGCTGGTGAGGATTTGTTGATTTGGGAGAATCGTCTCGGTGGTTTTGCAACCGGCCCGAAGTGGCTCTGGGGAAGCCTAAAATCAAAAAAAGAAGCTCCTGAAAGCAATTCTGGAACAGAACCGAATCGACCAAATGCTACACCCATTCAATGAAATGATTGGTTCACACACGGGTTTGACTGGAAGTTTTAACTTCAAAAATGGGGCTGGCAACATCCTTTTGCCTTGACCGCAATACTGTAAAATCACCCCACCCTTCACATGTGGGGACAACTGGATTTCGATTCGCATCAAAACCCGTCAACCAAATCCCGCACCCGAACGCCAAGAGCCTTGGCGATTTTCAATAGATTGTCCACTGATGGTGATTCGACTCCCCGCTCGATTCGGCTAATGAATACCGTGGAGAGGCAGGCTTCACCCAATGCCCTTCTGTTTAATTTGCCAACCCAAAGGCAAAATCGGTGGATTGACAGGATTTCAAAATGGTGAGTAAATCGAAAGTGCTGTGAAAGGCTCAAAGACAACAGACCTACAGCCAGCTTTCTCGTGGAGTCGTACCATCTATTCCCCGACTGCTGATACAGAACAATAAACCAATACGAAAATCAGAAACGTAGGAGCACAATATGAATAGACATCTCTCAATCTCAATCGCAAGTATTCTGGCCTTAAGCACTCCCAGTATTGTCAACGCCCAGCTTTACGCTACCACTGACATTGGTGGCGTTCCCACCGTGAGCGGCGCAACGCTGGAGAATTTTGACGAACCGACGCCGTCCATTCTGACGCTTTCCGGTTCCGCCTATCTTCTGCAAACTACCTTCGGCGGGATTCCTAATGTTGCTCCCCCTTACCTCTCCGGTGCGACAGCGGCTTTTTTTGGCGAAACACCGGCCAATGGCTACGATAACAGCCAATTCGTTGTCGTTCAAATTGGGGGTTCAGCGACACTTAACTTTTCAACCCCGCAGACATATTTGGGACTCCTTTGGGGTTCAGTGGACGCAGGCAACGCCCTTACTTTCTACGACAGTGCGAATAACGTCATTGGCACGGTTTTGGGGTCGGACCTTAGTGGAGTGCCGGTTACTGGCAGCTTTCTCCCAAGTGGTAGCCCCTATGTTGACATTACTTCCGCAACCCCATTTTCGCGTGTTGTCGCTACAAGCTCGAGGAATTCATTTGAGTTCGATGATGTTGCGTACGCGCTGGTAGTTCCCGAACCCGCCAGCCTGTCATTGCTGGTATTCGGCATGTTTGGGATAACTCTCTTGCGTCGGCGTCAGCACTGAATGTTCAGTCAGCAAAACTCCACCGGCCACAAAACCGGTGGAGTTTTTCATTTGTCGGTTTGGTCTTTTCCAAGTTGAAACAATCGCAAATCTCCGTTGCCGATGATTTTGCCCTCACGATTTCTGATGTAATTGTCATTCATGGTGTTTAGGCATTTTGGATTTTGAGAATGTTGCGGACGGTGGCCGGATACCAATTCTTTCCGTTGCGGGTGGAAATCCCCCGGCGGTTCAGACATTCACAGATGCCACCGAGCGTTGAAACCCCGGCGGATTTGATTTCCTGAATAATCGGAAATACCTTGGCGGCGAATTCCACCTTTGCGGATTTGTTTGCTGAAATCATTGCGGCCACGGCCCGTTTGGGATTTGGTGTTCCGAGCCGAACCCCTTTCGTTTTCGCTGCGGCCAATCCCAATCGGGTGCGTTCGGAAATCAATTCCCGTTCACGTTGGGCGACCAGTGCAAGAATTCCCACGGTGAACTTGTCGGCATTCGGGCAATCGCAACAGAGAAAATCCGCTCCGCTCTTTTGGAGTCTCAAAAGGAATTCGGCATTTCGCGCTAATCTATCCAACTTGGCTATGACCAAAATTGATTTTGACCGCTTTGCGTATTCCAATGCCGCCGCCAATTGGGGTCTTTCGTCATCTGTCCACTTGCCGGATTCAACCTCGGCAAATTCCTTTTCCAAAATTCCCTGCTGGCCTTGAACGAACCGGCGAACGATTTCGCGTTGTGCCGTCATTCCGTTGCCGGTCAACTCCACAGCAGCTTTGGGCATTGCAGCCCTTGGAGGAATTTCGATTTTGAAATGTAGGGCGTGCGGCTCATCAATTCATTATTCTTTCACGACCTATTAAAAATGGCAATTTTCAGGGGCGAGCGAATTCCTTCAATGCCGACGGTGACGACTTGAATGTGTGCGAATTTCGGCAGTGAACCTTCGCAAAGGCCAGTAAATTGTCTTGACTTTCAAGGAGTTTTTTGCAAGCAATAATGTGACGCTCAATCAGAGCTTAATTCAGAGAAGTCTTATGAAAACAACAAAAGCAATATTCGGAATGCACAAAACCAAAATAGTCACAGTCGTTTTTTCAGCACTTTTCATATTCACCGCTCGACCTCAGAATTTGATACTCAATGGAAGCTTTGAGTCACCCGTCATTCCAGCGAACACCTACCAATTGGCGACTCCAACCTACTGGAGTTGGAGCGGCCTAACTTCTGGGTATATTTTCAACGGCAATGTGCTTGAAAGTGGGGCTACTTGGCCGCTGCCACAGGACGGGCAGCAGTTTGTTGATATTGGAAACCAGTCCGTTTTGACTTTGTCTCAAGAGTTTACTATAACGAATCAGGGGGTTTATGTACTGAGTTGGTACGACAGTACGGGACAGAGCGGCGGAATGACGGGAGCCCCTTACTCCGTGACGGTTATCAATACAGGAACAGTTCAGACTGTGGCGAGCAACAGCTTTTACGCATACAATCCAACTAGTGCTTGGGTGGCACGTTCCATCCAGTTGAATCTGAGTTCGGCGACATACACACTTCAATTTCAATCGGAGACTTATTCTGATAGTCTTGACACGTTGATTGACAACGTATCTTTGGTGCCATTGTCTGCCATCCAATCCGCCCCAATCATCAACATCCAAAAAGCGGTCTATCTGACATCCAGCAATCTTTGGACGGGTTCAAATTATCAAGTTCAAGCTTCGACGGATTTACTCAATTGGACAAATCAAGGCTCCGTGTTTACCGCTACCAATTCAAGTTGGAGTTCCACGCAATACTGGAATGTAAGTAATTGGAACCAACTTTTCTTCCGGTTGTAATTGGCTCAGTAGCGAAACTGAATGTTCAGTCAGCAAAACTCCACCGGTCACAAAAACCGGTGGAGTTTTTCATTTCAGAAGTTTCAACAATTGGCTTTGGCCGTAGCTGCAATAGTGTAAATCAATCAGACCTCTCCCTCACATGTGGGGGTAACCCGATTTTACCATAATCAAAATCCGTCAACCAAATCCCGCACCCGAACGCCAAGAGCCTTGGCGATTTTCACCAGATTGTCCACCGACGGTGATTCAACACCCCGCCCAATTC
>Ga0116112_1001351_pt1 | contig 16585 bp, 17 predicted proteins | sample June2015DPH_8_15_FD_89721 | JGI IMG/M metagenome (GOLD analysis project Ga0116112, IMG submission 89721) | Peatland microbial communities from SPRUCE experiment site at the Marcell Experimental Forest, Minnesota, USA - June2015DPH_8_150 | ecosystem: Environmental > Terrestrial > Soil > Wetlands... | reverse complement strand
CGGCGTGTGCCTTGTTGTTAGAATCTATTAAGTTCCCTACTCTTTCTACCAATACTGCAACTGATTCCCTGAGAGTAGGCTTCAGAGTCATCTTAAGTCCCCTTGAATAAGAACAATGAGAAGTAGTTAGGACCTGCCACTGCACTTGCCTGTATAGCTAAGTATTGCCCGTTAGGACTTACAGCCATCGAGTAAATAGTAAAGTTCGGTATCGTGATAGTCTGTAACAGAACGCCGTTCTTGTAAACTTTGTTTCCTATTGTGAAGTATGTCCCTAACACACTTGCTTGAAAGTAGTATATGTTAGTCATTGGTGATTCTGTAAGAAGACTTGGAACGACTGTACTAAGGGGGGCTATGTAAGTGCCACCGTTAGGATTAGTAAATAACAAGAAGCTACCAGAGAACATTATATTGTAGGTATCATTGTTTACACCGAAAGGCATCGGTGAACCTACCTGTGCATAAGAAGAGACATTCACTTCTATTGTGATAGGAACTATAGACTTAGAATTAAGAAAGGCAGTAGTTATTTCTTCTACTGTGCCTAAGTTCTCCATTTCCTGTGCGCTGTCGTTTATCGGATTATCTTCGCTCATTGGTTATCCTGTCCTTCGTAACCACCATTTGTATCCCAGACATTACTCTTGCCCTTTATGAACCCGAAGCTATTTTGTTTCTTAGTAATGTAGATTCTGTGAGTGGTTAATTTAGTTAGGCTTTCCATGTCTAACTTTGTCGTTGTAAAAACTTTATCGAGTGCTTCTCTAACGGTAGATGTGGCATTAGCCATGTACTGCCTTGCTTCTTGCAAAGTAAGAATACCCTTAGCGTAAAGTCCCATGTATATGTCTGGGTTTACCGTAACAGCGTTAGTCTGTGCGGGGTTAATACCTTGCGCTCCAATACCATAAGTAACTCGAATGTAGTCGAGCATCTTCTTCATGCCAAGAGCGAACCACCCTGTAGCATCAACGTCCCCGAGGAAGTCTGGTGTATTAGCTCCCCGTATCTTTGCTTCGTTAGGAATGTATCTTCTCTTAAAGATAGAAGCTGCGAAGTCTGCTGTGATAAAGATTATCGGGTCTGGGATTGTTCCTGTTAGTGGAACGGTAATGTAAGGTGTTAGGAACATGTCTACTAATCTACTTGCTTCAACTATAGCGTTAGTTAAGTAAGTATCGTAGTTCGTGTTACTTGTACTGATTATGACCCTATCCTTAACGTATGTTGGGTCACAATATTGTGTAGTTGAGGCAAAGTCTGTTGGCATTATGCACCGACCCTATACAATGTCTTTGGTCCTTCTGAATTACGTGCCTTTATTTGTGCATAAAGCGCAATTAAATCTTCGTTATATGAAGTCCAATCAATGTTTAGTTCCTTGGCTAATCCCCGAGCGTAGTTAGTAGCTGCGAAGTGTGCCTTGTCTGGTCCTAAGCTCTGAGACATTAGGCTGTACTCGTATTCTTTCTCAGCCATTATCAATGCGTAATAGCGATCTGGTACTAACGGGTCAATGTACAACTCTGTCATATTCTGATTGTAACCAGCAACTCCTTCGTGCATCTCTGTTATCTTTATCTTTGGGTGATAAGCACCTTCTAACTTCATCTCTGATTCTTGTGCTTGTGCTGCGCTGGTGTCTTTCTTCTCTGCTGAAAGAGCCTGTGATAACTTAGGTGGTTGCATAGGTTTACCGTCTGGTCCTACCTGTGTAGCCATCGCTGCCATTTGTTCTTTAATGCGGTCTTGTTCCTTCTGTACATCGAAGTCCCATTTGTGGTACTTAACAAGAACTTCTAAGCATCCTATCTTAGATATGATCTGCTGTCCTTCTGCTTGGAAGAGGTCTGCTATTGCGTACTCGGCTGTCTCTTCTGGACCGAAGTTTAATCTAATGTCTGCCTTCTCAGCATCGAACCCGAGCTTATCAAGCAATTGCTCAAAGATGTCTTCAAACTCTTGCTTCATTATTCGGCGCATGTTGCTGATCTTGAATTGGTAGACTTCACTTGCCGTGACTGATGTAGCCTTAGTGAATCCTTGCTCAAGACCTAACTTGAGTGAAGGGTCTGCTAATGACATGAAAAACTCGTCCCGCTCGTTCTTGATAAACTCGTCATAGGACTGTGTTCGTTCTGGTACTTCTAACTCTACCTTGATGTCTGTGTTAGTAATAATCCTGTTGCCTGTAGGACTCATGTTAGCAACTTTGTCACTAAGGGTTTTACCCTGTGCATCCTGAGCTTCAAAGTCCTCGTTGCTCATGTTCGGTACTCCAATCCAGACGTTACCGAATGAGAAGTTCTGGAATCCCTGATCTAAACTTCTTCTCATGTTCAGTCTAACATCGTAGATCGAAGGAGCTACATGCCCCGCTGAATCAACGGGCTTAGCGAGAAGTGAGTATATGACTCCCTGTCCCATAGGAGCGTGATAACCTGTTATGCCAATGCGGAAGTGAACAAACTCGTTGTATGGAATAACTTTGCTTCCGTAGATAGGGACTAACTGTAGATCGTATTCTTCTTGTAAGGCTCGATCTGGTTCTACCCTTACCATGTGCCATGCTGATTCAATTGGAATCTTAGAGAATCCGAAGTCATCTATCTTCCAGAATGAATTGCCGAAGGCTTTCATTTCAATGGCTATCTCAAGAATCTTGTTGTCTATGTGGTTCTTTCTACACCACTCTTGAATAACCTGTAAAGCTGTCTGTCTCTTGGGACCGAGCTTCACTTGGTAATCTTTGTTACCTGTTAAGAAGAATCCTGTAGCACAGACTTGTTCTGCGAACATTGTAATAGCCTCTTTAACCAGAGGGTCATTCCACAGAACATTGACTTGCTGTTCAAAAGTAGGAACTTGATAGATACCGTAAGACTGTTCTACTGCGCCAAGAACTAATGTCTTTGTTGGTCTAAGTTGTTTAGCAGACTTAGGCGTTCCCCAAAGATGTAGACCTACTGAACTTTCCCGTAGGCGTTGTATTAAAGAAGGAATTGTTTGTGGATTAGTTACTCGTTTACTCATTATTCATTCCCCGAGGGCGCTGGTAAACCAAGCATATCGCTTATTTCTTTAGCAGCGTTCTTGTGTCTACTAATTCTACTCTTTAGCTTACCAACTTCATCGTCTATCTCCCGTTCTAACTGATCTCCATTAATGAAGATATTCGATTGCATCTGTAAAGCCTTGAGTGTAACCCTGTTCATCTCTACCATTTCAATAATAATGGCAAGAAGACTTTCGTTCTCTTTGCGTATATCCTTCTCGATCTTAACGAGTTGGGCTATTACTGCTTGATTGTAAAGTTTCTCTTCATTATCCATAGGTATCAAATCCAAGGGTAGCCATACCGATCTGACTTCTCAGGATTAATAGCATTGTTGGCTATATTCCCGTAAGCTGCGTAGACCGCATCTCGGTTAGCTTCTGTTATTGTACTGATGTCACCAACAATGTGATGACAGAAACCACATAAGAGAAAGGCGTCCGTGTCTGTCCCTTCTATGAATCCTTCCTTGGCTATTATGCTCTTACCGCAGATCGCACAAGCATAGTTAGAGTGTAAGTCTAACAGTGTCAGTAGATCAGTAAGTGTTACCGAAGTTGCTTTGTTCCCAAAGTACGGGTAAGGATAGCTTGGAAGGGTAGACATGTCTATCCCCTTATAGGTCTATCTCTGCTTCATGCAAGACCTTTTTAATGTCGTTTGTTAGAACCCTATAGCACCCTTGAAGGTTTCCGCTTACCATGCTATTTGCTGGAAGGACTTTCTGTACTTTCTTAATGATCTCTTCTTTCCCTTCCTTGCGGGCTTTCTCAACTGCTTCTTTAGTAGTCCTGTCGAAGGTCTTAGCTGCTTCCTGTAGCTTGTTAACTACGGGTTCGAGTTCTTTTACTCGGGCGTCAAGCACAGTCTTCTCAGTCATCAATGCAGTCTTCTCTGCTTGCAACTGAGTAATAGTTACTGCACTTTCAGTAAGTTTCTTCTCTGCTTCTACTAACTTAGGGTCTGGTATAGGGGCTGCTCCCTGTATAGGCGCTGCTCCCTCTGCTGGTTTGTTTGGGTCTATTGCTGATTCAACCAATTTCTCACACTCATGTTTATTTTGAACGTAGCTACTTTGACTCTTAGGATTCATGGGTCCATCCACCTTATTTAACCCTTCGTCTATTGGGTTCTTATTCTCTGTCTCTGCTCCCATGCTACCTGTTACGCCTGTCTCTTGCTGAGTAACAAGTTTGTGTTCATCAAGCTCAGGCTTAGCGGTATTACCGCTCATTGTCTGATCTACTCTTCCCTTCTCGGGAGTACCACCTACACTTGTAGGTCCTTTACCTTTGTTATCGTCTATGAAGCCCGCACTCATTACATTCATTATGGGCTTCTCCACATTAGGGGGGTCTTGATTAGAGATTCCCTGTTGTGGCTCATTGTTAAGTAAGTTAGTCTCTTCTGGGCGTTGTCTTCCAATGCCTGTATTATCAATGAAGAGAATAGTGTTAGGATTCTTGTCTTCTGGTAGAACGGATTCTGTTCCTTTCTTATCTTCTACCTTGTGCTTAATGTAACCGCAGTAAGCGTTAGGATTACCCTTGTCTTTGTTCTGTGCTACACAGGCTGCGAAGTCTTGGTATCCAGCGAAGGGTTCACCTAAGCGCTCCCCGTACATTGACTCGTAACCTTTAATATCTGATTCGCAAAGTTTCCCGTATTCGCATTCACATTCTTTGAAGAATGCTTGGTCTTTCTCGGGATGTAAGTTGGATTGCTGTAACTTATCAGCGCCTATAAACTCTACTGCTGCTTCCATACAGGCGTGTCTAAGAAGATAAGGTTCTACAGAAGTTGTTATCATAGAAGCTGCTCTAATAATATCTACTTCTGATTCAACTAACTGAGCAGAAACATGTTTGTCTCCCGCAGGAGCGCCACACAAAAGATCAATTTGATCGAAGATTAATCCTATAAACTCTACACCTGATTCGGTGTACCGCTCATCTCTCCATGAGTAAGTTATGCTGAATATTGATTCTTTTCCTTCATGGATAAGAGTGCGAACTTTGTCTATCCACTCATCGGGGAAATAAGCGAGAACTTCCGTATTACATGTTGACTGATTGTATTGTGCGTCAATGGTAAATGCGCCTTCTATTAATCCTAAGTGGTTTAGACCTATTGCTCTATGAGCTAAACTGCGAGAGGCTTCGAGTAGTTCTTGAGTAGTAAAAAGTCTAACGGGGTACTTAGCACTCCCCGCATGAAAAGTAGGATGTGGAGTCTTAGCAGTAACCATTACCATATTCTTTGAGTTTAGATCGGTAGGTATCTTAACCCAATCGTACTGACTCTCGCTAAGACGCATTGTAGTACCCAACTATAGGTTCAATGGAACATTCTTAAACTTCTGAGTCATGCTATTGTCGTATCCGCAGCTTTCACAGACTATCGCTCCCGTTTTATTATCAACGGTAATATAATCTTTCTCAGCACAGACAGGACATTGATGAAGCTCAGCGTGAACTACTTCTTTCTCGCCTGATTGAGCAACTGCAAAGTCTGTTTCTTTTTGTACCATAAAGTAAACACCTGTTTAATAGAAAAGAGTCTCCCAAACTTATTAACAGTTATGGGTTACGGGAAAGTTAGTCTTGGGTTCTTCTTTCTCGGGGGACTTTGCACTACCTTAGCTGACGTACCTACATTGTAGACAGGGGGGAATATCCACTTGCTATTATGCAATACGAACCGCTCGTCAAAGGGATTAATGAGTACCCCATCAACTTTGCGTATTCGAGTGTTTCCATTGTACTTACCAATGTAAGGAACATAACTATTAGAATGAAGTATAGCGATCTCTATGTCCTTACCGTCTTCTTTACCCATTGGGCGATCTGTGAAGCAGTAGTTCGCTCTACGGTAATCTACCATCGTGTAGTTCCAAGTAGCATCTAAAGGAAGAGCATGAATACGAGCAGAGTAAACAAGATAGTTCAATGTAATCTGCTCAGAGCCAAACGCTGAACTATACTCAAAGTTATCTATCATCTTAGAGAGTAAGAGCATTATTTGGTCGTAAGGTCCACCGAAGACACCAGCATTGATAATAGGCTTATCCTTGACTGCTTCGTAATACTCTGGGAGTAGGACATTGTACACATGACCAAAGATACTCCGTAGCTTGCTGTTCTTCTCTGTCTCGGCTACATACCTAATACATGGCTTGCAGTAGTCTATAAGAGGTTGTATGGGCTTGAAAAACTCTATGTCATTACCATCGGTTATAATGACGGTATCATAGCCCTTGAGAGTCTTAAGAACATTGTAGAATTGGAATATCCTATCACTTGGAATGCAATTGTATTTATGAGAAACTTTGCGATAAATCACATTAGACTGTACACTAAGATAGTCTACGTACTCCTTGCTAAAAGACTTTAAATGATTGCAAGGCATCACGTTAATTGCTGGTTCGTAATCTACTATTAGAACGTCACCTTTGTACTGCCCGTCATCACGCAGACTTGGCAACCATATATTCTTTATACAACCTTCGTTAGCTGTAGTCACAATCAGTGTTTTTGAAATATCAATCTACTCCTTTTCTTCTTAGCTGCTTCCTTCTCCCAATACTCCTTCTGAATCTGAGCTTCTATGATCTTGAACATTGGGTCTTTAACTTTCCAATCGTGAGGACCACAATGATGTAGTATAACAACCGTGTCCTTGTCGTAAGGTTCGAATGCTACACTATGCCATTTAGGGTCGAGGTACTGCACTTCCATCTTCTCATAGTAAACGAAGGCATTGAATAGCATCTGCTCCATCCCCCAATAGTTCTCGTATTCTAAGTAGTTGGTACAGGTCTTAAGCAGAGCATACATCTGATCTGCTGGTCCTACGAACATCCCGTTGTTAATAATCCTCTGGGTTCTGATCGCTTGCCAATAATCATCGGGTAGCATCTGCCATCTCCATTTAAACTCCACAATCATCTCGTTAAGCCAATGCTCTCTTGTAACTCCTATGGTATCTTTGCATATTTCAAAGAGTGGGGCAATAGGATGGAAAAACTCTACATCGTAATCTATAGACATGATGACATCGTAGTTCTGGTAGATCGGTTTCAATAGGTACTCGTAGATTCTGAATCTGTCTGTCCCATAAGACTTGTAGAGTATCTCTTTTGGATAGTGGAATGTGATCTTCTTATCTGGATACTTAGCGAGTACCGCTGCAACGTCCTCGGGTAGAAACTTGTTCTCGTTTATGTTACTTACTATTATCAGGTCCCCATTGTACTGACCCGCTCCGTAGAGACTTGGTAGCATGTTTTCCATTAAGAATTTCTTAGGACCTATCGTTAGAATAAGAGTCCTTAAAGGCTTAGATTCTGAATCCATATCTATCTACCTTGTTATCGAATGTGATCTTACCACCGAAGGACATTCTCCCGTTTAGACCGCTTGCGCCCTTTGGGGGTTCGTAGCAGCTTAGCATTAATGCGTCTACGAGATCATCACCTTCTTTATGGTGAATATTGTATTTTAACATTTGTTCTATGAGGGGCTTACTGTTCTCTAATCGAGTAGAGATTATCAGATTGTGTTCCCTAACCTTTCTAAGTAACTGTCCCCTCGCTGCTTCCTTAGTGGATAGTTCTCTTTTCTCTTCCCCGTCCGTTAATGTGATTGCTTTAGAAAGGTCTACCTTATCCATCCTACCCCTGTAGTAAGGGCGTATGACCTGTCGGTAGTCTGCTATGCTCCCTGACTTACTGTCTATCTTAGTGATTGTAGGTCTGTGTGAAGAGAGCAGCGCTCCTATCTGCGGGGCTAAGTTCTCTATACTCTGGTCTTTCCAATACCCAATGTACAAGACCATGCGCTTAACTGAACCGTTGCGCTCTGTAAGTATGTAAGTTGTATTATGGAATCCGCAGTCTATCCCTACTTCCCGAGTAGCATTCATTCCACCCTGAGGGTCAGGCTCTATGTCTTGGCAGCAAAGGTCTACGTTTGTTGACCCGAAGTAACTCTTCTCCTTGTTAGCTGTTACCTGTCCTAAGCATTCTGCATTCCAGCGTTCCTTACTCCAAGTTGCTTTCCAGATAGCTACATCGTTCCATCCCCCTGTCACATCACTTGAATGCTGTGTAAGGTGAAACGGTATGCCTTTAATGAAGTGCTTAGAGTCTTCGATTAGCTGAATGAACCAAGGTATTCCACTCTTCTTCTCAGAGTAAGGCGTCCCAATAACTATGAGCATCCCGAGGATGTCTTTCTTCAAGCACCCGAGAGCCTTGAGTATTACGCCTGTATCTACATCCTGAGTCTCGTCAATAATGATAACATCTGCCCTGTTACCTTCTACCGCTTTCACTGTAGCTTTAGCTGGTATTAGTCGGCTTAGGTTATCCTTGAATTGTATCCCTGTCTTCGGTATCATGTCAAAGTTGGACTTGATTACTAAGCGCTCTTGTAGGTCTGGTCTGTTCCTAAAGAATACTCCTATGTTTGTGTACAGGGCTTCTTGGCTACTAACTACCAGAACATTAAGAGGCTTACCAATCTCTGTACTGTACTTGTCTGCGTAGTATAGTCCCGCTGCTGCTACGAGCATCGTCTTACCGAAGCCCCTACCGCATGAGACTGCTTGTCGTAAAAGCTCAAAGTTTCTCAAGTCCTTTAGAAGCTGTGCCTGAGGAACAAGAAGTAACCCTTTAAGGTCTGGTCTAATCGTCCAGAAGTATTCTATTATAGGACTCTCTCGACCCGCTCCTTTCTGATAAATTAACTTGGGGTCTATAGCTTCTTCCTTTCGTTTGTAAAGATTAGGCATTAAGCCTCTCCCTTCCTCATAGAGAAGTATTCGCACTTAGCCTTGATTGCGAAGGGACATATCTTACAGTATTGGTAGGGTCCTATTGTCATTGGGGCTAATCCAATGAATTGTCTAATTGCGTTCTTAATCCATTCCTCTATGTTAGGGTCTGCTTCTACAGGCACTCGTTGTATTAGATCGCCTGTTACCTGACTAAACTCTTCTACATAGTGTCTCTTCCAGAGATCGTAGCCAATGGATTTAACTAAGTCTTCCAGCAACCAGAGGTATATCTGTAGTTGTCTGATCGCTGCTTTAACTTCTAAGCTCCACATGTACTTCTTGCTTGTGGTCTTAAGTTCGATGAATGAAACGTAAGCCTTAGCCTTGTAGTAGAGAACCCGTAGATCATCGTAGTCTCCCCGTATCACAACGGTACACTCGTCCATCTCTATCGTTCTTTCAAAGGCTCTGCCTACTTTGAATCTCTCTAAGTTTCCTCTGACAACATCCCTGTCAAAGTCTGTAGAATAACGCCCATAGTTCCTATGAGCTTTGTTACCGAATGAAATAGCATCTCCCTTAAAGGAAGGTACTCTTGCTAACTTACGATTAAAAGATTCTATCTTTGCTCTCTTACTACAAATTTCTACATGGCAAAGACTACTAACTCTCAAGAAAAATAATGGTTTAGAATTAACTAAGTTCTCCATTCTCTGCCTTCCTCTTTAATTCTCTATACCCCGACTATTTTGTTCTCAATAATCCAGTAGTGCGATTGACAGCGAAGACTGTAATTACCGATAGATGGCTTCAATGTTACTGTTTCTCCGTTCCATGTTAGATTCCAGTCAGTGGGGCTAATGGGTGTTACCACAATTTCGCCGCACCCGCAGGGGCATTTATGAATCGCTGTTGAGTAAGGTATGGAGATATACAAAATACCCTCCTTTACTTCTTGAGGAATATACTTTACAAATTTAGGTTTGATCAGCTTTGTTTTCATATCTAACCATAAACCCCATTCTGGGTGTTCATCGTTCCAATGATGCCAATACAACTCCAATGATGCCAATACAACCTTTTAGGTACTCTATCGCATAATTCACAAATACCTTTGTATTCTCTTTTATGAACATGAATATATCCAGTAGTAGTTCCTAAACAGTTCTCCCTATGCCATTTCTTACTCTCTTCTTTATGTTGTTCTCTATAAAATTTATCCCTACATTTATCAGAACAAAAATGACTATTCTTTCTTTTCGGAGAGAACTCTCGTTTACATTCTTTACAAATAAAAATTGGGGTAGGAAGAGTTGATTGATTACTCAATCAGCTTAGCTTCCTGAGATCGAACCTTTTTGCGTAGCACCACTGAAAATCGGAGTAACTCCGTATCTCACAGTGCCTATAAAACCATATTCATTCCAAACAGGGAAAAGGACAGGTTCTATGCGTAAAGTTCGTCTTGTTACGAGAGCTATGCTCTTTTGGCTGTTTAAGGCGTACATCGTTCCTTTCGGAAGAACTGATTGTTTCAGTATCGTAGCACCTAACGCTAATCTAATAGCGCCTCTTTGAATTGGGTCTGTTGAACCTTCGTACAGGACGTTAGTCATCTGTATAATGTTCAGCAATTGCCAATAAAGATCGGGTGACACCAGAACGTAGTCTGGGGGACCGTAGGTCTTAAAGCTGCCATCACTCTGTTCGATACCTTGGTCAACTGCACCGACCACGTTTAGGAAGTCAGTCCAGAGAATAGGATTACCGATAGTGATGACTTCTTGTGCTGGCATTCCTTCTTGGAAGTCGGAAGTTGTTCCACCGAGAGTATCGTTTGCGTAGCTGCCTGTTTGCGCTGCTGGAACACTCGCCAATCCGTGACTGCCTGTTAAGATGTCTTTCATCATTAAGTAGGCAATTGCGTGACCCAGACCCTCAGCCATTTCTGCCTGAACGTCAAAGGTAACATCTTCGAGTAATGCTCTGGTCCATGTGACCTTTGCACCTTTCTCTGATTCGGGAGTAGAGAGGTCTACAGTTGCGTAATCAATCAGCTTTTCGGAGTGTGGTAGTTGTCCGCTTGAAATGTTCCCTGCCAACTCTTGATATTCAGTCTTCGGTACTTTGAACACTACGTTTTCAGTCGTGTACTTTTTAACGAATGAGTCATCCATGTATCTTGTGAATCCACGAATAACAGCGTTGAATATTTCAAGGGTAGCATAGACTTGCAATCCAGCGGTTGCGCCTGAGGCATCTCCAACGGTTTGACCCCTTAGAGCGCCCATTTCAATCTCACCTTCTGTGAGATTCTCTTTCTGCCATTGTTTGTAGCCTTCAAGCCCCATCGCTTTGAAGTTATCAACCCATCGTTCTACGAATAGGTGATACTGATGTTCGGTCTGTTTCATGAACGGACCTACACCGTTATCTTTGTAAACGGGGTCTTGCATTACAGCTTCAAAAAGCCTTTTTTTGTATTGCATGTTTGTATCCTTCTTAGTTGTTGTTGCCCTAACCAGATCGGCTAAGGACTTAATACTTCTACCCTCAGAGGGTATTATAATCTAAGAAAGGTCGTTTAATATAAAAAGCATTATGGGTATTGCTATTGGTGAATCTATATTGCAGTAAGTGAATCAATACAATATACAATAGCTACCATTCGTAGAGAATGACATCGCCCAGATCATCCTCTTTGGTAATGAGAACGTCTGCCTGATTACCCCAAGTTATATCCAAGAAGAAGTCTAATAAATCACTAAGTTTCCTTGGGAGCAGATCGAAGAAGAAGTGTATAGTCTCATGGCAAGTGCTTAGGAATCTTTGCTTATTACACTCTTGATTAATTACATCGAGTTGTATGTTCTTGCATCCACAATCACAGTGAAAGAATTGTCCTCTAACTCTATCATCTTGGAACAGCACCCATCTGACTTTCGGTAGGAGTTTCATTCTTGTGCCACCTGACTATATGGACTGCGGGAAACCCGTAATCCAAGAGACTTGTTTGCTTCTTCATTTGATTATCCTTCGGGTAGTCGGGATAGCACAAAGGTCTGAGAGAGAGAAAGGTTGTAAAAACAACTGCTTCCCGTGCTACCCTCAAATCATTCTTAGCTGTTCTGGTTATATAAGTGTTAAGGTCTAACTGTCTTTGTCTCTCTCCAAATATGGTAGAGAATTATACCGTAACAGAGGGTGATCACTACTAAAGCTATTGCTGCTTCTGTCTCAGTCCACATGCACATACACCATCAATAAAAGTGTGTATAATATGAGTCGGGTCTTTTCGTATCCTCTTCTCTTTAAGTATCTCTAATAGGTAGCCTTGAGCGTTAAAGATAATAGCGCAAAGGGCGTCTTCAATGTTCTCCCGAGCCTCGTCTGGGTATCCTCGGTGAGCTAAGTGAAGGTCTTCAAAGTGTCTGTTAAGACTCTTAATGTAAGCGTCTTTTGGTATCCCCTTCTGCCAATTATCAGAGTCTCGGGTCGTACCGTCCTTTAGTTTCCTATTAGCGTTCATGTATTCAGCGAACCGTTTCTTCACCAATGGAGAATAGAATCCTTCGTAATCGAGTTTCCCTTTATCACTATCCCTGTTAGCCCCTGACTTGAATTGCCTTATCTTAGTCTTGTACCTTCCTCTGTATATGTACTTAATATTCTTGAAGTCTCCCCAATCTAAACTGTTACTTCCGATGTACCCTCTATTAAAGAACGGGGAAACTTTGAGGGTTAATGGAGATACGGGACCACCGCTTACAGGACGATAACAGAATGGTATTTCTCTTGGCTCAGCTATTAACTCAGCGTTGCATCTATTCTCGCACCAAGCCCTACAATAGCTTCTTATGTAACAATCTATCATAGATGGAACACCAACTTTACCAAAAGAAATAGCGTAGCCCAACTCGTTATTAGACTCGATATGAAGTAAGCTCTTTCGAATCCTACTCATTTAGAATCTGCTCCCGTATTGAATAACTTTGGTGTTTTTACAGAGATTCCGTAGAACCTCTACCACTTCGGGAGTATCCTCGAAGTAGACATCTATCCCCAAGTTGTTGAGTACCTTAGCCTTAACCTTTGCTAGCTCAACAAGCCAATCCTGCATGTTAGTATCTGGGGTAGGCATTGAATGGTTAGTCATTATGAGATGTGCGTTAGGATAATACTTCTCTTGCCATTTCTTAGTGATCGCTGCAAACTCTAAGTTTCTACCTGTAATTAAGTAAAGCTCGTCCCCCGCACTCAGGTAATCGTAAAGGTTGATCTGATTCAATCGGTTAATGTAGTAACAGTCGTTCAATGCCTTTCGTTTCTCTGGGTCACTGCAAAGGTCTATTTCTCGTAGAGCTACAAGGTCTTGGTTTACTGCTACACCGTCAATATCAAAAGCCATCTTCATCGGTGTTTTCTCCGTTTTCTGTGCTTTCCCTTGTTTTCTATTACAGCGTCTATCACTTTACCAGCAAGTTCCCCTTCGTAAACAAGGTCCTTACCGACAAACGTACCCGCTGCTTTCTGATCTAATTCGTACTTTCTCCGCATAAGAGCTACTTCTTGTGGAGACTTGTTAGCGGGATTCTCGCTGTTGAAGTATGCGCTCATTCTACAGAGTTCGCATTGTTCAATAGGTACTATCTCTAACTGTCTGAGTGGAAACCCCGCTGTTTTCCTGTGACCATCACAGACCTTCATGCTTATTCCTCTAAGATTTCGCATGTAGCCTGTTTTGCTTTGGTACAATCTTTACCAACATAAGGACAAGTCCCACTATAGAAACAGACCTGACACTCTATACATTGGGTTATTGGACCGAAGAGTTCTCTTCCACATTTACAAGTTGGCAATCTTCTTCATCTCTCACTTCTATAGAAGGGCCACTTAGCTTATTAAGCTTATTGACTAACCGTTTCCTAATGCGGTCCCAATCTATTAGATCAAGGAAGTAATCTGGTATTCTAAAGTCTTCTACTATAGAGATGTCCTTGACAGGGATTACTACATCTGCCTTGATACCGTTAGTCCTTCCCCTGTAAATCCATTCACTCGGGTACTTTGGTTGTGGTAACTTCTGACCGAAAAGCGTTGTCTGTGTCTTGGATACTTTGGATACTTTGAGGAACTTGATCGGTAATCGCCTTGGCTTGTCACCCTCGGTGAAGTCTGTGTTAAGGAACATGTTATCGTAGATCGCTGAGCGAGCGTGACTTGGAAAGCTTAGTCTCCCGTTCTTGTCTAACCCAGCAGCATCAGTACACCACCCTTTCTTTGGGTCGTTCCACATTCTATCCTTGAGTTGCATTGGGTAAGCTATATCCATTGGACCGTATGCTCGGGCGTCAAAGTCCTTTAGTAGTTCTACTTTGTAAGCTTCGATCTGGTCTTCTTTATCATCGAGGCTCATCTTTAGAACTTCCTTGACTGCTATCTTCTCAAGGGCGCTGGCATCACTTCGAACACTTGATACTCCTTTAATATCGTAGCTATCGTCACTATCGTTTGCTATCCAACTCTTCTTCTCATCCCAGAGTACCTTACCAGCGTAGAGTTTCTTAGCAAGGAACCTAACCTTCTTGTAGACCGCTTTGAGTCCTAACTCTGCGTGTGCAGTAGCCCCGTACTTCTCAAGAAAGAATGCTGTAAGGTGATCGTTAACATTCTTCTGTAGCTCCTGAGCTTCCTTGAGGCATTCCTCTGGTGTACTACTGTGTAGCTGCACGAAGGTCGAATCAGTATCTCCATAGAGAAGAGAATATTTTATAGTGTCTAAGTATCGCACCATTTCTTCAATCGTTATTCTGCCTAAGATTGCTACTGCCTGAGTACATTCTTTCCTCATTAGTCGGAAGCCCGCAAAGTCCATTACTCCGTAAATTGCGTTTGTGGTCTTCTTAATGTTGTACTGTCGGCGCTCCCACTTCTTAATAACACTCTCTGGTTCGTGATTCGCTATTGCCTTAGACATCTCCTTTTGGTATCGTGTTCGCATAGCATCGAATGTTAGAATTAACTGTGGAAGTAACCCTGTTGGTTGCTTAAGGAAGTAAGCTGTAAAATCCTTAGTTACACCATTAGCATCCTTCCAAGAGTAATGAAGTGTGTAGTGTGGAGCTTTGGGTTCTGTCTCCCTGTAAGTCTCTGGGCTAATGTTGAATCCTTTAATGATACTCGGGTAGTCTCTTGAAAGGTCTAATCCCGCTATCCAATAGTTATCCCCGAGCTTAGGCTCTATAACGATTGCGCCCTTGAGCTTCTCGCCTGTATCCTGACCGTATCTTGGTGTCCCGAGAACTACTTTGCCATGAGTCATGCGTAGGAGTGCGGAGTCTATTACTCTGTTCCTAACGAATGACTCATGCCAAAGGCAGCCAAATTCCTTACGGGACTCATCGTAAGTTTCAACCAGACCGTACTTATCATCGAGAGCTTTCATAATAAGAACGTCTGCTACATTACGCCTGAACATAGTCTCTGGGTAGTTATCCCATGTGTTACCCGAAGACCCTGTGAATGGTATCTTCTCTACTCCTAAGTGTTCCTTCTCGGTAACAAATCCTAAGGAGTAAGCATCTAACTCGGCGTCTGTAAATTGCTTGAATGCAACCATTAGATCGAACAGTACCATTCCCTTAACCCTGTGTGGTCGGCTATGCCACAGAACACTTAGCATCGGTGAGATGTCTCTGAAAAGGTGTAAGCACTTCTTACCGTTAGCATCTACCCGTTGCTTCCACTTCTCGATGTCGTATCTGTTTAAGTTCCAAGCAATCATAACGTCTGGGTCTAATTCAACCTTTAGGTCCATGAGAGCATCGAGGAATTGACTTTCTGATTTAAATGACTTTATCACATGTTTGGGACATTGTGATTTAGAAAGGAAGATGTCTGCCTTAGCCTGAGCCTGTAGCTGCAAGGAAGGCTTCCAATGCTCATTAATAACGTAGTAAGTGTACATGGTCTGATTGTAACTATCATATACACTGACCATTATCAAGTAGTCCTCTTGATTCATTCCGCTGGTGTATTCTCTGAGCGTGTAGGCTTCAAAGTCGAGATACCACTTGCGTAGAGCAACACTAAAATCAATAGGCTTATAGGTGTTCCCTGTGATCTCTACCCCGCATTTAATCTCGTTGTCAACCATCCAGCGTAAAGGTAAGAGATCGCTCTTGCCAAGGTCTGCTTCATAAGTGAAGATCGTTCTATCGTCCAGAGCATTGAACCCGAGGGTTTTCTGCTTGCTGGCTTTGTTAACCATGTGAATACTATCGCCTATTCTACCACCGTCCTCAACGGTAATCTTGGTGAGTAAGCGTTTCATTATGCTTCTTGTTGGGCTACCCTCTACTGCAACAACGTGCATCTGATCGAAGAACTTAGCTGCTTTAAGAGCCTTGTAGTCCTCTTCAAGAAGGTAAAAGTAAGGATAGAATGGTACTCTGCGTTTCAATCGCTTAAGGTCTTCTCCCCGACCAATAAGCATTACACAGGGTATTTGTCTGTGGTCTGACTCTACAGTACAGGCTTCTGCTGTTACAATACTCATTTTAACTGCTTGTAGAGTCATAGTTATCACCTAAGTTATCAATAAAAAATGAATGGGGTTTAAGAAACCCATCCTTCTATGTTCTTGACTTCGCCTTCGCCTTCTGCGGAGAAGACATTTGTCGGAGTTGCTTTCACAACGTAGACCCCTACTGCTTTCAGTATTACGGGTCCTTTACCTTTTTCGTAGGT
>Ga0116112_1001328_pt1 | contig 16765 bp, 14 predicted proteins | sample June2015DPH_8_15_FD_89721 | JGI IMG/M metagenome (GOLD analysis project Ga0116112, IMG submission 89721) | Peatland microbial communities from SPRUCE experiment site at the Marcell Experimental Forest, Minnesota, USA - June2015DPH_8_150 | ecosystem: Environmental > Terrestrial > Soil > Wetlands... | reverse complement strand
CGCGCAGGCGACTGGCGTAATTGCCGGCAAACCTCGCATCCAGAATTACTTGGCCCGGTAGTTCGTGCTGGAAACCAAACGACATGACCTGAGTGCGGGGAATCAGACGCTTCGGAGTGTCGATGGTCAAACCGCCGCCGCCCACCCCGGCTAAAGGTTGCCCAACTGAACCCACGGGCGGCAGCAAACCAAGGGGGTACGCAGCCGACGTGGGAAATGGCGTGCCCATGCCATACGGGCCCGCCGTAACGGCTCCCGGTGCTGCCCCGCCCTGATTCGGATCGTCACCCGCGTTTGTTGTTGCCAGATAATTTGTTTGTTGCTGGTACCCGATCGGCGCGCCGCCCTCCAGGCCGCCTCCATACATGAAGCCCCACCCTCCGCGAAACACCGTTTTAGGGCTAATAGCAAAAGCGAAACCGAACCGGGGAGCGATGTCCTTCCAATCTGTGTCATAGGCATTCCGCGGCTGGCCATTCACGTTGGCAACGACGGTGTCGCCTAGAATTTTAGAGATAGAGGCAACATTGATGTTGGCCGCCTGCCACTGAGCTATGTTACTGGCATTCAGGACGTTGGCCTGGAAAACACCATCGCTATTGAGCGGGCTCAGGCAGGTTTGGCAGAAGCCACGGGGCAGTTCGTTGTAGCGCTCCTTAAGCCCCATCTGCACGTCATAGCGTATTCCGAGATTGACCGTCAGCCTATGGTTGATCTTCCAGTCATCCTGAACGTATACATTCCAAGCCGGCTGATAATCAAAGAGCGAATCGTTCCAATTGACGGCGCCGTTGCCCGGCAAACCTAGCAGGAAGTCCGCCCATGACGATCCGTTTGGAGCATAGTTGCCGCTGCACCCGGTACCGACCTTATAGCCCGGATTGTTGTCGGCCGCGGGCTGATAGCAGTTGCCGTTGAGTGGGTCAAATGACGTCCACTGTCCGGTAAATCCGAATTCCCCATTGGCGTTGTTTTGGACGGTACCGTTGATGGGATTTCCGTAAGTGAAGTAGTAAATCCCGCCGCCGAAGTGGAGGTTGTGAGCCTTTTTCGACTTGGTAAAATCCGCATCCAACGAAACGTTCGTGGATGCCTCCGAGTCGTTGGTGTTCCCAAAGATATTGCCGGTGCTAATAATGCCACCCATCTCGGGCACATCTTTCAAACTGGTCACGGGTGGTAGTGGCATGTTGAGTCCGAGGATGCTGCTTGGCTGCGCATTCGAGAGAAGTCCGTCCTGGCTGCTGTTCGCGAAACGGGAAAACCCAAGTTTGAAGTCCCCTAAAAGCGTGGGCGAGAAGGTGTGAGTCATGTCCTGCGACGCTGACCAGGTCTCCCGCATGTTGTAATTGCCATTCGCCTCCACCCCCGTGAGCCCATTGAGGCTGCGGGCTTCGTGGCCCTTCTGCCATGCAAAAAAGCTGTACCACTTGGTTTTGTCGCTCGTGTTGTAGTCCACCCGGACCATCGGCTGGTTATAGCTGTAAAGATCCGGGGAAGGGGCAAAAAAGTTCGCGGGTTCACCAAATCCGCCGATGTAATTCTCGGCGCCTTTGATATTCGGCAGAGGGATGTAGTTCTTCTGCAACATGGCCAGGGCCGTACTGTTGATTTGGGCGGCCGGAATCAGGGCGCCGCCTCCCGTTCCGCCGGTAAAGGGTTTGACGTTTTGGATAAGATTTATGCTGTTGCCGCACGTGCTGGGTGGACCACCGGTAGAAGTGGCGGGAGAGCATATCGCGTTGTTTGGATTGCTCGGGTTAGTGCTATCCCCAGGTTGCCACAGCGCGAGGCCATACAGTGTATAGGGATCCGCTTGGGCGCCGTTGGAAAGAAAACCAGGATCCATGGTCTGGACTAGACCAAAATCAACCCCGGGGTTGCCGTTGTATCCCGGCCGCAGATAGGCGGGCGGCACGCTCCCGGTAATTGTATTAAGAATGGACTGGCGGTAACCTTCAAAGCTGAAGAAGAACCACAGTTTATTCTTGGCGATAGGGCCGCCAAAGGTCCCGCCGAATTGGTTCTCCACCTGCTGTTGCGTAGGCAGTCCCGTGATATACGTATTCGTGGTAGTGTTGGCGTCAAACAAGCTGCCGTCTTTGTAGCCCTCGAACAGCTCCCCATGGAACGTATTGGTTCCGTTTTTGGTAACGGTGTTGACGGTGCCGCCGATCGTCCGGCTATATTGAACATCATAGTTTGTTGTCATGACGTTGACTTCCTGGATAGCGTCCAGAGTGGGGGCGATGTTCCAGGTTCCGGCTCCGTTGCTGCCGTAGGTGGTCTGCTGCGTGATATTGCCGCCGTTTAGGGTAAACTGATTAAAGCCGCCCGACGCGTCGGCAGGATTCACGCCGCCGCCGATGATGTACTGATTGGTAACGTCCCACCCTCGTGTTCCAGAGTTCCCGCCCGGCCCAAATGTAGTTTGGGTGAACTGAGACCCAGGCACCGTGCCAATCATCATGTAAACTTGGCGGCCAGCGACCGGGACATTCTCTAGAGTTTTCTCGTCCAGGATCGTTCCGCCGGAGGCGTTCTCGGTTTCCAGCATGGCAGGGGCCGCCGTCACCTCCATCGTCTCGTGGATGGCGCCGACCTCCAGCTTAAAGTTCTGCCCAAAGTACTTGCCCGCGAGCAGTAAGACCTTGTCCTGAACCGCCGTCTTAAAACCCGGTGCGGTTGCCTTCACCGTGTACGTGCCAGGGACGACGTAGGGGATGTAGTAGACGCCAGCGTCGCTGGTTTCACTCGTATAGATCGATCCCGTGTCGCTGTTGACGGCAGTGACCGTGGCCTTGGCCACCACTCTGCCATCGGGGTCTGTGACCTGCCCAGTCAAAGTGGCGCGGAATTCCTGGGCCAGCAAACGCTGCGGAGAGACCAGAAGCAGAAGACATCCGACGGCCAGGCCGACTGCGATCCAGGACCGGAAATGAAGTCTAACACTCGACAAAACCGTCATTGAGATCCTCCTCAAGATTTTCAGTGCTTACTCGCGCCCGCTGCCAGCCTGGCCGGAGAGCCGGCCGTTCTGCTCCCCCGTCTTCCGGAGAAGGTTTTTAGGATGACTTTGCTGCTGTTGAGCATGTGGACGTTTGGCTGCCGCGCCACCCGTGATCGTACCCTGCGCCTCCACCACGCCAAATACCGGGGCAATGGTGTCCGTTTCCACAATGAAACCTTGCGAACCATTGGCAAGAAAGAAGTCGACGTTTTCAGTGCCCGGTGTCGTCCCGCCGACTGCGGCCAGCGGGAAAGCGGGCGTGGTTGTGATCGTGCCGGCGAAGTGGCCGAGATTAATTTGATCCGCCGTAAACGTGCCGGTCAGTGGGCCCGTTATCAGCGTGGCGCTGTTCGTACCGTTGCCTTGGAAGTCGCCCTCGCCGCTAAACGTGCCCGGTGTCGTTGTGCTCACGGTGAAGTCGCCGGTGAAGCCGCCGTCGGAGGAACAACAGCTACCAAGGTTCGATTGATTCGAGAGAAGAATGGCATAGCTGCCGGCAAGGGTCGCAGTAGCCGCGTCGGCCTGAGGAATCATCACCCCGATTGCGTTGCCGTACGGCACCGTCGCGGACGTATTGTTAGCCTCGAACAGCAAGGCGCCTCCGGCTCCGCTGGGGTTGTTCGGGTCGAGCAGGTTGAGGTTGGGATCGGTCAGGTAAATGTTATAGATTTGGCCCGAGGGAGTGGTAAGAGTGCCGCGCGGGCTGCCAGAGATGGAGTATGTGGAACCGGCGATGGTGGGTGTCGTCCAAACCGACGGTGCTGGAGCTCCTCCATCGGCAACGTTGAGATCCATGATCCCGCCGGTAACGTTTCCGTTTCCGTCGGTGGTAAATTGGCCCGCGGCAGCGCTTGAGTCACCGCCAAAGTTATTGTCGCCAAAGCCGAAGTAGCTGAAGACGAAGCCCCCAGTTAAAGCAGCGGTGGTATCGTTAGCGGCGGTAGCGAGGGATCCCTGCCCAAATGCGCTGCCGCCATTGCCCGCGTTACCGGTGTTGGTCCTGCTGGTCAATTGCAGCACCTCTGGCGTCACAATGTAGTACACATACTGCGTGCAGGCAGGCAGCGGAGTTGCGCCGCAAGGGCCGAGAGTGTCCGGGGAGGTACTCAGGGTGATAACACCCCGCCCGCTAGCGTCGGGAGCCGTATACGTTCCGGTGAACGGGAGACCATCTGCGGGGGTCGCGATCTCACTGTTGTAGCCCGTGCCACCCCCGTTATTTCCCACATTTTCGTCAAAGATACCGCCGGTGATGTTGCCCGGAGTAGTCGCGGTCGCGGTGCCATCCGCGGTGAAGATGCCGCCCCAGCTTCCATTCTGTAACAATGCATGGCTATATCCGCTCAGGGTGAAGGAATAGCCACCGGAAACCTGCGACCCGGAAAAGCTTGGGCCCGGCTGCAACGCGGTTTGCAAATCCATGCTGCCGACGGCGCCTATGGTAAGCCCATTGAACTGATCTTCCTCGGCGATCACGAGATGGGAATTCGATGTAGCGGTAATCCCATGGGTTTGGACAATGTTACCGCAGCAACTCGTGTTGTTGAGGTTCAACGAAATGTTCCCGTGGCCGGTCGCATCCAGAGCGTAGGTGCCGGTGACGGAGCCTGTTTTTGTGAGCGTGGTCCAGTAGAGTCCGTTTGCGGAGCCGTCGGCTTCACCGCCGATGACGTTTCCGTTTCCGTCCAGCGTGACGCTGGCGACCATGCCGAGCGAACCATTGCCCGGCAGCAAAACAATCGCGTACTGCTGGCCGACAGTAACCGTCGCACTCGCGCTTTTCGAACTGTCCGCCACCGAGGTCGCCGTGATGGTGACCGTGTAGGCGAGGTTCGTCGTGACGGGACCGTTGGGCGGGGCCACGGGCGCGGTGTAGAGCGTGGTGATCTGGTAGGTGGTCGTCGCGGGGCTAAACGAGCCGCACGCTGCGGCAGGCGCACAACTCCAAGTCACTCCCGCATTGTTCTTGTCGTTGAGCACGGTGGCAGCAAGGCCGGCCGTTCCTCCGGCTATCATGGATTGCGGGGGCGGCTGGATCATTTGCACCGTGAGTGTCCCGCCGGTCGTGCCGGCAGGGCTGTCGACGCCGTTACAGGCGGAGAGGGTTGCGACCGCGAGGATGAGGAGAGACAACGCTAGGGCTTTGCGATTCATTGTTCACCTCGCACAGAATCGAACGGGAGAGGGCTCCCGCCCGCTCGCGCCGTGATTGAGGAAAGGACAACCCGACTAGGTGCCCAATTCATTGTGGTCTCCTTTAGAGTTCTGTGATCGACTGCCGTAGCGAAACGTCATAACCACAGACATGGATGCACCGGAACGAGATGCCTTCCACTTCTTAAGCTGAACACCGGCTGCTACAGCTCACCGCCGGTCGCGCAGCACGCGGCTAGGATTCCAGCGAAACCACTGCGGTTCGAAAGTATGTAGGTAGCAAGCCCAAAAAGAAATAGTAGACATTTAACATTTATTGCACTAACGTAACGTTTCCGTGGAGCCGCTGGATTCAAGATCGAGCGCAGTTCAGACTCGCGCCACTTGTACGATTGTTCACGAACCGGAGGAGCATCTGCGCAAGACCAGTATCGGGCAGGTGCACTTCGACGACGGAACCACGGCTCCACCCCCCGCTCGCCTACGACACCAACTTCCCCGTCTTTGTGTACCCTTGGCGCAAAACCAATCCAGGGAAATAGCTCCCCTGCGACCGCACTGAGACCATCAGGCCTACCCGTGGTCACGCTGTCTTTGCGCCCCATCATGCCTTGAACAAACCGGATTGGTCGGCAGATGTGGAGGTCCTTACCTCACCTTCCTGTTTGGGGTGGGACACGCCGGTATCAGCCTGGTGCGTCATATAGGGTGGGACCGAGGTGCCTTACACCGCGCTGAAAACCAGTGTGCATGGCGGCTATGACATGATGACGCACAGCGTCCTGGCCGCTCTCATGGTGCTGGCCGCGGACCATGCAAAGGGCCCGCTCTCCCGGCTGCTTATCGAGTCCCTGCTCTATGCTTGCCTGGGGCTACTGAAGCCGCCGCAAAAACAGTGTCCGCGCAAGGCGATCCGCACCTATGACTCCATTTGTCTGTATGTGCAGGAGAATTTTCGAAGCTCGATCACGCGGGAGAGCGTCGCACACCATTTCGGTTTAGCTCCAAATCATGTCTCGAGGTTGTTCCGGAAGGAAGCTTTCGTGGGGTTTAACGATTACCTGAACCTCATGGGGGTGAATCGGGCCAAGTTCATGCTGCGGAACTACGGTATAACATTTAAGGAGATCGCTGCCAGGTTCGGAGTTCATTCGAGTTGCTGGGCCAAGTACGTCACCATCTCACGAGCGGTTTTGACCGCGAGCAAATGCGCCCGGAACTCATCATTCATCAGCTTCCGCGCCAGCATGGAGAACACCTGCATATGCCGGCTGGCGCTGCCTTGGTTGCGCAGTGCGATAAGAACGATCATGCCCACTGGTTCGCCATCCACCGAGCCCCAGTCGATTGGCCGATTAGGCCGTAGTATACCAATCGAGTCGCTGGTGACGGCCTCCGTCTTACAGTGTGGAGCGGCAAATCCATAGCCCAATCCAGTGGAGTATACGGTTTCGCGGGCCCATAAGCTTTCTTCCAGCCGATGCCGGTCTTCTGTCCGGCCAGTGACATAGAAGGCATCCACGATTTCCTGAATTACTTCTTCTTTGCTTTGGCTGGTGCTTTCTAGCAGGACCAGTTCCTCGCTCAACAAAGGCTGTGCCGCTCCCAGGGACTGTTGGCGATCCAAAACATCATCAACTTCCACAGCGTGTACGCAGGCGATGGCCCGGTTCAGGATGTTCTGGCATTCAGCGGCAAGCAGTTTGGAGATTCTCCTCTTGCATTCAGGAATTTGTGCGGCCGGAAGGCTGATCTCGTCCAGTCCCAGTCCTAAAAGCAGGGGCAGATAGCGGATGTCTGCTGCCATCTCTCCGCACATTCCTACCCATTTCCCAGCTCGGTGTATTTGATCCACGATCTGTTTCAGGAAACGAAGGAAAGTAGGCTGACGTACTTTGGAAAGCCCCGCGACCTTTGGATTGCCACGGTCGGCAGCGAAGAAGTATTGACTCAGATCATTGGTTCCGATACTGAAGAAATCTATCTCCGCGCATAACTGGTCGAAAATGAAGGCTACCGAGGGTACTTCAACCATGATGCCGATCGGAATATCCGCTTGGAAAGCGACGCTCATGATCGTAAGCGACTGCTTGGCTTCGGAGAGCGCAGCTTTGAATTCAAGGACCTCCTCCAGGGACGAGACCATGGGCGCCATGATCTGAATGCATCCCAATAGGGATGCGCGAAGAATCGCGCGCAGTTGAGACTGCAAGAGTTCCTTGTGCTCTGCATATACTCGCACGCCACGATATCCGAGGAACGGGTTCTCTTCCTGGGCCAGACCCAGATATGGCGCTGGCTTATCGGCACCGATGTCGAAAGTGCGAATGATGACGGGCCGTCCGGCGGCAGTGCGTGCCGCCTCCGAGTAAATTGCAAACTGCTCATCTTCTGACGGTGGCCTTTCCCGCTCCAAAAACAACATCTCTGTCCGGAACAATCCAATCGCGTCTGCACCGTTCGCGAATGCCTGGACTACCTCCTCGTGCGATGACGCATTGGCAGCTACTTCCAAAGTCTTGCCGTCGCTGGTAATAGCTGGGCCGGTGGCATGGCGGGCCACAAGTTCACGGCGCCGTTCGAGCGTCGTCACCTCGTGTTCGTAAAACCTCTGCACTGGATTGGCGCTGTTAGAGACAACGAAACCTCGATTTGCGTCCACCACGACTTCCTGTCCTGGAGAAAACAATACGCGGGCGTTCTTCACGCCCACTACCAGGGGAATTCCGAGTGAGCGTGCCAGGATGACCGCATGTGAGGTTGTGCCCGAATGCTCCAGCACGATCGCCTTCAAATAACGGCGATCAAGGGCAAGAAGTTGCTGCGGAGCAAGAGCTTCCGCTACGACCACAGAGGGTTCATGCAGGTCGGCCGCAGATACACGAAGTTCTGCGCCGTAGATCTCACCGAGCAATTGCAGGCAGATTTCCTGAATGTCCGAAGCGCGCTCACGAGTGTATTCACTGGCCGACTGGCGCAGAACAGAGATGAAAAATTCGCCGGCTTCCATAACTGCCTGGCCGGCGGATTGGCCCTGCGAAACTTCTTCAGCCAACTTCTCGGAGAGGGAGACATCGCTGGCGATCGCCAGGTCCGCTTGCAGTATGGCCGCAGCGGTGGGGGAAATTGCGTGCGTGAGTTTGTCTCGAATTCGGCCGCAAACCGTGGTGAGGGCCCGCTTAAGCCGCTCCAGTTCCTTTTCTGGATCGGGGGCAGGCTTCGCCTGCAAGCCGCGCGGCAGCGCCATCCCGCTCACGATTACCACCTTCCCACGAGCAAAACCGCTGCTAACCGGCAAACCGAAGGAGCCGGTTACTCCTGCCGCCTGCAAAACGCGGGGGAGCGTCCGGCCCCGGGCGAACCCATCGCCACCAGCCAGCGGAACATCACACCCAGGGAGAACCTCGCCAATAAATCGTTGCAATGCTGCGTGAGCGAACTGCTCATCCGGGCCGCTCACTTGGACAAAACAGCAGTCGCCGTGCCGGACGTCCGCCGAAATGATCGCCAACACGCTCCTGACCTTCGCGATCGCGTCGTTCCGCAGATTGGTCAGAATGCACTCGGAGGCAAAAGTATTCGCCACCTCCGCCAGATGGCTTGCAGGCCGGGCATGGATGCCGTTGGACAGAGAACAAACGAATGTAAAACTCAGCGATGTGCTCACCCTTTGCCTCATATTCAGCGTTGGATCTTTGCGAAGATGCCCTCCGGGTTCTTCAGCGCTTCCTGCAATGAGACCTGAATGACCTTGACGCCGTTGAATCGTTCCCGCCCTTCCACCTCAATGTCAACAGCGAAGATTACGATCTGCGCCCGGCGGATGTCGTTTTCCGTCAGCTTGTTCTCAACGCCCATCGCGCCCTGTGTTTCTACTTTGATCTCATGGCCAAGGTTCTTCGCGATCTTTTCCAATCGCGCGGCTGCCATGTAGGTGTGGGCGATGCCTGTCGGGCAGGCGGTGACTGCGACAATTTTCATGCGGCCTCGTCCCTGCGCTCCGTCATCTTCTGAGCGCGAGCTTTCAGCAGAACAGTTAAAATTGCGGTTACAAGCGTACCGGTCAAGATCGCGAACACGTACATCAATCTGTGGTCTACTACGGGCAGGACAACGGGGCCGCCATGTGGAGCGTGATCTCCTACTCCCCCAACCATCGCAACCACCGCCGCTACCGCGGAACCAGCCATGATGCTTGGTATAACCCGAAGCGGGTCTGCGGCAGCGAAGGGAATGGCGCCCTCCGTAATGCCAATCAGCCCCATTACGATCCCAGCGAGGCCCGCCTCCCGCTCTTCAGTACTCCAGAGATTTTTTCGGAGCAGTGTGGCTAATCCCATCCCTAAAGGAGGCGTACAGATGGCGGCAGCGCAGGCTCCCATGACCTGATAGTTGCCCTCCCGAATCATGGCGGCCCCGAAGAAGAATGCAGTCTTGTTGACCGGTCCACCCATGTCAAAGGCAATCATCGCGCCCAGAAGCAACGCCAACACAACATTGTTTCCCGTGCTCATGCTCCTCAAAGCAGAAGTGCCGTGCTCCATCAGGAGCGCAATGGGACCCCCCAGCACCTTTATCATGAGCACGCCGATTAGAGCACCCGAAACAATGGGGATCACGAGAATCGGCATAATCGGGCGAAGGTGTTTCGAGACGGGCACCTTTTTGAGCGCCTCGACCAGATAACCCGCCAACAGCCCCACCAGCATCGCCCCCAGGAAACCGGCCTGAATCTCGGCGGATAAATAACCTCCCAGAAATCCAGGAAGCAAGCCGGGCTTTCCGGCAATCGAATAGGAGATATAGCCGGCCAGCACTGGCAACATCAGGGTTAGCGACAGAGTTCCGATGTCCCAGAGGAGCTTCAGTCGCGGGGTGTGGGAAAAATCCGGACCGGCAGGAGTCATCGGAGCAAAGGCGATGGCGAAGGCGATCAGCATGCCCCCACAGGCGATGAACGGAATGGCAAAGGAGACGCCTGTCAGTAAGTGCTTGCGCAGGTTTGTAAGCAATTCAAGCATTCAAGTATGGTCCCCCAAGGCGCTTGCCAGGCATTGTAATCGGTTCATCCCTTTCGACAAGAGCGCCTTGGCGGTATGCGGACTCTCCGACGCCAGTTACGAAGCTGACCGTCACCGGGTTCTGCAGTTCGGCTAGTATCTGCGATTAGTCCTACTCCTGAAAACGGGAGAGATGGAACGTTTGCTGTACTCAAGTAACCTTTTCATGGGACAGCGGTCCGCCTGCGCTGCCAGATGTTGGCCGGACTAGTCCGTGGTTGAACGGCTGTGGCGCATTGCGCCCGGTATTCGGTTGGCGTGACATTACAGATCTTCTTGAAGGCCCTGCAGAAGTAAGCCGCGTCGTTGTAGCAGCAGTCGGAGGCGATCTCCTTTAAGGTCACACTGTAGTTCTGCAGCATGAACTTCGCGCGATTTATGCGCACCAGGTTCAAATAATCGTTGAAGCGCATGAGCCCTTCTTTCCTGAACAACCGCGAGACATGGTTTGGGGCCAAACCGAAGTGGTCTGCGACGCTCTCGCGCGTGATCGGACTGTGGAAGTTCTCCTGCACGTACAGACAAATGGATTCGTAAGTGCGAATCGCCTTGCGCGGCCAGCGCTTCTGCGGCGACTTCAGGAGCCGCAGGCAAGCGTGCAGCAGCGATTCCGTCAACAGTCTCACGAGAGGACCCTTGGAGTGGTCGGCCGCCAGCACCATGAGAGCCGCAAGGATGCTGTGTGTCGGCACGTCATAGCCGCCGTGTACGCTGGCTTTCAGTGCAGACGAGGGCAGCTGAGTTCCGCCTTGGTGGCGCACCAAGCTGACCCCAATCTGCTTCGCGCCAAAGAGGAAAGTAAGCACTTCAACAGGGCCCGACCAGTCGGGCTTGTTCCAGGCGTGATCCGGCACAAACACCGCGTGACCACGAATCGGCTTGATGATTTTCGCGCCGCCGCCGGAGGCAATTTCCATAGTGTGGCATCCGGAGAGCGTCACCGAAAGACGGGCAAAATTGGTGACGTAAGCGAGCGCGGGCGGAGCCGTGCTGCCGTCTCCGAAATGCACGTGCCGCACCCGGGTGTTGTGAAGGAAGTTTTCCAGCTCGCGAATAATGATCCGATTGGGGGAAACCAGCAGGGCCCTCGTGCTCGCATTCGCTGCCTTCACAGAAAGTTACATTAGTACAAGAAAGGTTTAATGTCTACTATTTCCTTGTGCCATCCCCTCGAACATACTGCCGAACCTGCTGCGGTTGTTGGCGGCTCCGCTACGAAACCCCTGTGTCCTCGGCTTCGGTTGAGCCGCTGAAAACCTCGCGTGAGGAGTGCACATCATGAAACTCTTCCCCAACTCCAGGTTCTGGATCCGCAACCGCTGTCTGCCCGCCGCCGTCGTCATCCTGCGGCACGCCAAGGCTGATACCACGGCCAACGAGTACGTGCAGGAGTTGCCGGAGAGTGTTGAGCGGATGGTCGAGTCGATGTACGAGGAATTAACGGGCGGTCAAGCAGCGGCTTCTACCGATTTGCTACCAATTGCTATCAGGCGATATCAGGATTGTTTAACCGCAAGCCGGCGGCAGGTGGACCGAATGACTTCGCTCATGAAGTTTGACTCAAGAAACTGGAAGCCGTAGCGAAAAGCGTTCCTTTGGCGAACCACCGCATAAATCGTCACGGGGCCGAACGGAAGCGTAAAGTCCAACTCCACGACCTCGCCGAGGGGAACTTCTATCATTTTCAGCATGGCTGAGATTCCCGATTCGCTGATATCCACGGTATGGCCCTTCAGCATACCGCACGTCCGGGAATGGATATGGATATCGGCTTCAATTTTGAACCGGGGGTGGCGACGGGCGTCGAAAGTCTCTCGAACGGGGCCGGTCGCGGGTTGATTCTGAGCTTCCAATTTCGGCTTTCTCCCAGTTCCGTCTTTCAGATCAACACCTCAGGGGCGGCAACCGGGCACATCGGTTCCCTAGCAGGATAAGGTTGCAAGCGAACCACCGTTGCAAGTTCATGAAAAGACGATCACATTGAGCGAAAGCCTGTCTGGAGTATAGATAAGTGTCCAGAAAGTAGACAGGACTCAAACTGCGAGCCGCGCTTTGGCTTTGAGAAAGCTATCACCGCGAGAGGAAACTGTCAGATTGAAGGACACGTCCGGTGCACTCATGTCCAACAGGCTTAGTGCCGAAACTCTGGCAGTCCTGCCGAAATCCCGCCAAGCCCGTCACCATCTCAGTTGCCCCACTCGACTCACTGGTAAGCCTTTCCGCACTGTAACACGGCGGCCCTCCGTGTGGAGGCACGAGCTAGCCGAGGCCTCCGTGCAAAACCGTCTGGCGAGATTTGAAGCCGAACTGAGGGCAATCGATGCGTGGGATGAAGCCCATCGCTATGACGTTGTCTTGTCACTTTTTTCCCAGCCAGCATGGCATTTCTCGCTTGACTCAGCCGAACTCGTGCGATAAGCCTCGCATAAGAGCTTTTCCCGGTGCCGCGGCATCAACAAGCGGATCGGCTGGCACACTTTCCGGCGCACCTTCTCCTCTTTACTCACCGACAACAGGCAAGACGTTAAGGTCGTACAGGACCTGATGCGTCACGCAAATCCGAAAACGACCCTGCTTCTTTATTCGCAGGCGAGTTCAGAGAACTTGCGGAGTGCACAAGGCAAGGTCATGGAAATGGTGCGTTGGGCGTCCATGCCGGCGAAACCAGACGTACAGGAGCAGCCTCAGACTGCTATTGTGCGTTAATGTGCATGGAGTGGAAGTGCGGAAAGGCGGCAACTTGAAGAAAAATATGGTAGGCACGAGGAGACTCGAACTCCTGACCTCTACCGTGTCAAGGGTGCTAGTAATACCTTTACAAGAACTTACATGGTGCCGGGAGACTGCCAAGTACCCCCAAAGACGTGTAAGGCAGAGTAATCATGGGTTGGATTTATGGGGTCGAATCGATACGCAATCACGCTGCTTCGCGGACACATCCCGGGAACCTCTCAGTCTTAGATACGTCCCATTCCAAGACAACCTAACACGCTTAGCCCGCTTCGGCAGTCGCTGGAAGAACGATCTATATAGGGGAGCCACCCCACCGTTGAGCGGTGAGAAACGGTAAATTACGAGGGGTTGACCAATGTCCCAAAGGTGCTCGGCGAAAAATAAGAGCGGAAAACGATGCGGCGCGTGGGCTGTCACAGGAGCAACACAGTGTGCACTTCATTCGGATCCCGAACGTGCGGCAGAAATGGGATCTAAGCACGGGCGCAGGCTCACATTTCCACCCCCAACAGACGCCCTCACGCACCGACCTCTCAAGAGCATCGGGGAAGTAAGCGAACTCTTGGAGGAAACGATTAACCGAGTCCGGCAAGGCCCATTCGATCTTCGTGCCGCGAATTCGATTGGGTTCTTGGCCGGCATTCTTCTGAAGGCACTTGATCAACGTCTCGAAGAGCGTCTTAAACATTTGGAAGCGGTCATGTCCATCAAGAGAGGAACCGACACGGACCCTTTTGAGTTCCGGTCGGCGAAGGAGTCAGCGCATGATCAGTCGGCAACGACGAGTCAAAGCAATTGAGCTCACACTGACGCCGCGGCAAATCGTTGTGGTGTGGCTCAGAAATGCATTGCAAGCAGGAACCTTCGAAGAAGGTGCCCGACATTCGCCACCGTATCGCGGCGTGGTCGCAAATGCCGTGTATGACACCGTGCAAAACAGCATGAAGGGTCAACCGGAACCGCTGGTGGAACGAGCCGTCTTCCACGCCCGCCGGGAGGCTGATTTGCTTTACCAGCTCGTCGTCTATGCAAACACGGCAGTGCTTGAAAGCAGCGCGCAGCGAGCGCGCGAGTACATCTTTCTGTTGGGATACCTGGTTGCCGAGATGCGTGGGAATCATACGAAAGACAGAATCCAGAACCTACGCTCGGCGGTTCTGATGTTCATCGAGCCCGTAATCATCTTTGATGCTGCAATCGCCCAACTTGTGGCGGAACAACTAACCGGCCAACCGGTGTTGTTCCGCGACTCCGCGGTCATGCTAGCGGAGCAACTCCAAATGGCGACTGATTTATCAACCTGGTTCAACGAGTTGGCACACCAGGTTGGTGCTGCCGAGATAAATCTTGAAGAGCTTCGGAACGGTCTCCAATCGGAAACCGATCGAAGGATCTCTATTTGGGTCAACCTTGCACGTGCGGAAATGCTTAGTCTTTTCGGCACGACCGAAGAGATGCACGCAGCAATGGATCAGGTTTTTCTTCTCTGCGAACCGAAATCAGGTGAGGGCGATACTGCGGTTGATGGTGCAGCTCATTAACTGGGCTGTGAGCGCAATCGCCCGTGGCTGTTGAAAAAGGAACCAAAGCAGTAATTTCAGTGAATTTCAGCGCCTCCGGCGAACGAACATTCAATAACTTGCGAACGAATTTCGTTGGTGAAATTCCCTGAGAAGAGTTTTTCAACAGCCACGCCTGTTCTCAACAGTTATTCCGGGAAGCCCGTCATTCGACGGTGACCGAATCGTACAATGGCGTCATGACGAATCACGAGGTCTTTACCCACATTGATCCCGGTCTGCTCTCAGTGCTCGAAGAGCTCTGCCGCCGCGAGCCCATCTTTCACACGCCTGAATTCGGCACCACGGTCGCCGACTTCGAAAAGGCCACAGCGCCCGAATATTGGGAGACGAGCGCATCGGGCCGCCGCTATAGCCGCGAGTTCATCCTTCGCACGCTGGAGAAGCATCCGCCCGTCGACGCGGCTGCTGTAGGCTGGCAAACCTATGACCACGCCGTTCGCCGTCTCAGCCCTGACACTTACCTGTTTACGTACACACTGCGGCAGATTGAGCGGCTCACCCGGCGCGCCACCATTTGGCAGACTACGTCCGAGGGCTGGCGCATTCTCTATCACCAGGGCACAATCGTCTCCGTTGAAGAGGACGACGCATTCCCCAGTAGCTGGCTTCAGTTCCCTCCTTGGCTTCAGAAGGAATAGAGGCGAGACCTGTTCGACTCTCGATTCGCAACTCGGGGGATATGCGGGACTGATTAGACAAAACGACGAAGCTGCATTGTTCTTGACGTAACATCTCGATTTCACTCATTGACCTTGGGTCAGCAATTCTCAATGAGTGATAATGCCTGTTCTCGACAGTTGAGTCAGCCATAGTCAATTGCACTGCGGCGGAATGATGTTCCAAACTGCATCGGGGTGGTGCTTCAGATATGCCAGCGGACGGGGTGCCGCATCGCACAACCCATGACAACCCTCTATGCTGGTCAAACATTTGGAATTGAATTTGTGGGCCGCGTCGATTTCCTCATCTGAAGCCCTCGGTGTGATGAAGTTCGAAATCATCTCTCCGCCACCGTTTGCCATCGTGAGATGTGCTGCACCAATGGCATATGCTCGTGCTGGCATACCATACCGTGGCATTCCCTCGGCGAGTTCCCATTCATGGCCGAGCCATTCGGAGCGACCCTCGAAGAGTGTCATCGCCGAGACGGATTGCACACGACCGCTTCGGATCGACAGTTCGGCCACAATGCCCCAGTCACGCAATCCTAATAACGGTTGCAGACGTGTGGGAACGACCTCTCTTGCAGCGCGCAGGGCTTGAGCCAATCGGCCAACACGGCCAACAGTGGTCCCAAACGGACTTACCCCTAGCTCGTACTTGTAATCGCACTGTCGCGTCACCTCATAGTCGTACTCTTCCTTGTCTACCCATTGTCCTCTTGGCGACAACGTCTCTGGAGTCCATTTGAATCCGCCGTACCGACCCGTCAACGCAAGGACGGACCCTTCCGTATCGCCGATCTGCACGCGGGATAGCTCGGCGAGCATGGATTCCGCACGATGGGCTTCGTACTCGACGTAGGCCCAAAGTGACCCACCACAGACTGCGCCGAGTACGAGTACAGCAACTATTAGGCGTAGAAGGAGACGACGTGTGCGCGACATGGTTTTAACTATTGCTATGCGGCCTGATCCACCGCACAGAATCTCGGTTCCTTAAGATTTTAGGCTCCAACTGGGGCAAAAATGTTCCCGAAGAGGACGTAACTGTTGAAATATCGCCATTGCACTTATTGACTTCGGAATGGAGAATGGGCAAATGAAGCAACTCGTCATTCTGGCAACGATATTGACGGCTCTGGCCGTGATGGCGCAACAGGCGCCGGTCAATTCACCTCTGCTCGACCATCTTGCCGGCAAGTGGCTGCTGCAGGGGACCGTGGGCAAGCAATCCGTCACGCATGACTTCGATGCGGAGTGGATGCTCCAGCACCATTACCTACGCTTCCACGAAGTCTCGCGGGAGAAGAACGACAAAGGCGAGCCGCAGTACGAAGCGACGGTATTCGTCGGCTGGAATGAGAAGACCAAGCAATACGCCTGCGCGTGGATGGATGTATACGGCGGAGTAACGCCGCAGTCCATCGGGCTCGCCACACCCAAAGAGAATGAGCTTGCTTTCGTTTTCACCGATGAGCACGGTGGGACCAGCTTCACCAACACTTTCGTTTACGATCCCAAGACCAACACCTGGGAGAACCGGCTCGACAATGTAGTCAAAGG
>Ga0116112_1001323_pt1 | contig 16792 bp, 10 predicted proteins | sample June2015DPH_8_15_FD_89721 | JGI IMG/M metagenome (GOLD analysis project Ga0116112, IMG submission 89721) | Peatland microbial communities from SPRUCE experiment site at the Marcell Experimental Forest, Minnesota, USA - June2015DPH_8_150 | ecosystem: Environmental > Terrestrial > Soil > Wetlands... | reverse complement strand
TCCCGCCGTCTGGGCCCAAGCATAGGAAAAACTTAAAAAGAAAAGACTCAAATTCCTCCAACAAACTGCCGCCGCCCTCGGCTATACACTACTCTGTGCCTCATGAACTTATACGCCTAGTTTCTTATGAGGCGTCCGGTCAACCTGAAACCTCTGTGAACGGCTCAACTGAATCAGCAACAAAAGAGCAATAAAAATGACTAAACCAGACCAGACTGTCCAGAGAAGGATGTAGCTCAATACCTTGTTTGGCCCTGAAACGACAACAGCACGAACGGCGCTGACAATGCTAAGCGCCAGTGTCAACCAAAGCCAAATCTGCGTCAGCAAAATCGCCCATCGCCTGCCAAAAAACACGGCCAAACCAAGCACCAAATCCAAAGCCGCCGATAACGAATAAAACAAAAGATCATACCAAGCAGAGGCGTGCGCTGGCCCAAAAAAATAGGACGGAAGCTGGAGTAAGGCTTGAGTGCCCAACAATGCGAGTGCGCCCGCAACGAACACCTGAATATCTCGTGCTGATATTTTCATAGCGCGAGGACGCCTAACTATTTAATTACATTGACTCTTTTCACGCTAAGTTGATATTAGCCGAGAAACATTGAGTCGGTCTTAATGGATTATTCTCTGGGAAAACAGGCTATGGGTAAAGAATGGGCGTGTCAAGGTCAAAAGGGACTCCACGGGTCGGGCGTTGGGGTATTGGGCAAGGTAATCCCCAATCCCAAGCTTAAATTGTTGGACCAGGTACGGGAAGTGATGCGAATCAAGCAGTTGATTCGGCTCGCTCCCGCTCACCTCACCCCATTAGGGCTTTAGCCTCCGGCTAAATTCCTTTCACGGCTTCCCAAGCCGTTCAAGTTTCCATCCGCACCGAACGGTGTTATTGCGATTGGATCCGGCGGTATATCCGATTCCACCGCCTGAAATTGCGCGACGAATTGTTTGCCGGGCCGGAAGCGAAGCTGGAGACATTTCTCAGGAGAAAATCGGGCTCACATCTCTACATTCTGCATTTGGCTGAATTTCGAGACGACGTTTTTCGCCCCGGCGCAAATTGTCCCCGCGGACCGCGAAATTTCAGCTGCGACGGGGCGCGGCGACCCGGACGTTTCGGATCAAGACGCCGGTTTGAGTGCGTGCATACGCGGGAACCGAGGCAGGAATGCCGTTGCGTCTCTCTGGTTTGTCTGGTGCTGACTCCGAGAAAGGGAACGGGATTTTAGCTTGCAGTTCCTGGGGGTTAATTGTTATCACGGCTCTGCTCTCCATGAAATCGCTTCACCAGCGTGTCCGCATGGCGCCTGCCGCCAGCGTCTGGCGGTGCCGGCTTGCACTCCGATGCGTGATCGTTTGTGGCTGTCTCTCCGTCCTGGCTTTGACCGTTGTCGAACGATCAACTGCCGAAGTTTGCTGCCAGAAGGTCAAGTCATTCGGCATGCCTGAGCAGGCTGGATCTCGTCCCATGACACCCGTCATTCTTGGAACAGATGGATTCTTTTACGGAACGACGGCGGGCCGCGCCCCCGACCTCGCCAACGTCTACCGGGTCGGAACCGACGGCAGCAACTATCAAGTCCTCCACAGATTCGAAGCCAACGGGGGCGAGATGCTTCCGGGCAGAGTGATTGAGGCAGCAGACGGCACGTTATACGGGACGACGTCTTACGGCGGCAGCAAAAATCTCGGCAGGGTCTTCCGACTGAACAAAGACGGGAGCGGTTACCAGGAGCTCCACCAATTCACCTCTGCCGGCTTTGACGGCCAGGTTCCCGCAGCTGGCCTGACGGAAGGCGCCAATGGAATGCTTTACGGCGTGACCGCCCAGGGCGGGTCCAACAATGTCGGCACCGTCTACCGGCTGGCGCGGGACGGGAGCAATTACCAGCTCTTGCACACTTTCACGCATGACTACCAGGATGGCGAGCAACCGCGGGCCGTCCTGGTGAAGGGACCGGAGAACACGTTGTATGGAACGACCTCGGTCGGCAGTTCGAACAACGTGGGGACCGTTTTTAAATTGAATGAGGATGGATCCGGCTACCAGACGCTGTACGTGTTCGGGAGCAGCATCTCGGATGCTCAATCTCCCAGCGCCGAGCTGCTGCCCGGCAGCGATGGATATTTTTACGGCACCACGCGGCATGGCGGCTTGTACGGATTCGGAACGGTATACCGGATTAAACTGGATGGGACCGGTTACAGCGTGGTTTATCATTTCGACTCGGTGACTAACGGAGTTCCGGGAGCGGCTGTGGCCGAAGGCACGGACGGAGCACTCTATGGAACTACAACGGAAGGCTGTAATTGTGCTGGCACCGTGTTCAAACTGAACAAAAATGGAACCGGATACACCACGCTGCATAGCTTCACGAACTCCACCGACGGCCAGACGCCAGAGGCCACGCTTTGGATCGGAACCAACGGCGTGCTGGTGGGCACAACTGAATACGGCGGCACTTATAATACTGCCGGCACATTGTTCACCTTGAATCAGAACGGCAGCGGCTACCAGATCCTGAGGTATTTCTATGGAACCGACGGTGGAGACGGGAGACAGCCCTATGCCGGATTGGTGGAGGGCAGCGATGGCCGCCTGTACGGCACCACGTGGGAGGGGGGTACCTACACCGTGGGCACAGTCTATGGCGTGAACAAAGACGGGAGTGGTTATCAGGTCCTGCACCACTTTTCCAATTCCGGCGGAGACGGGCAAAAACCGTGGGCCGGACTCTCAGAAGGTACCGGCGGAGTGCTGTTCGGGACGACCTATTACGGGGGTGCCGCCAACTACGGCACCGTGTTCAGGGTGAACCATGACGGCAGCGGGTATGCCATCCTCCATTCTTTCGGCTCGGGTACGGACGGCATCTATCCCCGGGGACAACTCATCGAAGGCCCGAACGGGTTCCTGTATGGAACCACATGCCTGGGGGGAAGTAATAATCTCGGAATCGTTTTCCAATTAGACCACAACGGCGGATCTTACGCGGTGCTCCACACCTTCAGTCCGCGTCCGGAGCTGAATTACCCTCTTGCCGGGCTTTGCCTGGCCAGCAATGGCCTGTTCTATGGATCGACCGCCTACGGCGGAAGCTCTAACTCGGGCGGGATTTTTCAGATGAATCCAGACGGCAGCGGCTATCTTACATTGGTCAGCATTACCAACGGCGTCACCGAGAGACTTTCGGGCGGTGGTCCGGAGGGCCGCCTTCGGGAATGCGCCGACGGGCGGCTTTATGGCACCACCTACCGCGGCGGAATCACCAACCTGGGCATGGTGTTCCGGGTAGAGAAAAATGGCACCGGCTTCCAGGTCCTGCATAGTTTCGGCGTCACTCCCGACGATGGCCAACTGCCGGATGGTGACCTCGTCGAGGGTGCCGACGGCGCGTTGTACAGCACCACGGCCTTCGGAGGAACGAATAACACCGGAGTCGCGTTCGTGCTGAACAAGGATGGAAGCAGCTACACCGTCCTGAAAACCTTCGGTGGCGGGACCGAGCCGTTGGGACCACGCGGCGGCCTGGTTCGAGGCAACGACAACTTGTTTTACGGCGCGTCCGCCGGCGGTGGCGATCATGGAAATGGCGCGGTCTTCAAGTTGTGGCCTCCTCAAACGCCCGTGCTCGGGATCAACGGCGGCAGCGAGAACGTGGTTTCCATTTGGGGGACACCTGCCGCCCAATATCAACTGGTTGAATCCACCAACCTCATTGACTGGTTGACAACTTCCAGCTTTGTGATGCCCCAGGCAGGCGTGTGGACTTATACCAACGCGCCGGCGGCACAGCCAATAATGTTTTACCGCGCCGAATGGATTCCCTGACCCCGCCGCCGAACCGGCGTCCACATGCGAAGGGGCCAAACAAAGCGAACACTGTCGCGTAAGGGAAAATCGGGGGCACGCCTCTACATTCTGCATTTGGCTGAATTTCGAGACGACGTTTTTTGCACCTGCCATACCCAACGAGCCTTGAGCCGGCACCTCCTTCTCCTTGTGAATAAGTATGTCTTGCCAGGTTCCCGCCGGGTGCAGTATATACCGGCGCGCAAAGCTTGAACGTTCAGCGGGCCGGAGTTTTCGCGGCAACGGAGTGCTTCTTGGGCTCCCCAGGGCGAAGGGCCATTAACAATCGTCGTTTGGGAAGGGATTCGGGGTATGAAATTATTCAACGCTGCATTGGTGCCACCTTGTCGTGTTGACTTGTCTCGTCGGCTCGTCTCGTCGAAGCCACGCGAAGACGGAAGCCGTGCGCAGACGGAAGCCAGGCGAAGAAGACGGAAGTGCAACGGAGATGGCTCGTCCTCGCCTGCCGTGCCGAAGCGTCTTCGCGTAGGCTGGTTCACGTTCCTGTTCTCGCTTTTGATTTTCATCCTCAGTCTGGCCCTGGCGGCCACGGCGCAGACCGCGCAAACCAACCTCGCCGTCACCGTCCGCCACGCGCCCAACCTCAACGGCAACGGGCGGATTGAAAGGTCGTTGCAACAATTGCTGGGTGAGAGCGTGACGCTCAACGGCGGGTTCACGATGACCGGCGACCTGCTCGTGCCCGGCACGCCGACACTGCGCGTCAATGGCAAGCCCGCCTTTGCCGGCACGATTGCGGGCAACGGCAGCACCTCGCCCACGGGCTATCAAATCACGCTCAACGGCAATTGTTCACTCAACTATTTACGCACGCGGATTAATCCGGTGACGCTGCCTACGGTGACAGCCCCGCCCCAACCCGCCGGCACGCGCAATGTCACCATCAACAGCGCTGGCCAGTCCATCGGCGACCCGGCCACGCTCCGCAATCTCACCCTCAACGGCAATGTCGGTCAGGTTACCGTGCCGCCGGGCACCTATGGCAATTTCACGGCCAACGGCGGGTCGGGGCTGGTGCTGGGGGTCGCCGGCGGACTTCAAGCGGGGAACTATAATCTGCAAAACCTCAACTTGAACGGCAGTTCCAAAGTAAAAGTGGTGGGGCCGGTGGTGTTGACCGTGGCCAATGGATTCACGGCCAACGGCAGTGTGGGCGCTTCAAACAACCCGGCGTGGTTACAAATCCGGGTGGCCAGCGGCGGGTTGACGCTCAACGGTGGCTGCACCGTTCACGGCCTGGTTGTGGCCCCAAATGGAACGGTGATTGTCAACGGCAATTCCATGCTGGTTGGCACCTCGGCCAGCGACCAGTTTATCCTGAATGGCGGCGGGGTGGTGCGCTGGGCGGGTTCGTCCCCGCAGACCATTCAGCCTCCAGTGGCCACGAATCAAACCATCACCCTCGCCGAAAACAGTTCCATCAACATCACCCTCACCGGTTATGATCCGCAGGAACTGGCACTGACGTTTTCAGTGTTGACGCAGCCGGCGCATGGCACTTTGAGCGGCACGCCACCTGGTATGACCTATCGGCCGGCCGCAAATTATTTTGGCGGCGATGCGTTCACGTTCAAGGTAAACAATGGCGTTACCGATTCGGCGCCCGCAACCATTTCCCTGATCATCACGCAGGTTTATTACCCGCCGGTGGCTTATTCCCGGTTATTGACAAACTTTGAAGACACCGCCCTGCCCGTGACCTTGACCGGCAGCGACCCGCAAGGATACGCACTGACATACCGGGTGTTGACGCCACCGGCGCATGGAACCTTGAGGGGGACGGCGCCCAACCTGACTTACCTGCCCGCGACAAATTACTTTGGGAACGATGCGTTCACCTTCCAGGTGAGTGATGGCGTGAGCAATTCCGCTCCGGCGACCATCACCATCACCAACCAGCCGGTGGACGATCCGCCGCAGGTCGTTGCGGGGCCCAACCAATTGATCATACTGCCCGTTAACACAGCGAGCCTGGCCGGTTCGATTGTCTTCGACGCCTTTCCGGGCATGGTGGATACGGTGCTTTGGAGCCAAGTGAGCGGACCGGGCAGCGTCACCTTCAGCAATCCTTCAAACCCCATGACGCTGGCGACCTTCAACACCAACGGAATCTATCGCCTGCGCCTGCTCGCCAGTGATTCCTTTTTGAGCAGCAGCGATGATCTGTTCGTTACGGTGGATGCCCCGCCGGCGGTCAACGCTAGTCCAGCCTTAACCAACACGTTCCCCGAAACGGTGCAATTGTTTGGCTCTGCCAGTGACGACGGCCTGCCCATCAATGGCACGCTGACAGTCCTTTGGCGCCAGGTCAGCGGGCCGGGCACGGTCGTGTTCGGAAATCCGGCCGCCACCAACACCACAGCCACCTTCAGCACCAACGGAATTTATGTGTTGCGCCTGACGGCCGACGACAGCATCGCCACCAATCATTCCGACATCACCATTATTGAAAACCTGCCGCCGGTCGTGAATGCCGGGCCAGCGCAGACGGTGAACTTCGGCACGACGGTCACGCTGGCCGGGACAGTTACCGATGACCAGTTGCCACATAACATTTTGAACAGCACCTGGACGGAAGCAAGCGGGCCGGGGACGGTCGTGTTTGGAAATGCCGCGGCGACGAACAGTTCGGCCATTTTCAGCACCAACGGAATTTATGTGTTGCGCCTGACGGCCGACGACAGCATCGCCACCAATCATTCCGACATTACCATTATTGAAAACCAGCCGCCGACGGTTGTGATCACATCCCCCGCGACTCAGACCGAATACATCATTGGCCAGTCTATTGACGTGAATGTGACGGCATCGGATGCGGATGGACACGTCGTGCTGGTGCGAATTCTGGTAGATGGCATTCCATTGGCAGAACTGGCCGTGCCGCCTTTCACTGCCGTGTGGACCAATGCCGCATCTGGAGACCACGTCATCACCGCCACCGCGACGGATGACGTCGGGGCAACGTCAGCTTCATCGAAAGTGCTCATTTCGGTGTTGGAACCGGAGAGAGGCGATTTCTCTGTCGAGGCCGGAGCGGACCAGATCATCAGCCTGCCAAACTCGGCATCCCTGGTCGGAACGGTGGTCATCCAGACGCCGGTTAGCGGCGCGAAGACCAATGTGACCTGGTCGAAGCTCGACGGCCCGGGCGACGTGCAATTTTCCGAGCCCAATGCGCTGATTACCATCGCGCAATTTGGCGAACCCGGAAGCTACACCCTCAAACTGCGCGTCACCTACGCCGAAGGAACCCGCAGTGACACGCTCACGGTGGACGTGCTTCCGGCTCCGCCAAATCGTCTGACAGCGGCGCGCTCAAACCGGGGCACCGATTTTTGGCTGACATTTCTGTACAACGAACCGGGGCTGTACGACCCGCCATATGCAGGCTGCGACCTGTACATCAGTGCCGATGCGGATACGGTGGCCGATGTAAGTGAAGGGGGCTATGACATCGGGCGCTTCCAGGTCCGTGGCGGTGCATCAACGAGAGTGAAAATTGATCCGGGCGATTTGACCGTCTCGGACGCCATTCAAGCCAACGCCATTCATGTCACCGCGGACCATCCTGTGACCGTTCATGGGCTTAATTATTACACGTACACCACCGATGGTTATCTTGCCCTGCCCACTGCTATGTTGGGCACCGATTACATTGTTCTGGCATATCAGAACTCGCCCAGTTGGTACGATCCGGAACACATCGTCGGCGGAACCGAATTTGCCGTGGTGGCCACCGAAGATGCTACTTCTGTTACCATCACACCTTCCGCCACAACCGATTCCCGGGTTGCGGGTGTTCCTTACGAAATTATTCTACAGCAAGGCGAAACCTATCGCCTCATGAACTTCGATGATTCGGACGCCGATTTCACCGGGACCACAATTCAGTCGGACAAGCCGGTTGCCGTTTTTGGCGGACATGCCTGCGCCCTCATACCGCCCAGCACACCCGCTGCCGATCATCTGGTCGAGCAGCTTCCGCCGGTGAATACGTGGGGACGTCACTTTGTCACCATGCCGCTGGCCACGCGGGCCAATGGAGACACTTTCCGTTTTCTGGCTGCCACCAATGGCACGCGTGTCGCCATCAATGGCAAGATCGTGGCGTCCCTGGATCGCGGACAATTTTACGAACAAATTATTGATGGCCCGGCGGAAATTCTGGCCAGCAAACCCATCCTCGTCGCGCAGTATGCCAACGGTTCGGATTTCGACGGTACAACCGGCGATCCTTTCATGATGCTCATCCCGCCGTTCGAACAATTTGGCGGTGATTACATTTTGAGTACGGCGATGGCGACTTATTCTTTCGAAGACCCACCCAGGCTGGTTTACACCAACAACTATATCAACCTGACTGTCCGCACCAATGGGGCGGGAACAATTTTGCTGGACGATGTCCCCGTGCCGGCCGGTTGCTTCCAGTTGATTGGCAACAGCGGATATGCCGGCGCCCAAATACCCATAAACCCCGGCGTGCATCATCTCTCCGCGCCGGTCCCGTTTGGCGCCTGCGTCTATGGCTGGGCCTTTTACGAATCTTACGCCTTCATGGGCGGCTTTTATTCCGAGACGGTTGAATCAGACACCAGCTTGGAAATGACGCAGCCGACGCCGTTCGCCGCCGTCGGCCATGAAAAAACCGTGACCGCACGGGTCACCAACGGACGCGGATTTCCCCTTCCCGATGTCGAAGTAAGTTTTTCTGTTTCCGGCGCCAACGCGGCTGCAGGCCGGGCGATTACCTCGCGTTTCGGTGACGCCAGTTTCTCATACACCGGCGCCAACACCGGCGCGGACGTCATCACGGCGACGCTCGTGGATTTGAAGCAAACTGTGACCAACACCTGGCTTGCGAGTTCGGATAACGCGCCGCCGACTGTCTCCACCGCTGACACGCAGCCGGTGCAATTCAGCCTGACCGCTCAACTCAGCGGGACGGTCAGTGACGATGGACGTCCAGCCGGCGCCAACCTCAACGTGCACTGGTTTTTCCTTGGCGGCCCCGGCGACGTTCAATTTGAAGACGCCACACAACCCTCGACCCGCGCGTTCTGCTCCGAGCCGGGGACTTACCAATTCGAACTCATCGCCAATGATTCGCAATTCAGCAGCCGAGCGGTGGTGAACGTGACTGTGGTCAGGCCGTTCACGGTGGAGCTGTCCGGGGTGGAGCCGGGGACCTGGTTTTCCACCAATGCCAGCGTCAGCCTTTCTGCAAATATTGACATCCTCGACGGCGCCTATACCAACGTTGAGTTCTTTGATGGCGCTGTGAAATTGTCAGAGGGAATGTCAACCAGCCTCGTCATGGATTCACCATCGCCGGGCGAACATGCCATCACTGTCGTCGTGACCGAAGAGCACGGCTTTCAAGTGCGAAGCGAGCCGCTGGAGTTTTTTGTCACCCTGCCGCCGCAAATCGAGGTGACGTTGCCGGACGAGGATTTGACCCTCCCTTACGAAAATCCTGCGGCCACCTTCAAGGCGCGCGCCTGGGACCCGGACGGAACCATTGCCAGTTTTGCGGTTTATGTCGGCCCCGTGCTGGTTTATCAGACGAACGGCGATCAGATTGATTTCACCGGTTCGGTGCACAGTGGAGTCGGTGTGTGGTCTTACGGCACCCAGCCGGTCCATTTTGTGGCGACCGACGATCACGGCATTTCAACCGAGATTTACACAGCCAACGCCATTCATGTCACTGCGGACCATCCTGTGACCGTTCATGGGCTTAATTACTTCACGTACACCACTGACAGTTACGGCTGACATGTTTTTCGTGGTTTGTATTTGGCCACACGTTCTACGGACATTCTGCCATCAGCGGGATTCCAATCCACGTCAAACGCAGTAATTTTGTCAGCCTTGCGTCGTGCGTCTATAAGGGAGCGTGCCTTAATCAAAACTTCGGAGCGGCAGTTTTGAACAAAAGCCAGCGTTGCCATGTAAGTTTTCACGTTCTGGATGTTTCCCCGACTACTACACATACGTAGTGTTTTTGTCAAGGGCTAAACACTATTCTATCAGGCGTGAAAGACTCGATTTCGGTCCGGTTCAGAACCCGGTTAAAGGAACTGCGAACCGCTCGGCATTTGACGCAGGAGCAGGCAGCCGAACGGTGCGACCTGTCGGTCAAAACTTACCAATTCTACGAATCGGGCCTGCGCAGAAATCCGCGCCTTTCAACTCTGGAAAAACTCGCTCGCGGGTTCGGTGTGGACGTATCGGCCTTGCTTTCCCGCCTTTAACAACCCGAAAAATAAGGGTTTCGTCGAACTACGTGGACCTGGTAATCGGATTTGTTTACAAATTCGCTTACAACATTTCACGGGGACTTCTCTATGGTTCGACGAGCGTCGTTGCCCAAACGAATTTATGCAATTCAATTGCCTTGCGGCTTACCAAGAGTAGAACACGGTCATTGATCCGCTCATCTAACGCTTCCAGTTTGATGCGCAAACTCTCACCAGCGGTCTGCGGCGTCCCGGCAATTGATGCCGACAGCCGTGCAATCGCCATCGACAGCCGTGCGACGGCCGCCGACATACGTGCAATCGCCACCAACAGTCGTGCAATGGCCGCCGACAGGGGTGCAATCGCCAACAACAACCGTGCAATCGCCATCGACAGGCGTGCAATTCACGCAGACAACCGTGCAATCGCTGCCGACACGCGTGCAATTCACGCAAACAGTCGAGAAATCGCCATTTACGGTCTCCGCACAGGCAGGCGCAGTCCTGCAATGACCAAAAAAAGCCTGTTTTTGGGCATTTCAGGCCGTTTTGACAGAAAAAGCATGCTTGACAGGTATTACGGCACTGTTAATTCTCCCGCGTCTTACTGTTGTATTCGTCGTTTCGTTCGTGTCGTTCACATACGTGCGACCGCCGTAACGGAAACAATGACCGTATAACACAAAACCCCGGGAAACGGGAAAAAAAGGGAAAGGGAAAAAGTAAATGAACATCCGTCTGCAAAATCTGCTCAACATGGTCGGTGCCTGCCTAAATGTGGCCAATAGCAACGACTACAAACCCGTCTGGACCGGCAAACCGCCTGCCGATTTCGGCACGGATCTGGCCAACCTCCAAACCAATTACGGCGCGGTCACCGCCAAAGCCGCCCAAGCCGATTCGGCCACCGGCGGCGGTGGTGACGCCAAGGCTGCGGCGGAATCCGCCCTCGAAGATGCCGCCTATGTTCTCGCTCGCGCTTTAGCGAATCATTTGAAAAAGGCCGGTGACCTCGACCGTCTCGGCAAAGTAAACGTGAACAGGAGCGAAATCGTGAGATTGCGGACGCAAGAACTCGTGGACAAAGCCACCGCCATTCGTGACATCGGCAATGCTGTCGTTAGCGAAACCGGCGCGGCTGACCGTGGCATCACCGCCGATCGCGTAGCCGCGCTAACTGCCGCCATCAACACTTTCAGCAAGGTGATGAACAGCCCGCGCGGCCAGATTGCGAACCGCGGCGCACTCTTGCGGGAAGTTGAAACCGACATCGCCGCGCTCGTCGAACTGGTGAGCGATATGGATGATTTGGTTATGCAATTCGACAGTGGCGACGTCGGAAACCGTTTCAAGGAAGCATGGAGACGCGCCCGGATCATCGTGGACACTGGCGGCGGGCACGCCAGCACTCAACCGACACCGCCAACACCAACACCCGCGGCAACCCCGCAGGCAGCACCGGCGAAATAGTTTGCCCTATGCACCCAGCCCCGGCGGCCTTTCTCGAAATACGGGAAAGGCCGCCTTCATCTATGAAAACACTTCTACTATCTGCTTTGACAGTTTCAGCCTGTTTGCTCACGGGCTGCCATACTCAGCCTCTACCGGTGACCACATCGTATGACACATGGTTCAAGACCCAACAAGACATCGCCACCGTTCTAAACAAATACAACGGCGGCCCGCGATTCAAAATCGCCGCCATTACCGGCGCCATTTACCCACTCGGCACCACGTTTTATGGCACCAACGGCGTCAGCCCCGACCGGCGCTGCCAATTCGCGCCCGAAGACATTTTCACCAACGACCTCACGCCCTGGCCGCAAGTGTTTCAGGGCAAAACTTTCGGATTTGACGTGAGCGTACCGTTCAATTGGGCGTCAGCCATTGGCGTGGGCAAGGCCGGGGCCAATCTGAATACTCAAAACGCCTTTAATCTGAAATATGCCAACCTGCGGCAGGTGTTTGTTTATGACGACACCCTGTTGAGCCGGATCACCAATGGCGATTGCCAGTTGTCGCTGGGCGACATCGCGGCCTGTCCGCGCCCCATCCTGCGCGGCTGTTACGTCGGGACACTGGTCGTCTCCAGCACCAACAGCTTCGACATTGGGGCAAACTGTATGGTGACCAACGTGGCCGGGCTGAACATCAAATACAGCGCCAACCGGGGCTTTGTGATTGAACAAACCAACGCCATCCCGTGGTTCGGCATCTACACCGTGATCCAAGCCGGCACGAAATACCTAAAAATGACGCCGGAAGAAATCCGCGAAACGATGGCGCACGACCCTGACAAATTTGCATTATCGGTTGACCCCAACAAGCCCATTAAAACAGGCTTGGTTAAAATACGTGTGATTAAATTAACCGCGCCGACCGATGCTGATGCGGCGGTATTGTCTCAGGTCAAATGAAACCAGCTTTGATTCAGGGTCGTGCAGCAGACACGCCCGGACGACGACCGAAGATTTTGCCGCCGACCGAGTGAAAGCGGAGAGGACATCGCGGACAAGGCATGGTGGCAAACAGACAGGTTGCCTTGTCCTGTTCGAAGGCGCCGCGGGCGACGGTGATAATGCCCTCATCGCCCAAATCATTCCCGCTGGCCAACTTTATTAGGTTCGCGCTCGTTTGCACACCCGTTTCGCTGCGGCTTGCCGTGCCGTAACTTCAAGGGCTTTGACAGACTTGCCCCTTGTCGGTTCGTTTGTTAAGCTCCGCGCCATGACATCTTTCGGGGTGTAATATGCTTGATGACCGGTTGATCTGGAAAATTAATTTGGGTAACTGCTTTGCCCTCGTAGGTTCAGGCCCGTCCTGTGAGATGGGATACCCAACATGGAGGAACCTTGCAAACAAGACCTACCGGCATCTGCTTCAAACCGGAAACATTAAGGATAAGACTTCATATGAGCGGTATCTCCAGCATGAAAGATTTCCCGAGTTGTTTCGGCAGGCCGAACTCGATGCCGGTGGGCGCAAAGAGCTGATCGCAATCGTTAAACAGTATCTTGTGCCAGAACCTGGTAAGGAATCGCGCCTTTACGATTTCCTCGTGAAGTGGCCTTTTCGCTGTTATCTGACGACCAACTTCGACAACGAGCTTCAGAACAGGCTGAAGCTCGGAGGGCGCTATTTCACGTCCCTAAGGAATCGAGTCGAGGATTTTTATCCTATACGCGACGGCATCAAAGATGTGATTGTCAAGCTCCATTCTGATCTCGACCACCCTGACGAAGTGATTTTGACTTCGTCGGATTACCACAGATTGTCTGCAACTGCACAAGGCGAGTATTTCCGTGTAAAGTTGCGGCAGATCATGGAGATGTTCGACATCTGTATTATTGGCCACAGTCTATCCGATTTCGATTTAAAGTTAATCTTGGAGACTGCCAAACAGACTGCTAGCCCCCAACACCCGATTTACATGATTACCGCTGATTTTAATCCAGCAGATAAACGCGAGTTCTTGGAGAGGTACAATATCGCGGTAACAAGTTACCACGATTCTAACGGCGAGCATCGCCAGTTGCGTAGAATTCTTTCCATTGCCGACCTTTATATTGCACCGTGGAACAAGAGAATGGATGCTCTCTCGCCACCCCCTGCACCCGAGGAGGCAGAAGCAGCCGCGGCCTTGTTAATTTTTAGGCGCTTGCATGATATTCAGAGACAAAACGCATCCGATCCATCAGAATACGTGGGCCCACTGATTCTCCAAGCACTCGCCAAAATAGCGAAGCCTGGGATTTCAATCGACGTGCTCATGAAAAGAGCGCCACTGAAATCGGTTGTCATGAGTAGCGAATTCAACGCCAACCTCACGCGAACTGCTCTCGAAGGTTTGATAGCAAAAGGACTTGCTGAAAAATCAGAGAATTCCTACTGGATAAGTGAAAAAGGTACTAAAGGGGTCGAAGAAGTTTTCGCCAAGCGCGTGTTGGAAGAAGACCAAGCTTATGGCCAGTTCATTGTCGATTTGAAAAGCCTATATCCGGGGTTAAACGCCGACCAAGAGAGCAAAGCACGGCAACTTCTCAAAGAGACTGTCGTCCGTGTCTTTCGCAAACGGGGTATCGCAATCGCCAACGCGGTCTTCGCCGACCAATCGGTAGGCCCAGAAGACTTGTCGGACATATTTCGAGCTGTCACCAATGCGGCCAGTGGATTTGAGGACGGCGAATTGAGAGCGGCCTTTCTTCAGGCCTCGCACGGCTTTATTATTGATTCATCTGAGCCACAAAAGGCCTATCTAACATCTATATCGCAAGGTTACTTCTTGTATCACATGGTCGGACTGGATCCTTTGTGTACGAGGGTACGCAGAGATATCTTCAGACATACAGTCTGGCTATGCGACTCAAGCGTGCTGCTACCACTCATGGCCGTTGGTTCTTCCAACCACGTATATGCGGTCGACCTATTTAAGAGATTAAATTCATTGGGTGCGACTATTTACACGACTGACAAACTTCTTCAGGAAACATGGCAACACCTTGAGTACGCTGTTCGTGTCTGCAAGGACGCAACTTTTCAGTCCTCTAAGTTCTTGGCGGTTGCGACAGGAAAAGATCGTCAGAGGTTGAACCTTTTCGTCGATGGATTCATAAGAATGTCCGCCGAAGGAAGAATCGGAACTTGGAGCGACTATTTAAAGCTCGTTTGTCCTACAGGATGTTCCCGGGCAAAACTAGATGAGCAAGTTGGAAAAAGGGGCTTGTCTGTGCTCGAAATTGAAGGGCTTTTAGGTTTTAAGCGTACCGACTGGGCTGAAATCCAGAAGTTTGCGGACGCTATCCGAGCAAAGCGGCGCGTGCTAGAGACCTTTCGCTCAGAAGATCAGGTCGAAGCAGAAGCTGAGGTTTTTCAGATTATTCGTTGCGTGCGGAATCGTCAGTATAGCATACCCGACCTGAAGGAAGGTATTGACCGGACATACTTCATGTCTCTGAGTCGGGTCCTGAATCTTATACAACCTGACCTTGTAACAAGCTGGACTCCCGAGGCCGTTTACCGATACCTCACGGCTTTACCTGGTGAGGCAACCGACCCCGATCTTCTGCAACAGTGCATGCTGAATGAGTACTTCTATGCAGGTGTTTCGTTTATCGACAAGGTCAGATACCAAAAGTTCTTTGGCCCGTCGATAAATGCGGCTCGTGCCTCGTTTGCAGAACAGAAGGAAGGCTATCTGAACGAAACTGAGGAAACACACCGCGCCGATTTTGACGAAACATTTGAAAAAACGCCTGATTTGGAGAAACCCTTCTTCGTAGCTCAAATGGGGTGGAGGTTAGCCGAAGCGGCAGAGCGCCGCGAACAAGCAGCAAACACGCGAGCCGAAGAAGCCGAAGCAAGGGCACGACGTTTGGAAGCGGAGAAGCGGTCTGCTTGGAAGACGAGGGAAAGAGTGCAACAAGAGCAGGAAGCGGCGCACCAAGTTCATATTCGCGATCCGAAGTGGATTAAAAAGAGGTTGAGGCAGGCGAAGAAAAAGTTAAGAAAGAAGCGACGGTAGGCGACTGAGCTCCCTCGAAAGGATGGACAAGGGGCGGAGAAAGCCTCCGTACGGTCGCGGCCCAGCCTGCCACCACAACGACCAAGCGACAATGGCAGTGAGCGATCTAATCGCCGGCAATCACCGCCCAAGTGGCAATGGCGCTGCAAACGGTCGTCCAGTATCCGTATTTTTCATAGATTTGCGCCGCGTTCGTTTTCTGTTCGGCCAGGGTTTGCGAGCCATCAATTTGCGGGTCCGATGCGTTGCGAATCGCCGTCCATCGGGGAGCGGTCAGTCCGATTTCTTGCACCGCCAAGCCCAAAACCGCGTCCCCCATCTCCACCGCCGAACCCAGCCCTCGCAATCCATAATTGCCCTTCGTGTCGTCGAAGGCAAAAAAGTCCGTGGTGACGACGTCGAGCGGTTTTATTGAACCCGTGGCATGGGTAAAGACATTGGGCGCGCGTTTAGCGGTGGAGAGATTGGGGAGATGATTGGTGTTGGCCGGCATCAATTGATGGACCGCAGTTTTTAGATACTGGTTTTTTACGGTCGAGCAATTGTACACGGCATTGTGAAATGCCGAATTCTTGAAGGTTTTGGTGCAATCAAACCGCACCGACTTGGCAATGACCACATCGCCCAATTCAATGGCGCTGCCAATGCCTCCGGCTGTGCCGGTGGTGATGACCAGTTTGGCCCCGGTTTCAGCAATCAACTGTTTCCACAATGGTTTGATGGGCAGTTTGGGGCCGTCCTGGCTCATGTGCAGTTCGGATTTGAAGCACAGCACTTTCTTGCCGCCGATTTTGGTTACAAAGTAGCTGCCCAGTCTTTTGCTTTGTGAAGCGGGTGCTCCCATGCGGATGAGGGGACTGTAGGTGGAGGCATAATCTTTGGTGTAGTCGTACCAATCGCTTTTGCTGCCGTATCCCGGCGTCAGTATGTCTGCCAAAGCGAGCGCTTCGGCCACCGTCCACGTCACCACCAGATAATCGCAGGCCGGCAACGCATCAGCCGGCTTGGGTGCGCTGCAAATCGGCTGGGGCTTCGGAGCGAGACCCGACGGCCACGGAATGGGATTCATCGTCGCCCGCGCCATGACTGCCGATTGTGGCAGTGTCCATTTGGCGTGCGTGGCGGGAACTTCGGGATCAAACTCAATGATGTGCCGCG
>Ga0116112_1001308_pt1 | contig 16912 bp, 10 predicted proteins | sample June2015DPH_8_15_FD_89721 | JGI IMG/M metagenome (GOLD analysis project Ga0116112, IMG submission 89721) | Peatland microbial communities from SPRUCE experiment site at the Marcell Experimental Forest, Minnesota, USA - June2015DPH_8_150 | ecosystem: Environmental > Terrestrial > Soil > Wetlands... | reverse complement strand
CTGCCGGAGAGGAAATCACGCGGCCGTTGGTTTGAAATTTCCATTTGATGGCGTTGAACTTCGGCACGCCCATAGCGGTGTATACGCCGGTGTGCTCTAAGTTCCCTCGGAACATGGAGGCATTCTCGGCAGCTTGCCCTTGCTCCGGAGAACGATTCAAAAGAAGATACATGTGTTCGAGCTTGAGATCGTCGGACACAGCGCCGCGGTCGTTGGCCGACGTCATTTCCAGGCGCGTGTTCCCTACAAGTCTGACCAGATTGTGTTCGTCAATGCTTTGTGTGACGAAGCGGCGTTGCACCGTACCGGTCTGTGCGAACAACGAGGCGCTGCAAACGAGTACAGCTGCGAGTAGACCTAGGAATGGAACCAATATACTTGTTCTTCCCAACATAGACTTAGCTCCTTTCAGCGATCGGCTAGCGGCACGTACTTGTTCAGTGGCTGCGCGTCGGTGTCGGGTAATGGCAGTGTGGCGTCTGGCTCAGTTTTGGGCGGTTCCATCGCCAATAGGCGCGGCAAGAAGACCTTGTAAAAGGCATCCACATACCCATAGCGCTGCACCGAAGGCTCCTGCTCCGGGGTGAGGTTTTCTAGATCCCAGTTCGTGGCTGGAGGTTAGCGCTTGCCGATGCCGTGCGCAACGGCACCGCGCCGTCGGGGTTACTGCGCCGGGCTACAGACACCGCGAAGGCGGCATGGGCGAACGTCGCCTAGAAGACTAACCACGCTCGTGCTATACATTTGACATGCCCAAACCAACCCAACGATGGCTGCTTTTCAAATGCGTCGGTCTTGAGTTCACGCCACTCTCGAAGCCCTTCAAAACGCGACAACTTGCAGAGAAAGCACGCTCGAAATACCCGGAGCGTGAGCGCAAGACGATTGGGCTAGGTGTGATTCGGAGCAAATCTTAGCGCGCCCGCGATGCGGGGTGCCGTGCGATTCGCTCTTGATCGCTGACTTGATGTTCAAATTGCCAAAAAGCTTCAAACTTGGATCTGATGAACTTCAAAGAATTGAGAAAGTCATAGATAGCTTCTTGCGCAGAGGAAAACAGGAAAACCCTCCAACATTTGTTGTCATGATCTGAGACGGCACTTCACTTCATCATTCACTGGGTATTATTCGCACGCAGACCAAGGATGTTTTTCCCGGAACGTAGTTTTCCACAGTAGTTTGCAGTAGAGCCTGGAAGTAAGGAGGAACGGATTTGTGATCTGGGGAGAGGTCTAGTAAGGCTTGATGTAGTTCGGCTAGACGCTCGGGGTTAGTCACATATTCCATTGCTGCCTGTGAACCCTGCGTGTAGATGCCGTAGATGAGCAGAATCCGGTTTTCTTTTCTATCGTTCGGCAGCATGAGCACAAGTGCGTAATCCCGGCTGAGCTGGTTCGTCACGGGATCGAACTCAGGTTTATAGACCGGTTGTTCTCCGGGTCGCGGATTCTTGTTCAGAATCGTGCCGTTCACAAAATGGAACCCTTCGGGGTAGAGAAAGACCCTGCCACTCCAAGTCTGGTTCCCACCTAGCAGGATGGTATTGCCATGCTTGATCTCTTCGAAAGTTACGAGGCGCGATTGGAGCAGTCGCGGAATCTGTCCGGTTTGCGCGAACAATGCGAATAGATTCGCAAGTCCCATGGTTTCGCCGACCGCAGTGAAGTCTGTAGTCGAGGGAACAAAGACAAACTGTTTGAGTTCGCGGAAGTGAATGGTGTCCCGGAATTCGGGCAGTTCATCTTTGGGTATTACGTGACCACGGGAAACGGTTTGCGGGCTGTCGCCACCGTGTGCCGCGCGCAGCAGCGGATGGTTTGGAATCACGATGATCGGAGCTTCCTCGGGAGGCAGAAACGGCCTCCAGAACCATTCCAAGTTCTCCGGCAGGGCGGGGAGAGGGCGCTGTGCTGATTCGCTGCTTCGCGACCTTTCGTGGGCCAAAAGAACAGCAAGTACGAGGCACACTGCAGACAAGCCCACAACGAGGACCATAGCGAGGGGCACACGTTTCGGTGGCAGCGGAGAGGTGGGTGGTTCTGGCGCAACCACTTGCTCCCCCGGCGCCACTTTGATAAACGAGGGCACGTAATGGCCGGCAGATAATTCAACACGCAATAAGCCGTTCCGGCCTTCCTCCTCGTAATAATTCTTGAGTGCGCGACGAATATCGTGTGCTTGCACGCGCACGATAGGATCCTCTTGCGGATTGAAATCAGGACCTCGACCGTAAACCTCTACCCCGATCAAATATTCGTTGAGTTTGTCACCATTGCCAAGGAAGGTCTGTTCTGCCACGAACTCCAGGAACCGGCTTTTCTTCGGAGAATTTGAAAAGTATTTGCTCAGCAGGACTCGATGTAATTCCTCCCTCTTCTCGAACAGGGAGATAGTCCCCGTCGTGGGATTGTCCCGGCTAGCCATGGCACACTCGATGACCCCGTCGCGCTGTTACTATGTACGGGATTAGGCACACATCCTTGTCACGAAACTAGCACCACGTTCACATGAGGTCAATCCAGGAATGACGGGGGCGGCGTTTACGGTTAAGTGTGACGTTAACGGAGGTTAAAAACGAAGCGACTCGGCACCTACCGACCACTCCGATTCGAGGTAATAACCGTCCTTTTACGCCGCAACAAGGTGGAGCATGTGCGGTGGATAGGGTTTTCCCGATAGAAGAATCGGCCTAGGGACTCTCCGTCCCGCGCGCGGTGGGGTCAACCATCCATTTCTGACCTGGTTCGCACCGAAATTCGCCAGTTTGCTGTCCCGCTAACCCAAACTAACCGTAGTTATAACCGGCATTACCTTGAACACCTCTGGCGTGCTCGCTATAAGCAGACACCATGCATGGACTGAGCCTGCAATCCGAGAGAGCCCGGTCTCCCTGCGTGTAAGAACACGCAGGGAGGCAACTGCAATTCGTCTCCGCGAATACGACTGGATCTACGGAGGGACGGAACATGCTCGCGGCGTGGACAAAAGCGTGGTTGTGCGCTGTGGCTTTATCTGCAACTGGTGGCGCTAGGGCGCAGGCGGAGGATCTGAACTTGGTGGTTACACGGCAGTTAGACGAACCGATTCTCACGGTCTCTTCACCCGGCGCCGAGGGGAATAAGTACGGCTTCGAAGGCGGCAGGGTGCTAAAGCTCAATGGGACTTATCACCTGTTTACCTCGGAGATGGTCGGGGATCCGCATTGGGTGAAGATGCGGTTAGCACATTGGACCAGCAGGGACCGCATGCACTGGGAGCGTGCCTCGACGTTGTTTGAGTCCAGCGGAGACTACACAGGTAAGGATCCTCGCGCGGCGTTATGGTCCCCAATGCCAATCTACGATGGAACAGAGCAACGCTGGAACCTGTTCTATGTGGCTTATCAATGTGCCCCCGACACCTCGAAGGACTGGTTGACAAATCACGAGGGCAGGATCTGGCGCGCCGTTTCACGGGTCAGCGGCCTGGACGGCATTGATGGACCGTACAAAGATGTCGGCATTGTCTTGCAACGAGGGAAAGACTCGGACCCTTGGGAAGGCCTTCAAGGGACGGATTCGTTTTTCCCGTACCGGGTGGGAAAGCGGTGGTACGCGTTTTACGGAACAGCTCACACCGAGACTCTCCCGATATCGCTGTGGCAGGTTGGGTTGGCCTCGGCGCCCAATCTCAGCGGGCCCTGGAAGCGCTGCAGTGAGTTCAACCCGCTGAACATTGAGAAGGTTTTCATCGAAAATCCCGTCGTGACCAGGCTCCCGGACGGAACCTACATAGCCGTCTATGACAACCATGTGGAGCATGCCGTAGGTTATACATATTCGCGCGATGGGATTCATTGGGCACCCGGAAGAGTACTCATCGTCCAGAAGGCCAACGGCATCTGGGCGAACGAAGTACGTACTCCGCTGGGACTCATTCCGGAAGGCAACGACTCTTTCACACTTTTTTATACCGCGAACCAAGACCAACTTGGGGCGCCGACAGGTTCGCAGTGGATCAAGATGACCCCGGGAGCGTTGGGCCTGGTGGAAGTGAAGTTGGAGCATGCTCGTGAGGAAAGGACTTCTGTCGGTCAACCCATATCGTCCCTGTTCCCGCGATTTGCGATGTTCGGCGCTCGCTCATATGGCTGTACCCATCAAAAGGAGGAGGTATGTTGAAGCATTGTCTTGAAGCATTAGTGCATTCAGTGGGGCAAGGACTCCCTCGGATCTGTGCGTTTTTCTTGATTCTCTTTTTCTGTGCGCATAACGTTCTTGGTCAAGCCAACCGCGCCAGCATCACCGGAACTGTTACCGACGCGAGCGGTGGCGTCATCGTCGGGGTGGATGTTACCGCCAAAGATCTGGGCACCAACGTCGTGACTGGCGCCGTGACGAACGCCGACGGAATTTACACCATCCTTAATCTTTTTCCCGGGGAATACTCGATTGAGTTCAAAAAGGCCGGGTTCAAGGAAGTCGTGCAACCCTCCGTCACACTCATTTCCACCCAAGTCGCTGGCATCAATGTCACTCTACAAATCGGCGCAGCGACCGAAACGGTAACGGTCAGCGAACAAGCGCCGGTGCTTGACAGCGAGAATGCTGCGATCGGCACAAACATGAACGGCGCGGTGGTCGCCGATCTGCCGCTGAGCATTTATGGCGGCGGCAGGTTTTCTGAAACTTTTGCCGTGCTGCTCACGCCGGGGTATTCGCCTATAAGCAATCCCTGGACCGCCGTGATCAACGGCACCCAGAACTTCACCAAGGACTACACCGTTGACGGTACTAGCGGCACCGCCTCGATTCGCGGCGATACCATGGAAACTGAGCCGACCATGGAGGCGATCCAAGAGCTACAAGCGCAAACCAGCGGCTTGGATGCCGCCAGCGCCATTACCGCCGGCGGGGTGATGAATTACACGCTTAAGTCCGGAACCAACAAGTTGCACGGCTCTCTATTCGGCTATGGCCACAACGAGTTTTTGGACGCCAACACTTGGACCAACAACCTCACCGGTGCACCCAGGACGAAAGCGCGTGCTTGGGACTACGGCGCAAGCCTCGGTGGACCCATTCTCAAAGACAAGCTGTTCTTCTTTGGCGCCTTCGAACGTTATACGCAGAACGATTTCACGCTCAGTAATTTTGGTGTGTCCGTCCCCACGACCCTCATGCTGAACGGTGATTTCAGTGAACTTCTTGGCAATGCCCAATGCAAAGACTCGGGTGGAAATATGGGTGACTGCGGTACCAGCAACGGCCATGGCGGCACCTATTCAACTGCCGTGACCGTGCAGAACAAGGCCGGGCAGACAGTTCCTTTGCAAAAAGGAATGATTTTTGACCCTGCTACCTGCACCTCGCCTGGCACGAATTGCCAGCAGTTCACAGGCAATGTCATCGATACGCCCATCAGCAGCGTGGCTCAGAAGATCATCCCTCTTTATCAAAAGAATTACGCGCCGGCACAGACCGGGCTGAGCGGCAACGAACGATTCCCGAGTAGCAACTCTCCCAGCCAGTTTCCCTACCAGGTGGTGGCGAAGCTCGATTACAATTTGAGGTCCAACGACAAGCTCTCCGGTTCGTGGATTTACAAACATCAATCACGCACCTTGATTGATAGCGGCGGCGTTTGGCAGGCTGGCTCCAGCGACGGAGGACCGATGGCTAACTCGCGCATTCAGGGAGTCAAATCCAGCCAGTTCCGTGTCAGTGAGGCGCACACCTTCAGTCCCAACGTGGTGAACGTGTTCAACGAGACGTACAACCACTACTGGAACGGCAGTGTCCCCGCCCCCGCGGAAACGGACTGGAACTCACAACTCGGCTTCGGGGCGACGGGAGTGGACAACTTTCCGGTTATCAATTTTGGTAGAGCAATCAATGGCTATGGAATTAGCTCCATTGGGAACAAATGGGGCGGGTTCTTTACCTCCAGCAACCTGATTACCGGCGATAACCTGACGTGGACGAAAGGGCGCCATACTTTCTCCTTCGGCGGCGATTTCCTGGCCTACGAGGTGAACAGCCACAACGGCTTCGGCATTGATACTTTCAATTTTACCCCGCAGACCACAGACGGGGGCTATAAGGATTTAGCGGGATTTGGTTTTGCCAGCTTCCTGCTTGGCGACGTACAGAATGCCAATCAGAGCACCAAGTACAGCTTGTACGGGCGAAGAAAGGCGCTGGACCTGTTTGCTCAGGATAGTTACAAGGTTACTTCCAGACTGACTCTGACGGCCGGGTTGCGCTGGCAATATGCCTTCCGCTTCCACGAGAAGTACGGCCACTGGGCCAACTTCGACCTCAACCAGATCGACCCAAAGTACGGCTATCCGGGAAAACTGGTCTTTGCGAATGGCGGAGGAGACAGCTTCGAGAAGAAAGAATACTGGGACGGCTTCGGCCCGCAAATTGGCTTTGCCTATTCTCCAGCAAGGAAATGGGTTGTTCGCGGCTCCTTCAGTCTCACGCTTTTGCCCGCCCGGCCTCCGGAATACGACGGGGTGCCAGACCAGTTTGCGCCGCAATACACGGGAGTGAACAGTGTGAGCACACCGTTCAACTGGGACAGCGGCTATCCAGGCGTATACACACCCTATGCTGATCCCAGTTCTTTCTTTGGAGTTGTCGCTACCGATCCCCATGCGTTGATGCCAGCTTTTACCGACACCTATAACTTTGGTGTTCAATACGAATTGCCTCACGACATGCGCCTGGAAGTGGCCTACATTGGAAATCGTGGCCATCACCTTCCGGATACCGCATTGGCGTTCAATGAACCCTCCGGGTCCACATTGCTGCAGGTTGAGAAGGACAATCCAGGGCTCGTTCCGTACGGGGATTACAGCAGTTGGCAGTACCAGGGTTGCACGAAGGGCGGGCCAATGTACAACGGGTACGGCTACGGTACACCGTACGTTGGTCTCACCTGTCCTTGGACTGGTTATACGGGTCCAGCCCTGGCGGCGATTGCTCCCAGCCCGCAGTTGGCCTATTGGTCAACTGCAATCCAATATTACTATGATGCATACTACGTGGGATTGCCGCTCGGGCAAACCTCCTACAATTCCATGGTCGTCGACTTGACGAAACGTGCAGGCCGCGGCGTGACCATGGATGTGAACTACACCTACTCGCGGCAACGCGGCGATACCTTTACAGCCCAGCAGGAGTGGAATGCTTACTACACTCCGGTGCAAGATTTCAGCAACATCGCGGCCACAGCCAATTCCCTGACGAGTTACGATTTAACGCACGTCGTTAAAGGCTATGTGACTTATCAGCTGCCCTTTGGCAGAGGCCAGAGGTGGCTTTCCAGCAAGGGAGGCTTCCTCAATGGACTGGTCGGTGGATGGCAGCTCAGCGGCCTGGTGAATTATTACACTGGCCAGCCGATGAGCATTGTCGTGAACAACCCGTTCTACCCCATCTGGGGCACCTTTTACCCGAATTTCAACTCCAAGGGTGCACATTCGGCCAATCCAAGTGGCTTCTCCGGCACCGGCTATTATCCTTACTTCCCACAATCCGTGGCCACGGCGCCGGTCAGCGCCAATGGAAGCGTCGTGGGCTTTGGCTCCGGCGGATCCACGGATGGCGGGTTGCGCTGCCCGGGGCAGGGCAGCGAGAACGCCAGCGTGCTCAAGCGTCTTTCCTTCGGTTCAGAAGGACGATACCAACTGTCGATGCGTGTGGAATTCTACAACCTGTTCAATCGGCACTATTACAGCATTCTCGGTTGTGGAGGCACACAAACCAAGGTGGGCGACGCCAATTTTGCCGCGGTCACCGGTGTGAACAGCAGTCCGAGGACGGGGCAGTTCGGGCTCCGGTTTACGTTCTAAGTGACTGAGCGGCACCAGGTGCAACTCGGCGCCATTGCGAGTGGCAGAACCCCGTGAAGAGCAATAACAACTAACGAGAGGAAGACTGGAAGTCCAGTTCGTCTGGGCTGCCCTCTTTGTCGTGTTTGCTCAGCGGCGACTGATCTGGTACGAGCTGGAGGATCCTTTGAGCGCAGTGCAATCGACTCTGGCTCTCGCCAACAGACATGCTAATCGAGACGCAAGAGCTAAATCATTTTCGGGGACCATGACGACCATGCACTACACGAGTATCGCTATTTTTGTGACCATCCTGCTAGCCTCCAGTGCAAAAGCTACCACCTATTTCGTCGACTGTGCTTCCGGCTCCGATCTTGCTCCGGGTAGGGCAGAAGCAACGGCCTGGAAAACGATTGAGAGAGTCTCACTAACTAGTTTCAAGCCAGGCGATTCGATTCTGTTTCGTCGCGGGACGCACTGCTCCGGTTCCCTCTGGCCCAAGGGCTCAGGACTGGAATCGCACCCCATTCGCATTGGAGCGTATGGCAAAGGAGCACTTCCCGTGATTGAGGCCGGTGGAGCGGAGGCGGCGATCAAGTTGCTCGACCAACAGCAATGGGAAATCGAGAATCTTGAGACCACTGGTGGGAGCCCATACGGCGTTTACGTCGGTGCGACTTCGTCCGTTGGCGCCTTGCACCACTTTCGGATTCGCAACTTGGTCGTGCATGATGTGAGCGGCAATCCCAAAACGAAGACCACCGGGTTAATAGTCTGTTCTGCAGGGAACGGTGCCACGCTCGCCGATGTCGTAATCGACGGCGTTACGGCTTATCGCACGACCGAGTGGGCTGGCATCATCGTGTTCGGAGGGCGTGACGTTATCGTACGGAATTCGCTCGTGCATGATGTCTACGGAGACGGTATCGTTCTCTTCCAAACGGAAAACGGACTGATCGAGAAGAGTGCCGCATGGCTGACCGGGTTGCAGCCGAAGGAAACAATCGGCACCCCGAACGGCATTTGGACCTGGAACTGCCGGAATTGTATCGTACAAGCGACAGAAGGTTTCTGGACCGATTCGCCCGGTTTTGACGGCGGCATCTACGACATCGACTTTGCGAACCACGACAATACAGTCCAGTACAATTACGGCCACGACGCGCAGGGGTACTGCCTTGCTGTATTTGGCGCAGAAAATCAAGTAACTACGAACAGCACCGTTCGTTACAACGTCTGCATAAATAACGGGCGCAGCCCAAAACTCGCTCGCCGTCAGGGAGAAGTGTTCATAAGTACTTGGGATAACGGTTCTTTAGACGGCGTGCTTATCTACAACAACACGTTGTTCTGGAACCCGTCTGTGGACGCGCCTCCCATCAAGATGACCGAGGGCACCACGTTTAGTGGTTCCGGCCCCGACATCTTCTTCAACAACATAATCATCTCGAATGTCCCGAGTATGGCCGAGTCGGAAAGCGGAATGAGTTACAGGCGCAACCTGTACTGGTATCCGGGAGATGCGCTTCCCAAATGGTCTATTGCGGGCCATGAGCACCTTGGCTTTGCTGCCTATCACGAGACGGCTGCCGACGAACTCTTCGGCGACCCGAAGTTGGATTGGCTTCTTCGGCCGGTTCCTGGTTCGCCGGCGATTGGCCATGGCCTTTCCATACCAGGTTTCGCTGCAGGCGCAGTCAACTCCATGCAAACTCTAGGCAAAGCTTCCGACATAGGAGCAGTTGAGGCTCTACCGGTTCCCGAGTCTGCAGGCAATGTGCCGACCTCACTGCCACGAGCAAAAGGGAAGTGGATGCTGCTGCTGTTCGCCAGCAAGGCGGCGCCGGAAGCGCGCTCGCAACTTGTCTTTGTGCAAACCGCCATTGCTCAATATGGTGGAAAGTCTCTGGAAGCTGCTGTTCTCGGGGACGCAAACACTGACCTCCAATACGATTGGAACCTCGGAACTGTCAAGTTTATCGAAGCGGACGGACTCGGCCAGGCAATGGCAATCCAGAAAGTTCCTTCAGTTTTGCTCATCTCTCCTAGCCGAGAGATTGTGGGCCGTTGGGATCGGTTCGCACCGCCTGCCGAGCTCGGTCTCACGCTGAAGCATTATTTGGGCCCAGCAAACGGAGACCCAATTCTGGACCTCAACGGGGGCGAGCAATAACCTTGGAGAACACGCTCCGTGCGGTATGAACAAGTCTCGGAAAGATGGTTCAAAGGTTTTCAATATGAATGGGGGATTGCCCATGATCTTTCGCCGTACTCAGATCGTGTCGTTTGCAGGGGAACGTTCAAAGCCCAACCCGATTCTGCTCTGGCCCAATGGTGCTCCTTTGGCGCAGGGAGACTCAGACGCGGAAATTCCGGATCAGGTGTCTAAAAAAGTTAAGGAGTTGCGTTGGGCTTATCTTTTATCGACGATCGGCCTTGTGTTCGTAATGGCGGGGTTGATTAATTCTGTGGTTTTTCCGCTCCCAATATGGCAATCCGTATTCGCTTTTTCCCGAGGTACAGTTCAAGCTACCCTGGTCGTCAATCTGGCTTCATTTCTGGTTTTTTACACTTGGCTTCGTCCTGTGGGAATTCGGCCAAATAGTCTTGGTTTCGGACCGGGCAGGCAAGTGTTGCAGGGTCTCATGGGCATGTTAGTGTTCTGGGTTCTCGTTCAATTAGCTGTAATCATGTCCGCGCGGCTCAAGGGACTGGCGGTGAACTTCAATCCGCAAGTGAATCCCCAGGGAGGAGCGCTCCCCTATGGTTTTTGGGGGTTGTTCCTAAGTCAAGCTCTGGGGAACGCCCTGTATGAGGAAGCGGTTTTCCGAGGGTTTCTCATTCCCCAATTCTTTCTGAAATGCAGAAGGTTTCTCCCTGCACGAGTAGCGCCCTCTGTGTTTTTGGGAGCGGTTCTCTCCTTAGCCATTTTTGACCTCTACCACCTGCCAAATCTGATATGCAGGAATCTGCCGTTAGCCTTCCTTGTTTATCCACTGATTGGGGGAAGCCTTTATACCCTGCTGTATCTGGAGACAGGGAATCTTGTTTTCGTGATTGGAGTTCATGCTCTAGGCAATGCCCCCACCTTGCTCTGGGTGAGGGATCCATCCGCACCGGACTGGAGCTATTCCTTAGTGGGTGCTGCTTGCGTGATTGCAATTCCGCTGATCTGTCGCAGACAAAGGCGATGGGAAGTTGCCGTGGGTGCACGGTGTGACTGCCAAGAACAAGGGAAGCTGTAACAGCAGCAGAGACAGAATCTATTGGCGGCGCGGCGCCGGGAGATCCGGCGTGTCAAGACTTTTTCCCCAAAAGCTTCAGAGCTTCCGAATACAACCGTCGGCACCGCTCGTCGAGCGAGCTTGTTTGCGATTGTAGCTCTTGCGGAACGCGGATCTCATGCGTGTCACGATTGTGCGCGTTGCCATAGGTGTTGTTGTGGATGTCCTGTTCCAACCGCTTGATTATTGGATCGCATAATTCTTGCAGGGATATCCCGGATAAGTCCTCTATCATTTGCGATTTTCAGGGCCTTTTGGATTCTCTCTACTTGCTCGTTTGGATCTCTCGATTTACAAGAAATATATTCGTCGTTCATGGATTCATCGACTCCCGTGGAAGACGAGGTTTTCATAACCGCGGTCGACATTCCTTGATCGAAGCCAACTCTTCATACACTGATCCGCAACATTCGACTTCGTCACAGCAAGTGCCTGCAAAGCGTTACCTGCCTCCAAAACCAAAGCCTGCGTCCTCGGATTGCAACGTAAAATAACGCCGCGTCTGGGCCTCATCGGTCTGCGCACCAATTTCTCAATGCTTGCCACCCCCGTTTGCTGGCTCATTCTTGGATGAAAATAACGCTTGGCGCCTAGTACTTCACGACGAACACATGGCCCTCAAGCTTCACGGAATCTTTCTCTGCCGAGGAACACCGGATGGTGATCGGTCCGCTGGCCGCAAAATCCTTGCGCCGAATCTCTCCCGCGCCCCAAGAGAGCCCGCTCCAAATCTGTTTGTCATATTGGATGTCAATCGGCAGCCGCTTGCCGTTCTGCTCCGCGGCGATCCGCAGGACGGTGCCCATCGATTTGCCGTTGGGCGGCCCGCCGGGCCAACTGCGCATGATGTTGCCGTCTTTATCGCGCTGCTGGAACAGGATGCGGAGATCGCCCTTCGCAGGCGGCGGGATCACCGCTTCGATGACGTTCCCTTCGCGCGGCTCGAACCTTGCCTCTACCGGAGCGATCATTTGCGGAATGACCACATCCTGCTGCACGCCCAGATCGAACGAGGCATCTGCATAGCGCCCGAAGCCAATCGCCGCCATTTGTGCGGGGCCCAGCGTGACGCGGTTCTCCTTGAGCACCGGAGAAAAACCTGCATCCAGGAAAAGAATCCTTCCTTTGCCTAGTGGCCCCTGTACCCGACTGATTTGCGGCAACTCCAATTCCTGAATGGATTGCGCGGGATTCACGACCGCGTATACGGACCCGGTCACATCCAATGATCCAAATCCATATGGTTCAACATTTCCCGGAATTCCACCGAATGTTTTTGTGCGGCCCTTCGCCTGCAAACCTTCGTACAGTCTCTGTACCTTCGCGAACCAGCGCGCTTTCTCTTCATCCAGGAGTTCCAGGTTGCCATGAATGGTGTTGACCCAGCCGCCCCGCGCCGCCATCAGCAGCAGCATGCCCTGCCAGGCATTTGTTTTGCGGTAGTAGATGGTTCCCGTGGTGCCGATCATCATTCCCGTCGTATCGATGCGCTCCAGGGGAAGACCACTCTGTTCGTAACGCCGCGCCATGTGGTCGCTGTAGATGTCCGCCGAGCGCCAGAAATTCGTTTCCGGAACATCCGAGGGTCTCGGGTCACCCGCATAGAGTGAATCGAACACTTCCAGCCAGCGCAAATCGACTGGATTGCGGAAAGGAAACGGGCCAGCCGTAGATTCCAAGTCACCACCAAAACCGTTAAACGCCACCAGCGCGACATCCGGGTTTTTCGCGCGAAACTTCTTCAGTGCCTCGCGAAATGCCGTCTGATTTCTTTGGCGAATCTCCAGCTTGGTGGAGGACTTCTCCGTTGCGGGCGTCGCGGCATCAAAATCCACGAAATCAAACTTGAACATGCGGATGCCGTGGTCGTACCAGTATTGCAACGCGTCCATGAAATCCGGCAGGAAGCCGCCCTCGGAAAATGAGAGCGAGCCACCCTTCGCCGTCAGCGAATCCTTCCATTGCGGGGCTGGATTGATCTTTACCAATTCGTTTGTGCCGAACCACATCCCGGGTTTCAGGCCATTCGACTGGCAGGCGGCAATCCAGCGGTCCGGCCCATCCGGCCAATTCGGTTTGCGCCATTTCCTGTAGGCGCCATCAGGATCAAACCAGAACGCATCCATCACGTAATAGTCGAAATGGACGCCGTATTTTTTGAGGCGCACGATTTCGTCGAGTTCCCTCATCGCCAGCTCTTCCGTTTGCGGGACATTATCGGAAAGCTCGTCGTAGGAAGACCAGTTGTTGTAAACCCAGATAGGGTCCTTCAAAAAAGGCTCGCCTAGTTTTTCGGGCGCCCACGCCGGAGATTGTGCGGCCCTGACAGAGCGATGTGGCTCAGGCACTATCAATAATACCAGCAGAAACGCCGTCAAACCGAACACCACAAGCGCAGTTCGACCCCGCCTGTTGAACCTCTGGCCATTTTTCATCTCGAATCCTTTCGCCGCCAATTCGCTCGCGGAGTATCACTGAGGCAAGTCTAGCGTTTGTTGTAACTTTCACCCGGCCAATCATCCGTGCGAAATGGGGAAGCGGGTAGCCCTTCCTGGTTATAGAGATTGCAATCCGGACTATTTGCCCAGGCATAGCGCACGGCGACCGGAGTTTCGACTTCCACACTTGTAACCAGGACGCTGTCCCCATCGATGCGCGCAGAAGCGCGATGGAATTTGCGGTCTGCACCGGCAATCGTAAAGCCACGGAGCGAATCGCCGTCTACCTTTAGCCCCGCTCCGGTCTGCTGAAATCGGATCCGCATCTCTTTCCCCTCCACGCGGAAGCTCTCGTACATAGGCCCGGAATAGACGATCTTCTTTCCATACGTAGCGCCCAGAGCCCAAAGGGCGAGGCGATGTCCAACCTCCTCTTTTCGCGCCGGATGAACATTTTTCGGATCGCCCACGTCAATCGTCACCCCAAGTCCCGTGTTCGCGATATTTTTGGCGGCGAGGAGTTGCGATTCGCGGAGTTCTGCCCAAATAGAATCGCCGAATTCAACGCTGCTGCCGTGATTGGGCAACTGCACAATTAGAAACGGGAAATCGCCGATCTTCCATGCGTCGCGCCAGCCGTGAATCATAGCAGGCAACAAGGTCCGGTATTGGAAGGCGCGATCCGTATTGCTTTCTCCCTGGTACCAGACAGCCCCGCGAATCCCATAGGACTCCAATGGCGTGATCATTCCTTCATACAGCCCCGAAGGTGGCCGTGGCAGGTCCTCAAGATCCGTCATGCAAACCAGGGCGAATCCGGATAATTGATCCAGAGTCAACTTTTCCTGGACACCCCACCCCGCCTGCTTCAGGTCCTTGAACCAGATCGTAACCTCTTGCCACTCAGGCGTCGCATGCAGCGTGTTTGAGCTGTAGTCATCCCAATCCGAAATGCTGGGCTGCAAGGTGCGGAGAGAAAAGGAACCTTTGCCGCGCACGAAAAAGCGTATGCCGGCATACTCAGAAAGATTCATAGAAGAGCTATCGGCATGCACGCGCGCCTGCCATCGCGCGTAGGACGTGCCATCCAGCATCCCTGCAATCTTGGCCGCGTAGCCCGTTCCTCCGCGCCCTGGCGCAACCAATGAAAAAGCGGAATCCGGGGCTTCGGTCCAGGTGTAGTTCCAGTCGCCACCGGTGGAAGTTCGCGAAGAGCCGTCATCGAAATTGCTGAACGCCATGGCCGGCGCATCCGGCCTCGCGGGGAGCAATTCAAAATCATCGAACTCGAGTGAAAACTCGCGTGGCCTTGCAGCATATGCTTTTTGGCCGGGAGGAGAGGCTTCCCAGCGCGACACGATTGGCTGCAGTACCGGTTCGCGGCGCAAAGATGCCGGGTCCGTCCATTCTTCAGCTTGCGTTCCCGGCCAAGCACTCAAGATGACCCCCACGGGCACTCCCAGGGCTCGGCGCAAGTCGCGCGCAAAGAAGTAGCCGACCGCAGAAAATGATTTTACAGTCTCACTGGAGCACATTTCCCACGCAGCGGGAAGAGTATCCGCCTGAGGTTCCAGAGCAATCTTGTGCGGCACGGTGAAGAACCGCAGACTGGAATCGTTTGCTTTGGGAATTTCCTGCGCAGCACCGACGGCGCTGCTCAAGGCATAGGTCATGTTGGATTGGCCGGAAGCCACCCACACCTCGCCGATCATGACGTCCCTGATGACAATCGCTTTTGTTCCATGCACTTCGAGAACGAAAGGGCCGCCGGCTGGAAGAGCGGGAAGCGAAACGCTCCAGCGGGAATCGTTCGCGGCGGTAGTTTGCAGGGTTGTTCCGGCCAAACTTACGGTGATGGATTCACCAGGTCCCGCCCAGCCCCAGACGTGGATTTCGGCCTCGCGCTGCAGAACCATATGATCGCTGAAAAGATGGGGCAGCCTGGGTTCGGCATGAACGGCGGATGCCAGGCTCGCGGTGAGAAGCAGCCCAAGCAGGATCGTTCTCGATTGATTCACCATCAAGCAATCTGAGAGAGTGAAAACTCGAAAAATTCACAAACTCATCCATCGGGATTCTACGCTGCCGGTATCTAGACAGCAATTCCAAATTCTTTCCCGAACGGGTGCGATAATGCAGCTTTCGCGCTACTGTATTTCTCTGGGTGAATGGGAATGATAAAGCTACGCAAAGCGCTCCGGTTGAGATTGTTTCTGCTCTTCGTGTTGCCCAGTTACGCTTTGTTGGGAGACGAGCCCGGCCTCACAGTAAAGGCCGACTGGAACAAAGTCGAGCGCATCTCGACAACTACGCTAACCCTTCAAGTGGTTGTGAACCCACTACTGCGACGGGGCTCACCGATTCACGGCCGTGCGTGGGATGCGTTGCGCCAACTTGGCGCAGACTACGTGCGATTCGTACCTTGGTATCCCTATCCTAAACTCGGCGTGGCCGAGCTCGAGCCGCCGGCCGCCGAGCACACCTCCTGGGATTTTTCTCTAATCGATCCGCTCGTCTCGGACTTTTTCGGCGCGGCCAGCGGGCATCCGGTCATGCTGAACTTCAGCACAATCCCCCAATGGATGTTCCGGACCGATTCGGCTGTTGGATTCCCAGCAGACCCAAGCGAAGTGACGTGGAGTTACGAGCAGGGTCATGAACTGCGTGACCCGACGGCCAAAGAGGTTGCCGAATACTATGCGCGAGTGGCCAGTTGGTACGCACGCGGAGGATTCGCCGACGAACAGGGCAAGTTCCATTCGTCACCATTTCACTACAAGATCGACTTTTGGGAGATTCTAAACGAGCCTGAGTATGAGCATGCGATGTCACCGCAGACCTACACAAGAACCTATGATGCCGTTGTGGAAAGCGTGCGCAAGGTTCTACCGGACACTCAATTCGTCGGTATGTCGCTCGCGGAGCCCTCCAACAATCCTGCATTTTTTGAGTACTTTCTTGACTCCAGAAATCATAAGCCGGGCATCCCGATTGACGTGATTTCCTACCACTTCTACGCAGTTCCTACTGCCGACCAGACCCCTTCCATTCAGCAGTACACCTTTTTCGATCATGCCGACAAATTCTTGACGTCCGTACGTTTCATCGAGGCAACCCGGCGTCGCCTTGCGCCAAAAACAAAAACTGCGGTCAATGAAGTGGGCTGCATTCTGCCCGCGGACATTGGACAAGAACTCCCGGATACTGATCCGGCAGCCGTTCCTGATAGTTATTGGAATTTGTGCGGCGTGTTTAGCGCCGGATTTTTTGGACAGTGAATTGAGTGTATTCATGCGGCGGCTCCGAGTGCAAGGAGTTGCTGGCGCGCTTGGGCGGGAGTGAGGTAGCCCAGGCGCTGGACGATCCAGCGT
>Ga0116112_1001293_pt1 | contig 17055 bp, 21 predicted proteins | sample June2015DPH_8_15_FD_89721 | JGI IMG/M metagenome (GOLD analysis project Ga0116112, IMG submission 89721) | Peatland microbial communities from SPRUCE experiment site at the Marcell Experimental Forest, Minnesota, USA - June2015DPH_8_150 | ecosystem: Environmental > Terrestrial > Soil > Wetlands... | reverse complement strand
CTGGAGCGCATCGTTGAACAGATGCAAAAACTTTCACGGCATATCCTCTTTGAAACCGTTCCCGGCGTCATCCGCCGCAAACGCTTGACCAAGAAAGTTTTAGGCCTTATCTAAGGGCCATTCAGGACTGACCCATTTAACGTACATGTCCGTTGCGGCTCACCCATCCGGATACTTTTAGAAAACGTCGCTGACCTATTCAGAATCAGACGATCCTGTCCTACCTGCTATCAGGATACTGGTGATGATAGCTACGGCGACAAAACCAAATCAAAGCCACCACAATCCGTCTACAGTCCAACCATGTTTAAGGGTGTCACCGTAAGGAGAGCCGAAAGGAGGATGAACCCACTCTCCAGGGCGTAGAAAATCAAACCCGAGTGAGTCTGTGCAATGATAAAGCCTGTCAGTGATGAAGTTCTGCCAGAGACGGTGCACAAAGCTGTTAATGCGACCAATGAAAGAACAAACTTGAGTGCAATTTTGACCATAAACGTATCAGCTCTTACTATTGACACTTTGGAGTTCATTTTCGTTTTCGGGATCTTCGGAAAACGTTTCTACGCCCATCGCTGAGGTTGTCAATGTGAAATCATTCGTGTGCAGTGGATGGGGCACACCTCAGTTTTTGGACCGTCTCGATGGAGCGCGTCATAAGAGCTGCGGAGCAGCGTTAGATAGTAGCCCACGGCGTGAGCCGTGGGTCAACGATCCCCAAACCCATTCAAGCCCCGGCAGGGGCGACAGAAATCGTTTCGGTTTTTTTCTTTCGCTGCTACGCAGCTATGATGGTTGGGAACCCGGTGTTCCCACGGCTGCGCCGTGGGCTACTCTCCTTTGCCGCTCCGCGGCTTAACCTGAAAATCCTGCAAACAACGGACATTTTTCTTCCTCGTCATTCACCGGGCGCGTGATAGAATGCCATCATGCGCACGGTGATTTATCCGGGCAGTTTTGACCCGCTCACGAACGGGCATCTGGACGTGATTCAACGCGCGGCCCGGCTGTTCGATCGCGTCATCGTGGCCGTCGCCGAAAACGACGGCAAACATCCGCTGTTCACGCTCGCCGAGCGCGCGGCGCTGGTGAGGCAGGCCGTGCAGCATCTGCCGCACGTGGAAGCGGACGTTTTCGAGGGCCTGCTGGTTGAATACTGCGCCCGCCGCAAGGCCCAAGCCATCATCCGCGGTCTGCGCGCCGTGTCGGATTTTGAGTTTGAATTCCAACTCGCGCTGATGAATCGCAAACTGAACGAAAACGTGGAAACGATTTTCATGATGCCCAAGGACACCTACACGTTTTTAAGCTCGCGCATGGTGAAGGAAATCGCGCGACTCGGCGGCGACGTGAGCGCGTTCGTGCCGCCGCACGTGCGGACGGCCTTGCGGAAAAAGCTGAAACTGCAGAAATAATTTTGAGTTTTTAACTTTTCGTTCCGGTCAAAGGCACAAGGCCGTTGGTCGTTTTGCCGCCCGAAGCCGGGAATCAAAGAACGGATTTTTATGTTGAGCGTCAATCTTCACCACCTGGAGGCGCACGAACTTCATTTGCAGGACGAACTGCCCGTGAAAGAACTGGACCTGGACGTGCACGATCCGATGATTCGCGCGGAGCAGCCGCTGCGTTACGACATAACGGTGCAGAAACTGGATGACGGCATCCTGGTGACCGGCTCGCTGCGTTTGACCTTGGAATGCAATTGCGTGCGCTGCCTGGAAGCGTTTCGGCACGAGCTGAATCTGGCGGATTGGACGTGTCATTTGCCGTTCGCCGGCGAGGAACGGGTGCCGGTGGACAACGATTGCGTGGACTTGACGCCCTATCTGCGGGAGGATATTCTCCTCGAGTTTCCGCAACACCCGCTGTGCAAGCCGGACTGTCGCGGATTGGAGAAAACCTCCACGGGCAAAGCTAAACCCGGCCGCATTCCCCGGGGCGAAATGGCTTTGTCTCCGTGGGCGGAGTTGAACAAATTGAAATTGTGATTTGGTGAAAATTTATGGGCGTTCCCAAGCGTAAACCCTCCCGGAGCCGGCAGCGTATGCGCCGCGCTTACAACAGCGCGTTGACCCTGCCGCAACTGAGCACCTGCCCCCAATGCGCCGCACCGTATGTGCCCCACCGGGTTTGCCCGGCCTGTGGTTATTACAAAGGCCGGCAGGTGTTGACCGTCACGGCGGGCGCCTGACTCAGGCGGGGCGGGGGGAACTTCCCGAGTTCATTCCTCTATGCGAATTGCTGTGGATGTCATGGGTGGCGACTACGGGTGCGGGGTGGTCATTGAAGGTGCCAGGCTGGCGCTTCAGGCCAACAAGAAAATCAGCGCCCTCTACCTGGTCGGCAATCAAGCCGCCATCCATGCCGCCCTGCCCCAGCGCGGTTTTCGCGACCATCGCGTGCGCGTCGTTCACGCCAGCGAAGTGGTCATGATGGACGACAAACCGGCCAATGCGGTGCGCAAAAAAAAGGACTCGTCCATCGCCCGCGCCGCCGAACTGGTGCAGGAGGGCAGGGCCGACGCGGTCGTTTCGCTCGGCAACACCGGCGGCCTTTTCGCAGCGGCCACGCTCAAGATCGGCCGTCTGCCCGGTGTGGACCGTGGCTGCATCGCGACCGTCATTCCGCGGCAGGACAACGAGTTTGTGCTGCTCGACGCCGGCGCGAACATCGAATGCAAGCCGATTCATCTCGCGCATTTCGCCGTGATGGGCAGCATTTATTCGCGCGAGGTGCTCGGACGCAAAAAACCGCGCGTCGGCATCCTCAGCATCGGCACGGAGGATTCCAAGGGTAATGAACTAACACTCGAGGCCTTCAAGCTTTGCCAGCGGCTCAACATCCATTTCATTGGCAACATCGAGGGGCATGATTTGTTCAAGGACCACGTGGATGTCGTGGTGTGCGACGGTTTCGTCGGCAACATTGTTTTGAAAACGTGCGAGAGCCTCGCCGTCGCGATGTTTTCGATGCTCAAGCGCGAGTTCATGCGCAATCCCAAGCGGCAGATCGGCGCGTATCTCGCGCAAAACGCCTTTCAGGTCATCCGCCGGCGCATGGACCCGGAAGTGCATGGCGGCGCGCCGTTGCTCGGCTTCAAGGGTATTGTGTTCAAGGCGCACGGTTCGGCCCGCGAACGCGCCGTCGCCAGCGCGTTGCGCGTGACCGCCGAAGCCGTGCAGCATCACGTCAACGACATCATCGCGCGCGAAATCGCCCGTGCCAACGAGCGGCTGGCCGCCGTTGAAACGTCCACCCCTGTTCTTGCATGAGCACGTCGCCCGCAAAAAAATTCAAAAATCCGCGCGCCCTGTACAATTTTCAAGGCCGCTCATGCTCCATCACCGGTGTCGGCTCGTATGTGCCGGCGAAAATCCTGACCAACGCCGATTTGGAAAAAATGGTGGACACGACCGACGAGTGGATCACCACGCGCACCGGCATCAGGGAACGTCGGCTGGCGGCGAAGGACGAATTCACGTCCGACCTGGCGGCCAGGGCCGCCGAACGCGCCATGAAAATGGCGGGCGTCACCGCCGGACAAATTGACCTCGTCATCGTCGCCACCATCACACCGGACATGCCGTTCCCGGCGACGGCATGCCTGGTACAGCACAAAATCGGCGCGAAACGCGCCGCGGCGTTCGACATCGAAGCCGCCTGTTCCGGTTTCATTTACGGACTCGAAGTGGCACAGCAATTCATCATGTCGCGCACCTACGACACCGTGCTCGTCATCGGCGCGGAAAAACTCTCGGCCATCATTGATTGGAAGGACCGCAACACGTGCGTGTTGTTCGGCGATGGTGCGGGCGCGGCGGTTTTGCAAAACCGCCCCAGCTCGCACGGTCTGCTGACGGCGGTGATGGGCGCCGACGGCGGCAGCGCCAATTTGCTGTTCATGCCCGGTGGCGGCAGCCGTTGTCCGGCCACGACCGATTCGGTCGGCGCGCGCCTGCATTACTTGCGGATGAACGGCAAGGAAACCTACAAAAGCGCGGTGCAGGCGATGTACACGGCGGCGCGGGAAGCGCTGCGGCGATGCGAACTCGATATTTCGCAGGTCAAATGCATCATCCCACATCAGGCCAACCGCCGGATCATTGACGCGGTGGGCAAACGGCTGGGCGCGAAACCGGAGCAAATGTTTGTGAATTTGGAACGCTACGGCAACACGTCGGCGGCGTCGGTGGCCATCGCGCTGGACGAAGCGGTGGCCGCCGGAAAAATCCAGCGCGGCGACCTGGTCCTGCTGATTGTGTTCGGCGCGGGGCTGACGTGGGGTGCGGCGTTGATTGAATGGTGACCCGAATCCTTAATTCATTACATGAGTGACACTTATTTGACGGCTGGCCATGACGTGTTAGTTTGACGTGATTCTATGAGCGCGAGAAAAATTGAAACCGGCGGCGCCGCGCGGCGGGACGTCACGGTTGAATCCCGGCAAACCCGCCTGGACTTGTCTGCCGATTCCGTTGTGATTCACAGAAACGGCATCGAATTTCGCAGCCCCGTCCCGTTCAATCCCTGGACAGAAATGACCGTGGCGTTGCAACCGCCGCGCGACAACAGCCGGCTTCAATGTGCCGGAGTGGTGGTCGCCTGCTCCGGCAACAAACACACCGGCTATCACGTTTCGATGATCTTCACAAGCCTGACCAAGGAGGGCCAGGCACGCCTGCACGCGATGGCGGGTTCGCAGTTGGGTTTGTAACCGGGCGTTCCACCGGTTTCCGGGACGCATTGGGACTTCATCCAATTTGTCCTGTCACCGCCGGGACAGGCGGTGCTGACGCGAACGGGCTGCACGCCTTATCCTTGAGTCTGGCCCTCGGCAGGCCGGCGTTGCCGGACAAATCACCGGCGAACTCATGCGTCATGCCGGCGCGGGGCATGGGCAAAACAGGAGTTGCAATTCATGGATGACGAACCGATTGAACTGCCGATTGATGGTGTGCTGGATTTGCACACGTTCAATCCGCGCGAGGTAAAGAGCCTGGTGCCGGATTATCTGGCCGCGTGTCAGGAACGGGGCATTCTGCAAGTGCGCATCATTCACGGCAAAGGCATTGGCAACCTGCGGCGCACGGTGCACTCGATTCTTGCCAAACACCCGGCAGTGATATCCTTCACGCTCGATCATCCACAATTTGGCGGCTGGGGTGCGACCCTCGTGCAGTTGCGCCCTTTGTCGTCCGGCGAATGAGTTTCGTTTGTAACTACGAGGATATTGGCGGCGCTGCCGGAGTCCCGGTTTTCTGAAAGAACAGGATGTAAAGGATAGGCAGAATGCCCACCGTGTTGAAGATGGCGAGGCAGATATACCACGCCAACTGGTCGTTGCGCGCGCTCTTCCACATGGCAATCAATTTCCAGACACCATCCCAGATTGCCAGGGGGATGATTACCAAAAAGATCAATACCAGCAGGGTCGTATGATTCATGTTTGTGTTTGGTTGATGGTTACGGTTGAACAAATCATTTGATGAAATAACCGGCGGACTTCCACTGCCCATCCTGGTCCAACATGAACGTGACGGTTTCAATCGCGGTTTTTTTGTTGGCGAATGAAGTCTCGAACTGCATGACGACATATTGCCCGTCCGGTGCGCCGGGCAATTCCGTCATCGGTTGCGCTGATTTTACTTTGCGGGACAGCAGGTTCCCCAGGGGCTTGCGGAAGGTTTCCATCGAATTGGCAAAACCCTGTTCCGTCACCGCGCCTCGAACAATTGCCGAAGCTTGTTTCCAACTTTCGGAATAGTGCCCGCCATCAATGAGCGCCAGCCATTTTTGCGCTTCGGAAACGGCCCGCGTTTCGACGACCGCCGGTGGTTGCTCGGCAAAAGTTTGAGCGGTCTCCGTTGCAGCGCTGGCATTTTCCGCCAGTTTGTAGCGAATCTCCACGCCGGGCGGGTTGTTGGCAAAACCGAGAATTTGCATAATTCCTTTCCCGCCTTCCCGGGTTTGAAAGAAAAACGTGTCGGTTTGGCCCGGCAAGACGCCAACGACCGTCTTCGATTGTGGCTCTTGCTGCAGCAGAGCCCAATTGTTAACCACGTCGGCAGCAGTGACGATTTCCCAGCCGTTGGTAGGCGCTGGGGCAACGAGCATGTCAACGCCAAGCAGCGTCGGAAAATGTTTGGCCGAGTCGGTAGTGACTACATCCAAGCCGTTGGTGCGTATCCATTCGTATCCGCTGTGGCTCTCCAAATCCAGTGATGAGTTGGTCAGCACTGTTCCCGAGTCCAAATCCAGCCAGCCGAACAAGGCATCCGGAAGCGGTTTAAAAGGAAGAATTCGCTCGTGAACGGGAGAAAAATTCCAAGCCGTGGTGGTTGGGATCGCTGTCCGATTCAGGCAATCCACAATTTGATGGATGTCACTGCCGTTCATTGAGCCATCCACTTGGCATCCACCGCTGGGGATGACTGACTGAATCACCGGGGCGGAAAGCACGCGCCCGCGAAAGACAATGGCCAACTGGCGGCCAACGTTGGTTGCTGTGATTGCTTCAAACTTCTTCGCACCTGCATCCGTGAAACGAACTTCAATTTTCCGTCTTCCATCGGGATTGAAATCAACGCCGGCTTGAGTGATGTCAGCGTCGTCGAGCAGGACTTGGCGCGAGAGATGAAACCGGTTGGGTCCGAGAACCGACGGCAGCCAGTCTCCCGGTGCGCTTGAATCTTTAGGCAAGACAAGGCGGAATTGGAGGGTGGAAGAGGGTAAGTTGTTTGTAATCCAGCTTGCTTTGCGTTCTGCGAGCGCTTCAGCCTTCGTTCCAAAATAGAGGCTGGCGAAGGAATGACCGTCAGCATACATCGAAACGTGCGGCAGGCCAGAAACGGGAGGCAAATAAACCAGGGTGAAATCGCCGCTCCCTTTGGAAATCGGTCGCCCTTCTCCACTGCCTTCAGAAACATTTTTATTTGTCGTCGTGATATAAAGCGCGAGCAACGCATTATTGTGACTGACGAGATGGTAATGGCCTTTGACCACCATCCGTTTCGGAGTTCGCTCCACTGAAGTGATTTCAATGGAATCGCCTTTGGGAAACCAGGCCTGGCCGATAGAAAAATTGGGGTTGGCTTCCTCAGTCTGACGCAGAACAAAGAACCACGGATTTGAGTGGAAGAGGATGTAGTCGCCATTTTTCCATTCCACGAACAGGTAATTGGTTCCATCAAAATTTCGGATTTGGTAATCGCCTGCCGTTTTTTCACCCTTGTTGATCATCGCTCCCTTTGTCCACGTGAGCCACCGATAGCTCGTTCTGCCGTCAGGGAACACAGTGAAATTTTTGAACACAGATAAATCCCCCTTCCAGGTTTGCGCGCCGGGTTTGAAGTCATCCGGCGATGAAACAAAATCAATGTAGGTCCAATGGCCAATTATTTGCGGGTCGTCCACAAAGGGCCGGTTGACGTTGTCCACATTCCGGCAGCACAAGGCGAGTGATGTTGCGATGAAGCTGATGACGCCCACCGACAAAAGACCGCCCATCAAGGCTGACAAGATGGTTCTTGTCCATCGGGTTCGAGTTGGCGTGTTTGCACCTTTGAATGGCTGATTCATCCGGCGCCAGACGTAACGGGCGATCAGAAAATCAAAGGCGGCGCATATGGCAATCAGAAGTAATGTCCAGAGGGCAAACTCCCATAGGTTATAAAACAACGAACCGTCGAGCCCTCTCCAGTGGGCGGAGGTTTTTGCCAAAATGAGCCAGAAGATTCCGATCAGTACATCTACTCCAAGCAACGGAAAGAACAGGCCGTCGAACACCGCCAATTCCAATCCATGAAACCTTCCGGTTGAACGACGGACCTGCGCGACAGCCAGCCAGCCGAGAATGGTTGTGGCCACCGGTGCAGCCAGCCCCAGAAAAAGCAGTACCCGGGACAAACTGCCATAGGCTTGGGGAAATTGCTCCTGGCCGAGGGTGATGGAAAGAATGGCTGCCAGGAAAAATGGTGTCCATGCCGCGCCGACAACGGACGAAAGTGAAAAGCGTGGAGATCCTATGATTCCGGCGCGCGCATCCATGGGTTTTGATCGAGAACGATTCGCTTTGAAAACCCCCCGGACATCCGGACGATTCAACACCACCAGCGCCCAAACCCCAATCGGCAGCCCAATAATGTTGGCCGGTGCGACAATCATGGCTAGAACACTGGCCACAATGCCAACGCCCCATCGTTCCAAGCGCATCACTTTCAACGCACCGTAAATGATGAAGCCATTGAGAGCCATCGCCAGGAGAGGAATCAGGAGAACCACGGCAGGCACGTCTATTTGCGGTGCAAGCCCCATCGAACCGGCAAGCTTCAGCCCGTAGGCCATGAAGAATAATGCGAATAGCACCCAGTTGAGCGCGCCAACGATAACCAACCCGATGGCCGGTGCCTTGACTTGACGCCGGATGGTTTCAACTTCGGGCTTCGTTCCGCCTTGCGGGAGGACTTCGCACTTCACAGCATCAGCCGCAATCGTCTCCACGGCCGTTTTCACCTGGCTGGCCTGCTGATAACGACGCTCCGGTTCCTTCTCCAAGGCGTGCAACACGACTTCATCCAGTCGCACGTCTATCTGCACTTTCTTCGATGGTGGCTGAAATTTTCCCAACGGCAACTCGCCAGTGAGCATTTCGTAGAACAACACGCCCAGCGAATAAATGTCCGCGCGATGATCCACCGTCTGCGGCTTTTCAATCTGCTCCGGCGCCATGTAATGCGGCGTGCCCATCATGTCCTTCGCGCCCGTCAACGTTTGTTGTCCGGCCTCGACGCCAACCATCTTCGCGATGCCGAAGTCCGCGATTTTCACGCGGCCCTGTTTGTCGAGCAGGATGTTCTCCGGCTTGATGTCGCGGTGGACGATGCCTTGTTCGTGAGCGTATTGGAGCGCTTCGCAAATCTTCGGCACAATCGTCAGCGCCTGTTCCGGTTTCATTTTCCCGGTTTGGAGCAATTGCCGCAGGCTCAGGCCATCCACAAATTCCATCACCAGATAACAAAGTGGGACAGGCATCTTGCCGGTCTCTGGCTTTTCATTTTGCTTTGCAGATGGAGGCAGGCTGGAAGCCTGTCCCACTTGGCCGAAGTCGTGGACGGTGACGATGTTCGGATGACTCAACCGCGCCAGCGCCTGGGCTTCGCGCGTAAACCGCTCGGCGAACTGCGCGTCCTGTTCCTTGTCGCGCGCCAGGATTTTGAGCGCGACGAGGCGGTTCAACCGCGGCTGCCGCGCCTTATAGACCACCCCCATGCCACCGCGGCCGAGGCATTCGAGGATTTCCAGTTGCGGGAACAGCGACGCAATTTCCGCGGGTGAGGGCGGGGGATGGACAGCTTTGGTTCCATGCAGGCCGGTCGCGCCCGGTCCCTCCGTTTGGGTAGCGAGACCGGCCTTGAGCATGCATTCGGGGCAAATGCCACCCAACGCCGTGGGCGGCACCGGCTTCCCGCAATGAGGGCAGGTTCGTACGTCAGCCATAAATCTGCTTTCACCACATACAAAGGAAGAATTGGCCAAAGGTTACAGCGAATTTTCGAAAGAAACCATGAAAAGGCCGCGTAATCCACAGTCACTAGCTGCCCGCCAACGTCCGGAACAGATAGCGCAGTTCGTCCTCGACTTCGTCCGGGCCAGACACGGTGTCGGCGATAGTGTCGCGCAGCAACGCGCGGTAACGCTGACGCAGCCGGTGCACGGCCACTTTCACAGCGCCTTCACTCACGTCCAGTTGGCGCGCCAGTTCGGCGTAGGGCGCGGCGTCGCTTGCCCCGGCGAGCGTGGTGCGCAACGCGTCGAACAACTCGGTCTTGCCTTGGGCGCGATATTCCTCGCTTAAGCGTTGGTAAACCTGTTCGAGCAACGTGATGGCCCAGCGATGTTCAAATGCCTTTTCTGGTGTGAAGTTGTCCACCGGGATTTCGCCCAGTCGCGTCTCGGCGCTTTGCAAGTCGGGTGAAATCACCTTGCCGCCGCCGCGTTTCTGTGCCCTTGCCTTGTCCCATTCATCAGCAAGGAAGTGGTTCATGCTGGCGAGTAGGAAGGAACGGAAACGGCCTTTCTCCGGCGCAACGCTGGCGACAGCGTTGCGTTCCAGCAATCGCGCGAAGAATGCCTGCGTTGAGGTCCTGGGCGTCTTCGGGTGAATAGCCACGCCGCCGCACGTAGGCGTAGAGCGGATGCCAGTAAGTCTGGCAGAGATTTTCGAGCGCGACGCGGGCACAGGTGGTGTCGGAGCGCGCCGCCGTCAACACCACCGACCAATGGGTTGTAACGAAAACCGGACGGTGCGACGGTTCGTTGCCTGGCACAGTTGTTCCCGTTCCGGTCGCCTGTGAGGTCGTGCTCACATCGGCAGACTAGCGGGTGCCGCGGAAAGCGCAAGACACCGCTCGACATCCGATGGTCATTGCCTAATATCCCCAAGAGACAAGACAGACTCATCCAACAGCAGGAAATCAAAATGAAAATCCGTGGCACAGACTTTGTGATGTATCAGGTCTCCAACCTCGCCAAGGCGGCAAGGTTCTACCGTGAAATGCTTGGCCTGCCGCAGGAGATATATAGTGACGAATGGCAGTGGGCGGAGTTCAACTGCGGCAATGTTACGCTCTCCCTGCACGGCGGCATGAAACTCCCGAAGAAAATTTCCGGAGGCCGCATTGCCCTCGCCGTGAAGGATGTGCGCGCGGCCTGCAAGGAATTGAAAAAGAAAGGCGCGCGCGTGGTGAAGGAGCCGCATGACTATTCGGTTTGTTGGGCCATGGAAATTCTCGATCCCGACGGCAACACGGTGATTCTTCATCAGCGGGCGGATGGAACCTTCGGACAGAATTCAAGACGGGCCTGAGTCGCCGTCCCTTCACAACACTACCTTCTCGCCAGTAAAAACCAACCCGCACGCGAGAGCAGAGGCCGGCGCGACTTTCCCGGTGTACGGTGTGGCCTCAAGCCGCAGGTTTTTGAAGTTTTTTGCGGGTGAATTCAAAGACTGTCGCGGGCGAAAGAGCCTTCAGACACTCATTCGGTTTTTCGTAGTGGCAATGCGATTTCAGGCAGGGCGAGCAGGGGAGGTCAATCCGCAGCACATCTTCCAAATGGCTGTAAGGGCCGGTGCGGCGTGGTTCGGTGGGGCCGAAGAGGGCCACGAGCGGCTTGTTGAGCGCGGCAGCCACATGCATCGGGCCGGTGTCGTTCGTCACTATTAAATCGCAGAGCCGCAGCCATTCCACCATTTCCGGCAACGAAGTTTGACCGCACAAATCCAGGCAGCGCTCCGGCGCGGTACGGGCAATGATTTCACCGAGCGGCTTGTCCTTGCCATTGCCGAGAATGGTTACGCGTGTATCCGGAAAATTTTTCGCGAGCAGGCGGACGAGTTCGGCGAAATAATCCACCGGCCAGCGTTTCGTCAGCCAGCGCGCACCGGGTTGAAGCGCAATCCAACGGGGTTGGAGTTCACGCTTCAGCGTGCCGCCCGGACAAACTAAAGCTTGGACTCCAACGGATGATTCGATTTGCCATTTTCGTTTTACTTCGGCGGCTACAGCAGGGCGTTCGGGCAGCCACGGAAAGTTCCAATGGACCGGCACACCGAGCCGCGGCAGGACGGCGAGATACCAGTCCACGGCGTGGGTGTGGTACGAAGCACGGCGAACGGCGGCGTCATAGAAACCGCGCGCGCCTTCGCGCGGTTCGTCGAGGCCGATGAGAAATTTGCCGTTGGCAAGCCACGCAAACGCGCCGCTGCGCATGAGACATTGGAGGTCAATGACGCAGTCGAAATGTTGCGCGCGCAGCCAGCGGACGCTGCGGAGCATTTCCGGCCAGCGAAGGGGAGACGACCAGCGCCGGCGTTCAAAGCGAACGACACCGGTTAAATCGGGATCGCCTTCGAGCAGCGGCGCAAGTTGTGAATCAATCCACCAATAAATTTCGCTCGCCGGCAGATGACGTTTGAGCAGGCGCAGCACGGGCACCGCCTGCACCACGTCGCCGAGCGAACTGGGTTTGAGAATCAGGATTTTCAAAAAGCGTCAGGCGCGGGCATCAACCGAGACGACCACGCAAACCATTCATAGTCTTCCCTTGGTGGATGGCAGCCGGCCAGCGATGCGCGGGTCGTGCTGACAGGCCGCATCCACGGCGCGGGCGAACGCCTTGAACAACGCCTCAACGATATGATGCGGCTCGTCGCCGTAAAGCAGTTCGAGGTGCAGGTTACAGCGGGCTTCATTGGCGAAGCCTCGAAAAAATTCGCGCGCGAGGCCGAAACGGAACGCACTCGACATGTCTTGGACCTTTTCGGATTTGGCGACGCGTTTTAGGGCGAATTGATTCAAGCCGCGCCAGACGAGGTGCGGCCGCCCGCTAAAATCAATGACGCAACGCGCGAGGCATTCATCCATCGGCACGTAGGCCTCGCCGGTGAATGGATTTTTCGGATGAAAACCGGCGCCGTAGCGGCGAAGGCCGCGCTTGTCGCCGAGCGCACGCGCAAACGCCTGGCCGAGGGCGATGCCGCAGTCCTCAACGGTGTGGTGCGCGTCTACCTCCAAATCGCCAGCGCAGCGGAGTTTCAAATCCACGACGGCATGTTTGGCAAAAAGCGCCAGCATGTGGTCAAAAAACGGGATGCCGGTTTTGATTTGCGATTTGCCCTTGCCGTTGAGGTTGAGGTTGATGGCGATGCGGGTTTCTTTGGTATTCCGCGAAATGCTGGCCTGCCGGGTTTTCACGCGGCCATTAGAACAAAGCGCCGGGAGAAATACAAAGCGCAATTACGCGGATCAGTGAATCGTGTTGGTGGCGGTCGGCGGCGGCTCCGCCATTTTCTTTTTGATGGCGTCAATCTGTTCCTGCAATGCGCCGGGCGTGAGGGAAACTTTTTGAGCAGCTCGAAACCAGTCAATGGCGCGCCCCAAGTTTCCCGTGTCTTGTTCGAGCTGGCCGAGATGAGCCGTGATTTGCTCGAAGATCAGACGGTTTTCCTTTTCCGCCTGCGGCGGGAGCGCGAGCCATTTGCGGACGGCTAAATCCCAGACGTTTCGGGCGCGATTGGTGTCGTGGTAATCTTCGTAATAGAGCCGCCCCAACTCAAAAAGGATATCGTAGCTGTCCGGATTATTCCGCAAACCCTCGTGCAGGAAAGCATCCGCTTCGGCGACCTTGTGCATCCGCGTGCGTAACCAATAAGCAGTGACGGTATAGGTTTGAACGTCGTTCGGATCGAGATCGGCGGAAAGTTTCAGCCAGGGGAAAATCTCGCGCACGTCGGCGCTGGTGCTCAAGTCGCCCGTCGGCCCCCCCTGGTCCAAATGCGTGTGCCGGTCCGGAAAAAAGTGGCGGTCGAAGGCATCAATCCAATCGCGCGGCGGACCGAGGAAACCTTCCTCGCCGCCCTTGTTGTTGCTGTTGACCGCGCCGGTGTCCTCAGCCATGTGCGGCGTTTCAAAAGCTTGGCGGTTGTCAAAGATGGATGGGTAATAGCCGCTGTGATAATACACGTCGGCCTTGCGATAAAAATAGCCGGCGAACATGCGGCGGCTGCTGCCCAACAAGACGTCTAGGGGATCACCCGATTGCGCACGACTGCCCTCCCATTCCTGAAACCACGGGTCCAAATAAGCGGCCAAGCCAAAACACAGGACCAGCAGGGCGATCAGCGCCAAACAAAGTGGTCTGGACGAGCGCATTCGCAGAAATCAGTTGACGGTTTTGCGGCGGAAAACCAGGCAGGTGCCAATCAGAAATAACGCCGTGTAAGCCAGGGCGTAGAGAATCGCTAGTCCGAAAAATTTCCAGGGAACCAGCGGCCAATCATGAATGATTAAATCCCGCAAGTCGAACAATTCCAAATGCGGAATCGCATAATAAACCGAGTACACGATGGATTGGCTCGGCTCGGGCAAGGACAGCGCCACCTGGTTGAGGTGCCTGCCTACGAGCAAAATGCCCGCAACCACAACAAAAATGATGGTGGCATTAGAGGACGGCGCCGCGAACACCAGCGAGCCGAGCAGCGTCAGCGCGACCACCACGCCCAGCATGAACCAATGCAAAGCCGCGGCCTGAAAATAATTCAGCAGCGGCCACTGATGTTCCCGGCTGGCCGCCAATGCGCCGAAGAATAGGTAGAAACAAATCAGGGCCAGACCGCAAGCGAACCAGCAGCCGAAAAATTTTCCCAGAATCAATTCCGGCCGCGTCAATGGTTTGGCCAGCAGCGGCAGCAACGTCCGGTTTTCCCGTTCAGCGGGAATTTGCCGCGCGGCGGTGATGATGGCGATGACCAACGAAGAAATCCAGATCAGCAGCAGGCAGAGTTCCTTGAGGTAGCGAATGATTTTGTCGTCATTGAAAATGTTGACGGAGGCCATGACCAGACAGATGAGAGCGGTCAGAATGAACAGGACATAAAAATCCTTTCGGCGATACAACTCCTTGATGACGATGCCCGCAACGGCAAAAATACTTTTCATGGTGTGGCCTGCAATTGATAACCGATGATGTCCAGAAACGCTTTTTCCAGATTCGAGTGGTGTTGCCCCAAAATGTCGCCGACGCGGCCGATGGCCTTGAGTTCACCCTGATTGATAATGGCCACGCGGTCACAAATGGTTTCCACCTCGCCAAGTTCGTGCGATGAAAAGAAAACCGTCTTGCCCTCGTTTTTCAGGCGTTGAATGACTTCGCGCACTTTCATGCGTCCCAACGGGTCGAGACCGCTGGTGGGCTCGTCCAGAATCAACAGGTCGGGATTGTTAATGAGCGCCTGCGCCAAACCAACGCGCTGTTGCATGCCTTTGGAATAAGTTTTAAGCGGGCGCCGGCGCGCCTGCTCCAGATCCACGAGTTTCAGCAACCCGTCAATGCGTTTGTCCGCCTCGGCCCGCGGCAAGCCGAAAATCTTTGCGTAAAAGCGCAGCAACTCTTCGGCGGTGAGAAATTTGTAGTAATACGTCATCTCCGGCAAATAACCGATGCGCTGGCGTGCGATGGGCTGGCGCACGTCAATGCCGAAAAGATACGCCGCACCGCTCTTCGGCGTCACAAACCCCAGCAGGACGTTGATGGTGGTGGTCTTGCCGGCGCCATTGGGGCCAAGAAAACCGAAGACTTCGCCAGTGGTTACTTCCAAATCGAGGCTGTTCAGCGCCACTTTCGTCGTCTGCCGGAACTCACGACTGGTGAATTCCACCCGCAGCTTTTCCGTTTTCAGAATGACGCTCATCTCAATAGTCGGTTTGAGCCACCGCCCCTTTCCTAACGGAAACGGTCATGAGAGTCAACTGTCGGCGGTGTAACAAAACAAAAAGGCTCGAAGCATCGCTTCGGGCTTTCGAACCGAACTGAATCTTATCCCCTCTTCAGTTCGTAACTGTAATTCGGCATTTTTTGCAGCAGCACGCTGCACGTCGTGAGGAACGACGGCGGCGGTCATGAACCGCCACCACAGCGCAAAAGCAAACTGTAAATGATGTGACTATGGCAATACATGAGGTGGATCAACCGAATTGGCGAGGTTGCAGGTGACTTGCGGCACGGCGCCCACCAGGCCCATGGTATAGGAACCGCCAGCCGGGCATTGGGGAATTACGCCGTTGGCATTCAGCCGGAGGTAGGGTGTCAGGTCAGCAGTCAGGCTGGGAGCAGGGTCGCCCGTCTTTTTGCCCTGTTCCAATGCCCATTCGGTGACTGCACCGTCAATCTGATGCATGTTGTTGATGCAGGCGTTGGCTTGCGAGGTGGCGCGAGCTCGGACGAAGTTGGGAATGGCGACCGCTGCCAAGAGGCCGATGATGGCCACAACGATCATGATTTCCACCAGCGTGAAGCCCGCCACCCGCGTGGCTTTGGCAGTTTTCATATCACGTCAACTTTCTTTCTGCGGCGTGAACCACACAACAGGCGGGTTACCATGATTACGGTTATCGTTCACTAATTGCCCATTGCGACCGCATCAGTCTCTTACTTAAGCAATGCCAATGCCAGAATCCCGTGAAAGAAAGGCGAAAATGCCGGTTGCTTGGGGTTGCGCCCACAAAAAAGCCCGAGGCGCTTGCCCCGGGCTTTTGTTCCAAACAACAAACCTGGTTTCAATTATGGCAGTTTATGGGCCGGATCAACCGAGCTGCCGAGGTTGCAAGTGACTTGCGGAGTAGCACCCACTACGCCCACGGTATAGGTGCCGCCAGCCGGGCATTGGGGAATTATGCCGTTGGCATTCAGCTTGATGTAGGGTGTTAGATCCGAAGCCAAGGTGGCAGGGCCGTCACCGGTCTTTTTCCCTTGTTCCAGCGCCCATTCATTAACGGCGGCGTCAATCTGGCGCATGTTGTTGATGCAAGCGTTGGCTTGCGAGGTGGCGCGGGCCCGGACGAAGTTGGGAATGGCGATCGCCGCCAAGAGGCCGATGATGGCCACGACGATCATGATTTCCACCAGCGTGAAACCCGCCGTACGGACAGTTTTGGTCGTTTTCATGTTCAGCTTATTACGTATGTCTAATTTATTGCTTAGCTTGCGGTATGGTCAAAAGTTACCTCTTGCCTGGCAAACTAATTACGATGCTAGCACGCCTGATACCAGATTAAAACTGAAAAGGCGCAAGGCAAGACCTTGCGCCTGTGTAAACCAGCCAATCGTCAAGGCAGTACATGCGGCGGATTTACGTTGTTGCCGAGGCTGCAAATGGCCTGTGGGATTGTGCCGACACTCTGCAGATTGTAAATGCCGCCGGCGGGGCAACCGGGAATTTGATTGTCGGAATTCAATTTAATGTAGGGTGTAATGTCATCCGGGTAATTGAGGTTATCCCCGACGTGCTTTCCCTTTTCAATGGCGACCTGTTGGACTGCGCATTCAATCTGTCGCAGATTATTGATGCAGGCGGTGGCTTGCGATTTGGTGCGGGCATGCAGGAAACTGGGAATGGCAATCGCTGCCAAGAGGCCGATGATGGCCACAACGATCATGATTTCCACCAGCGTGAAGCCCGCCACCCGCGTGGCTTTGGCAGTTTTCATATCACGTCAACTTTCT
>Ga0116112_1001281_pt1 | contig 17145 bp, 13 predicted proteins | sample June2015DPH_8_15_FD_89721 | JGI IMG/M metagenome (GOLD analysis project Ga0116112, IMG submission 89721) | Peatland microbial communities from SPRUCE experiment site at the Marcell Experimental Forest, Minnesota, USA - June2015DPH_8_150 | ecosystem: Environmental > Terrestrial > Soil > Wetlands... | reverse complement strand
TGATCGCCGAAGCGGCTTTTGTAAAGCTCCAGCAGGCGATGACGATGTCCGTCCTCCTCCCGGCGCATGACACGGAACTTTTCGGCTTGTTCGGGATAATTTGCCTGCAGACCGTCGGCGAAGTCCCCGTAGATGCGCGCGTCCTCCTCCTCCAGCGAGATGGCGAGCGCGAGGATTTCCTGTTCGGTCAGGCTGTCGAACGTTTTCATAAATCAGGATTTGGTGGGCTATGACTTAAGCGGGTAGGGACGCCCCGCCGGGGCGTCCGCGGACGGCTCGGCGAGCCGTCCCTACCGTGGCCTGCGCCGTGGATTTTCATAAATATGGTGAAAATAACCGCGCCGTGGCATCGCGCACCTTGGCCGGCAACGACCGTCTGTCCGCTTCGGCCAATGTCACTTCGCGCGCGCCGCGAAGTTTTTTCTCGATGACCGCCGCCATATCATGCGCGAGATCGCGGCCGTAACATTCCAGGTTCAGCTCAAAATTCAGCCGCAGGCTGCGCGCGTCCCAGTTGGCCGAGCCGAGCAAAACCCAGTGCCCGTCCACAATCATCAGCTTCGAATGGTCGAAGGGCGGGGGCGTGAGCCAGAGGTGGCAGCCGCGTTCGAGCACCTGCCACCACAGCGCGCGCGACGCCCAACGAACGAAAGGCAGATTGCTTTTGGCCGGCAAAATGATGTCCACGCGCACCCCGCGCAGCGCGGCGAGGTTCAGCGCGGAAACCAGCGTGGTGTCCGGCAGAAAATACGGCGTGAGAATTTGCACGGACGTTTGCGCCTCGGCCAAGGCGGCGAGCAGCGTCCAGCGCAGCTTTTCAAAATCCCCGTCCGGACCGTCCGTGATGACGCGCGCAATGATGTTGCCGCAACTGCTCAGATGGGGAAACCAAATGTCGCCATCTAGGATTTCACGGGTGCAAAACGCCCAGTCATTCGCGAACGCTTCCTGCAATTGAGCGACCACCGGACCTCCGACGCGAAAGTGCAAATCCTGGACGGGGCCTTTCGGTTTGTCGGCGAGCACGTTGCCGTGGCGGATGTTCATGCCGCCGGTAAAGGCGATTTTTCCGTCCACGACGAGCGACTTGCGGTGGTTGCGGAGGTTGACGGTGGCCACGCTCCACGGCGCGAGCGACGGCAGGAAACGCGCCGTGTTTACGCCGGCGTGCCGCAGTTTGTGCGTGACCGGCGGCCACGAGTAGCGCACTCCCATGGAGTCAATCAACACGCGCACTTCAACGCCGCGGCTGACCGCGCGGCTAAGTGCCTCGACGAATTGGTTTCCGCTGGTGTCGTTGTCGAAGATATAGGTTGAGAGCGAAACGGATTTTTTGGCGGATTCGATGGCGGCGAGCATGGCGGGAAAGGCTTCGTCACCATTGACGAGCGGCTGGATTTTGTTGCCGCTGGTCAGCAGGGGCGTGACGATGCGGCTGACGGCGCGCGCGAGCATTTTTAGATGTTCCGCTCCCTCGTGTTGCGGTTCGCCGAGGTTCTTGGGAATGGGACGACTGAAAGTTTTGTGGACGCCGAGTGAAACGGCGCGGCGGCGGATGCGGTTGACGCCGAGCGCGAGGTAGAGGAGGGGGCCGAAAACCGGCATCAGCCAGATGAAACCGATCCAAAGCGTGGCGGCGCGGGAATCGCGTTTGTGGAGCAGGGCATGGAGCGAGGCGAGCAGGGAGGCCAGAAAATCGAAGCCCGCAGCCAAGTGCGGCCAGAACCGGGAGATTTGTTCGAGCCAGTGCATTGCCTGCCTTTGTTTATGACGAAAGGGCGCCGCGATGCAAGCGGGTAACGTGTATTTTGGAATTTTGGCAGGACGGGCAGTCCTTCCGCCTCGCAGCGCGCCCAAGCGCCACTACGGCGCGGCGGTGGCAGGTTCGACGCTAAACCAGCACGCTCATAGAGCGACGCTGCCAAAATTCAGCATGCGGGCCTAACCCGCGCCGTTCTGCTTTTCTGCTCGCAACGCCCGGTCCGGGACTCAAATGGAACACAAATGAACTGGGCGTGGACGGCGTGCTGCGCATCTTTTCCACCAACCCGCCGCCGCCGCCGGTTTTCAGCGGTGCCGCGCAGACGGACGGCAATCTGGTTTTTACCGCCACCAACGGCATCCCTTACGACCCGTGCTGTCTGCAGACGACGACGAACCTGGTGACGCCAGTGTGGTTGTGTTGTGCCACGAATCGTTTTAATTCCGATGGCATGGTGAACTTTACCAATGTCATTGCGCCCGGCGAACCACAACGATATTTTCGGATGCAAGTTAATTGAACTTGCATCAATGAAAAAACGTCTCGCCAAATCCATCGGCGCGTTTGTACCCGTTTTATTTGCCGGCGCGCAATTGGTCCGGGGTGATTCCACCAACCTCGGAATTTTTTCCGGCGGCACGGACATCGGCAATGTCGCCAAACCCGGCTCGGCCGATTTCAACCCCACCAACGGCGAATACCTCATCGCGGGCGGGGGCGCAAACATTTGGGGCGCCAATGACGCATTGCATTTTGTCTGGGTGAAAATGTCCGGTGACCTGACGCTCGCGGCCAACATCAAATTCCTCGGCAACGGCGGGGTGGCGCACCGCAAATCGTGCCTGATGCTCCGCCAATCGCTCGCCGCCAATTCGGCTTATGCGGACGTGGCGTTTCACGGCAACGGCATGACGGCGCTGCAATGCCGCGACGCCGACGGCGAGGCGACCCATGAAATCATTTTGGACGTGTCCGCGCCGGAACGCGTGCGAGTCGAAAAGCACGGCGATTACGTCACGCTGTCTGTCGCAACCAACGGCGGGAAACTGCATCCGGCGGGCACGATGTATCGGGTTCAACTCAAGGAACCGTTTTATGTGGGTCTGGGCGTTTGTGCGCACGACAACCGCCGGATTGAGCAGGCCATTTTTTCAAACGTCGAACTCAAGACGATTTCCATGAACACCAACGCACTGCCGGCTATTGAAAGCACGCTGGAAACGCTGGTGATTCCCGGTATGGACCGCACGGTGGTTTATCACACACCCGAGCGCATCGAAGCGCCGAACTGGTCGCGGGACGGAAAGTATTTTCTCTTCAACAGCCAGGGGCGGATTTACAGACTGCCGGTCAAGGGCGGCTTGCCGGAAGTCCTCGACACCGGCAGCCAGACACGCTGCAACAATGATCACGGCCTTTCGCCGGATGGAACCCGACTGGCCGTCAGCAGCCAGGGCAAGGATGGCAAATCCCACGTTTACGTGCTGCCGGTTGCCGGCGGCAACCCGCGCCAAATCACGTCGCTGGCGCCGGCGTATTGGCACGGCTGGTCGCCCGATGGCAAAACCCTGGTGTATGCCGTCGGCAGAAACGACGAATTCGACATTTACACGGTCCCGGCCGAAGGCGGCAAAGAGCAGCAGATGACGACCACACCCGGCATTGACGACGGTCCGGATTATTCACCCGACGGACAATATATTTACTTCAACTCCGAGCGCAGCGGCTCGATGCAAATCTGGCGGATGAAACCGGACGGGTCAGGGCAGGAACAGATCACGTCCGACGATTACAACAACTGGTTTCCGCACCCGTCACCAAACGGCCGGTGGCTTGTTTTTCTGACCTACGAAAAGGGGGTGAAAGGGCATCCCGCGAATCAAAATGTGATGTTGCGTCTCATGTCGCTCCCCGATAAAAAAATACGTGTACTGGCAAAATTGTTCGGCGGGCAGGGGACCATCAACGTTCCGTCCTGGTCGCCGGACAGCCGGAACATTGCGTTTGTCAGTTATCAAATGGTTTGTCCATAACCAAAGAAAATTATGAAAAAATATCTCGTCGAATTCATCGGCACGTTCTTTCTCGTGCTCACTATTGGCATGACGGTCATCGAACCCGGTGCCGGTAGTTTCGCGCCCCTTGCCATAGGCGCGGCGTTGATGGTGATGGTCTATGCGGGCGGCCATGTGTCGGGCGGACACTACAACCCGGCGGTGACACTGGCGGTCTGGTTGCGGGGTCGTTGTCCGGCTGCGGACGTGTTTCCCTATATCGGCGCGCAAATCGTCGGCGGCAGCGTGGCCGCTTTGCTGGCGTTGGGACTCAAGGGCGACGTGGTGGTGACGCCGGCTGATATCAAAGTTTTCCCGGCATTAATAGCGGAATTGGCCGGGACTTTTGCGCTCGCTTACGTCGTGCTGAACACCGCCACGGCCAAAGCCACGGCAGGCAATTCCTATTACGGCCTGGCCATCGGTTTTACGCTGGCAGTTATGGCGTTCGCCTTCGGCGGAATTTCCGGCGGCGCTTTCAATCCCGCCGTGGCGGTCGGCATCACCGTCATGCACCTCGCCAAGGCGGCGGACCTGTGGATCTATCTCGTGGCCAACCTGGCTGCCGGCGCGCTCGCGGCCGCCACCTTCAAATTCATAAATCCAGAGGACAAATAATTTGCTGTTGCTGGAGTGCAGCGCCATGCAGATTCCAAAGTTCCTCCGCGCACAACCGGGCGGCACGCTGCTATTCGTGAAACTCCAACCGCGCGCCTCCGCCAACGAAATCGGTTCTCCGGTCGGTGACGAACTGAAAATCAAGGTCACGGCCCCGCCGGTGGACGCCGCGGCGAACGAGGCGCTGATTCGACTGCTGGCTGACAAGCTGGATTGCGGGCGCAGCCGGGTGGAATTGCTGCGCGGCCACAAATCGCGGCACAAAATCGTCAAACTCCACGGCTTCGCGCCGGCGGACGTGCTTCAAAAAATTTTGTAGCCGCCGATGAACCAATTGGACGCGACGGCGACGAAGGCGGAGACGCCTTTCAAAGTTATGTGGCTGCGGCCGAAGTCCTGAACCCTACCGTATGCCAACTCAACCGCTCTAGCGAAACCCGATAAACGGCGTCGGGACTTGCAACCGGCGGTCCGCATGCTGGGCAGTTCGAATGTTGGCTTGCATGGCTGTCGTCATTGATTATTCTCGCTCCGGTCGCTGATCCGGAACGTTGAGCAAGTCGGCTTATGAAATTGCTTTTACCAATCCTTATTGTGTTTTCTATGGCACAGATGCGCACCGTCGCAGGCGATTCCAATACCAATGTCGTCCATGTCGCCCTGGTCTTCGATGATGGACCATTTCCCGAACATGCGCCCAAGCTCCTTGCGTTATTCGCCAAGGAAGGCATCCACGTAACCTTTTCGTCGGTGGCGACCAACGTCGAATTGCACCCGGACACGGCCAGAGCCGTGCTGGCAGCGGGACACGAAATCGTCAACCACTCCTATGCGCATCATCACCCGAAGGATTTGGACGACGCGGCGCTGGAACACGAAATCGTGGGCGCGCAGAAAGTCATCGCCGCGACGACGGGATTCGCGCCCAAGTGGTATTGGCCGCCTTACCTTGAATCGGACGCGCGGGTCCGCGCCACGGCAGCCAGGGCGCAGATTCAGGTGTATGCGCCTAAACATCTCGTCGTGTCGGAGGACTATGACCGGACAGTGAATGCTGACGAGATCCAACGAAAAGCGACCTCGAATGTTGTGGATGGGTCGGTCATCCTGTTTCACGAGTGGCGGGAGGAGACGTTTGAGCGGATGCCGGCAATCCTCGCTGAACTCCGGCGGCAACATTGCGTCTTTCTGACTTTCAGCGAACTGGCGGCGTATCTTGGCGCACAAAAACCGTCCGGACGATGACGAAACAGGAACGAGAGGCCGATGGTTTGGTCTTGGTTTATTGAACGGGGCTGAAAGCGGTGGAGGGCCACCGCAGTCCAAGACGCTGGCGCGCCCACCTTTCGTGTAATTCGTGACCACGATTCGCGCAAGCGAACAACATAATTTGGGGTATCCATCTCGTGGCGGGCTTGGGAAGCCAATTTCGTGGTTTGTAACCTTTCAAAAAACCCGGCGACTTTTCTTGTAACCTTGGCTGAATTTTGCCTAACTAATGTCTGAAATAAAACAAAGCCGTGGAACCAATTCAGCCCATCCCTGTGCCGCCGCCGGTTGAACCTGCAACGCCAAAAACGTCGCTGGCCAAGCTGTGGGCATTGTAAAAACAGCTTCAAAATGTAATTTCCCGAAACAAATTTCTGTTCATCTTGTCTTAATAACTGAACATCATGGCAAAACCTAAAAAACGCCGAAAGATCATCATCTTTTCAGTCATCGGACTGGTGCTCGTCGCGCTGGTGCTGGTGGCTGTCTTCAAAAAACGCGCGCCGGTCATCACGATTCAAACGGAGCCGGTCGCGCGCCACAGCCTCACCAACCTCGTCGTGGCCAACGGCAAAATCCAGCCGGTCGTGCAGGTCACCATCAGCCCGGAGGTGAGCGGCGAAATCATCGAATTGCCGGTCAAGGAAGGCCAGGAGGTAAAGAAGAGCGATTTGCTGGTGAAGATCAACCCGGATATTTACGTCGCCGCGCTCAACCAGGCCAAGGCGGGTTACGAATCTTCGCTTGCTGCCAAAACCTCGGCGGCGGCGAATCTGGAAAAAGCTGAGGCGGACTACAAGCGCAACGAGGAATTATTCAACCGCAAGTTGCTTTCGGATTCGGATTTCATCGCGTTCAAGGCCGCGCGTGACGTGGCCCGGGCGCAGCTCGACAGCGCCGATGACCAGGTCAATGTGGCCAAGGCCACCGTGGACAGCGCCAAGGAGCAACTCTCCAAGACGACCATCGTTTCGCCGCTCGACGGCACCATCAGCAAATTAAACTCGCAGCTCGGCGAGCGGGTGCTGGGAACCGTGCAAAATGCCGGAACCGTCATCATGATCATTTCGGATTTGAGCCAGATGGAAGCGCGCGTGGACATCGGCGAAATGGATGTGGTGGGGATTGCGCCCGGCCAGAGGGCGCGGCTGGAGGTGGACGCGTTCAAGGACCGCAAATTCGCCGGCGTGGTAACGGATGTTGCCAGTTCCTCGAAGGACAGCAACCTGACCGGCGCCTATTCCAGTGTCAGCAGCAGCCAGTCGCAGGAGGCGACCAAGTTTCAGGTGCGCATCCGTCTGAGCGACAAGGAGGCCTTCCGGCCCGGCATGTCCGTCAGTGCTGAGATTGAAACCCAGTATCGCACCAACGTGCTCACCGTTCCGCTGGCCAGCGTCACCACCCGCCCGCCGAAGCCAAAGAAAATAGATCCGCCGAAAACCAAGGGGACCAATACCACCACCGCTACGAATCTCGTTGCCGCAGGCACAAATGCCACGGCAGGCACGAACGCTGTCGCATCAGCCGCGAAGACCAAGGAAGCCACCAAGCCGGCGGATGTGGTTTTTGTGGTCAAAGGCAATCATGTGGAAGCGGTGCCGGTGAAAATCGGGATTTGCGATGACAACTACTGGGAAATCACCGACGGCCTCACCAACGGCGAGGAAATTGTCTCCGGCGGTTACCGCGCCATCAGCCGCGATCTGAACGACGGCTCAAAGATCAAAAAAGGCGCGGCCACCACTGAGGAACCGAAGAACTAACCGTGGCGCTCATCCGGTTCCAGAACATTTCGCGGCGTTACCAGATGGGCGCGGAGACCGTCCACGCCTTGCGCGACGTGTCGCTCGAAATCCAGCGCGGCGAATACGTCGCTATTATGGGGCCGTCCGGCTCCGGCAAATCCACGCTGATGAACCTCATCGGCTGCCTCGACACGCCCACTTCCGGCCACTACGAATTGAACGGCATCAGCGTCAGCGACATGGACGACAATCAACTGGCGGAAATCCGCAACCGCGAAATCGGGTTTGTCTTCCAGACGTTCAACCTGCTGTCGCGCTCGAATGCGTTGCACAACCTCGAGTTGCCGCTGATTTACGCCGGGGTGCCGGCGGAAGGCCGCCGCCAGATCGCGCTCGACGCGCTCGCGCAGGTTGGCCTGGCGGATCGGGTCCATCACAAACCCAGCGAACTATCCGGTGGCCAGCGCCAGCGCGTTGCCGTCGCCCGCGCGCTCGTCAACAAACCTTCGCTCCTGCTGGCCGACGAACCGACGGGAAATCTCGATTCCAAAACCGGCGCGGAAATCATGGCATTGATCGATGAGCTTTCGCGGAAAGGCAACACCATCATCGTGGTCACGCACGAGGAAGACATTGCCCGCCAGGCGCGCCGCGTCATCCGCATCCGTGACGGCCTGATTGCGAGCGACGAAAACGTAGCGCAGGCGTCCCGCCTGCAATCTGACCGGGCAGGCGGGACGCCTGCGCTACCTTCACCATGAAAATTTTTGCCGAAATGCGGGAAAGCCTGGGCATTTCGTGGGACGCCGTCCGCGCCAATAAAATGCGGTCGGCGCTCGCCACCACCGGCATCGTCATCGGCATTGTCACGGTCACGCTCATGGGCGCGGCCATCAACGGACTGGACCAGGCATTCCTGAAGAGCCTTTCGGCAATGGGCGGAGATACCTTTTTCATATCTCGGTTCCGTTGGCTGAATAATTCCTATGATGACTGGTTTAAAATGCAGAAACGCCGGCCTATCCGGCCGGAGGACGCCGAGGCGCTGAGGCGGCAACTGACACTAGCCTCCGCAATCGACCCCACGGCCTACGACAACGAGACGGTGAAATACAAGGATCGCAGCGCCGACGGCGTGACGATTCTGGGCACTACCCCGGACAATCTGGTGACCACCTATGCCAGCGTGGCTCAGGGCCGGTTCCTGACCGAGGCGGATTCCGGAGGCAGCCAGCCCGTCTGCGTCGTTTGCAGCGAGTTGGCCACAAACCTGTTTCGCGGTGAATCGCCGCTCGGCAAACGCATCAAAATTGCCGACCAATCCTTCCTGGTTGTCGGCGTCTTACAGAAGCGAGGAAACCTGTTTGGGAGTCTTGACCTGGACATCCGGGTCATCATTCCGCTCCGGGAATTCCTGGCGGAAATCTGGAACCGGCCGGACGTGAATATCGAAGTCAAAGCCAACGGCCTGGCGCAACTCGACGAGACCCGGGAAGAATTGCGCCAGACAATGCGCCATATCCGACATCTGCGACCGGATGAACCCGACGATTTTGCCATCAATCAACAGGACCAGTTTGTGGACCTGTTTCACCAGGAAACCCGTACAATTGCGATTATCGGCTTGTTCGTCACCAGTCTGTCGCTGTTTGTCGGCGGTATCGGTATCATGAACATCATGTTCGTCTCGGTGGTCGAGCGGACACGCGAGATTGGCGTGCGCAAGGCGATTGGCGCCAAGCGCCGCAACATCCTGCTGCAATTTCTGATTGAGGCCGCCTGCATCTGCCTGATGGGCGGACTGATCGGACTGGGCATCGCCTGGGTGGCGACACTGGCGGTCACGCACCTGCTGTTCCAGGCCACCATGTCCTTGAACATTGTCATCATCGCCCTGCTCGTGGCGCTGTTGACCGGGGTGATTTCCGGTTTCCTGCCGGCCTGGCGCGCGGCCCGGATGGACCCGGTGGAAGCGTTGAGGAGTGAATGAGCCCTGAAACGTGATGCGTAAAACGTGAAAACGCAAGGAACGAGATTATGAATTACGAAGATTGGGTGAAGTCTGTTCCAAAGGAAATAACTGAAGATTCGTTATGGAAAGTGGAAGCTTACCGCTTGGCTCTGTTTTTGGCCGACTTGGGCTGGCACGACGTCACGAAGTTGATGCAGGACAAACGGACGATTGGCCTGTCCGATCAGCTCTATCGGGCTTTAGGCTCGATTGCTGCCAATATCTCCGAAGGTTATTCCCGCAGCAGTGGCAAAGATCGCGCCCGTTTTTATGAGTATGGCCTCGGCTCCGCGCGCGAAAGCCGTGGCTGGTTTTACAAGGGCCGGCACGTGCTTGGCATTGACGTCGCCGAACATCGCATTCGCTTGGTAACTCAAATCATTCGTTTATTGCTCGCCATGGTGCCGGACCAGCGCGGCTCACTGCTCCACGAAGAAAACCTTCCTTACCGAACCGATTCCGCGGAGTTGGACTCGGAACCTGCCTTTAACCGTGCTGAATTACTGGAGTTGCTGCAAAATGTCCCTGCGCCATAATCACGCATCACGTTTCACGTTTCACGTACCGCGCATGGCAACCCAATGAAAACAAAACCCTCAACCACGTTCATCATAGCGGAGATCCGCGAGAGTTTCTCAATGGCCATGAACGCGCTGACGGCACACAAGCTGCGCTCGGCGCTCACACTGCTCGGCGTCCTGATTGGCGTGTTTTCCATCATCGTCGTGATGACGGCCATGCGCGTGCTGAAGCGGAACGCCGACAACTGGATGAGCGGACTGGGCAGCCAGACCTTTGCCATCCAGCGCTGGCCGCAAATCCAGTTCGGCAACAGCGCCGACTGGCAAAAATACCGGCGGCGCAAATATGTCACTCTGGAACAGGGACGGCAGGTGGCGGAGAAAGCCACGCTCGCTGCCAACGTGGGCATCGAGGGCGATTTCTGGCGCGGACAGGTTTCGACGCGATACGCCAAGACGTCGCCCGCCACCCGTTTATTGGGCGAAACGGCCGCCAGTTTCCCGGCGCGGAACTGGGACATTGATGATGGCCGCATCCTGACGGACAACGACGTGAACGACGCGCGTGACGTTTGCGTGCTCGGCAGCGCCCTGGCCAAAACCGCCTTTCCCTTTGCCTCGGCAGTGGGCGAAGAAATCAAAATCAACGGCTACAAATATGTGGTGGTGGGCGTGCTCGCGCCCAAAGGCGCTTCGTTGGGAGGACAACAGGACGATTTTGCCATCATTCCCATCACCACTGCATTAAACCGCTACGGGCGTTGGTGGGACGACCTGACCATCCTGGTGCAATCACGCGACGCGGCCAGTTACAACGATTGCATCGAGCAGGTCCGCGGCGCCCTGCGCGCCATTCGCAAGGTGCCGCCGGGCGCGCCGGATGATTTCGAACTCTTTTCGAACGAATCGTTGATTGCACAATTCGATTCGTTCACCCGGGCCGTACGGATTGGCGTGACCGTCGTCAGCTCGATTGCTCTCATTGCGGCAGGCATTGGCATCATGAACATCATGCTCGTCTCGGTTACCGAACGGACGCGGGAAATCGGCGTGCGCCGCGCCATCGGCGCCAAGCGGCGCAATATCATGACGCAATTCATCCTGGAAGCCATCGTGCTGTGCGAAGTCGGCGGGGTCATCGGCGTGGTGTTCGGCGTTCTCGGCGGGAATGCGCTGGCGTGGTATATGAAAGTGCCGCCTGCCATCCCGATCGATTGGATTGTGCTCGGACTGCTGATTTGCTCCATCGTGGGAATTATTTTCGGCACCTACCCGGCTTACAAGGCCGCGAACCTGGACCCGATCGAATCGTTGCGGTACGAGTAAAAGAGGTTTTCCACTTCGTCGAAGATTCCCGATTGAGATTGGATTGAAGCGAATCACCGCAAACTAAAGACCGGCTTGCGCTTGGCAATTAAACCAAAAATTCTTACGATTGATCGACATATGACAGGAAATCAAATCATGAGACCCTCATTGGCAGTCAAACTCGGTGCCGCGTCGCTGCTCATCTTGTCCGGTTGCGTTCTGTTGGCCCAGCAACCGCCAGCAAATGGCTCAGGTGCATTCGCCACGGGCCAATACCGTAACCTCTTCGTCGAGGCCGGCCATTCCCAGGCCGAAGTGACAAAAAAAGTTAATGCCGTCTTCCAGCAATTGTTTTATGGCGATGCCCGCACACAGGCGGTGTATTACCCCGCCGGCATCAATGCCAATGGAGCATTGGCTTACATTTATGACACCGGCAACCGGGACGTGCGTTCCGAAGGCATGTCTTACGGCATGATGATCGCGGTGCAATTGAACAAAAAGACCGAGTTCGACGCGATGTGGAACTGGGCCAGGACGTACATGTACCACGATTCGCCCACCAACCCGGCTTACGGCTTCTTCTCGTGGTCAATGAAAACCAACAGCACGCCCAACGACGAGATATCCGCGCCCGACGGCGAAGAGTACTTCACCACGGCGCTCTACTTCGCCTCCGACCGCTGGGGTAATGGCCCTGGCATTTACAATTACCGGGCTGAAGCCGACCGGCTGCTTACCAACATGGAACATCGCGATTGGATTGCAGGACGAACCCGCAACGGCACCAAGACCGTCGGAGCGATCTTTGACTTGGAACGCCATATGGTGCGCCTGACGCCCGACAAGAAAAATTGTGATCACACCGATCCTTCCTATCACCTGCCGGCCTTTTACGAATTGTGGGCAAAATGGGGGCCGAAAGCCGACCGGTCTTTCTGGGAACAAACCGCTGCCACGAGCCGTGATTTCTTTCAACGCATAGCCAATCCCCGCACCGGTTTGACGCCCGACTTCGCCGAATTCGACGGCACACCCTGGGCCGCCGCCTGGAACCGGCCGAGCACCAATTTCATGTTTGACGCATGGCGCACCGCCATGAACTGGTCTGTGGACTGGGCGTGGTGGGCCAAGGACCCGCGTGAATGCCACCTGAGCAACCGGTTACAGGCATTTTTCGCAAGCCAGGGAATGACCAACTACGTCAACCAGTACACGTTGGACGGCAAACCGTTGAGCACGCCGAGCACCGCCCATTCGCCCGGACTGGTGGCGATCAATGCCGTGGCCGGGCTTGCCGCCACGCAGCCGCTCGCGCACGACTTCGTGGAGGAACTGTGGAATACGCCGGTGCCGGCGGGGCAATGGCGTTACTACGACGGACTGCTGTATTTCATGGGTCTGCTTCATTGCAGCGGCGAGTTCCGCATCTGGCCGCCGCAAACAAATGTTCCAAGTCCGTCGTCGTGAGGTTGCGCTGCCGCTCATCCGGCTTTTTTTGTTTTGAACAACGGTTCCTCGCGTGTAATCTTCAACGCCACAGGGCAAAATTTTTCCTGGCGACGTCATGAAGATCCAGTGGCCGGCAGTTTTAACTTGCGTCTTCCTCGGTCTGGTGATGCTTGGGTGCGGCCTGCTGATGCCAGTATATCTGCGGGCGGTGGACGCCAGTATCATCGAAAGGGCCGGCAGGGACAGTGTCGCCTTGCTGACGCAAGGGCGGGCGCTGATGGATGCGAAAAGATTAGGCGCAGCCCAAATGCTCGCACAAGCAGCGCGCACAGCGGGAATCGCCGGCTGGGACCGGCTCAGTGAAACCATAACCAATCTGACCCGGCAAAACCCGGCGGCACTGGCGTGGGGCGATGACTCCCGGATAAAAAATCTTTTCGCCGCCAACGCCCAATCGCCGGAGGCCGTCGCGGAACCGTTCACTGATTTCATCGTCCGGCAGGAAAATCGCGATGCGGCGCTGGCCCATTTGCGCGATTCGCCGTTGCCGGCGGTGCAGGAGTTGTTGCAAACCCGTTCGTTGACCAGCACCGTTCTTTTTTGGCCGTCGTCATCGGCCTCGGGCCAGGCTTTCGATGTGGCGGTGTTGGAATGCGGATTGTTGCTGGATGGCGGGCATTTGACAGCGGGTTTGAGCGCCGACATTCTTGCGTCGGCTACAGCGGCCAATCGCGGCGGCAAATCGGAGCCGCTGGAGCGGGTGCTGATGAATTTCATGTCGCTGGGCGAGCGCTTCAATTGGGACCAGCTCGTGGCGTTCGTCGCGCAAATCCCGGATGCGGGGACGCTGCATCAGCTTGCCGGCGAAGCCCGCAACGCCGGCGCGCAACTGCCCGTGCTTTTCGCCGCCGTGGAATTGTCAGGCAAACCCGCGGAAGTTGCCACGTACCTCGCCGACTTCAGTCAGACCGGGCTGAAAGACCTCGGCGCCAGCCTGCATTACGGCGCCGGCGGAGTGAGCGAACTGGCCCAACGCGGACAGCGCCTTTATCGATCGCATTGGATGCAGCGTGGCTCCGCGTTTGACCCCATCGGCGGTCTTTTTTCCCGCGCGGCAGATTATTGTTTTGCCAACCCACGGCCGGCGGTGGGAGTGAAATGGTTTTTCTACCTGCTCGGCGGATTTTTCCTGGGTGCGGCTTGGCATTTTGGGCGGCCTGCCGTATCCTCCCTGGAACGGCCGTTGCAGGTGCGCGGATTTCACCTGATCCGCGAGTTTATATTTTCGCTGGGTTTCCTGCTCGTGGTCTTGCTCTTGAGCGAGCCGTTTCTCGCGCAAGAGAGCCAGAAAGGGGATTTCTCCTTTCGACTGCATCTGCCCATGACGGGCGGTGTGGTCCCGGCAGGAATCGCCGGCATTAAACAAACCGTTATGACCACAATCATCCTACTGACGCTGCTGGTGTTTTTCCTGTTGCAGGCGCTGATTTACACGGTGTGCCTCGTGAAGCTGGCGGAAATCAGGCGGCAACGGGTGCTGCCGCGCATGAAACTCAAGCTCCTCGAAAATGAAGATCACCTGTTCGACGCCGGCCTTTACCTCGGTTTCGTCGGCACCATCATCTCGCTCATCATCGCCTCGCTGGGAATGATCAAGTTCAGCCTGATGGCCGCCTATTCCTCCACGTCGTTCGGCATCATCTTCGTGGTCATCTTCAAAATTTTCCACCTGCGCCCGGCGCGCCGGAAATTATTGCTCGAAGCTGAAGCCGGCACTCCACCCGCCGGCGCCGCACCTTCCGGGGTTTACATCCGAACGGCCGCGCCAACGCCCGGTCAGCCGTCATGAACCGCAGCATCCTCATCGTCATCTGCGATTTCCTGTTGTTGAGCCTGCTGACGTTTTCAACCGACATCACCCGGATCGCCGACGAGAACACCCGGCCGCCGCTCAACGTGGTGGTGGCGACCAACGAAATGGCGGACGCCGGCAAGGACCTCGCCGCCGTCATGAAACTGGCGCTCGAAGAGGAACGCAAGGGGCACGTACAATTACAGCAGCAACTCGCAGCGGCCCGCGACGCGGCGAACCGGCAACAGGTGCAACTGAACGCGCGCGAACAGGAATACCAGCGATTGCAGCAACAGTTCGCCACCACCCGGACCAACCTCGCAAGCCTGAACCGCCAATTGCAGGAGAATTCCGCGCAGTCACAACAAAAACTCGCGGCGACCGAGGCCGAAGCGCAGCGGCAATCGGAACTTGCCGCCGCGTTACGCCGGCAGCTTGATCTGCTGACCAAGAGCAACGTGCTTGCCCAGACCGAGAAACAGGTGCTGGCCCAGCAACTCCAGTTGTCCGAAGTTGAGAAGCGCGCCGCCGCCGAACGCGCCGCCCTGATGCAACAGGAAGCCCAGGCCGAGCGGGCGGAAAACGTCAAATTGGCGGAGGGCTTCAACACGCTGGCGACCAACTCCAGCCAGTTGACCCGGGAAATCCGGGAAAACCGCGCCCTGGCGCCGAACACCATTTTCAGCGAATTCGTCTCCAACCGGATCGCGATGAGCATTCAGGCCTCGCGGTCGGGTTTTCTGGGCATAAATTCGAGCAAGAGCAGGCAAGCCAAAACGGTGCTGGCGACCGATGGAACCCATACCTTTGCCTTGTGCCATGTGCAGGACACGCCGTTGACCTTTGGGGAGCTGGGCACGGATTGGGACGCGCTCACGGGCACGCTGGCCGGCAAAACCGCGCCGGTGCCCATTCATTCATTGTCGTTTCATCAGGCGGACCCGCGCGTGGTTATGATGCCGGTCAGCCCGGCGGAAGTCCGCCAGCTTGGCAGGGAGGTTTATCGCATTTCGTCCGACCCCTACAAATTTCAGGACGCGGTGCTGGTGGGCGCGGATGAAGGTTATTACGGCGAATGCAACTTCCAGATTGATTTGGACACGCCGCATTACGTCAAACTGGACCGCAGTCTGGTACGCGGATGGTTCGGGAAATTCAATCCTTCGCGCGGCGATTTGGTTTTCAGCCGCACCGGCGAATTACTGGGCATTATGGTCAACAACACTTACTGCCTGGTCATTCACAATTTCGCCCCTGCCGTGACCCTGCAATTCGGTCCGGACGTGCGCAGCCAACGTGTCGGGTCAAAACTGTCGCAGCTTTACTTCAACGTCTTCCAGATGCCCACGCGTTTGCAGTAACGAAGCATTAATCCTCCGCGAACAGATATTCCAAATCCGTCGTGGTGAGGCTGCGGGCGAAGCCTTCCTCGCCCAGCACGTCGGCAATCGTCTGCGCCTTGCTCTGCTGCAGTTCCCAGATTTTTTCCTCGACCTTTTGGCGATTGACTCCGCAATTGAGGTTTGGTAGAGGTTTCCAGGCAAACCTTCAGCCAGACTCAGAAACATGAAAAAGAAAATTTTACTGCTGTTCGCCTTCTTGCTGGCGGCGCAACTCCCGGCGCAGACCATCACAAACCAACCGATGAGCCAGGTTCTGGTAAGCGGCGACACCGCAACGTTAAGCGTTGCCGTTTCCGGTGCCGAAATACCCGCCTATCAATGGCGCTGCAACGGAACGAACATTACCGGAGAAACCGGCGCAACGCTCACAATCGCAGGCATGACGGTTGCGCAATCCGGTAGATACGACGTGGTGGTAAGCAATTCGCTTGGCGTCGTGACCAGCGCGGTGGCTCGCGTAACAGCCATCAACGTGACCAAACAATGGACGGGCGGTGGTGATGGAGTTTCGTGGACTGACGCCAACAACTGGAATGGCGGCACGCTGCCGACTTCCGCCGATAGCATCCTGATTGGCAGCGGCACCAACACCATTTCCAGCTTCTCCGGCGGGACTTTGAACAACATGGTTTGCCAGTGTCCGATTACAATCAATGGCTCGCTGACTGTGGTCGGCGCGGTGCAGATCGTGCAGGGTATTTATTCCTCCGGTATCACAGTTGCCACCGGAGGCACAAATGCTTTGTTTATTGATTTGGGCGTTACAAGCCTGACAACAGTTACTCTTTCCGCCCAAAATGGAGGGGCGCTCAATTTTCAAGCTCTTACGACTCTTGCAAGTGGGAACAATTCAAGTTGTACACTTCAGGCGACGGGAGAGGGCAGTCTTTTGAATTTGCCGGCGTTAAAAACCATCAACGGGCCACAAAATGCCAATGCATGGCTTAACATACAGGCTCTGCAAGGAGGCAAGCTTGATTTAAGCGGTGTCAGCGCGATGAATTGCTATTACTACTACAGTGGTGCATACGGTGCTGATGGGATTGTGATCAATGCGGATGGCACGAACAGCGTGATTGACTTGACTGGATTGCAATCGTTTGTGGGGACTTCGCGTGAGACCTGGGCTGCCGGAAGCGGTTCGTATATG
>Ga0116112_1001276_pt1 | contig 17192 bp, 14 predicted proteins | sample June2015DPH_8_15_FD_89721 | JGI IMG/M metagenome (GOLD analysis project Ga0116112, IMG submission 89721) | Peatland microbial communities from SPRUCE experiment site at the Marcell Experimental Forest, Minnesota, USA - June2015DPH_8_150 | ecosystem: Environmental > Terrestrial > Soil > Wetlands... | reverse complement strand
GTAATTAGCTTATCTACTCAAAGAGTTGTGCATTGGTATCTTCCATAACAAGGGGCAAGACCATATCAATGATATAAGGAGATTCAAAGCATGTCCAATCAAGAGGTTCTGTTTCCGTTAAAGAACTCATACCAGGATTTTGTTGAGCTTATTCTCCCGCTATCCAATGAGCTCTTCCTGTCTTCCATGGACGGATGGTCTCCCCGGGACGTGGTTGCGCACCTGATCGGCTGGAATCGCCTGATGATCGAGGCTTCATCATCCATTCTGGCAGGGAAGGTGCCGGCGTACTACGCTGACACTAGCAACGATTACAGTACCATCAACGCGGGATTCACCACGAAATACTTGTCCCACTCGAAGCAAGAACTCCTCTCTGAACTTAAATCTTCGCTGGAAAGTTTCGAGGCATTTATCCTGGACTTGCCGGATAACGAAATGATGGCGGATCACGGCGTCCGCCATTATAGTGGTATTCCGGCTACGGTCAGCAAGATTATTAATTCCCTGGCAGGTGATTATCAGTCCCATACCCGCCAAATAAAAGCGTCGTTGAACCAGAAAGAAGTCCATTAAAACAGCTTAACAAAAAATGCCAGGGACTTTTGGAAGAACACCCAAGACTGGCAACCGGGAATCCGGTCATTAACGAGACTTCCGAAGTTTTAAGAAACTTCGGAAGTCTGGAATCTGGATCCTTGCACACTTACCTGGCTCGCTTGGAGCAGGAATTAGTCATATTTCCTGATTAATTCCTCCGCCCGCTCCACCAGGCCGCGGTTGCCAACGAAGAAAGGCGTGCGCTGGTGCAGGGTTTGCGGCGGGACGTCTAGGATGTTCCGTGAGCCGTCTGAGCTGAGCCCTCCGGCCTGCTCCGCCAGGAATGCCAGCGGGATCGCTTCATACAATAAGCGCAGTTTGCCGTGCGTTTTGGCGGGGTCGCGGCTGTCGGCCGGATAGGCGAACACGCCTCCGGCCAGTAAATTGCGGTGGAAATCCGCCACCAGTGAACCGACGTGCCGCCCCGACAGGCCGGGCGAGCCCGGCGCTTGCCCCTGCAGCCAGGCGGTATAGGCCTGCATGCCCTTGCTCCAGTATTTTTCGTTGCCCTGGTTGAGGCTGTAATATTGGGGGCGGTTCCGGAATGCGCATGGAGGGATGGGACAGCAGGAATTCCCCCACCGACGGGTCGAGCGTAAAGCCGTTCACGCCGCGCCCGGTGCTGTAAACCAGCATGGTGCTGGTGCCGTATAGGAGATAGCCCGCTGCCACCACCTGCCGGCCCTTTTGCAGGCAATCCGCCAGGCTGCCGCGCCCGTCCGTGATCTTGTGATAGATGCAGAAGATCGTCCCCAGGCAAATGTTGTAATCGATATTGGAGGATCCATCCAGCGGGTCGAACAGCAGCACATATTTCCCGGCCGGATATTTTTTGGGGATGGGCAGGAAATCCTCATGTTCCTCGGAGGCCATCACCGCCACCCGCCCGGTGTGGTCATTCATGTTGAAGAAGGTCGCGTCGGCGAACTGGTCCAGCTTCTGCACCTGCTCGCCCTGGATGTTGGTCTCGCCGGTTCGGCCAAGGATCTCGGCCAGCCCAGCCCGGTTGGTCTTGCTGGCAATGATCTTGCCGGCCAGCGCGATGTCGTACAGCAGGGCTGTCAGCGTACCGGTCGCCCCGGGGAAGGAGCTCTGTTCCTCCAGGATGTGCCGTTCGATGGTGACGATCTGCCCGGGTTGCTTGGTTTCATTAGCCATGCCTGCCTCCTTGCTCATTGTTCTTTCGAATAATTACCAATCCAGATCACCCAATCCATGTTGGGATGAACAGCATTGTAAAGGCGTTTATCGCCGGTGACAAACGGTTCGGCGAACCGTTCTGCCAGCGTCAAATAAGCCGCCTCATAGGCGCTGCGTTCAAACCGGCGCGCCATGGGCAACATTTCCCCCCACTCCAGCGGTAGCAGGTCGATATTAAGTGCTGCGGCAGTTTGCAGGATCTCAGCCGCTTGCGCCTCAGCGATACGCCCGCGCCGTTCGGCTTGCCAGACCGCATTGCTTACTTCATATAAGAGTAATTCCGGAGCCTTGAGTCGCATCCGCCCCGAGGCGTGCTGGCGAAGCAACGCTTGTGCCTGCGGCTGGGCTTCATCTGGAAAGAAAGCGCTTAACAAGACACTGGCATCCAGGATCATTCTTCCCCCTCCAGCTCATGCCGGGAGGCCTGGTACAGTTCTGACGCGGTCACCCCACTCTCGCGCAGGTTTTGTGAAAGCCGAACCACGTTGTTATAGGCTTCGAACTGCCGCAGGCGTTCATACTCTTCGGGCGAGATGATAACTCCCACCGCCTTTCCTCGCCGGGTAAGCAGGATGGGGTTTTCCTGGGCCTGCTTAAGCAGGGAGGAAAGCCGGTTGTGTGCATGTGCAATGGGGATGGTAATCATATTGTCTCCAACTGTCTATTTAATATAGACATTATACACGACAATTCGTCTTTTTCCACTCCGCCTTTCTCCCGCTGGGACGAGTGCCCGTCAGGGTAGAGAGCAAATCCTCCTGACGAAAAGTCTGGATAGTTGGGCTGGGGGAAAGTCACCCGATATCCGTTTGACTGCGCTTGCAGGCCTCCTACCGCTTACTCATTCACCCATCCGACTATCCGATTATTTGACTCTTGGACGATCAAACAATCCCAAAAAGCCCTTTTGTTTGCAAAAACAACCCCAAAATCGCATAAAACAACGCCTTTTTGGGAACATCAATTCCATTGGAACACCTGCCTCAGGCCCATTGAACCCCATATCTGGTGCAAAAGCAAGTTTTCAATCCCACTAGTGGTGGCCTGCTGGTTTTTGTCCCTCGTTGTTTTCAACCAACGATCGCGCGGAACCCAAAAAACGGGGTTTTCCCCGGGCCCATTCTTTGGGGGGCGCCTACGCCGGTTCCGGCCGGCCAGCTAATAATTTTCTCATCTTGATGGGCTATTATTCAGTCGATCTAATAATTAAGCAATATCACGGTGCAAGCATGCAAAGTACAAATCCCATTCTCAATGCAAGCCCCAAATCGGAGCGCCGGCCGCGCCTCAGCTTTGGCTTCAGCTGGTTGATCATCCTTCCGGCCGGCCTGTGGGGCATCCTGGACTATTACCTGCCGCTCCTGGGAGGCACGCTCAGCCGGGCCGGGACATGGATCGTGACCGCGGGCATCCTCGTGCTGGCGGCAGTCTCGCTGGCCTGCCACATACTGGCGCACTGGGGGGCGGCCCGGCTGGTCGGGGAAAAGCTGCCGGCGCACCTGACCCTGCTGATCTTCGGGGAGGCTGCCCAGTGCTGGCCAACCGCCGCTGCCGGCGCTCAGGAGCTCCTGATCGCGGTTGCCGGGCCGCTGGTCAATCTCGTGCTGGCCGGCCTGGCATACCTGGTCTGGGCCAACGTGACCAACGAGGCCGTCAGCCTGATCGCGCTTTTCCTGTGTGGTTTCAACCTGTGGTTATTCGTCATCAATTTGATCCCGGTTTTTCCCTTCGATGGCGGGCGCATTTTCAGGTTGAGCCTGCGCGGCTTGATCTCTGGCGCGACCACCCACCGCTTCCGGCTGGTTGGCCTGGTCTTGGCGGTCCTCCTGACCGGCTGGGGCGTTTTCCTGATCCTGCAACATTCGCGCTTCAGTTGGGAGACTGGCCTGATCACCGGCCTGTTCGTGCTCCTGATCCTGGATGGCCTGCGCTTTCGCCCGGCCGAGGAAGAGCCCTCCGGGCCGGACGCGCCGGAACGAAGAGCGAAATATCGATTCATCCGCAGCCTGGGAGCCGGGCTGCTGTGCCTGGCGATGCTGGCAGCCGCCTCCGCCCTGGCATTGACCGACAACGGCCTGGATGCCCCCGGGGTGGCCCTCTCGGTCGGGCCGATGATCAAGCTGCCCGCCCAATACCAGCACGCCTTCAAGGGCCAGTTCTACCTGGTCACGGTCATCTCCCAGGCTCCCATCACCGCTGGGGAGTGGCTGGCTGGCAAGGTCAGCCCGGCGCTCCAGATCGTGCCACCCGAGCAGGTAACCCCAAAAGTCACCACCCCCCAACAGCAGGCCAAACAGGACTACCAAATGCTGGATAGCTCCGAGACTACCGCCATCGCGGTCGGCCTTAACCTGGCCGGTTACACCACTGCCCTGGTTGGGAAAGGCGTGCAGGTGGATGCCATTTTGCCGGGCAGTCACGCCAATGGCCTGCTGCACAGCGGGGATATCATCGTCGGCCTGAATGGCAGCCCAATCCAGACCACCGATGACCTGATCAACGGGATCAAGGCGCTGACTTCCCTGGCGCCGGTGCACCTGCTGGTCAAACGGGCCGGGGGGGAGATCAGCCTGGATATCCCCTTGATGCCTCCGGCGGCTGCCGGCGGCAAGCCCATGCTGGGCATCCAGATCGAAACCGCCGGTTTTAACTACAACCCGCCTTTCCCGGTCTCGATCGAGACCAATAAGATCAGCGGCGGGCCTTCGGCTGGCCTGATCTTCACCCTGACCGTCTATAACTCGCTCATTTCCCAGGATCTGACCGGCGGGCGGCGCATCGCAGGGACAGGTACGATCAACCTGGACGGCAGCGTGGGTCCCATCGGCGGGGTCAAGCAGAAGATCTTCGCTGCTGAGGCGGTCGGAGCCACGTATTTCCTCTGCCCGGTGGATAATTATGCTGATGCGGTCTCGGTCGCAAAGACCATCAAGGTGGTCAAGATCGCCACGGTCCAGCAAGCCGTTGATTTTCTGCGCAGCTTACCCCCGCAATAATGTTGGATTTAAGGGACTTTTATCAGCGGAGTCCGAAATCTCCAGACTTCGGACTCTGATGGTTATTTTCCTGCCCGGTCTAAAACGTGCGCGTCCAGGTTTTCGGCCAGCGTTCCACCACAACTTTCTTTTGCGTGAAGAATTCCACGGCATCCATTCCCTGGCCGTGCAGGTCGCCGAAGAAGCTATCCTTCCAACCGCTGAAGGGAAAGAATGCCAGCGGCGCGGCCACACCGATGTTGATGCCGATGTTGCCGGCCTCGACTTCATAGCGGAATTTGCGCGCTGCCGAACCGGTGGAAGTGAACAGGCTGGCCTGGTTGCCGTAGCTGCTGCGGTTGACCAGGGCAATCGCCTCATCCAGGCTCTGGACGTGCATGACACCCAGCACCGGGCCGAAAACCTCGGTGCGGGCGATCTCGCTGCCGGGCTGTACATCCATAAGAATGGTCGGGCGGACGAAGCTGCCTTTTTCATACCCGGGGATGATGGTCCGGCGCCCGTCCACGGGCAGGCTGGCGCCTTCGGAAACCCCGACGCCAATCAGCTCTTCAATGCGTTTCCGGCTGGCCGGGTTGATGACTGGCCCCATCTGAACATCCTTGTCCAGGCCATAACCGACCTTCCGGTCCGCGGCCGCATCGCAGATGCCCTCCACGAACGGATCACGCGCCTCGCCGACCGCTACCGCCAGCGAGGTAGCCAGGCAGCGCTGCCCGGCGCAGCCGAAGGCCGAGTCGGCCGTGATCTTGACCGCCATTTCCACGTCGGCGTCCGGCAGGATGACCACCGGATTCTTGGCCCCGCCCTGGGCCTGGACGCGTTTCCCGGCCTCGGCGGCGCGCCGGTAGATATATCTGGCCGTGGCAGTTGCGCCGACGAACGTTACCGCCCGGATGCCCGGGTGATCGAGGATGCCATCCACGGCTGCCTTAGCGCCATTGACCAGGTTAACCACGCCCTTCGGCAGCCTAAGCTGTTCCAGCAGCTGGAAGGTTAGCTGCATGGTCAGGGGTACCTTCTCGGATGGTTTGATCAGGTAGGTGTTGCCGCAGGCCAGGGCGTAGGGCAGATACCAGAAGGGGACCATGCCGGGGAAGTTGAAGGGCGCGATGCTGGCGCAGACACCCACCGGCTGGCGCAGCATGATCTCGTCCATGCCCGGGGCGATGTCTTCGACGATACCGCCTTTGGACAGCATCGGGATTCCGCAGGCCACTTCGACATTCTCGATGGCCCGCCGCATCTCGCCCGTGGCTTCTTCGAGCGTTTTACCGCACTCCCGCGTGATCGTGCGCCCGAGCTCATCCAGGTTTGCTTCCAGCAGGGCCTTGAGTTTGAACAGGTATTGGATGCGCTCCTGGGCAGGGGTCCGCCGCCAGGCCGGCAGGGCCTCGGATGCAGCCCGGGCGGCTGCTGCCACCTCGGAGTTGCCGCACAAGGGTGTGCGTGCCAGCAGTTCGCCCGTGGCCGGGTTGACCACGTCGAAAAATTCCGTCCCCTGCGGTTCGACCCAATCCCCGCCGATATAGTTTAAAATTTTCTGCATGGTTGCCTCCCGGATAGAGAATAATATTTCCCAAAAACAAGATGCTGTACAAGCTGTTCCAGAGACCAATCCTCCGCTGCCATTTTTTGGGCGAGGATCGCTTTTCCACGATTGATCCTGCGTGTCCCATCCTCCAAGCTTACTCCATGATTCCCCTTCTTGTCCATTCCCAAGGGCGGAATGCGGGTTATAGGGGACTGCCTGGCACCTGGGGAGTGACGGGCAGTTGGATTATGGTGGATGGGATGTGGGGCTGACCAAAAAGGATTCAAAATAAACGGAGACCGCCGAGCGGCGGTCTCAGATATTCTTTGTGCGTCAGAGGGGGAGGCAGAATGGCATTCCGCTCCAACTTTGGCGGGATGCAATCCCGCCCTACAGTTGATTTTGGTGGATCTTTTCCCAGGGGTCCTTGAGGAAGTTGCCCAGGATATGATCGGCTTCGCCCTGGGCCGGCAGGACATCGCCATCGGGTTCGACGTACAGCCAGGCTTTGCCGGCGCCGGAGGCAACCTGGTCTGCGACGGTCTCGTGGGCCACCGGGTTTTCGGCGGAATACGGCACTGGCAGGTCCCAGCGCAGGGTCATGCCCAGTCCAGCCACCTGGCCGGGCAGCTTATGCATCAGCTCATGCACGGAGGCGTCGGAGGCGCTCAGCGAGAGGCTCTTCACGCCCAGCTTCGCCAGCCTTTGCAGGATCTCGCCGGCCTGCCCGGCATTCTGAGGGGTAACGGTCAGGTGAACGGTGGTGTACAGGTCTTCCGGCATAAGGGCTGCCAGGGCGTCCCAGGAGGCCGGGAGGTCGGGCTGCAGGATGAAGAGCAGGTGGTCGAGCCCGGTCTGGAGCAGGGTATGCCGGTAGGGCAGGTCGGACAGCTTCAGCCCGTCGGAGAGCAGGCTGGTGACAAGCCCGATCTTACGGGCAAGGGCGATCAGGGTGGGCAGATCGTCGCGCAGGGTCGCTTCCCCGCCGGTGAAAGCGACATGCGGGATGCCGGCGGCCCAGGCCTTGTCCAGGATGGTATGCCATTCGGAGGTGGTCAGCTCGCGCTCGACGCGTTTGGTGGGAGCATATTCCGCCTGGGTGCCCGGAGGCAGACGGTAGGTGAGAGCGCAGTCGAGCCGCAGCGGGGCGGAAAGTGGCTGCGAGTGCGGGGCGACCCGGTCGAAGTCCATGTAGTCGGAGGGGTCCAGGTCGGGCCGGGTGATCATGGTCTGCAGGCTGTCACGGAAGTCGATGTAATCCTTCTGCGCGGTGGCCCGGCTGGTGCGATAGCGACGGGCGATGTCGCGGGCGGCCTTTTCGGGCGGGCTGCCTTTTACCATGTGGTAGGCAAATTCGGCGGCGGTGGGGTTGAGATGCAGCACATTGGTGGCGTTGACGATCAGGACGCCGCTGCCGTCCGGCTCGAGGCGCAGGTGCAGGCGGCAGGGGGGTTCGCCGGGAGCGGACTGGAAGTGGTGGGTTTCGGCCGTGAGCGGATGGACATGGTGGAACTGTTCCTGGATGAATTCACCGAGGGATGTCATGGCTACTCCTTTCTATCTACCGCCACCGGCGCAGGCACAGGCACAACCGGCGCAGGCACAGGCGCAATGACTGCCGCCGCCGGAGGAATGGCCTCCGCCGCCGGAGGAGATGGGGGCCGGGTTGGTTCTGCTGGAAACACCGCTGGTGAAGGTCTTGACGTCACCCAGCATCTTGCCGGAAAAGCTCTGCACGCCGGTGACCACGGAAGCAGCCAGGGCGGCACCGGGCAGCGTGCCACGCCCAACACCGGGCTGCGAACCAGCCGGAGCGGCAGTGGGGTGGAAGCCCGGGTCATAGCGCCCCCACCATACCGGTACGAAGAACATGCCGGTGAAGACGCTGTGCGTGGTCTGTTCGTAATTCTTGTCGAGCATGGTCCATTCCAGGGTCTGGTCGTAGGCCTGGCTCTTGAGCTCGGGCGTGCCGGCTTTTCTGATCTCTTCCCAGGCGCGCTCCATGATGCCCTTGTAATATTCGATGGTCTCCTTGCGGCTGAAACCCTTCATTTTCTCGGAGACGCTCTTGACCAGGTTGATGGTCATATCCTCCAGGGCATTGCGGTGGTTGGTCTGGCTGGGATCGGCAAAGGCCGCCAGGAAGGCTTTTTCATAATCGTTCAGTTCGGCCGGCAGGGGACTGGCAAGCGCCAGATTCAGGGGGTCTTTGCTGGTGACCGTGGCAGCGTTCTTCTTGACCACCCCGAACAAGATCATGGTCATGACCTTGTCGAGCGGCTCTTCCATCAGGATGGCGGCCTCCACGGCGGTCAGGCCGCGCTTGATGCCGTGGCCTTCGATGGAAATCTTGGGCGGCAGGTATTCGAGTTTGCGACGTTTGGCATTGATCGCGGCAATGATCACAAAGAGCAGGATCACCGCCCACGGCACCACATTGCAAAAGATGGCCCAAAAGGCGCCGTTGCCGACCAACTTGCCGAACCAATCGCTGATCCCGCTGAAATCGATCGCCGGCGGTACGACGATGGCACCCGCCGGTACATACTTATTCGGGAAGGAGGCGCCGAAGAGATACTGGGCCGACCCGCTGGCGCCGGTGCTGTGCCAGGTATAGGTGACGTTGCCCTGGGCATCCTGGCCGATGGCGGGCGCGGCATCGCCGGGCCAGTTACTGGAAGGCGTGTGATAGCGCGCTTCGCCAGGCTGGACGCCGGGCGGGAGGTGGAAGACCACCGTCAGATCGGTGCTGCCATGCACGAACTTCGCGTTGAAATACGTGGGGGCAAAAACGGCGCTGGCGTCAGTGGTTGGATTGGTGGTGTCCTTGTACAGGACATTCGTGATCGTCCCGACCGTCACATGGATGGAGCCGCTCTCGGCGGCATAGATGGGCAGGCTCATCTGGACGGCAAAGCCCGAGCCGCTGCCTTGATAATTGGAGGTGGAGACGGGCACCTTGAACTCGGTCATCATGTCGGCGGTCACGAAGGCATGCACCGTGGTCATGTCGAAATGGCTGTTGGGCATGCCCATATCGACGTAGTCGATCATGGCCGCGCCCGGGCTGTTGGAAAAGGCCATGACGTAGTCGAGCGACTCGCTGCCGTCGGCATTCCAGGTGACCTGGACCACTTCCTTGTCCAGGCTGAAGGAATAATTCGATTGGGCGGCTGAACGCATGGGGGCGGCTAAAGCCATACCCAGGAGCAGGAATACACTGATCAGGCGAAATTTCATGGGGCCTCCTTTTCCGAAAAAAAGACAAAAAGTAATTGTTTATTAATCTGCCCTGCTTACATATATTATCGGTGGGAGCGTTTATTTATTATCGAAATTTCACGTCGAAATATATTTTCCATCATTTTCACCCAAACTGGGTGAAAATGATGGCTGAACCTTTAAAGTTTAGCATTGTTTTGCCATTCTGCATATATTTTCAGTAGTAGGTCCAGCTTTTTCATGTGTGTTTTGATTTTTTGATGAAGAATCCGGGTATTTCATATCCATCCGAAAATTCGCATACTCTCTGTTGTATATAATACAACCATATTGTATAATAATCAACGATGGCAGAGATCCAATCGCTCGCGCGCGGGCTGAAGATCCTGGATATCCTGGGGCAGGCGCAGGATGGCGCCAGCATCACCGAGCTGGCCGAAGCCTTGGGCGTCGACAAGGCCAGCGCCTCCCGTCTGGTGGCAACCCTGGTAAATTACGGGTATGCCGAAAAAGATCAGCAAACCCGCCGTTTCCATCTCGGTCCACAAGTGGTGCCGCTCAGTCGCAGCGTGCTGGCACGCCTGTCCATGCGGGAGGCAGCCAAACCGTTCCTGCGCGAGTTGATGGAGCGCACCGGCGAGTGCGCCCATCTGGCTGTACCGGCGCAGGGCAAGGTTCTGTACATCGACCAGGTTGAGTCACCGGCCACCCTGCGGGTCAATGCCCAGGTGGGGACGATGAATCCGCTCCACTGCACCGCCCTCGGCAAGGTCCTGCTGGCCTTCGGTGACCTGGAACTGCCTGCCACGCTCGAATCCTTCACTCCCCAGACCCTGACAGATCCGGACCGGTTACGCAAAAACCTGGAGCAGGTCTGCGCGCAAGGCTACGCGGTCGACGACGAGGAGTTCGACCCGGGTGTGCGCTGCATTGCCGTGCCGGTCTTTGATTTCCGCGGTAAACCTGCCGGTTCGATCGGCATTTCAGGCCCGGCCACGCGTGTAACCTCTGAGCGGTTGCCCGAACTGGCGGCCATTGTGATCGAGATTGGGAAGGCGCTTTCGGAGCGCATGTCCTTTACCCGCGCTGAGTCGCCTGCGAAATGAATCGCAGGCGTTTTTGTTGGCAAATTTGAGGCCTATATGAATGCAACTCCCCACCCCTCCCAGGCAGAATTGACCCGCCAGCGCGGGCAGCACGCCGCTGCGTTTGCCCGGAACAGGCTGCCCGATCGGGTCGATCTGAGCCTCTCCGAAGCGCTGGTGCTGGGTCTGCTGCGGCAGGAAGTGCGCACCTTCTTCACCGTGTTTGGACATGGCTCGACCGAGGTCGGCGAGGTGCTGCGCATCTACCAGGAAGCCGGGCTGGTCAGGGTTTACGGGCTGCGCAGCGAGATCGAAGCCTCGCATGCCGCAACTGCCTTGCGCTGGGTCACCGGCGAAAAGGCTGCCGTGGTCACTTCGATTGGCCCGGGTGCGCTGCAAGCAATGGCCGCCTCGCTGGTGCCGGCTTCGGACGGCATCGGCGTCTGGTATTTATGTGGCGACGAGACCAGCGAGGATGAGGGCTTCAACCTGCAGCAGGTGCCCAAAAATGAGCAGGGATTGTTCCTGCAACTGGCTGCCTGTCTGGGCCATGCCTATTCATTGCATACCCCGCTGGCGCTGCCGACCGCCCTGCAGCGCGGCGCCGCGACTGTGGACCATCCCACCCGGCCCGGCCCGTTCACCTTGTTGATGCCGATGAACACCCAGGCCGCCTGGCTACCGGGCTTCAACCTGGATGAGTTGCCGGAAGCCTGCCATATCTCCCTGGGCGCGGCTGAAGCGGATTATGGCCTGGCCGCGCAATGGATACGGGAGGCACAGCGGATCGTTGTCAAAGTCGGGGGCGGTGGGCGGAATGCCGGACCCGAGCTGGTCAGCCTGCTCGAGCGCTCCGGCGGGGTGCTGGTGCATACACCCATCGCGACCGGCTGTGTTCCCTATAGCCATCCACAGAACATGAGCGTGGGTGGTTCGAAGGGCTCCCTGCCCGGCAATTACGCCATGGAAAACGCCGACCTGCTGATCGCAATCGGGACGCGCGCCGTGTGCCAGTCGGACTGCTCGCGCACCGGCTATCCCAATGTACAGCGGGTCATCAATCTCAATGCCGACCTGGAGGATGCCACGCATTATCACCACACCCTGCCGCTGATCGGGGATGTGCGCCGGACGCTGGTGAAATTGAACCAGGCCCTTGAGGCGGGCGGCGGCGATAAAGACGAATGGCTGCGGGACTGTGCCGCGCAGAAGATTGCCTGGCAAAAGTTCAAGGCGGAACGTGCACTTCATCCCATTCTGGAGGATGCGTATTGGGGCGCAGCCGTGCTGACCCAGCCGGCCGCCATCCAGATTGCGACAGCCTGGGCAAAAAAACAGGGCGCGGTCTGTTTCTTTGATGCCGGGGATGTGCAGGCCAACGGCTTCCAGATCGTCGAGGATGACCATCTCGGCCAGACTTTCACCGAGACGGGCGCCTCGTACATGGGTTTTGCCGTCTCAGCCCTTCTGGCGACAGGTGTGGCCTCCAAACCCTTCCGAGGCCTGGCGCTGACCGGCGACGGTTCCTTCACCATGAACCCGCAGATCCTGATCGACGGCAGCCAGCATGGGGCACGCGGCTGCATCCTGCTGCTGGACAACGGGCGCATGGGCGCGATTGCCGGCCTGCAGGAAGCCCAGTATGGCGTCGGATTCGCAACCTGGAACACCCTACGGGTGGACTACCTGCGCTGGGCCAGCGCCGTCCCCGGCCTGCTGGCGCTGGACGGCGGGCGTACGCCGGAGGCACTCCAGGCTGCGTTGGAGCAGGCCGGGAGCCATGCCGGGCTGGCGCTCATCCACGTGCCGGTCTATTACGGACCCGATCCGTTGGGTGGGATGGGTGTCTACGGGCGCTGGAATGTGGGCAACTGGTGCGCGGATGTGCAGAAATTGCGCCATGAGATTGGGCTGTAAAAAAACAAAATGCAAAAAACAAAAGAGGTGGTATGCGCTCTTTGACTCCTGAAAAGATAGCCGAACTGGAAGAGCTTGCCCGCCAGCTGCGCGTGGATAGCCTGCGACTGATCGCCCGGCGCGGGGCAGGGCATCCGGGCGGAGCGCTCTCGGCGGCGGAGATCATTACCGTTCTGTATTTCCATAGTCTTCATATCGACCCGGGCCGGCCGGATTGGGAAGGGCGCGACCGCTTCATCCTGAGCAAGGGGCATGCCTCGGCGGTGCTTTATTCTGCGTTGACCCGGCGCGGTTTCTTCCCAGCTTCCGAACTGGACCGCTGGGGCGAGCTGGATTGCCCGCACCAGGGGCACCCGGACCGCCTTAAGACTCCCGGAGTTGACATGACCAGCGGCCTGCTGGGTCACGGCGTGGCAGTTGGAGTCGGGCTGGCTCTGGCTGCCCGCCTGAAGAAACAGAGCTGGCGCACATATATTCTATTGGGCGATGGTGAGTGCCAAGGCGGGATTGTCTGGGAGGGGGCAGTGACTGCTGCCAAGTACCACCTCTCCAACCTGACGGCCATCCTGGATAATAACGATGTGCAACTGGATGGCCCGGTTCATGAAGTCATGCCGCTTGAACCACTTTCCGACAAATGGAAGGCCTGCAATTGGCATGTCCTCGAAATTAACGGTCATTCGATTCGTGAAGTGGCGGAGGCGCTGGAAATGGCCGGAGAAATCCACGACCGGCCAACAATCATCATCGCCCGCACCACCAAAGGCAAAGGGGTCTCGTTCATGGAAAATCAATCCTACTGGCACGGCAATGCACCGGATGCCGGGCAACTTAACCGGGCCTTGGCGGAACTGGGGGAGGGCTCGAATGGCTGAACTTTCGATGCGGGAGGCCTACGGGCGGGCGCTGGCTGAGTATGGCATGCAGCACCCGGATGTGGTGGCCCTGGATGTGGATACCTCCGTTTCCACCCTCTCCAGCTTTTTCGCGGCGCGTTTCCCTGAGCGATTCTTCAACATTGGCATCGCCGAGCCCTGCATGGTGGATGTGGCCGCCGGCCTGGCTCTGGGCGGATTTGTCCCATTCATTAATGGTTTTGCATCATTGTTATCCCTGCGGGCACTGGAACAGATCCGCACCTGCGTCTGCCAAGCCTGCACCAATGTGAAGATCGCTGCCAGCTATGCCGGTATCTCGGATTTCAAGGATGGCGCCTCGCATTACTCGATCACCGACCTGGCCAACCTGCGGGCCCTGCCGGGCATGACCGTCATCGTCCCAGCGGACGCGGCCGAAGCGGCTGCCTGGGTGCCGATTGTGGCGGAGTTCGACGGGCCGGTCTACCTGCGCATCAGCCGGGCGGGTGCGCTGCCGGTCTTCCAGGCAGGGACGAAACTGGAAATTGGCAAAGGGCTGACCCTGCGAGGCGGGCGGGACCTGACGCTGGTTGCAACCGGCACGATGGTCGGGCGCTGCGCCCGGGCGGCTGTAGAGCTGGCGCAGCAGGGCATTCAGGCGCGCTTGCTGGAGGTGCACACGCTCAAGCCGCTCGATCGTGACCTGCTGCTCCAGGCCGCCCGGGAGACCGGGGGACTTGTCACCGCCGAGGAGCACTCGGTTATCGGTGGTCTGGGCAGCGCAGTGGCAGAAACGTTGGCTGAAGCGTATCCTGTCCCCTTGGAGCGGGTTGGTATCCTTGACAGGTTTTGCCCGACCGGGCGTGACTTGGATATCCTGATGGATGCCTGTGGTTTGTCGGTGGCGGAGATCGTTGCGGCTGCGCAGCGCGTTCTGAAACGGGTCAGAACGTAGCAACGACTTAAGTCGTTACTACGTTCTATTACGTTTTGTAAGGAGAATTCATGAGAATTGCCGTCATCAATGAGATCAGCGCGGCGGACAAGAATGCCGACATCCTGAAAGGCCTCGAAGGCCGCGGTCACGAAATCCTCAACTTGGGCAATACGCTTGGCAGCGACACGCCCGGCCTGCTCTACATCCATACCGGCCTGATGTCAGCGTTGCTGCTGAACTTTAATCTGGTTGATTTTGTGATAGGCGGGTGCGGGACCGGGCTGGGTTATCTTAATTCGGTCATGCAGTATCCGGGTGTATTCTGCGGACACCTGCTCACACCGCTGGATGCCTTCCTGTTCGCGCGCATCAATGCCGGTAACTGCGTCTCGCTGGCATTGAACCAGGGCTATGGCTGGGCCGGGGAGGTCAACCTGCGTCTGATCTTCGATGCCCTGTTCACGCCCGAGGCCGGGGTTGGCTATCCCGCCCAGCGGGCGGAACCTCAGCGCCAGGCGCGCGCTCTGCTGATACAGGTTTCCAGCGCGACACACCGGCAGATGGCGGAGATCCTGCCAGACCTGCCAGAAGAAGTCGTTCGCCCGGCGCTGACCTTTCCGGCCTTCCGGCCTGTGCTGGAACAGGCTGCGCGGAAAGATGGCGGTCTCCGCTCTGTACTGAAAAAGATTTTGGAAAGATGACCAATAAGGGAAGACCTTAAGACTTGCCACAAAGTCGCCAAGCTGCAAAGGCCTTTTATTGTGTCCTGGTGACCTGGTGGTAGAGAACCAAATATCGCAGCAGATCAAAAGGAGAATGCAATGGCAGAAGAAAAGGGCAAGTTACCTACCCGCACCAAGGTTTTCTACGGTATCGGCGACCTGGGCAATGCCTTAGTCAACTCGGCAATCCAGTTCTTCCTGATGAAGTTCTTTACTGATGGCGCATTGATCCTGCCGGCATTAGCCGGCAACGCCCTGCTGATCGGTAAGATCTGGGATTCCATCAACGATCCGCTGTTTGGTTGGATCACCGACAAGGCCAAGTCTCCGCTTGGAAAACGCCGGGCCTTCATGATCTACGGTGCCATTCCCTTGGGGATCTCGGTTGCCCTGATATGGTTTGTCCCGCCAGGCATTGGCCAGGTGGTGACCTTTATCTGGATCGCCGTCACTTTCTCCCTCTTCAGTTCGCTATGGTCAATGACCAATGTCCCTTATTATGCTCTGACCTCCGAGCTGACCGACGATTACGATGAGCGCTCCAGCTTGACGACCGTCCGCATGGTCATGTCTGTTCCGGCTTTCCTGGTCGGCGCGGCGCTGACACCTGCCATTGTCGGCCTGTTCGCCGTGCAACGCACCGGCTGGGCATTTGTCGGCATCATTTACGGGGTCATCTGCGCGGCTGCGCTGCTCATTTCTTCGTCAGGTTTCCGGGAGCGGAAAATGCAGGCTGCCACCACTCGGGGGGAAGCCTCGCCGTTCAAATCGCTCGCCCTGGCGCTCAAGAACAGACCGTTCGTCTGGATTTGTGTGACCTATTTCGTCATTAATATCTCCTTCTCCTTGATCGAGATCCTGATGGCCTATTATGTCCAATACCAACTATTAATGACCTCCCAGATCTCGTTGGTGATGGGGCTGCTGCTGATCTGCGTCACCATTTCGCTGCCGTTCTGGCAGTGGCTGAGCCGCAAGATGGACAAGGGTCCGGCCTACGCCATCGGCATGGGTGTTGGAGCGCTGGCGGTGGTGATTACTTTCTTCATGCCGCACAGTTCCACACCTTTGATTTATTTGGTCTCTGTCCTGGCAGGCTTCGGGTTTGCCGCCAACTGGATTTTCCCCTGGGCAATGATTGCCGATGTGGCCGATTTTGACCGCCTGGAAACCGGCCAGCAGCGCAGTGGCATGTACTACGGTGTCTGGGGTCTGGCAACCAAGGTCTCACAAGCCCTGGCGCTGGCAGGTGTTGGCTGGATCCTGACCGGCTACGGCTATGTGGCCAACATCGAGCAGACCCCACATGCCTTGCTTGGCATCCGCCTGTTTTTTGGGATCGTACCGGCCATCCTGATTGCCATCGCTTTGCCGTTCCTGTTCTTATACCCAATCACTCGCAAGATCCATACCGAAGTGCGCCGGAAGTTGGAAGCCATGGATGCTGCCGCGGGTGCTGAAAAGCCGGCTTAATCCGCCTGATTTGTACAAGGAGAAATTGCCATGAACCAGATCCGTGTTGCGATTGTAGGCTGCGGCCGCATTTCCGGCTTGCATCAAATGGGCTACCAGGGGCGTGAGGATGCCCGGATTGTGGCAGTCTGCGACAGCAATAAATCAACAGCAAAAAGGAAGGCCAAAGAGTGGGGCGTGGAAAAGGTCTATACGGACTACCGCCAGCTACTGGAAGACAAGGAAATTGACCTGGTGGAGTTGCTCACCCCCCACCACCTGCATTGTTCGATGACCGTCCAGGCCTGTCAGGCCGGCAAGCATGTCTCGGTGCAGAAACCGATGGCATTATCAGCCGCCGAGGCGGATGAAATGATTGCGGCAGCCGGAAAAGCAGGGGTGACACTGCGTGTTTATGAAACCTTCGTGAACTATGCACCGGCCATGCGCGCCAGGGCGATGATCGATGCCGGTGAAATCGGGGATATCCGCGCCATCCGGCTGCATGTTTCCACCGGAACCGGGGATACCGCCTGGAAGGTGCCGCTCTCGGCCTGGCTGTGGCGCTTCAATGAAAAGCAATGCGGCGGCGGACCGATGGTATTCGACCACGGTTACCACCTGTTCTCGCTGGCCTATTACCTGGGCGGCCCGGTGGAGAAGGTGTATG
>Ga0116112_1001274_pt1 | contig 17204 bp, 15 predicted proteins | sample June2015DPH_8_15_FD_89721 | JGI IMG/M metagenome (GOLD analysis project Ga0116112, IMG submission 89721) | Peatland microbial communities from SPRUCE experiment site at the Marcell Experimental Forest, Minnesota, USA - June2015DPH_8_150 | ecosystem: Environmental > Terrestrial > Soil > Wetlands... | reverse complement strand
GGCGGAAAATAGGTGCCGCCGAAAAACGGTTTCAGCTCCGGCGTAAGGAAAACGTTCATCGGCCAGCCGCCACCGCCGGTCGTAGCCTGGATGAACGTCATGTAAATTTTGTCCACGTCAGGCCGTTCCTCACGGTCCACCTTGATGCTGACAAAATGTTCGTCGAGAAACGCGCCGATCCTTTCATCCTCGAATGATTCGCGTTCCATGACATGGCACCAATGGCAGGTGGAGTAACCGATGCTGAGAAAAATCGGTTTGTTTTCGGCGCGTGACCTGGCAAACGCCTCTTCACCCCAAGCGAACCAGTTCACCGGATTGTGTGCGTGCTGGAGCAGGTAGGGCGATTTTTCGCGCACGAGCCGATTGGTGTGCTTGGCGGCCATTGAGTAAAGGTATTCCGTGAGTTCCGTCTGAGCAAAGTGAAACATGCAGATAAACTGTCCACACGCCCACGCGCGCGAATTTTGCGTCGTCACTGTCGCACTGCTGCGCTAGGCTGGCGGCATGTTATCCGCCAAACCATGGCGCGGTGAGGCCGTGATGCAATTTTGCGCGGTGCAATTGGTCTGCTTTTGTCTCGGGGTGACGATGGTGAGCCTGCTGCAAAAGGCCGGTTTCACGGCGTTCAAATTACCGGACGGCTTTGGCGCTGTCCTGCTCGGCACGCTGAGTTTCCAAGGTGCAACCTGGGTGCTGATTTATTTTTTTTTGCGGTACCATCATGTCCGCTGGCGCGAAGTTTTCGGCCTTCGCGAACCGCGGTTGCCGCGCGCGCTGCTCGCGGCACTGATGACCGTGCTCGTGATTCTGCCGGTCGCGTGGTTGCTGCAACAGGCTTCGGGAATTGTGCTGGAAAGGGTCGGCTGGTCGCCTGAAGAACAAACCGCCGTAATGCTGCTGGCAGGTACGAAATCGTGGTGGACACGCGTTTATGTGGGGGCGTTTGCCGTCGTGCTCGCGCCGGTGGCCGAGGAGTTTATTTTTCGGGGTGTGCTGTACCCCTTTGTCAAACAACTTGGTTATCCGCGCCTGGCGTGGCTTGGCGTCAATTTTTTGTTCGCGTTGATACACATGGACGCCGCGACCCTGGTGCCGTTGTTTGTGCTGGCGCTGGCGCTCACGTGGCTTTACGAACGAACGGACAACCTGCTCGCGCCCATCACGGCGCACAGCTTGTTCAACGTCGCCAACCTCGTCGTGCTCTGTTTCGTAAAATGAATGAATTTGAGCTCATTGCGCGTCTGACAAAATCGCTGCCGACCAACCAGGATGTATTGGTTGGCGTGGGCGATGATTGCGCTGTGCTGGATTTGGGAGTGCCGGACAAATGGCTGCTGTTCAAGACCGACGCGGTGGTCGAAGGGATCCATTTCACCAAAGTCACGCCGCCGGAAAGCATCGGGCACAAGGCGCTCGCCCGGTGCCTGAGCGACATCGCGGCCATGGCCGGCACACCCATTGCCGCGCTTGTAACCCTCGGATTACCAGAAAAATTTGAGCCGGAGTTCGTCGGTAAAATTTATGGTGGCATGAGTGCGCTGGCTCAAAAATATGGCGTGGCAATTGCCGGTGGCGAAACGACGGCAAATCCGGAGCGCGTTTTCATTTCCATCGCGCTGCTCGGCACAGTCACGCGGGGAAAACAAATCCTTCGTTCGGGCGCAAAAGTCGGCGATGCGATTTTTGTCACCGGCGAACTGGGTGGTTCGCGCGCCGGCAAACATTTGGAGTTCGAGCCGCGATTGGCTGAGGCGCGCTGGCTCGCGGAACAGTTTGCCATCCACGCGATGATTGATTTGAGCGATGGCCTGGCCGGCGATTTGCAGCACGTTTTGAAAGCGAGCGGTGTTGGCGCGGAGCTGCTCAAAAGGGCGGTGCCGGTCAGCCGCGCGGCCAGGGCGCGGGAGCGGGCAGGCTCCTCGGCCAAACCGGCTTTTGCCGCCGCGCTGACCGAAGGCGAGGATTTTGAATTGCTGTTCACGATTGCCGGCAGCGACGCGGTGAAGCTGCTCGACGCATGGCCGAAGAGGTTTCCCGGATTGAAATTAAGTTGCATCGGGAAAATTGTCACCGGCGGGGGCGTCACGATCCATGACAAAACGGGTTCGCACCAACTCACTGCGCATGGCTATGACCACTTTGCACGATAACGCAGGACAGGCATCTTGCCTGTCTCAAATTTTGAGAATGGAGACAGGCGTGACGCCTGTCCTACCGTGATGGCCACGTTCATTTCGCATAGCCCGGCGGAGACGGAATCGCTCGGCGAGGCGTGGGGCCGGGCGGCGCAGCACGGTTGGGTCATCGCGTTGTCCGGCGAACTTGGCGCGGGCAAAACCCAGCTGGTGAAAGGCGTCGCGCGTGGGCTGGGCGTCATGACCCGGGTCCATTCGCCGGCCTTCACGCTGGTGAACGAATACCGTGGCGGGCGGCTGCGGCTGTTTCATCTGGATTTATACCGGCTGGAAACGCGCGAACAAATTTTGTCCGCCGGTCTGGAGGAATTTTTGCAGCCGGACGGCGTGGCGGTGATTGAATGGGCTGAAAAGCTGGAGGATGGAAATGGGACGTTGGCAGATGGCAAAATCAAAAAAGTGAAGGTTGAAATCATTGGCGAGACGGAGCGGAAAATTATTTATGACGATTTTGGCGCTTGAATTTTCCTCGCCACAACGGAGCGTGGCGGTTGTGCGTGCCGGTCGTGTGCTCGGCGAAGCGATTGAGACCGGCGCGACCCGGGCATTCGGCCTGATCGAGGCTGCGTTGCACGAAGCAAAATTGGAGCGCGAGCAGATTGAAGTTTTGGCGGTGGGCCTCGGCCCCGGCTCTTACACGGGCGTTCGCGTTGCGCTTGCGATGGCGCAGGGCTGGCAACTGGCGCGCGGCGCAAAATTGCTCGGCGTGAGCAGCGCGGACTGTCTGGCGGCACAGGCGCTGGCAGAAGGAATTTTCGGCCGCGTGAACGTGATGGTGGATGCGCAGCGCAATGAATTTTATCTGGCAACGTATGAAACATCCGCGGACGGCTGGAATACAATTGAGCCGCTGCGGATTTTGACGTTGCAGGAGGTTCAATCGCGGGCTGAGGCGCGGGAAATTCTGGCTGGCCCGGAAGTGACGCGCTGGTTTCCCGGTGGCCGGACAATCTTCCCGCGCGCGGCGACCTTAGCCCGGCTCGCAGCCGGGCTGAATGGCTTTGTCGCCGGCGAAAAATTGGCGCCGATTTATTTGCGGGAGGTTAATTTCACCAAAGCCACCGGACGAAAGTCCGCCACGCTTTGAAGGCAGCGTCCTTGTTTGCCCCGCGTCCGGGTTGTGGACAAAATTGCCAAATTACAGGGCAGCGGCGCGATGAAGAGTTGTCATCCAGTCTGTAAAGAGTTGTCATCCTGTCTGTAATCCGAGAATGGTTCCGACCAACCGTAATGGTATGCGGGTTGCTACTTTATGACCCAGCGAGCAAGAAAATCTGACGCAAATATCTATGGTGAACTGTCTTGGCAAAGCCACGGGAGGCAAATCGGGCGTCGCGTGCGGCGCATTCACGTTGATCGAAGTCATGGTTGCATTCTTCATTTTCGGGCTCGTGATTTCCGGGATGATTTACGGATACGTGCAGGCCAATCGGATGGCGGAGTGGAGTTCGATGTCGCAGGGAGCACAGTCGTATGCCATGCAGGGGCTGGAACAGGCGCGTGCGGCGAAATGGGACACCCAGGTGTGGCCCCATAGTGTTGGACCCGGAACGGGTGATTGGCTTGGCACAACGAATTTGCCTCCCCAGGTGGATACGAATGATGTTCCCCAAAGCGGCGCTCCGCTTTTGCTCACGAACCGCGTTTACATCACGCCTATATCCGACAATCCGCCACTGCGGCAAATCCGTTCGGACGTAATCTGGACCTTTCCGCTGACCGGCTATGTGTACACCAATACCGTCATAACCTTGCGCGCGCCTGACCAATGAAACTTTTCAAAAACACCCAAAACCGCCCGCCTCGGAGGTGCCTTCCAGGCTTCACACTGGCGGAGATGGTGATCACCGTTGGGGTCTTCCTGTTTATCTTCACGGGTGCGATGATCGCCGTTCAAATCTTTGGTTTGCGCGTCTACACCCTGGCGGCGACCAAGCTGGTGGCCACCGCCGGCTCCCGCAAAGCAATGAATCAGATCCGGCTCCAAATCCAGCAGGCGAAAACGGTTTATGTCGGGAACTGTTCCGTTACCGGCCCCACTTCTTTCTCGCTCATATTGTCAAACTATCAGCAAGGCAATGCCCTGATCATTTACCCCACCACGAACATGGCCAGCTACACGATTTTCTATCTGGACTTTAGCGCTCCGACCAATTATTTGAATCAATACAACGTGCTCAATAGTGTTCCCGTCCTCACCAATACGCTGGCCGCTTTCCTGACCAACCAAATCGTTTTCGCTGCCGCAGATTATAACGGGAATATTTGGACGTCGACGAATTATTCAGGTCTGAGCAATCGCCTGGTCATATGGGTGACGATGCAATTTTCACAATGGGAATACCCGGTGGGCTATGTCGGCGGGGTCGGTGTCAACGCTTTTGACTATTACCAACTGCGCACGCGGGTTTACCGTCGCGCGTGGAATTGAAAAACACAAAGGACGTTATGCAAATTTTATTCAAATCCATCCGGCGGAATAACCGGGGTTATGCCTTGGTCATCACCATGTTTTTCCTGCTGGTCATTCTGACCGTCTTTGCCAGCATGATGTATATGATTGCAAGCAATGCCACAGTAACGCGCCGGAACAGCCTCTACAACACCAGCGAATCCGCCGCCGAAGCCGCCGTTGATACCGTTATCTCACAAATGGACCGTGATTTCCTCTATCAAACCCTCAATAATGCCAGCGTTTATCAGGTGTTGCCCATACCGGCAACCAACTGGCCTGTCACCTTCCAGTTCAGCGGCACCAACGGCAGCGCGGCAGGCCAAATCACCGTGACCGTAGTCCCGCAAAATTGGACCACCAACTGGGGTTTGTTGAACTCCTCGCAGTTCAGCGGTTTGAATGCCGCCGTCGCCAATTGCACAGTCACTGCCACAGCAACGCCTCTCAACCAGGGTTACGGCATGTCCTCCACTGTCCAGGAGCAGTTCCAACTCGCCGCCATCCCCGTTTTCCAATATGGCGCGTTTTACAACATGGACATGGATATCAGTCCCGGCCAGGCGATGACCATGAACGGCAAGGTCATGGTCAATGGAAACATCTGGATGTGTCCGCAGGCACAGATGATATTCAATGACACCGTTTCGGCCACCTTGCTGGTCACCAACCACGATAACCCCAATGATCAGCAGACCCTGACCTTTATCTCGGGCGATCTTACCTATAACGGCGGCCAACCGGTTTCCCACCATGACTCGCTGGTCATGCCCGTCGCCGGCAGCAATACCGGCCTCACCAACCCTGAAGCCATTCTCAACCTGCCGCCCGCAGGCTTGGGCGTGCCCAACGATGCTGCGTATGCGTCTTCCAATCAGACGTATCTTTACAACGAATGCGATCTCATCATCTCCAATTCCGCCTCCGGCACGAATGGCAAAAGCTGGTTCGGCACCAACCTCAGCGTTTACTATAGCGACTATAATAACCTTTCCGGCCGCCTGCTCCTGCTCACAAACAATTTTTATGTGATCACGAACAGGCCCGCCTTGAGTTGGTTTTCCACCAACGTTGTAAGTCCAAGCACGTCCACCAACCTCAACAATGTCACCAACGTCATCTTTGCCGGTTATTCTTTTGTGACGAATACCCTGTTTTATGATTTCCGCGAATGCGCCACCGTGCAGGTCGTTCAAATTGACGTCGCCAAATTCAACATCTGGCTGACAGACACCACCACGTACGGCGGTTACACGTGGAATTATCAATGTGGCGGCACTGATGGCGCCCATGGCAACAAGGGTCATCCCATTGATTCCATTTACGTCTATAATGCCGTCACTCCGATCAGCAAATATTGGCTTCCTGGCGTGCGGGTGGTCAATGGTTGGCAATTGGCGTCAGCCAAAGGCCTCACTATCGCCACGCCCCAGCCGCTTTATGTGCAGGGCAATTACAACGTCCAGACTAACGCCAGCGCCGGCGTCAGCCAAATGTCCGCCAACACCACGAACACCGCTTACACTTACCCGGCCGGGCTGATGGGTGATTCCATTACCATTCTCTCCAGCAACTGGAGCGACTCCACCAGCCTTATCAAGAGCGGCAGTAGTTATAACGCTCCTGAAAGTGGCACTGGCAATCGCGTTGTGAACGGCAACATCACCGTCAACGCCGCTTGCCTTGAAGGCATCGTTCCTTCCACCCTAGCGGGCACCAAAAAACAATACAGCGGCGGCCTGGAGAATTTCCTCCGTTTGAATGAAGACTGGGGTGCCAACAGTATATCCCTGTGGTATAACGGTTCCATCGTCGTCATGTTTCAGAGCATTTATGCAACGAATTTCTGGATTGGCCCCTCCGACAGATCCGGATATCCCAACCATAATTACACTGTTCCCACACGCAAATGGGGTTTCGATGCGAAACTCGCAACGTTGGCCGGACAGCCGCCATGCACGCCGCAAGTCAAATGGATCGTCCGCGGGCAATGGGGCGACTGGAATGCTTACTGATTCCATAAAATCGTGGGCGCCGGCGTAAGGAGACTCGTTCTTCCCGAAACCATTTGGGCCTCGTCATCCTGGCTTCTGTGAATCGTTGGAAGTTTCCGGCACCGATTGCTCCAACAAAAAACTTTCTTCCACCGTGCCCGCGCGCAGTCATACACTGCGTCCGTGAAAGCCGCCATCCTGCACGGCAAAGAACACATTCAGATTGAAGACATTGCGCCGCCCGCGCTCAAGCCGGGCGAAGTCCGCATCCGCATCGAAGCCGCGCTCACCTGCGGCACGGACCTGAAAGTGTTCAAACGCGGCTATCATGCCAAAATGATTGTGCCGCCCGCCGCCTTCGGCCACGAACTCGCCGGCGTGATTTCAGAAGTTGCGGACGGTAGGGCGGGCAGTCCTCTGCCCGCCGCACGTTCGAACGCCAAAGACGGCGCGCACGGAGTGACGCGCCCTACCGATGCTGTCGAGGCATGGCGAATTGGCGACCGCGTGGTCGTGGCCAATTCCGCGCCGTGCGGTGAATGCTTTCACTGCCGGGCTGGACAGGAAAATCTTTGCGAAGACCTGCTGTTTCTCAATGGGGCTTATGCCGAAGCCATCGTCGTTCCCGCCCGGCTCGTCCAAAAGAACCTGCTGCGCCTCAAGCCGGAAACCGATTTTCGCGACGCCGCGCTCGTCGAACCGCTCGCCTGCGTCGTCCGGGGTGTCGAGGACACAAACTTGCGTGCGGGCCAGCACGTTTTGATTTTAGGCGCGGGGCCAATCGGGCTGATGTTCGCCACGCTGGCCAAAAATCTCGGTTGCGAGGTGACGGTGGCCGGCCGCCGCGCGGCGCGGTTGGAAGCGGCACGCCGCCTCGGCGCAAACCAGGCGATTGACATCGGCGACGGGAGGGGGCTGGCCGCAAAAATTCGTGAAGCGACGAAGACGCATTTCGACGCGGTGATTGAAGCAGTCGGTCACCCCAACGTGTGGGAGGCGGCCGTGCATCTGGTGCGCAAGGGCGGCGTCGTGAATTTTTTCGGCGGCTGCCCCTCCGGCACGAGCATCACGCTGGACACAACGCTCATCCATTATTCCAATCTCACGCTGCTCGCGAGCTTTCATCATACGCCGCACACCATCCGGCGGGCGCTGGCATTCATCGAAGCCGGCGTGATTCGCGCGGCGGATTTCGTGGACGGCGAATGCCCCTTGACGCAACTGCCGGAATTATTCAGGTCCATGGCCGCGGGCAACCACGCGCTAAAAACTATGATTCGCGTGCATGAATGAAGTGGGAGGGACGGCGTGTCGCCGTCCCCAAACAGGGTCGCCGGCACGGCGACCCTCCCGGATTATTTCAGGAAATGCTCCAGGTCCTTCTGCAGTTTTTTCAGGTCGGGCAGGTTGACATACATCATGTGGCCGGCATCGAACTCGGCATAGGTGATGTTCGTGCGGTAGGCGGCGTCGAGCGACATGTGTTCCAGCGCGTAATGCATCGTGTCAATCGGACAGACGAGATCGCACCGGCCCCCAGGCACCAGCACGCGCATGTAAGGATTCTGGTTCATTGTGGACGCGAGCTTTTCGCCGGCATTGGCGTAATTGTTGCGGACACCATAATTCCACGGTTGCACACCGGCGAAAATTTCATAGGGCAAATCATCCTCGAATTTCAGTTCGCCACGAATATAGGAGTTTATGGCCGCTGAAAACGGCCCCGTCGTTGCCGCACTGGACGGATCGAAATCAGGATACGGCGAGGCGGGATCGTCGTCGCGCCCGGTGATGCGGGCATCGTAAGCGCCGAGAATCAGACCTTGGTCGTGCAGCAGTTGTTTGCGGAAGACGCCCTCGTCCACCCGCAGATGGTTGTCCTCAATGATCTGCGGTTTCAAGCCGGTGAGCCGCACAAGTTCGGCGACGATGTTTGTCCGTTCATCCGGTGATAATGCCGCGCCCCGCTGCAGGGCGGCGGTGTATTCGCCTTTGGCAAAGGCGCGCGCTTCGGCGAGTGCCTTGGGCAAATCGGCCTGCAAATCGGGCGGCAGTTTTTTGTGGAAGTGCGCCGCCGCCGTGTAAGCCGGCAGGTAAAGCGGGAACGGCAAATCATTGCCCGGTCCGTCGCTGAGGGTGGCGAAATCCAAGACACCGGAAAGCAGAATCAGGCCGTTGAGATACATCCCGTAACGCGAACGCAAATGGTCGGCCAGCCCCGCCGCGCGAAAGACGCCGTAGCTTTCGCCGCAAAGATATTTCGGCGAAAGCCAGCGCTCGTGCCGCGTCGTCCAGAGCCGGATAAACTCGCCGACGGAGTCGAGGTCGGCGGAATCGCCAAAAAACTGGTCGGCTTTTTCGTCTTTCACCGGGCGGCTGAAACCGGTGGCGACCGGGTCAATGAACACCAGGTCACTGCTGTTCAAAATCGAATACTCGTTGTCCACCAGTCCGAATGGCGGCGGCGGCAGCGTGCCGTCCTCGTTCATTTTCACGCGGCGCGGGCCGAGCGCGCCGAGGTGCAGCCACACGGACGAGGACCCCGGTCCGCCGTTGAAACAAAACGTGACCGGCCGCGCGGCCATGTCCTTTTCACCCGCCGCCGCTTCGCTTTGGCGCGGCAAGCCCTGCCGCGTGTAGGCGACGTAAAAGACCGACGCGCGCGACGTGCCGTCGGGCTTGAGGATGGGCAACATGCCCGTCTCGGCCACATACGTTACGCGCTGGCCGGCGATGGTGACGGTGTTGGTGGTGAACACCGGCTTGTGCGCGGCATCGGGGATGGCGGCGACTTCCGATTTGGCGGCCGGCGGCGCGTTGGTATCGGCGGCGGGCGAATTGGTTTTAGGCGCGTCGGCGGCGCGGGCAACTATGGCGGCCAACGCCATGAGTGAAATCCAGATTGTTTTTTTCATTTCAAATTCGTGTTTTATGCCGGGGAAAATGCGCTTTCGTTCCCGGAAACGCAAGCGGCGTGTCGAACGCCACAATTTTGTGAATTCGGTGAAAGTTGTGAACAACTTTTTTGGGGAAATGCTTGCCCGCGTCCGGAATCCATGCGAGAAACCGCCAAACCAGTTTTGCTAAAGGGTTTATACTTTAAATTGGTTAATGAGGGTAAGTAGCAAAACCGATTTCAGGGCTCTTGGGGCAGACTTTAATTCCCTGGCAATCCGGCGCGCTTTCACCTTGATCGCGCTGCCGGTGGTCATCGCTATTCCCGCCGCGCTCCAACAGACGGTGCGGGCGCAGGCATACTCCACTCGACCATTGATTTGGAATCCTCCTTTCGCGCGTCGCATCCTTAAAACCTTCTGAAAAACAGTCAAACCGAACAACCAAACAAACTGAAACGAACAACCACTCAAAAAATTATGATGAACTCGAAACGTCTGTCATCCTGTCTGGCCGCCATGCTGCTGGCATCGCCCATCGCTTTGGCGGATACGATTGCCAAATGGACCTTTGAAACCAGCCCGCCGGCGGGAACTCCTGGCGCTGGTGTTTGGATTACCAATATCGTTGCCGAAGCCGGCAGTGGAACCGCTTCCGGCTTGCATGCCGGCGCTGCGACCTATTCTTCGCCCGTCGGCAACGGATCGGCCAACTCATTTAGTTCCACCGTTTGGGCGGCAGGGGACTTCTACCAGTTTGCCGTCAGCACGCTTGGGTTTCAAAACCTGTCGGTTTCCTTTGACATAACCAAAAGTGCCACCGGCCCCGGAACCGCTGCCCTTCAGTACAGCACGGACGGTTCCACCTTTACTCAGTTTGGATCCTCTTTCCTCGTCCTGACGAACGGCACCGGTTTCCCTTCTTGGAATGCGACCACAGCCTACAGCGCTTACACGATGTCGTTTGATTTAAGCTCCATAACCGTGTTGAACAATGCCTCGGTTGTGTATTTTCGCGTGGAGGCGGCTGCAGCCCCGACGAGTTCCAGCGGCACTCTCCGCGTTGACAATTTTCTCGTGTCCGGCGCGTCGCAGGTCTTGCCCATACCTTTGAACATCCAGCGCGTCGGGACCAATGTCGTGCTGACATGGAGCGATTCCGCATTCGCCCTCCAAGCTGCGCCCAACGTGACTGGCACCTACACCAACATTCCGGGGGTTGCCAACACCAACGCCTATACCGAGCCCATCGCTGGCCGGCAGAAATTCTATCGCCTCATGCATTGATTCGCAGGACAGGCAAAAAATTCAGGGCGGCCTCGGCCGCCCCTTTTATTTGAAAACGAAACGCCCCTAATGCCACCAGCCCAAAAGCAATCACTGAAGCATCATTCGCCGATGATTTTCACCAGCACGCGCTTGCGGCGGCGTCCGTCAAATTCACCATAGAAAATCTGTTCCCACGGGCCGAGGTCCAATTTGCCCTTGGTAATGGCCACGACCACTTCACGGCCCATGACCTGCCGTTTCAGGTGCGCGTCGGCATTGTCCTCGCCGGTGCGATTGTGCTGATACTGCGATGTCGGTTCATGCGGCGCGAGTTTTTCGAGCCACACATCGTAGTCGTGCAGCAAGCCGTCTTCAGCATCATTTATGAACACCGACGCCGTGATGTGCATGGCGTTGACGAGGCAAAGCCCGTCTTGCACGCCGCTCTTGCGGACAAGTTGTTCGACCGTGTCGGTGATGTTGACGAAACCCCGGCGATTCGGGACTTCAAACCAAAGATGCTCTGTCAGCGATTTCACGGGTTTGATATGCCACCAATGTTATCTCCATTGCAACATTTGGCGCATTGGACTTTTTCACAGCGCACAATTCGTGTTGTTTTTTCCAATAAAACGGAGGTTTTGAGGTTCCCTACCAAGCCCTAAAACCCGTGCTGGTTAGCTTATCACCAAAAAATCTTTCTTTCCGCTATTTGGATTTGAAGGATCAAGGAATCGAGGGTGGGTATATTTTACATTACCCATTAATGACCTCTTGATGTCAAAGAATTTTTGATTGATTTTGAAATCGCTATAACGCTTTGAGAGCTTATGAACAAGTTTGAAATAATCAAGAGGGTGTTTTGCCAGGATTGGATGAACCTTCCACATCGAAACAGAACCATGAGTGGCCGCAAATGGAAAGTGACCGGGAAACCGGATGGCACGTCAGGTTTGCAGAGCCGGCTGTATTGGGGCGGTGCCTTTGATGAATTGTTCCGCCTCGTCCAGACAGGCGCGTACCGCTTCGGCCAGCGTTTCGACACTGAAGGGTTTAGCGAGAAACCGGATGCCTTTGGTGGCACCAGAAAAGTAGCCGTTTGCATCGGCGCTGTGACCGCTCATGTAAATGGTCTTCAAGTCCGGCTTCTCCGCCTGGAAGGTGCCGGCCAGTTCCCAACCGGAGATGCCGTCGGGCATGACGAGGTCGGTAAGCAGCAGGTCAATCTGATCAAGGCGGGAAGACCATGAGTGGAGGGCTTTGGTGCCGGAACATTCCGTAAAAACCCGGTAGCCGAGTCGTTGCAGCGTGAGGCAGAAAAGTTCGCGCAAGCCCGGCTCATCTTCGACGATGAGGATAGTTTCGCCGCCGCCGCGCGCGGGCCGGACGGGTGGCAAAGACCTGGCGGGGATGACCGGAAGCGAGGACGTTGGGAAAAAAATCTTGAACGAGGTGCCTTGACCAACATGACTCGAGACTTCAATCCAGCCTTCGTGCTGTTTGACAATGCCATAGACGCTGGCCAGTCCAAGCCCCGTGCCTTTGCCTACGTCCTTGGTTGTGAAGAACGGTTCAAAGAGGCGGGACATGTGTTCGGGCGTGATGCCGCAACCAGTGTCGGTAACGGACAAGCAAACATGCCGTCCGGGCCGAGATTCGTGGTGCTGGCGGACATGCGCGTTGTCAATGTTGCATACCGACGTGGACACAACGAGCCGGCCGCCGTGGGGCATGGCATCATGCGCGTTGGCCGCGAGGTTAATCAGGATCTGCTCCAGCATGTTTGGGTCGGCTGTGATGAAGACATTGCCGGACATGCATTGTGTTTTCAGCGTGATGCTTTCCCCGACCAGTTGCTGCAGCATGTGGCTCGTGTCGGCGACGACTTCATCGAGGTCGAGCCGCTTTGGCTGGAAAAGTTGACGCCGGGTGAACGTGAGCAATTGCCCGGTGAGAAGGGCGGCGCGATCAGCGGCCTTGGCAATCGCGGCCAGGCTGGGCGCCCATTTTTCAGTCCGACAACCCTCGTCCACCAACAGACAAACATAGCCTTTGATGATGGTAAGCAGATTGTTGAAATCATGCGCCACGCCGCCGGCCAACTGGCCGAACGCTTCCATCTTTTGCGATTGGCGAAGCTGTTCTTCAAGCTGTTTGCGCTCGGTGATGTCGGTCCAGCAACCGATGATTTCGACCGGCTGCTGCGCGTCGTCGCGCAGCAGTTGGCAGTCGTCGCGCACCCAGCGGACCGCGTTGTCCGGGCGACGGATGCGGTATTGCAGGCTCACATGATTTTGCGCGAGTAAAGTTTGCAGGCTGCCGGATACCATGAGCCGGTCCGACTCTTCAATGTAATTCCATTCCGGCGTTTGCTGATACCAGTCCTGGATTTTGCGGCCGGTGAAATCGGTGAAGTTGTCGCTGACCCACGACGGGATCAGGCGGCCGGCCTCGAATTTGAGCGAATACAAAACCGCCGGGCTTTTGGACAGGAAATGCCTGAGTTTTTCCTGCGTCCCGCGCAGCTCCTGTTCGGCGGCCTGGCGCTGCCCAACTTCCGCGCGTAATTGTTCATTGGAGGTTTGCAATTCCCGCGTGCGCTCGCCGACGACGTGCTCCAAGTCCTGGACTTTCAGCCGTGTCTGCTGCAAGAGCCTCCATTTTTCCGCGAGCGCGTTGGCCAATTGCAGCACCTCGATGGCGTCGAAGGGTTTTTTGAGAATGACCATCTGGTCCGTGGCGCCGATCCGGGCGCATAGCTCCTTCCAGGAATAATCCGAGTAGGCGGTGCATAGGATGATTTGCAGGTCGGGATCGGCCCGCCAGAGTTGGGCGGTGGTTTCAATGCCGTCCCAGCCCGGCGGCATCCGCACGTCCACGAACGCCATCGCAAAGGGGCGGCTGGCTTTCACCGCGGCGCGCACCGCCGCCAGCGCCTCCTCGCCTTGGAAGGCGGAAGCCAGTTCAAAATCCTGATCGTTTCCGGCTCCGGTCTCCGGCGGCGGCCCGAAAAGGCTGGTTTCGGCGCTTGCAAAGTCATCCCCGGCCGGATTGCGTCGGACCAGGATTTTTTTGAAATCGTCGTGAATCGCGGGGCTGTCATCCACGATCAGGATGCGGCGGTTGCGAGCCGTGGATTCAACTTTCATAGGTTTAGTTTTTGGGTTTCAACGGCAATTCAAGCGTAAAGGTTGCGCCCTTGTCCGGCCCGTCGCTGTGTGCGAGCAAGGCGCCGCCCAATTCCTTGGCGGCCAGGGCACCGCTGTGCAGCCCAAAGCCGTGTCCGCCTTTTTTCCGGGTGGTGAAACCGTAGTTGAAAATTTTTTTAATGTTCTCAGCGGAGATGCCGACGCCGTTGTCGCCGACGGCAACGCGGATGCGGCCATCGCCGTTGGACACCCGAACGGTCACCAGCCGTTTTTCCCGGCCGGAATCCAAGCAGGCATGTTTGGCATTGGTGGTGAGGTTGAGGAGGATTTGCAGCACCTTATGCTTGTCCACGGAAATTTCCGGCAGGTTGGGTTGGTATACGCGCTGGATATGGACGCCGTGTTCCTCCAGATCGGCTTTGTGGATGCGCAACAAATCCTCGACCAGATCTGTGACCCGGACCTTCTCCGCCACGCCAGAGACCTTGCCGTAGTCCTGTTGGGTCACCACGATTTCCTTGATGTGTTCGATCTTGGTCTTGATGAAATCCATTTCCCGCGATAACTGGCTCTGTTCGTAGGACAGGTGTTTGCCGAGCTGCATGAGGAAGTTTGGCAACTGTTTCCCCCGGGGATCGTTCGTGAGAAAATTCCCCAAGTCGCCGGAATGTTCTTGCAGGAGCCGGACGGCGTCATTGAGGCGGTTGATCTTGAGATCCTGCAAGTGGTTGGCCACGAGGTTGGCAGAGACATTCACGCTATTCAGCACGTTGCCGACGTTGTGGAGCACGCCGGTGGCCACGTCAGACATGCCGGCCTGTCGGGAAACGATCAGCATTTCCCGGTGAACCTTTTCCGCCTCTCGCTGCATCCGCGACCGTTCCACCACTTCGGCCTTGAGGTGCTCGGCCGTTTGCCGCAATTCGCCGTTCACCTTGGTCAATTCCGCCGTCTGTTCCCGGATTCTGGTTTCCAGTTCCAACCGGGCTCCCTCGCGGACAGCCTCCGCCCGCAGACGTTCCCGCAAGAGGACCTCCAGTTGCACCATGCCCGCGAGCAGCAGCAGGGCGATCACGCTGAAAATGATGTCGACCTTGACGCCGAACTCTAGGCGGGTTTGGAAAAGAAACACGCGAAGCAACGCCAACACTGAAAAGATAAAGACGAGCGACCAACCCACGCGCACCGCGCCGAAACGGCGGGTCAGCCACAGCCCGTAACCGAGCACTGCGCATTGCAGAAGCCCGGACGTCAAAGCCGTGACGGTGGAATAGTTCATGGCAATCTATCAGTGGTCTAAAAAACCATTGAGGTTGCGGAGTAGCCGGACAGAAAGTCCGGAGATATCGCCACCAGAACCGGGGCGATCACCGTTCCGGACAGCGTCATGCCGGATTTGCGCGTTATAAGGTGTAATTCCACAATCCATCCCGGCAATTTGAGCAGAATTTGTGCCGCTCAGAGGTAATGCTTACTTCACTGGATTGTGCAAGGTCCAGGGTTGGAAGCCGCTTTTATCGGGTTCTGAGGCGATAAAAGCTATGATGAATTGCACACTTGAAATTGCGTAGAGATTTTATGAGCTTTGAACTGTCGCCACGGGTAGGATTCATTGCCATGACGAGCATGAATCGTGGTGAAAAAATCATTGTGCCTGCCGTCCACCAAATCTAACACGGCCTTCTTCTGCGGCTGTGGGCATGGTTAACAAAACGCGGCGCTTGAATTATAAAAATTCGTTCTAAACCAAAAGCGTTCAGCGCAATTGAAATTGCGCCGACGGTGATATGCATGGCGTTGACGAGGCAAAGCCCGTCTTGCACGCCGCTCCGGCGGACGAGTTGTTCGACCGGGTCGGTGATGTTGACGTAATCGCGCCGATGCGGCGTTTCAAACCAGAGATATTCAGTCAGACTCTTCATCTGCCGTCCTCACCTTTCAAACCGCGGCCGCCACCAAATCACCCACCTCGCGCGTGCCGTGGCCCATCCTGCCGGCGGCGAGCGACTTGATCTCGGTGTTGATGATCTTCACGACGGCATTCTCAATGACTGCACCCGCCTTGGTTTCACCCAGAAAATCCAGCATCATGCCGGCAGCGTTGATGGCGGCGATGGGATTAATGACGTTCTGGCCGGTGTATTTGGGCGCGCTGCCGCCCATCGGCTCGAACATGCTGGTGCCTTCGGGATTGATATTGCCGCCGGCAGCAACACCCAACCCGCCCTGAATCATCGCCGCGAGGTCGGTAATGATGTCGCCGAACATGTTGTCGGTGACAATCACATCGAACCACTCCGGGTTTTTGATGAACCACATGCAGGTGGCGTCCACGTGCGCGTAATCGCGTTTCACCGCCGGATATTTCGCGCCGAGTTCGTGGAACGCGCGTTCCCACAAATCGAAGGCAAACGTGAGCACGTTGGTCTTGCCGCAGAGGGTCAGTTGCGCGGTCTTGCCCGCCTTGATGTCCGCCGGCTTGAGGCCTTTCCACGGCTTGCCGTTGCGCCGTTTTTTGGCCTGCTCGAAGGCATACCGCAAACAGCGGTCCACGCCACGGCGCGTGTTCACCGATTCCTGAATCGCAATTTCATGCGGTGTGTCCTTGAACACAAAACCGCCCGAGCCGGTATAGAGACCCTCGTTGTTTTCGCGCACGACAACAAAGTCAATATGCTCCGGTCCCTTGTCCTTGAGCGGGCAGTCGGCGGCGCGATAGAGTTTTACGGGGCGCAGATTGATGTATTGCTCCAGCTCGAAACGGAGGCGCAACAAAATGCCTTTCTCCAAAATGCCCGGCTTGACCCGCGGATGCCCAACGGCGCCGAGAAAGATCGCCTTGAACTTGCGGAGTTCGTCCACGGCGCTGTCCGGCAGCACTTCGCCGGTTTTGAGGTAGCGGTCGCCGCCGAAATCGTAGTGATGCCAGTTGAGTTTAAAACCGAATTTCCTGGCGGCGGCTTCGGAAACCTTGAGCGCTTCGCGGGTCACTTCCGGTCCCGTCCCATCGCCGCCAATGACAGCAATGTCGTAAGTTTTCATGCGTTATTTTTCCTGCAATCGAAACGAGGACGGTCATACTAACGTTTTGGGGCGTGGTGACAATGGAATTTTGCATTCGACATTCGTCATTCGAAATTTGAAATTTTGGCCATGCCATTGCCGTACAAAATAGCGACGCTGCTTTATTGCTTCAGCAAGCGCGACGAGGTGCTCCTGCTCGAGCGCGCGCAGGAGCCGAACCGCGG
>Ga0116112_1001266_pt1 | contig 17240 bp, 9 predicted proteins | sample June2015DPH_8_15_FD_89721 | JGI IMG/M metagenome (GOLD analysis project Ga0116112, IMG submission 89721) | Peatland microbial communities from SPRUCE experiment site at the Marcell Experimental Forest, Minnesota, USA - June2015DPH_8_150 | ecosystem: Environmental > Terrestrial > Soil > Wetlands >... | reverse complement strand
GTGAAATCACCACGAACAACTCGAAAAACAGAAACCGCCATTTTGGCCTGCCCTCACGGGCGTCAAAATTGCTGCCCTTTGCCAGCCCGTCGTCGCCGTTGCGTGAGTTCATGATTGTCGGGGATAAACTTTACGACACAGTTGGTGCAGAAGGAAAAACAAAAAGCGGCGAACGTTTTTAACCGTGCACGAAGCGTTAAAATCGCAGCAATTTTCGCTCGAAGATGATTCAGCAACTTGAGGTTTCACCACGCCCCCTTTTGGAGAAATACTTGGCGCATTCAATTTTCAATGTGCGAGTGTTCATCGCCTTGTAAGACGGGTGATACTGGGGCATAAAGCGGTGGTCCGGCCCGCATCGAATTCAAAACGCAAGAAATTTGTTCGCATCGGGAGGAATCTTTTTGCGCGAGAACGTCACCACACCACCACACCGGCAGCCCCCATCGGCGCGGGTGACTTTTTATGACACCCAGCCTCACAACCAGAATCGAATCCAAGTAGTTTGCCGGGCGCGCTGGCGCGTTCGTCTACCGGTTCAGGACACGGCCCTCTCAAGGCTGGAAGACGGGTTCGATTTCCGTACACGTTGCCAGATGCGCGGCTGGGGATCGCGCTCACTACCGGGCAAAAATGGGGCGCAACTTTGCACTACCGCCAACCGGACAAATACTTCGGAAAGGAACGCCGTTCAGCGGCAGCACGTGGAAGCAAAGCTTCTGCCGTCCCGCAATTGGTGGGACAGCGTTCCTTGGCCGCGGGGTTAAGTTGCACCCGCAAAGATGCCGGCGGCCGAATCAAAATTGCAGTTACCCGCAGGTTTTGACAAATTTTCCCGTTGATGAATACCGGCAACCGTTCGCGCTCACTGCTGATTTGCGCCCTTTTGTGCGTTGTCACCTTGATTGCCTATTGGCCGGTGCGGAACAATGACTTCATCAACTTCGACGACTACGGATACATTTCAAAAAATCCACACGTCCTGAGCGGGCTGACGTGGGAAAATGTGAAGTGGTCGTTTCATGCCGGTTACGAAGGCCACTGGCATCCGCTCACGTGGCTGTCGCACATGCTGGATGTCCAGTTGTTCGGTCTCAACCCGTGCGGGCATCATCTGGTCAATCTGCTGTTTCACACTGCCAACGCGCTGCTGCTTTTTCTAATGTTGCAGGGCATGACGCGCGCGGTCTGGCGCAGCGCCCTGGTCGCTGCCTTGTTCGCCGTGCATCCGCTGCACGTGGAATCCGTCGCCTGGGCGGCGGAGCGCAAGGATGTGTTGAGCGCGTTCTTCTTTCTGCTCACCCTGTGGGCGTATGCCAAAGGAGTGGCGAGTGACAAGTGGCAAGTGACTGGTAACCAGACCGCAGCCGCTCCGCCACTCGCCACCCGCCGCTCGCCACTGTTTTATTGGCTGTCACTTTTATTTTTTGCGTTGGGTTTGATGAGCAAGCCGATGCTGGTTACCACGCCGTTTGTGTTGTTGCTGCTGGATGTCTGGCCACTGCAACGCCTCGAATTCACCGGCCAGGGCGCCTGGATCAAAACCCTGCGCTCCCTCGTTTGGGAAAAGATTCCCTTCTTCATTCTCAGCCTGGCCTCAAGCTGGGTGGCGTTTGCGGCGGAGGCCAAGGCACAAACGGTTTATACCATCGCTGCCCTGCCCTTGTATGGCCGCTTCGCGAATGCCGCGGTCTCCTATATCAAGTATCTCGGCCAGGCCTTCTGGCCGATTGATCTGGCCTTTTTTTACCCCTTCCCGACGGAATCCGGCCTGCTGAAAGACTGGCGACTCATCCTGGCGGTGTTGGCGCTGCCAGCCGTTTCGTTCTTCGCCCTTTATTGGATCAAACGCGCCCCGTGGTTTGCCACCGGCTGGTTTTGGTTTCTGGGCACGTTGGTGCCCGTTATCGGCATCGTCCAGATTGGTGGGCAGGCCATGGCTGACCGTTACACCTACCTTCCGCTGATCGGCCTGTTCATTTGTCTGGTCTGGGCGGGCGCCGGACTGTTCGCGGCCGGGCATGGTAACAGGAAAATACCCGCCGCGGCGGGCGTTGCCGTGGTAGTGGCCTGCGCCGCCGTCACCCATCGGCAGGTGCAGTTTTGGCGGAACGGTTTTACCCTCGCCACTCATGCGCTGGCCATCACCCGCAACAACTATGTCGCCGAGGACATGCTCGGCGAGATGTTGGGTGACCAGGGCAGTTATGATTTGGCCGTCCAACACTTCCGCGCCGCGCTGGCGGCCTACCCGAACTACGCCTCGGCTCAGTATGACCTGGCCCTTACTTTGACCCGGTCTGCCGATGCCCAGGCTGCGGCGGGCAAATTTGAAGACGCCGTAAGTATCTACCAATCCGCCCTGCAGGTCCAACCTCTCCCGCAAACCTTGAACGACCTGGGATTGGCATTCTCACAACTCGGACAGCGCAAAAAAGCCATTGAACAATTTAATGAAGCCTTGCGGCTTCAACCGGACAACGTCGCCGCCCGCTTCAATCTGGCCTCGGCCCTGGTAGGCGAAGGCAAAACAGCGGAAGCGGAAACACAGTATGCCGAAGCCCTGCGGCTGAACCCCAACCCCGCGCGCCTGTTGGTGGATTACGGTCGTGTCTTGGCTGGCTACGGCAAACTGGCCGACGCGGGGGTGAAGTTCCGTGAAGCGGTGCGCCTTTATCCCACCAATGTGGAGGCCAACCTGGAGCTGGGCATGAACCTCAGGATATCCGGGCAAACCAATGAAGCCGCCAAGTTTTTTTCCGCCGCCCGCCAACTGGACCCGGACCTCGCGGAAAGGAATTGGCGTGACGGCAAAACGTTCGCGGAACAGGGCCGGGTTGACGCCGCCTTCAGGCGCCTGACGATTGCCACCTGGTTGAAACCGGAGGATGCCGCCATGCACGAAGATTTGGGTGAGTTCTGCATAAACCACGGCTGGCCGGCCGAGGCGCTGACACAGTTCGAGGAAACGTTCCGTCTCCGGCCCGACGCTCAATCCCATTGCGACGTCGGTCTGGCGCTCAATCTGCTGGGACGGACCAGGGAAGCTGTCGTTTACTACGAAGCCGCAATCAAATTGAAACCTGACTCGCCCGGGGCGCTAAATGATTTTGCCTGGTTGCTCGCCACGACGCCGGACACAACGCAACGCAACGGCGCGCGGGCCGTGGCGTTGGCGGAACAAGCCTGTCGGCTGACGGACTTCAAACAACCGCAGCCGGTGGGCACCCTCGCTGCGGCCTACGCCGAAGCCGGACGATTCGGTGAAGCGGTGCAAACCGCCGAAAAGGCCGTCGCCCTGGCGACAGCAGAAAACCAGCCGGATCTGGCTAAACGCAACCGGGAACTGCTCGAATGCTACCGTGCCGGAAAAACGGTGTTACAAAGCCAGCCCGCCGCGGGCAAATAGGCGTTTAAGTCAGGACGAGGCTGCCGTCGAGCCGCGCTTTATTCCGCAAAACAACGGCTCGCGAAGCTGCTCGCTCCACCAAACTCCGCCTGGGTAACCGCCCATGACACTACCGGGAGCGCTGGCCCCCGACTCGGCGCACGGCAAACGACCTTCCCGCTTCTGGCGCGAGGAAATCCATGCGGCTTTGCAAGCGAAGAAAAAAGCACTGGCGGACGTGAACAAACAACTATGCCCACCGCGCTTGTGTTGCTAAGGCGTGACTTCGGTAAAACTCGCCGTGATGCTGGCGCACAATCAGGAACAGCTCGCCAGCCTGTCACCGGACGCGGGCAACGTCGTGAACGGAGTGCTTGGGCGATACAACAAATAAGATCGCACACCTGGATTGGTTGCGTCACGACCCGAACGTGGATGACTTGGAAACGGGATTACGATGAATCGTGATAAAGTCTCCATCATTGCTAACAAATGCTGACAACTTTTTCGGGTTCGTGCGCTTTGATATGCATTGGTCAAAAATCCGCACTTCGATTACGGTTAATAAAAATGCGGTTCCCGGCGTGTTTAGCAGGAAATTAAGGAAGCAGGCCAGGCGGATTCGATTTCCTTCACCCGCTCCATCCTGCTTTTATTTTTCCGTGGATTTTGACGATTGCTGCAACAGCTGGACGCGAAACCAAGGCAGCAATGCAAAAGGCACGCGCCACGGGACGCGTGCCTTTCCTGATGAAACCGCACCGGCAACTCAAATGAATTCGTTGATGAGATTTTCCAGGAATTCCTGCCGGCCACTGACGTTGGGTTCCACTTCGCCTTTCTTGAGCATGTAAGCTTCAAGATCAGTAAAGTTGGCCCGGCCGGATTCGATCTTCGCGCCGATGCCCGAATCCCACGAGGCGTAGCGTTGTTTCACGAATTTCGCAAGCCGTCCGTCTTTGCGGATGGCAGCGGCAATCTTCAACCCGCGGGCAAAGGCGTCCATGCCGCCGATGTGCGCGTGGAACAAATCCACCGGCTCGAAACTTTCGCGGCGCACCTTGGCGTCGAAATTCAATCCGCCGGTGGTGAACCCGCCGTATTTGAGGACCGCGAGCATCACCTGCGTTGTGAGGTAAATACTGGTGGGGAACTGGTCGGTGTCCCAGCCGATCAACTCGTCGCCGGTGTTGGCGTCAATCGAACCGAGCGCGCCGGCTCCGCCCGCCACTTCCAGTTCGTGCTGCATGCTGTGATAGGCGAGGGTGGCATGGTTGGTTTCGATGTTCAGTTTGAGATCGCCCAGCAGGTCGTATTCGCGCAGGAAATTCAGGCACGCGGCGGCGTCGGAATCGTATTGGTGCTTGGTCGGTTCCTTGGGTTTCGGCTCGATGTAGAACTGGCCCTTGAAACCGATTTTCTTTTTGTAGTCCACGGCCAGGTGCAGGAATTTGGCGAGGTGCTCCAGCTCGCGTTTCATGTTGGTGTTCCACAGCGTGGAATAGCCCTCGCGCCCGCCCCAGAACACATAGCCGGCGCCGCCGAGGTCGTGCGTGATTTCGAGCGCCTTCTTCACCTGGGCGGCGGCAAAGGCGAACACGTCGGCGTTGCAACTCGTGGCTGCGCCGTGAACGAACCGCGGATTCGTGAACAAATTGGCCGTGCCCCAAAGCAGTTTGATGCCGGTGCGCTGCTGTTCTTCTTTGAGAACTTTCACGACGGCGTCGAGGTTTTTGTTTGTTTCGCTCAGGGTATTGCCTTCCGGCGCAATATCGCGATCGTGGAAAGCATAGAACGGCGCGCCCAGCTTTTCGATGAATTCGAAAGCCACGCGCGCGCGATTCTCGGCATTGGAGACCGAGTTCGATCCATCATCCCACGGGCGGACGGCCGTGCCCACGCCGAAGGGGTCGGACAGCACATTGCGAAAGGTGTGCCAGTAAACGACCGAGAAGCGCAGGTGCTCGGACATGGTCTTGCCCTCGACGAGTTCGGTCGGGTTGTAATGTTTGAACGCCAGCGGGTCCCTGGATTGTGGCCCCTCGAATTTGATTTTCGTAATATTCTTAAACGCTGTTTGCATGGTACAATAATTCCCGGTTGAATTTCGGACGCGCGGGGAATTTAAGTGAGGATCGCGGGAGTTTCAAGCGCAATTTGCTTAAATTTACGATTTTTTTGCGGTGATATTGCGATACCGCACCGTGTCGGCGGGTCGTGCTATTTCCCGGAGCGCGCAGTTTGGATGACGGCATCAAAGGCGGGTTTGGGCTGGCAATTCCGGTCGAAGAGCAGCGGGTAGGCCGTCCGGCCCCTCACCGGCCAGTTGTTCAGCCACGAATCGGCGTCGGTCACGCCCCAAAACGTCACGCGGTTCACATCCTTGTGGTGCTTGACGAGCACGGCAAACAAATCAGCGTAACGTTTTGCGAGATTTTGCTGGATGGAATCCGGCAGGCCGTTGGTGTAGGGATTCAACTTCGCCTGCAACGCGAAGTTCATCGTGATGTCCGCAGCTTGAGAACGTGTGGCCGGCGGCAGCACGTCCATGTCCAGCTCGGTGAGGTTCACCTTCACGCCGATTTGGGCAAACGCTTCGATGGTTTGGTCCAGCTGCATTGTGCTCGGCCAGTTCAATTTGTAGTGTCCCTGCAGGCCGACGCCGGCAACCGGGATGCCTTGTGACCGGAGTTTTTGTATCAGCGCGATGGCGCCCAGGCGCTTCGATGAGTTTTCGAGCGAATAATCGTTGTAGTACAACTGGGCATTCGGATCGGCTTCATGCGCAAATTCAAACGCCTTGGCGATATAGTCCTCACCAATGATTTTGAACCACGGAGACTGGCGCAATCGGCCGCCTTCGTCCAACGCTTCGTTCACCACGTCCCAACCGCCGATCTTTCCCTTGTAACGCCCGACGACGGCAAAGATATGCGCGCGCATTCGGGCCAGAAGCGTGTTGCGGTCAACCGGATTCCCTTGGCCGTCCTGAAAAACCCATCTTGGCGTCTGGTTGTGCCAGATCAGCACGTGGCCAACGATGAACATGTGGTTTTCCACACCGAACTCGACGTACCGGTCCGCCGGCGCGAAATTGTACGAGTCCAGCCCCGGATGCACAGCTTCCCATTTCAAAAGGTTTGCAGGGCTGATGGAATTGAACTGCGCTTTGATGAGTGCCGTTTCCTTGGGATCATCCCCATCGAACTGGGATTCTTTGAGTGCCGAGCCAATGAGGAAATCGTTTTGGTAGGCGTCCTTGAGGGTGGGTTGCGCCTGAGTGCCGGGGCCGAGAAGACTGCCGACCAGGATAAAAACGAAGGGAGACAGCAGATTTTTTTTCATAACGCTTCCGGCCGCAACCGGGTGCTTCAGTTTACTCCGGCACCGGGTTTTTGACAGCCTGGATGACCGCGGTAAATGCCGGTTTGGGTTGGCCGTTGCGGTCGAACAACAGGGGATAATTGACCCGTCCCGGTGTGTTCAGCCAGGAATTACCATCCGTCACTCCCCAAAGGGTGACACGTTCAATGACATCGCAATGTTTGAGGTATACGGCGAAAATATCGGCGTAACGTTTGGCCAGCGCCCGTTGCACCTCGTCCGGCAATCCTTTGCTGTAAACATTTGCGCCGGCCACGCGTTGCGCGTTGGCGTCAATGTCCGCCGTTCGGTTTCCCTGGGTGGCGCGCACCACGTCCACGTCCAGTTCGGTAATGACCACCTTCACGCCCAGTTTGGCGAAATCCGAAATGGCAGCGTCTTCCTCTTCCACCGTCGGCCAATCCATTTTAAGATGTCCCTGCAAGCCGACGGCGGTTATGGGAATGCCTTCGGCCTTGAGCTTCTTGATCAATTCGATTGCGCCTTTGCGCTTGGGTTCGTTCTCCAGCGAAAAGTCATTGTAGTACAACTCGGCGTTGGGGTCGGCTTCGTGCGCGTATTGAAACGCCTTCTCGATGTAATCGTCACCGATGATTTTCTCCCAATTGGACCGCCGCAATTTGCCATCTTCCGCCACGGCTTCGTTCACAACGTCCCAGCTTTTGATGCGGCCTTTGTAGCGGCCAACGACCGTCTGGATATGGTCGCGCATCCGTTCCAGCAACACTTCGCGGGTGACGAAGTCGTCGTTGGTGTCCCGATACACCCACCGCGGGGTCTGGCGATTCCACACGAGGGTGTGGCCGATGATGACCATGTGATTGCTTTCGCCGAATGCCACGTAACGGTCGGCATTGGTAAAGTCATACACGCCCGGTTCCGGGTGGACCGACGCCCATTTCAAAGCGTTCTCCGGACTGATGGAATTGAACTGGGACATGATGATGGGACTGCCGCGCCGGTCTTCGCCGGAGAATTGTTTTTGGTTGAGGGCGACGCCGATCAGGAAATCATTTTTATAGGCTTCCTTGAGGGTCGGCCGGGTAGCGCAACCGGCGAACACGCCCGCTATCAAAACGATCAGAACGGCCCGGGTCACGATAAGATGGAATTTCACAACGTCTTAGGTAGCGGCTGTTGGATTCTCCGCCGCGAATTTCTTCCGGCGCTCGGCGAGTTCGTCGGCAATGCGCAGGTTGAGTTCCTTCGAAATGGGATAAAGAGCCAGGCACACGACGCCGAGCGCGAAAGGGATGGCGGCAAAGACCGTGGCGCTGAGCCGGATTCCATGGAGTGCCCGCTCGGTCTGCGCCACGTTGGCCACGTAGCCGTAGGCTCCCAGGACCCCATTGGTTAAGGCTCCACCCATGAGACCCGCCTTCAGGGCGAAGACGATGCCCGCATAGACGAAACCCGTGGCCCGACGGCCGGTTTTCCATTCCGAATAGTCAGCAACGTCAGCAATCATTGCCCAGAGCAGCGGAATCGTTGGGCCCCAGCACGCGGGCCAGGCCAGGCTCAGCCAGAACAGCAGCGTGACCGATTCCTGGGGTACCACATAAATCAGCGCGGTGACAACCGTGGCCGCTCCCATGCCGGCGAGAAACACCGTCTTCTTGCCGAAGCGCGTGGAGAGCGGCTTCGCGCACAGCACGCCGACGATCGTAAGTGCGGTGCCGGTCATGTTGAAGAAGCCAAAGCCGACCCCGCCCGCGTTGGACCCGTCCGGGGACACGATCAAACCGAACCAGCCGAGAACGGTCTTCCACCACGAGGCCTGCCCCGCCACGGCCCCGCCCAGGCCGACCGCGTTGAGGAAATCAATCAGCTTCGAGTGATCGACGTAGTAGGTGAAATAGTAGTACATCGAGCTGCCGCGCCAGGCGAGGGTGATGAAAATGCACAGCGTGAGCAGAAACATCACGACCCACGGCGGGCATTTGAAAACGTCGGCGATGTCCCCCCTCACCGAGGTCTTCTGCTTCGGGTCGGGCCGGATGCGCTCGCGAACGCTGAAGAACGCGATGAGGTAGAACACGACGCAGATGCAGGCATAGATTCCGATCGTGACCGACCAGCCTTTGGCGCTGTCGCCGTGGCCGAACTTGGCGACCAGGGGCAAGGTCAGCCCCTGCACAATCAACGTGGCTGCCATGGCCGAAAAGAACCGGTAGGCGGAAATACTCGTGCGCTCATTCACGTCCTCGGTCATCACCCCGGTGAGCGCGGAGTACGGGGTGTTGTTGGCTGAATAGAGCATCATCAACACCACGTAGGTAGCCCAGGCGTAAATGATCTTGGCGCTGGCTCCGAAGGCGGGCGTGGTGAACGTCAGCCAGAAAACCAGACCAAAGGGCAGAGCGGTCCAGAGTATCCAGGGCCTGAACTTGCCCCAACGCGTGTTGGTTCGGTCGGCCGCGATGCCCACCACCGGATCGAAAAACGCGTCCCACAGCCGGACCAGAAGGAACAACCAAAAAGCAGCCGCCGACGAAAGCCCAAAGGCGTCGGTATAAAACCCGTTTTGGAACATCAGCATCGTCTGGAAAAAGAAGTTGGTCGCGGCGTCGCCGAGGCTGTAGCCGGCTTTTTCCCCGAATGAAAGTTTTCGATGAACGTGCTCTGTCATAGTTTGATATGTTGGTTGAAGGGTTTACTTTCCCACCGTCAAAGTCGCCTTCTGCCAATCGCAGTTTCGTGGGGAATTGCCGGCCATACATACAATTCGCCCGCTTCGGCCACATGTTTCATAGTGATGTCACAGGGTGCGAATGGGTCCGACTGGTTGTCAAGCGAAACCGCCTCTTTCCAGCCGGGTTGAAGGGGATTCGCTGCTCGCGCTAATTGGTTTTGCGCGGTTTCATGAACAAGTCAGTCACAAACGAGTTCAGCATCTGTGCATCTATTTTGGCAGTCCCCGTTTGCTGTTGCTGCGCTTTGACAAATTGCATTACCAATTGCGTCAATACGGCCCCCGGCCGGGGATAACCGCCCACGATGTAATGAGGCCCGGGCCTGGTTTCGCCCGCTTCCTTTTCGAACGTTGGCCGGACGCTTTCCGGCGTGATCAAGGAATTGCCATACTGGAAAATGACCCGGTCCATCACTGTATAGACTTCCTTGCTTTCCTTGACCAGGCCGTAATAGTCAAGGAGCTGGGCCAGCACATAATTTGACGCCAGCCAAACATCTTTGCCCTGGTCCGATTCCACCGGTTTGCCGGTCTGCGTCCGGGCGGTGGCCCAGCCCATGGGGTTGCGGTTGTTCTTAAAAATTGTCTTGAGGGCTTGTCTGGCCTGTTCGGCAGGGATGAACGGTTCTTCTCCCATCGCAATCAAGTACCACAACCCATCCAGTTGATTGGTCCAGACATCGCTGTTGGTTTTTCCCGTGGCCGGGTCATAGCAGGTGACAAAATACTGCATCCGGCCGCGGCTGGTTTTCTTGTCCAGCCACAACTTTTCGTAAACGGCAAATCCCTTTTCAAAAATCTCGTCGTATTCCTTTTTGGCGGCCGCATCTTTCATCATCTCCGCCATCCGGCTCATGGCCTTGCACGCGGCGAGGAACCCGTTGGAACTGTAGGAATCGATGCCGAACAGGTTGATGTTGTCGAAGGTATTTTTGACCTCGTCGGGATTGCCTTCGGGGATGCCGTCTTTGTCCAGGTCAAGCTGCTCCAGATACTCAAAGCCGAATTTGAGCGTGTTCCAATTCTTCTTCAGAAATTCCATATCGCGCAGGTATTTGACATTGCGCAGCACCCGCAACGCCAGTTTGGGGAACAGGTCGTTCCAATAGTTGGTGTTGTACCAGGCGTATTCGCTGATGTTACGCAGGGGGGTGCCGAACGTCATGGCGCCCAGATCATGCGACACGCTGCCCTTGATCTTTCTGGCGGCTTTAATGTGGGTCAGCGACACGCCTTCATATTCCTCCGGATGTTCTTCAAAATGCTGCCGGGCTTCGACGAACGACGCGTGGGAATGATAATACCGCTCCGTGAGGTCTTCTTCCAGAATCGAATCAATGACCCGCTGGCAAAGCTCCTGCTCAATGTTGGGAAAGAGCATCAAGAAGATCATCGAATACCAGTCCACGTCGCAGGAGTTGTTGTAAGGATAGTCAAAACATTCCACGAACCGGGCCACGTCGTTGCCGTTTTTGTCTTCAATCCAGGCCGAGGCGTTCGACAAGGGACTACTGAGCTCGTTAAACAACAATCTCGCCAGCCGCAAGGCGCCCGCCTTGTCATTCTGGTAAGCAGGATCCTGCTGGATGTGTTCGAAGATTTTGTTTTGGATGGCCGTGGTCCGGCTCTGCCAGGTGGCATAGTTGTCGAGGGCGATTTTCGCCATGTCTCTGGCCCGGGTTTCCTTGTCCGGGAAGCTCCTGGTGTATTTACGCTCAAACACCGACCCGTCAGCGTACCACTGAACCGGGAAATCGAAAACGATGGCCACCGGTATTTTGATGATCGCCTTCGGTTTTAATTCAAACGCAACGCTGACGGCTGCGCCATAGTCATTGTTCGGTTTGGGTCCGAACTTCTGGTAAAAGCCGCCCTCAGCCTTCAACAGCAGGTCCTGTTTCAAACTGTTCAGCCTGAAATAGGGTTGTGTATCTATCGCCACACCTTCCATTTCCGGCACCGCCATGGCCATCCTTTCCGGGCTTTCCTTGTTGCCCATGACCACGCCCCGGATGCCGGCATGATTGAAATCTTCGTGGACATGGCCTTTTAACGGGGTTGAGCAGATGAAGGCGCTGTCCTGGTCAATGGGCCGATATTTCTTTTCCTGAAGATTCGCCAGCGTTGGCCGGGGCACGACCAGCTCAACCGGCAGCGGCTGGTTAGTCGTGTTCTCGACTTCAAATTCCTCCACGCCGATGGGCATCAGGGCCTGGTCGTTTCCAGACAGGAATGGAGAAATCATTCTCCTCGTTACCTTGACCTTTCCCAGTTTGATAGTCATTTCCGCCAGGGGCGTGGCGAGCGAAATGGAAACCTGCTTAACGTCTGCCGGGCGATGATAATAATTCTCCGATACCGGGATGTCGTCGGGGCTGTCCATCACCTGGGGCTTGCGGGTGGTAAGCATGACGATTTTGTCGCCGAAGCGGATGATGGGCGCGGACGCCAGTTGCATCGCCTTTTGATTCAGAAAGACCAGCCGTCCGGCGTCGTTGAGACGATTGTACAAACCCTCGGGAGAGATACCCACCGAACAGGTTGGCGCGCCTTGAAGAAAAATGGTCTGGGGGAATTGCATCGTCTTCGACATCCCCTGAAAATGGACGGACATCTTGTTCTCGGCGTAAATCTTCGGTATTTGCGCGCCGGAAATGGTGAAAAGGTCGCTCCGTTTCAAGCTGTCGGGTTTGGGCATATGATCTTCTCTGCTGAACTTCCGCATTCCCGGTCATTGCGGCCAAGAATGCGGAAGTGTTGTTGTTTCGAATTGTTCGGGATTGATTGGTTCCATTTCTGGCCGAATTTTATGACGTGCCAAAATGAGGCGGCTTCTTTGCCAGCGGCTTCGGCGCCGGGGTGGCGGTTTGTTGGCCGCCGAGGGTGATGGGCAGCTTGGTCGTCGGCGAAGTCTTTACCTTGCCGAAAAGCAGGTCGGCGGAAATCCTGATGGAATCCGGCGAACCGCTGAAGTTGCAGACCACCACATCTGCTTCCTTGGTGGTGCCTTCAATGTAAGGATAGTTCGTTACCACCACGACCGTGTGTCCGGCTTCCTTGAGTTTCCGGACAATCTCCCGATTGTTGCCGCCCTTCACGATGCGCGCGTAATAATTGGTGATCACCACCAGGTCCGCCTGCTTCGCCAGCTTGAGGACCTCGTCCATGTCTTCCTGGGTCGGCGCGAATTCGGTGTCATCGAGAATCAAATTCGTCGAAAATTTCGTCATCTCTTCGCAGAAAACATGCGGATGGCTGTACATGTCCTTGCCGAGGAATTCATAAGGAATGGTCTGCTCCACCACCAATATCTTCTGCGATGGCTTCAGCGGCAGAAGCTTCTTGTCATCGCGCATCACCAGCAGCGCCTTGCGCGCCACTTCCCATGAAAAGTCGATGATTTTCTTGCTGCGCACGATGGCGCGGGTTTTCTCCGGGTCCATCTTCCCGGCGGTTTCAAACAACCCCTGGTCATACTTCATCCGGAGCAGATGCGTCACGGCTTCGTTGAGCCGTTCCTCGGAAATTTCACCGGATTCCACACCCTGCTTGATGCCAAAGAAGCACTGCACCCGCGACTCGTCGTCGGCCTTCAGGAGGATGGTGTCACAGCCGGCCTTAATGGCCATTGCGCAAGCTCTCGGCAGAGGCCATATCTTGAGGATGGCCGCCATGCCGATGGCGTCGGAAACAATGACGCCGTCAAAACCCAGTTCTTTCCGTAACAGACCGGTAAGGATTTTTTCCGACAGCGTTGCCGGGAACTTGTCATCATACGCCGGATAAATAGAATGCCCCGTCATGATGGCTTTCGTGCCGGCCGCGATCGCGGCCTTGAACGGAACGAGTTCACGGTTATGCATGGTCTCCCGGCTGGCCCGGATCACATCCAGCACATCGTGGGCATCGGTGGCCGAATCGCCACGGCCGGGGAAGTGTTTTCCGGATGTCGCTATGCCGCCGTCCTGTAAACCTTTCACAATGGCGGTCACGTGTTTGGCGCAGATCTCCGGATCGTCACTGAAAGCGCGGACGCCAATTTCGGGGTTCTTGGGGTTGACGTTGACGTCGCAGACCGGTGAATACATCTGGGTAACGCCCATGGCCCACAACTGTTTGGCGATGGTCAAACCAATTTCATACGTCAGCTTGACGTCGCCAATGGCGGCCATGCCCATGGGGGGCGGGAACTGCCTGATGCCACCGGCGGTGTAGTCGTTCTTGAAGTCACCTTCAAAGTCTATGGTGCAATGCAGTGGGATTCCCGATGGCCGGTCCATTGCAATCTTCTGCACCTGGTTTAACGACGCCGTCAGTTCTTCCGGTGTGACACTGACGCCCTGGCCTTCACCACTGAAATAGGTGCTGGCAATGGTGAAATAGTCCGCCGGTTTCTTGAAGTTCGGGTCGAGCTGGGTGTTGCCCCAATACAAATTTTTGCAGGTCTCCAGCGCGTAAGGCTCCAGACAAAGACCGCCGGCGTTCAGTTTGGTGATCTGTTCAATGCAACTCGGGGTCAGTATGGCGCCACGCCAGGTAAAGGTCAGCAGCTGGCCGACCTTTTCTTCCAAACTCATTTTCGCCAGCTTTTTGCTGACGAACGCCTCTCTCTTCGCATCACTGTTCTTTGACATTGTTATCTCCTGTTTTGAGTTGTTGGTTATTCCCATTTGCCGCGGTTGTCCGGCCCTACCCAGAATTCGCGTTCTTTCTTCCACCCCTTCTCGTCAATCTTCAAGTCCTTTGTCTTCCATCCTGACTTGATTCGTTTCGTCAAATCATCGAATCCCTTGTTCCAGGAAAGGCCATCAGGAACGGTGACGTTCATGCTTCCGGCTGCGTTGGCGTATCGCAGGCAGGATTCGATGGTAAGCCCGCGGACGAATGCCGAAAGGAATCCTGCGATGGCCGAATCGCCCGAACCCAGCGCGCCCACAAATTTTTCCTCCTGATAAACCGGGAACCACAACTCGCGATTGGCCCAGTTGTCGAGGTCCTGGCAGCCGGCTGCGCCTGATTTCTTAAGCCTGTCCTTGTCCCCGGTCCGGATATACAACCCCCGATGGCCGCATTTGACCATCGCGATGGCCGTGCCCAGGTTCAGCAGATCTTTTCCAAGGGTGGCAATTTCCTTGACCGTCATATGGTCCAGCACGCTCTCCTTGGCGCCGAGCTTTGCCCTCTTCTCCAGAAATTTTTCCTTGTAGAGGAAATAGAAAATCTCTTCCGCGCTCGGCACCATGATGTCCGACAGCGGAACCCAGTCGTTGAGAATGGCCTTCCAATCCACCTGGCCGGCGGGGCTGTTCACGTCCGGCAGCGAAAGGTCCAGCGCCGTGGTCGTCCCCAGTTCCCTGGTCTTTTTCAGGATCTTTGTCAGCTCGGCGCCCGTGTTGTCGTAAATCTTCTTCATCCACGGCGGGTAACCGAAAAGCATCAGCTTCGCGCGCCCCACCAGGCCGAAGTCCATGTCATCGTAACCGAACGTGTCGTTCGCTCCGCAATGATGCAGATAAAAACGGTCTATGCCGGGGATGCAAATCGCAATGGTGTAGGAGGTGGATTCGCCCTTGACCATGTGAATGCCTTTGAAATGGCCTTCGTTTTCCTCATACCAGTTGAGGATTTCTTTGCCAAAGTCGTCATCGCCGATTTTCCCGATCAACTCGGTTTTCACCCCCAGCCGCCGGATGGACACGCCGGCATTGGTGACCGGCCCGCCGCCGACCACGACGCAGTCACCCATGTTGATCATTTTTCCCGGAACCAGGACGTCGGTCATCTTGTCCACGGTTCCTTTGATGGTGAAGGCTGGTATTAAATCAAGGCACGTGTGCCCCGCTGCTACGATATCAATGTCTTTGTTTTTCTTCATTTTGAAACGGTTATGTTAAGCTTTGCGATCCTGCCCCGGCAAGCAATTTCACTTTCCGGTCGGTCTTTTCAGTTTTTCCCCCGGGCCACTTTAACGACGGCATTGAAGGCAGGCTTGGGTTGGCAGTGACGGTCGAACAGCATGGGATAGTCGGCCCGGCCGGTGATGGGCAGGTAGCTGCGCCAGGATTGGCCGTCATGGACGGCCCAAAACGTCACCCGGCTGAACTTGTCCCGGTGCTTCCGGAAGAACGCAAACAACTCGGCGTACCGCTTCGCCAGGTCTTTTTGGACAGAGTCCGGCAGGCCATTTGGATAGGGATTGTACTTCTTTTGTGTTTCCGGGTCAAAGGACGAGAGGTCCACTTTTGGGGCATCCACAGGGTAAAACGGAAGCACGCCGATGTCCATTTCCGTAATCATCAGCTTGATGCCCAACTTGGAGAGGGCGAAAACGTAGGCCTCAATTTCCTCGATGCGCGGATGCTCCAGAAACCAGTGACCTTGAATACCAATTCCATCCACGCGAACGCCTTTTGATTGCAGGTTCCGGATGAGCCGGATGACCCCTTCGCACTTGGGTCGAAACTCAAAATCGTACTCATTGTAATATAGGTGGGCGCCGGGATCGGCCTGGCGGGCAAATTCAAAGGCCTTGAGCACGTAGTCCTCGCCGATGATGTCCAGCCATTTGGATTTTCTGAAAGAGCCATCCGCCATGATGGCTTCATTGACGACATCCCAGCCGTGGATTCGGCCCCGGTAACGGCCCATCACAGTAAAGATGTGCTCTTTCATCCGTGCCAGCAACGCCTCGCGGCCCAGGGCTCTGCCCGATCCGTCCTGAAACACCCAGTCCGGCGTCTGGTGAAACCAGACGAGGGTGTGGCCGATGATGCGCATTTTGCGCTTTTCGCCAAATGCCACGTAACGGTCCGGCGCTTCGAAATTATACTTGTCCGGTTTCGGATGGACTTCCTCCCACTTCAGGATGTTTTCCGGCGTGATGGTGTTGAAATGTTTTTCCACCAGCGCGATGGCGTCCGGTTCCTTGCCGGAAATCTGTTCCAGGCTGAGGGCGGCGCCAATGTAAAAGTCATCCTTGAAAAGGTCTTTCAAAGCCGGCAACCCGGCGCCATCGGCCCGGTTTTGGGTCACGGTTCGGTTCGGTGTATCAATCATGGTTCACGAATAGCCCTCTCGCCGTCGGCCGGAAGACGGCCGGTTCGAGCGTCGCACAACTCGTCCTGCCGTTTGCCGCCGGCGGTGTTTCAGGCGCGCCCTTTCTACGGAAAGCGGCGGACGAGGACAAGCCAAATTATCAGTCTCGGTTGACATCCGTGGTCCAATGGAAACAATCGGTTACCGCGCCGGATGCTCACGGCCCTTCCTGAAGGCGAATTTATGCTTGACAGTCCACGGGCGATGGATGAAAATACGCCACGAATTAACCTTGCTGGCCAATCGGTTGAACAGGTATTGTGCATCCGGTGGGTCGGAGCAGTTGTCAGTTGGCGACCGGCAAAACGGTCCGCAATAGCAACAGTCGTATGATGTTGAGTTTAGTGTGCAAACATTGGCCAAATTCATGGGTTGATTGGATGGGAGACATGCCAGGCGGATGCAAGCCCAAACTCCCGTATCACCTGTATCTGTTTTGTTATCCCCTTTGCCACCAGGCGAGGGCCCTTTTAGTTTCTGCGCGCGGAATTTTCCAGCCGAACTAATTGAATAATTGTTGAAGTTGTCATGAACAAAAATGGCGTTGAACCTTCGTCAATGCCCGTCCGAACCCGGACCGGCGTTCCCGCGAAGTACCGGGAGCGACCACCAGGCGACCCGCCATCGCCAAACGGTAATCGAGCGGAAAGCGCAGAAAGGATCGAACGAATCATCGTTTAC
>Ga0116112_1001260_pt1 | contig 17272 bp, 30 predicted proteins | sample June2015DPH_8_15_FD_89721 | JGI IMG/M metagenome (GOLD analysis project Ga0116112, IMG submission 89721) | Peatland microbial communities from SPRUCE experiment site at the Marcell Experimental Forest, Minnesota, USA - June2015DPH_8_150 | ecosystem: Environmental > Terrestrial > Soil > Wetlands... | reverse complement strand
TCCATTGAAGTGCTGTTCCAATAAAATAAAAATCATATTATATCAAAGGTTTTACAGCAACAGATTTTGCTGATGATTTATCAGTCAGTTTTCTCATTACGGATTTACCCGTATGAGCCGACCGGGCTGCGTCGGGAATTTTATGAATGGTGCAAAGAGATTTGTAAACCATATCCACTTTATTAACACCATCCTTGTCTTTCAACTGTCTGTCTTCCAACTCCTGCTCAAAGTAAGCAATGCGTCCGGTCTCCTTGGCAAGAATACCAAAAATAACGTCAACCACACGTTCAGCCTTTGGCAGATTGGAAATATGATCTTCACCAAGAAGTTTTGCCCATGCAGCAGTGATTCTTTTATCATCATCACTCAAAGAATTTCCGGAGGAACTTCCATAAGCTTTTCTGATAAGATATACGGAGTATTTATCCCTCAATTTTTTGAACACCGCTTCTGTGGTCAGAGTTTTTTGAATATTAATACTCAAAAGATGCTTGGCATGGTCGGGGTCAATAGTATCGTAGGGTTGTTCATCACCAATAAAAATTATTATCGGTTTGATAGCCTTCGGAATATCAACTCGTTCATTGGCATATAGAGCAGCCAATTCATAGGTTTCGGTTGTCTGCCCACCGCCACCACCTTCTATAACCAACTCTTTCAAGCGGTCTTTCAGTTTAAGACCTTTGGCAAAAGGACGAACCTGTAGAGGATATTTTTCATTACAATAGGCGTCACCAATGGCCATAAAAGCGATTTCAAAATCCTCACCCAAGTATTCCTTGCCTTCGTTCTCAAGGTAGGGAAGCTTTGAGAAAATGGTTGCCGGCCAATCGCCCATCGAACCTGTTTCGTCAATGACGATGATAAGGGGCGCAGAACTGTCTGTGGAAATGCGGTCAGGAATCAAATCCTTTGTTGCCTTTCCCGCCGATACGGCGTCATCATAACTTCTTCCAACATACGCATCGTATGTTCTGCGTGCGCTTGAAAAATCGTGGCCTGCCCACGGACCCGGACTATAATCACCTGATTCTGACATATGTTTCCTTTTTGTTTATTTGTTAAATTAATTGTTTAAAGCTTTCTTAATGACTGCATCAGCAACTTTCTGATAAACATTGGCTAATGCGTCATAAATTGCGGTCAAAGTGTCACCAGCAATATTCCAAATGAGACTCCACGGCCAATATGCAACCCAACCAATCAAACGTGATTTGTGTTCGTTGGGTTGAAGTTTCTTTTTATAATACGCTTGTGGAGTAAGGGGTATTTCTTTACCATCCCTGTATTCATAACGTTCATTGGCCTCTTTGTATGGGTGTGTGGCAATGTATTCACGACAATATTTAAACCATCTGAATACAGACCACGCACCGCCAATTAAAACGTAAGCAGCAGCACAAATTAACACCAACTGCCAACAAGTGGCGGCTAGAACTATGCTCTTCCAAAAGAGGATAACACCAAGAATGGTGGCAAAAATGGAGAAGCCGTAGGTGTCACATTCAGTGGCTACGGTGTAAATGATAGAGAGGGTTAAAAGGCCAAGGAAAAATCCCAAGGCCGGGAACATGAAGAATCCGAGAATTGCTGTTAGTAATGCTTCCATATATGTTTAGTTTTCTGTTGTTTGTTGATTTTTATGATTTGACTGAATAGGTATTGTTAAAAATTTTCTTTCTTACCACCCAAACATCGGTTGGGTCGGAAGGATTTTGGCAAATAAAGTCACCAATCATACCCCATTGAGTATTCTTTCCAAACGGAGTGGTTTCACCCCAAAGACCAATAATGAAAAACTCCCATGCCTTATACATTTCATTATCAGGTGGTTTTACTGCATAACTTACATCGTCATTTAATATTTGATTTGTAACTTCAAAACAATTTACAGCATTGTCAGGTCTTGGTTCACATATCATCCAACCGTCATTATCAATAGCAACAACATTATATTTTTGGAGAAGTTTCTTGGGCATTTGCTGCCAACAATCCATAGATTCTCCAATGCAAATAACTGACCCGTCTCCAAGGGGTTCTTTCCCTTCCAATGTGTCCACCAAAAATTTGCTGGTCACACTTCTATCAACCAACAAATTAATCAAAGGTTTTGCCTTGATGGATTTGGTTTTTGTGGCGACTTTCCAATTATTGATTTTATTTGTGTCTATTCTCATATTCGCCTTAATGCGATTAAAATTATTGCTCCAATAAAATAAGCAGCTACATTGTGAAATACAAAAGCTCCTATAACCGCTATCAAAAGAAGAGCCGCCACCGACCACCAATACCTTGTCATAATATCAAGGTTATCAAAGTATTGATTAAAAGAGTGAATGAGATTTTTCATGAGCTATTTTATTAAATCAATCCGTTTAAGTGTAAAATTTCACATGGGTCACAAACTGTTTTTGGTGTGCACGTATAAGATTCCGGTAATGTATCCGTAGGTTCTCCACAGAATTTACAATAGAAATACATGGGTGAACCAGCATATAATGATGCGTTGTCAATTTGTTTTTTCTTGGAATTTGCCTTTTTTCTTTTACTGAATTGCTTCATGGCAACTTTCAAATCAATATTCATAGTATTACTCATATTAAATTCCTGTTATTGGTTTTAAATTGGAACGTCTGCGTCCAAATGCTTTTTCCCTAGCAGCAACGAATATGTCAACAACATCATCCTTTGGATATTGTGGGCGGTTATCAACACTGCGAGCAATCATTTTTTTGATAAAGTCGCAAATTTCATCGGGAACATCAGTCGGAACAACCTTTCTTTCAACATAATCTGTTCCGCCTGAAAGAGCAAACACCATCGTCATTCCGATGGAATAGTAATCAGATTCAGGTATAAGTGGTTTTCCTGAAACGGCTTCGGGTGCTGCGAAGAAAGGTGTATAACCTTTTGCTTCCGATTTACTTGTGGGTTTTACCATTGACAAACCATAATCCACCAATACTGCCATGTGTTTGTCGGGTTGAACAATGACGTTTTGTGGTTTAATATCGCCGTGAACAACACCATTGCGGTGAAGATACATACAAGCATTCAAAATTCTTTCAGAAATCCAAGCAACGTGTTCGGGGTCAATTCTTCCAATTTTTGTCACCAATTGCTCAAGCGTTGGACCGGGAATGTAACTCATTATTAGCAACACTCTACCGTCATCCATCTTGATTAAATCTCTCATTGCCGGGATGGCATAATGTCTTAAATCCCAAGTGGTTTTACATTCGTCAATCAACATTTGGGTGTCTTGAAGAGAAACGTTTGAACAATCTTTAATACAAACCAATTCCCCAAGAATTGAATGTTCAGCCTTGTAGGTTCTTCCAAATCCACCTTCAGCAATTACACTCAAAAGCTTGTACGGGCCAATCATTTTACCAAGACCAACATTTTCACGATCATGGTCATAATTTGACCTTTTGGTTGGGTCGGATAAAACATCAAAAGCTTCGTTTACGTCACGTGCGGTTAATCCTGTCGCACTTGCGCCCATGTCAGGATGATAAACTTTCATCAAACTATGATATGCCGCAGTAATGACTTCCGGCCTTGCTCTTGGATTTACCTCAAGCACAGCGTAGAAGTCTTTAAGTTTTGGGCCTTTCATTATTATTCAAGTTCAGATATAAGATTTTCGAGAACCGAACCATTCCATTCACAAAAAGCATTAAGTAACATCAGGATGAAGGGAACAACTGTTATTACCGAGAAGACTATGATGATTAGGATTCCTGCGTGTTTAGCTTTCATGTTGTTCCAAATATTCGATTATCACGTTTCCATGACAGAGCAACGGTGCGCACCAGCAACCAAGTATTTGCCCTTTCAATGATAACACTTTATCATGGAATTCAGGGTTTGTCAAGCGTTTATAAAAATCCTTTCTATATTCGCTTACACAATCTTTCCTATCGTGAACTCGATTGCAGATGTTACAGTAACCAATTGGGTGAGGGTTTCCAAAAATTGTCCGGCGGTCAATCAAAACATCGTATTTTGGTCTTGGTTGGCCTTTCTTTTTTCGGATGTTAACCAAGGTTGTCGTCATATAATCCTAATTCTCCTTGAACTTTTTTTATGGTAAGAATTTTGTCAGGACATTGTTCTTTAACTTTCCTACAAATTTTCAATAAATGTTCTCTTACCCAAGGTTTTTCTTCCATAAATTCTTTAAGTGATTCTATGATGGCATCATGTGGATTGACTCTATCAAGAAACAAATAAACAGCAAACTCACACGAGTTATAAATTTTTTCATCGGTTGTCATAATTTTCGTAATTGCCATGCCAAATATATTTTTGAGAATTTACCTTACCTACTTTATGCCATTGTTTCATGGTTTCTATCATAAATTCATTGGCATCCAATTCCCAAGGAAGGGTTAAATAAGTTTCGTAACGTTTCATGAAAAGATTTCCTATATGATTCCAATCCATAAAGTGTTCATCAACCTCTTCATCTTCTAATTTTCCATAATATTTTTCAAAATCAAAATTAAACATATCAGTAATATACTGATAATAATGACGTATTTCATGAAATAACACTCTTATCGTTTCTGATTCATCCAAATGCTGGTCAATTTTAATTGTATTTGGATATTGAAAATTACCATTTTCAATTAGTAAAACACAAAAAGTAACTTTAAGGTCATACCCTTCAAGTTTTAATACATCTTCCAAACACCACCTAATAATATGGTCGTATTGCGGGAGATTGGAAGATAGACATTTCACAATTAAAATGGCGTTGATATTAATTTGTTTGATTTAACGGGAAAACACATGAAGGGATAATCATCATAGATGTGTTCTATTTTTGGATAAATGATATATTCATCTGATGCCGCGCAATAACCCACCACACCCCCCTCCCCCTTTCCAAATCTTTCATCGTCAAATTGAACGATTTCGCCTTGTTCAAATTTATAGCTCATTTTGTATCTTCGAAAGCATTACCGACAATTTCAAAATATACTTCAGCAGCACCCAAGCCGGTTTCTTTGTGCGTCTTTAAGTTGTGGATTAAATAAGCAGCATTAGGAATATCATATCTAACAACCCCCTCAAATATATTATCGGGGAATTTTGCATCTATCTGTCTTACAATATCCCCTTCATAAATTTCCTTACCATTTTTATCTTTTAGGCCTGTGTATTGTTGAACAATCATGTAATCCAATTCTTTAGTTTCACATGGATTTCCAAACAATCCATTATAATAGACCATAAATTTTCCATTTGGAGTAATGTAATAATATCCCCACTCACCCCCATTTAGATTCAAAAATGAATTAGATGATGTATTCCAAACTCTAAACTTTATTTCTCTATTCATTTTACTTTCTCCAACCAATCTTTTCCTACCCAAAAACCATAGGGTAATTTGTAAATGTAAAGATATTCTTTTAATTTACGAAAGCCCTCAATTTTAACAACCGACCCCTTTGGGATATATGTTTCCATATAATCATCCTTTACATCATACAGAAGTTTGACTTTTTGACCGATTTCAAAATCGCGCCTGTCGGATTTTGGTGCATTGTGTTCATGCATTGATTTTATCACCTTTAATTTTTCATGATAAACAACGCACATCACATTTAACAAATGACTTTTAACTTCTTCCGGCAAATTTGAATCTTGGACTTGAGCCAATTTTTTCTCTTTGTGTAATGCCATTAAAGAAGCCAAGCCTGCATATCTATGATTCCAAGCATACACAAAATCCAACAAATCTCTTGCATATTTGTGATAATAACGACTCACTTTTGGAATGAGTCTTGGATAGTGATTTTCCAAAATGTCAGCTAAATTTTCACTAGCTTTGCTTCCACCAAATGTATGAGGGTCAACCATATTATATCGTTTGGTTATGATTACAATATTCCTGAAAGGCTATTTCCGAAACCCTTTTCACAATAGGAGCCTTTGGTGCAGCATAAGTTCCTGCTGAAGTGAAGGAATTGAGTTCCATTAACCAGTAATTTTGGTCGGAGTCTTCACAAATGTCAATCGTAAAAATCGGGTCAGGATACCATCCAATATCAAGAATTTGTTTGCATAGTTGTGTGGCCTTTTCCGGCGCACTTGGAATATAGGTGCGTTGTCCCTGATAATAGTAAAGGGATGTTCCCAAGATTTCCTTTTGATTGGTGACAATGTACCGCCACTCCCCAACGATGTTTTTCGGGGTGGAGACGACAACCAAATCTTCATTCTTGGAATTGCACAATACAGCATTATCCCAAAATCTATCAAAATCCTGTAAGTCTAACAGCTTGCCACTAAAGGACTTATCGCCTACATCAGGCCGAACATAAATTACAGCTTCCTTACCGAAAGTGTGGTAAAACCACCACTTGTTATGCTTTAATCCAGCAACAGTAGTGAATACGTGTTTATCATTGAACAAAAATTTTTGAAAATGGGGGTAGTACGTACTACAAAGATAGTTGTCATCCGTCATCCACCCTAACGGGTAGGCGGGTAATTCAGTTTTCAATTTTCTGAACAATTGAATTGAACCTTGAAACACAACGCATTCATTTGGTTCAATCAAACCCTGTCTTAATTCAAAATGATTCCTAATATCAAGGACAATACATTCCATACCCTGATTTCGGATTTCCGCAATAAGGTCTTCGTAACCATTATCACCCACAAAATTTTCCACCAACCATTTTAGTTTCATAATTCAATCTGAACTATCACCAATTTTTTCTTTATCATGTATGCTAATCCTTTGAGAAAGGCTTCAACGGTATGCTTGTCATCATTTGGCATTTCCATAGGAATACCATCCGATGCTCCCCCATTATACATTTCAACAATCCTTTTATACACATCATCAAAAGTCAGTTTTTCTCCGCTGTGACCCCAAACGTGGACGCCAAAAGGAAGGTCTTTGGTGCTATCATATTTTCCAAAATATTCATCACCACGATAGTTTCCATTTTCATCATGGGTGTTTCGGATAAAATAAATTTTCATAATTTACCTATGTCTTCAAAAATGGTTTTTATGTAATCGGTTTTTGTTTTTTCTTTGGCTCGCCTTATTAAAATTTCAAATATTTTGTTTTTACAGTCTTGAAATCCTCTTTCATAGTCTGTGGCTTTGTTGGCTGATACTAGAAAGTCCAAAGAAAATCGTTTGCTTAAATCACTCATAATTTTTCATCTATCAATATTTGTGGAATTTTCATTGGCATAATATATCCCGGCGAAACACGGCAGTCAAACTCTAAATCAACCCTAATACATCCACAATATCTACACCATTTGACAACTTGTTCTGATTCGTCCCACGAATGGCGATGACGCAATACTATTATCAAATCATGGTTTCCCTTTTTACAATCTTCTTTCATGATAAAAGTTCAAATGTTCCATCGTTGTTGTATTGTATTTTATAGGAAGTTATGCCTTTTTTATTCAATTCTTTCATTTTCTTCCAATAATAAACATACGATTCAGCAAGTTCTTTGCAATTTCTTGGTTGTTTTTTTACATCACGCCATACCGTTGCAATAATCAATCCGCTTATATCATCTGCATGGTCAATTCCATACTCTTTTTTAAACCACTTGACCAACTTTGATTTTTTGTTCCACAAAAACCATTCATTTCGTATATGCATCCCAAAAGAAAAATGAACGCTGGACGAATTGGATTCACTCTTAATATAATTTAAATCTTCTTCATCAAGATGGTCTTTAATGATAGAAACGGCTTCATCCAAATTTGATGGCACTTTCATATTTTCAACGGACGCTTTTCAATGACTTCCTTGATTGAATCTTTCCATGCAATCTTGGTGTTGCCTTTTAATTCGTTGACCAACCACATGATATTTTCATCCCCTTGCCACTTGATGACTTCATCACAGGCAACGGCGATTTCAGGCGATGATTTCTTGACTCTAGCATTGATTTTATTCATCTTACCAATCCAAATGGTATCGGTAACGTAGGATTCCATTTTTTTGAACATATCCAATGTTTCTTCAACGGTGCCCAACATGGGTTCCATGCTGACACTTGTGGAAAAGCCTTCGCTATAAGCATATTTCAAACAATTGAATCTTTCAGATATTGCGGGGGCACCCGGCTCCCAAAATTTCGCCCTCTCCTCAGAGGGGGTACCAATGGTGAATCTGAATAAAATATTGGCGGCCCAAGGTTTTAATTCTTTACACATTTCCATTACACAAACCATGTGGGGTTTGGAAACAATCAAAACTTTATTGCCCTTTGACAATAAATTTTTCAATGCTTCCAAAGCATAAGGCAAATAATAGGGAGAAATGTCGTGAGTGGTGGGAAACATAATCCACCCATTCTTTTTGGAAACAGGAGGCATTTTGTCCTTGATTTTTTCAGTTGTCCACGCATCAGAAGATTCAACAAACCTGTATCTCAAAGCGTTGGTTCTAGCGTAACAATATCTGCAATTGTGAGAACAGCCTATTCCTATGTTATAATTTGAATCCGCCCATTCTCTCGTTCCTGTTTTTCTTTTGGTTGACATACTACAGAATATCACCCTTTTAAAAAAAGTCAAGCCTTGTTATCCATCTACAGGAGAAGGTTTAATTTGACATTCAAAAACAGAAATACAAGAAAATGGATAAATTTGTGGGTCAATTGGATATGGTTTGTCCAATTCTACTATCCAACTTCTCCCTATGCCCGGAAGGTCGTCGGTAGTTGCCCCATGAATTATGCCAAATCCTTTTATTTTTCCATCAAGGTCAAAATAGATTCTTTCACCTTCTTTATGTTTATATTTTTCTTCACTCATATTATTTTCCTGTTGGTGGTGGTGCAAAACCAAGAGGCCGGCCATCATACTCATAGTTTCTACTATTCAAAGTTGAGGTTGTTGCTCTCATCATTTCCTTTAAAGTTTCAACCGCTTCTTCAAACTTTTTCTCAAAACAACACACGGAAATAACAAGTTCAGCACAAGCAGCAAATGAAAATCCTTCGGAGGCCAAAACCCATTTTTCAATTTCATCATCAGAAACTTTTAATTTCTTTTCAAAATACATTTTTCTGACAGCGGGTGTGGGCATGTTGATTTGAATCACCCGGTCAAATCTTCTTGGCCTTGCCACCAATCGTTTGTCCAATTTTTCAGGATAATTGGTGGTAGCGATGTTCAAAACCTTGTCAATCTGATTTTCGCCGTCCAACAACGTAAGGATTTCGTCTTCACCATGTTCATCAACAATGGCATCAATATCTTCAAACAAGCACACAATGGGCCGGTTGGGTTCAACTTTTCTGAATTGGGATAATCCATCATTGAATATGGCTGGGTGGTTGTTGCATTGAAAAACAAGGCCGTCTTCCCTTACAATATCAGCAATAATCTGTTGGACAAGGCAGGTCTTGCCGGAACCTGCGGGGCCGTGTAACAAATACCCCCTACGGTGTAGGAAGCCATGTTCCAAAAATTTCTTACCTTTACCCCAAAAGGTGGTAATCTCAGCAAGAATTTTATCTGAAACCGAATCGGGAAATCTTAGAAGGTCATCAATGCATATATGCTTTTTTTGATAAATTATTCCGTGATATTGACTGACCGCAATACTATACACTCCACTTTGGAGTTTGGGAAAAGTAACTGAAACAGGCTTGTAAGTATTGGGGCCACAAACGGCCCATTGGACAAGAGAGATTGAATTCAATATGTCATTGTGTTCGTCTTTTTCAACAGCAGGCATGTCAGGTCGGCCACTACTTTTTGATTTCCTTGCTAAGTTAGCAGGTCTTGGGGCTGTTCCGAAAACTTCAAGATTCATTTCACTCATAATGCAAAGATCCTACACCAAATTGAAATAGAGTCAATTTATAAAAAAAAGGCGTGGAGATTTCTCACCACGCCTTTTCTGTAATCTACGATAATTTGTTAAATCACGATAGCGTTGTAACGCTTGTCGGTGATTGCCGACAACATCAAGTCCAACGGAGTCAAATACTTAGCCGAACAAATCTTCTTCAAGATTGAAGGATGGCTACCGCTGACCAAAGCCACACCGGCATCGGAGAACTTGATTGGCACGTTATTCTGACGCGAATCCACCTGCCACCAAACAACGTTTGGAAGCTTGTAACCTGCGAGTTCAAACTTTTCCTTCATTACTTCAAAGTTGGTCTTGTCATTATCTGAACTAGCCATGTCAAATTGCATGTCTGAAATGATAAACAACATCGCAGGCATATCCTTTTGTGGAACATGATTTGCCACCGCAGTTTTTAGTATCAAATCAAAAGAGGCTTGAAGATTGGTGTTGCCATCCCAACCACCGTCATCCAAATTCTTCCACTTTTCCAACAGATTGTTACCAATAAGTCGGTGGAAGCAAGGGTTCATTGAGAAAGTCATGAATACATCCTTGAAGGGACCAATATTTCTTTCAGCAAAGTAAATTGCCAAAGATACGGCTACATACAAAGGAAGACCGTGCATAGAACCGGATGTATCAGCAATAACCAATCCTTTGCCGTCGCCGTCAATAAAATTGGGAAGAGCCTTCCATTGCAAATCAGCCGCCTTCAATGAAGTTGCTGACTGAGCATTTTCCACAATAGTTCGGAGAATGTCATATGGAAATACGGCACTAGCGTTAATCTTGGCTTCGCCCTTTTCAACGCGGCTGAGGTATTCCTTGTAACTTTCATTGGCTCTCTTTTCAAAAGCCTTGCGATAATTCAAAGTTGCCTTTGAAGGAACTTGTTCAAAATTAATGTCATCCCATTGACGGGCGCACATTTTGACTTCCACAACATCAATGTATTTGCGAAGTTGTGAGAGGGTCTTGCGATACTTCTTGGAATTCCAACCAAGCCACTCGCGGAGCTTGCGAGCCAACGCAACGGATTCCTTTGAAGAAGTGTTTTCAGACTTCAGCCATTTGGCCAATAGTGAAACATTCTTCCCTATCTTCATGTTATGCCAATCGGTAGCCAATTGCGTAGTCATCGCAATCATGGCATCTTTTTCCAATTCGGTTCCGAAGAGGGTGTAAAGGTCGTCCCAACGTCCGTAAAGAGGAACGTTCAAAACGTTTTTACGAACAATGTCCGGATAATTACTAGCCAACCACTTTAGGATGGTGCGGAAAGTTTTGCGCTCGCCCTGTCCACCACGAATATCGCGGATATAGAACAAGGTCTTGAGGGCCAAGAGCTTGTCTTCGGCAAAAGCCTTGGTGAAAAGTTGAACCACTTCGCTATCAGTGCGCTTACGCAAAGCACCTGCATTACCGAAGAAATCAAGAAGATTGCTAAGTGTGCTCTTGTAGGCAAGAGCTAGGTTTTCAGTGACAGTAACATTGCTGGCATTTTCAAGGCCGGCCACAAGGGAATTTTTTCCGCTTGAACCAAACGGTGATACATACTCAGTATAGCAATTCTTTGCTATTTCTCTAAGTTGTTCATTGGATACTTTGTTAGGTCGTGATTCCTCATAACCAAATTGGGATGCCTTGACTGCCATTTTCTTGACTGATGCGTTCTTCTTCATAACGGTTCCTTTTTGTTGCGAGATAGTTGTTTTTCCTATAATGGATTAATTGCTGTTCCTATCTCAAATTTTTATAAACTAGATTCGCTTTTTTGTCAATTTTATTGCTGCACGAATCTAAAAATCTAGCTAGATGCCATTTTTGTTTTTCTTTTGAATGAAAAAAATTTTATTGCTGTTAGCATCTAAATCTTCTACTTGATGTTGACATCATATACTAACTTCGGGTCAGTGTCAAGCATCTTTTCAATGTTCCGAATACCCATATATAGGGACGAAAAAGAAAAAGCGCAAAAAATTTTCAAATCTGAAAATTATTAATTTCTTCAATTAAATCATCCCAACACAGAAGACCACAACTATGATGGTCAATTGGGCATTCGTGATATTCAAATCCATCACCTTTTGAATGAATAGTTTCACAATAAACTTCGCCATTTCTTAAAGAAATTCTTGGGGTCACGCCATCTTCTGAACGAAAATCACCAGCGGTGTAATTATTAGCACATACCTTGTTCCAAGGGCAATTTTTTTCAAGACAGATTACCGCTTTACATTTGTCTTTTGGTTCTACATTTATTTTCATCTACCAAGATAAATAAAAGGCTTCACAATATTATGTTCATCCATTGTGACAAATCCTTTTGCTATTGCCCATCTTATGGATGCGTCAAAGCCCCAATTACACGTTCCCCAGCGTTCACCACAATATTCGGCAGCTTCTCGCCATGCTCGGCTTTTACGAACAGGGTTGTAAGATAAACGACACACGTAATTGATAAATTTTATCGTTCTATCAGGATACGGTCTTCCTTCCCCCGGATGGGTTAACAATTCGTGTTCTTCCCACATTGTTAGGATTTTGGAAGTCTTTTGCTTGGTAGTAGTGATTGGTGTCAGCTTTCCTTCGTATTCTTCACCGTTAATGCTTGTTTTAATTTTAAGTTCCATAAGTATATTCCATTTTTGTTAGACAGGATATACCATTATTTTTAAATGTCAAGTCATAAAAATCATCGGTTGACACCACTCAAAAAACGTTTTTTGGTTTCTTCAAAGGTCAGATGAGCCGCATCGTCGTAATACACCGATTTTGCAATCAAACGATTTTCAGATTGCAGTTTTGTAAACCGTTTGATGGCTGACACCTTCCACTGTTCTATTTGTTTTTCCAAGTCTTTTAATTCCTGAATGGGTTTCAATTGGGATTCTTCTATTTTACATTGTAGAAAATCATTGCTGTTTTCATATAGGGAAACATAATGAACACCACGTTGAATTCCGTGATAAATCGTTTTATAATATATTCCCAAATCTTTGCAAATATTTCTCATCAACTCATCTTTATAACGATTGGGATTTACATCATCATCTTTTTTCACAGGTGCCGGATACTTAATTTTCCAATCATTTAACACAATTTCCGGCAATTCTATGGGTACTTTCCCTGACGTTGTTCCTAAATTCTGCCAAAATTTTATACCGGTGTATTGGCAAAAAGACCCATAAAGACTTGTGGTGGTCACTCCAACAACCATGTCACCATATTTTTCCTTCCATGCGTTTCTAAAATAATCTGTTACCACAATTCTAGCCAATAACTTGCCACCCAAACAATTATAACCGAATGGTTGAAGAGGCACAAGAACTTGTGCGTTCATCAAATTATTTATTCGTTTATTCTTGTATTTGTGGTCTTTGGACCACCCGATGAAATTATCTCTAGCCGATAAAGCACCAATGTCTCCAGCAATGGTTATCATACCAAGAAACTTACCATCATTACTATTTTCTACAAGAAATGACAATTTTCTGCCGGGGTAGTTATTTTGAAGTGCAGAAGATGTAAACAACATGAAATTTTTGTATATGCGATACAATTCTTCATCAGAATCGTTTACAGGCAAGATTCTTATCTTTAGATTTTTTATTTCCTCTATGGTTTTTGGATTGGAAATCTTGTATTTGGAACGCAGAAAAGGCATGATTTCATTTATATGCCTCTGAATTTCATACCATTTGATTTTTAAAGTATATTCTTCCAGCGATAGGGATTTTAATTCTTGAATCGTCGCTAGTGTTTTATCTTCTTGTGGCTCTATAAAATCAAACAAATTCATACTTCCACAGTATCAAATAAAATATACAGGGTCAAGAAGATTATATTTCTGTACCTTGAAAGTGTTTTTTGAGGGCAACCTTGAGGGCAACACGATTATAAGGATGGTCGCCAGCTAATAACATGGTTTCAATATCCTTCTCATTTTTGCCCATGTTTTTTAACATATTAACCGACCAATCAGCCTTGCTTAATTCATGGTTATATTCACTTTTATTTTTGAAATTGGATGTGTCTGCTTTTGTAAAATCTTTTCCCCTGTGGACAAATTCGCCTTCGGGAGCATGTCCGGTTGCACGCTCCGAATAAACATCGTCAGGACCTTCGGGCGCTTCATAAGTGTTCGGAGCCACTCGTTTTATTAAACTATTGGCGTGAAGCATGTCCAAGGCCCAAGATACATGTCCTTCCAAATCCCATCCATATTTCCCTTGGAATCTACTTCGTACCATACTGAGTAATTCCTTAAACGTAAAAGGTTCCAATGGATTTTCTGAGAGTATGTCAAGAAGATAGTCTTCGACATCCCGGCTTACTTTGTCGTCAGAGACTTTTTTATCTCTTGGAACTTCGATAGGCTTTTCAATTGGTTCGGCTAAGGCTAATGCTGGCATGATTATAAATATTATGGAAAGAAATCAAAACACCAATCTTGAACGTGGTCACACGTTTTACAAACCCAACCGTTTTCAGTGGCAATCAATTCTCGATCCAAGCAAACAATTTTTTTCCATCCATCGCCACTTCTATCATAATCAGGTGGTTCCGGAATAAAGGTTCCATCATCTTGTTTAACAAACCAAATGCCCAATTTATCCCTACAATGTCCACAAGTATATGGATGAAATTTTCCATTGTGTTGATATTCATTAAGCTTATCAACAATCTCTTTGGACCACGGAGCTTGTATTACTTTCATTTCCATATTTTTTAAACGACAGCAACCGCAATCGGTGTGGTAGGAGATATTACTTTTTTACCATTACTGTTTATATTGAAGAATAACGTCGCATCTTTGAATTGCTCTTCCTGAAGTTCTTCTACATTAATTCGAACTTCTTCAACCAATCCGTTTTCTTTCATCTTTTCAAATGACTTATGAAGTCTTATTTTATCTTCACCATTAGATTTTAAATGCTCTACGTCAATGCCATGAGGATAATAGAAAACCTTAATATTGATATACGGCAATTTGTGTTTCATCCAATCTTCGGTTTCTACCCAAACCAAAGCAAATACATCTTGATTAGATTTTGCTTTTGTGGTTATATCTCTTTTAACAGAAGTCCCCTTTACTTCAACCTTGATATTACCGTTAACCACTATATCTGCACCACCTTCTGCGCCTTTTCTATGGCCCCTTAATTCAACGGAGTTTATATAACTAATTCGTTTTAAAATCATTCGCCTATTTATAAGATGGCAAACCAAGGATTCGGTTGCTTCATTGGAAATGTTTGGTGATTTTTGGGGTATAAAGTGACCAATGTTCTGAAATCTTAATTCATTGATTTCAGATAAAAGTTCAGCAGGAAATGCTTTTCGCTCATTTATACATGTCACAAAATCTTCCAAAAGTCTTCGTAATTTCAGATTTGAAAATATCTCTGTGAGAGACCGACATTGTTTTTTTCTTTTAGTTGCCATATTTTATTGGTTAAATTGATGTTTTATAGAAGGGTCATTAAACATTTTAATTAAATGTTCCGCCGATTCTCTACCCATTCTGCGCCAATCATTTAAACTTCTTGGCACACCACTGATGAAGTCAGGAAATTTTTCATCTGCATGATTGTTCAGATACACGGCCCAACATTCGCATTTATTTGATAATACATCCCCTTTATTCCTATGGGGTTTTCTCACACCTTTATATTTCGGATGGAGTTTACACGTTTTTGAATGTAAATCAATAGGCAATTTAGTTTTAGAATTTATTAACATATATTAATCCTTATTTTTTACCACACATGTTTGTCAGTTATTAATTTTTTTAATAATTCATGAAGATCATAGGAACATTTAGGTTCTTCACCACCAAAAGATGCTCCCAACTGAAATTTTCCATCAATAAATATCTCCAAGCGATGGCCACCATTTAATGAGTTGACCAAATCCAAATTGTGATTGGCATTGAATTTTCTTTCTTGGGTCTCGGTTTCACGTATGCGAAATCGACCGGAAGCGTTTTTCTGAAAATTCTGTTTCATCATGCGCTTGACTATATCATAGAATACTGATATTGTCAATGGAGATTTTATGAAATTGGGATTCACAGGCACAAGAAATGGCATGACCAAACTGCAAAAGGATACGGTGAGTAGATTAATTATTTCTGCTGGACCTACCGAAGCTCACATGGGCGATTGCATTGGAGCCGACACGGATTTTTACTATTTGATTGAAAAAATTGTACCGTCCTGTAAGAAAATCGGTCATGTGCCCGACAAGGATAAAACGCGGTCAAAATTGAAGTATGACGAAGAAAAAATGCCAAAGCCTTATTTGACAAGGGATCATGACATAGTTGATGAATCTGACATGATAATTGCCACACCAAAAGCGTTTTATGAAGAACTTCGTTCAGGTACTTGGGCAACAGTGAGATACGCAAAGAAAACCAATAAAAGGGTGATTCTTGTGTTTCCCAATGGAAGTCTCAAGGTTCTAAAGGAAAAAATAATTAGACAAGGCTTGCTTTTTTTCTGAACTTGCGTATATTTATGGGTCAAGACGCAGATGTGGTGTAGTGGCAGCCCACGACATTGCCAATGTTGAAGTGAGGGTTCGATTCCCTTCATCTGCTCCAACGCGATATTGGTGTTTAACGGCAGCATGTGACCCCTCCAAGGTCGGGGTGAGAGTTCGAATCTCTCATATCGCTCCAATTTTAAACGATGAATATTATACCTTCATGTCAATGTTTATCAGATTTCATGAAGGCTCAGATGGATGTGGTCTCTAAGCATTTAGATGAACACAAATATCTTAGAAATATTCCCGGTAGGGAAGAGGCGTTGGCATCGTTTATAAACGATTATGGATGGTTAATAAGGGAATTGTATTGCACAAGAATTTGTGAAAAAAGGTCTGAATGTGAAATTGCACTACAATTAAGCAGTAGTGGAGACCTGTTACGAAATCATCAAAAAAATGATAAAATGCCCGGTTAGCACAGCGGCAAGTGCGGTGGTCTTATACACCATAAACCCTAGATTTGGGTAAGACGGGGGTTCGAGTCCCTCATCGGGCACCAAAAATTTTATGGATGGTGAATAAAAAATTTATCGCGGGGTAGAGAAGCCCGGCCTATCTTGTCATGCTCATAACGTGAAGAACGTTGGTTCGAATCCAACTCCCGCAACCAATTTTGGGTGAAACGCAAAGCGACTCACAAGGGGACGCAAAGCGACCTCGGAGTATTTTTAATAATACTTACTCTCAATCGAACACGTCATTTGGCCAATGAACTTTGATTGAGTTATGCTACAGTGGCGGAACTGGCAGACGCGCTAGACTCAAAATCTAGTGGAGAAATCCGTGTGGGTTCGACTCCCACCTGTAGCACCAATTTTGTCGTTGATATTGGACACGTCCCGTG
>Ga0116112_1001259_pt1 | contig 17291 bp, 16 predicted proteins | sample June2015DPH_8_15_FD_89721 | JGI IMG/M metagenome (GOLD analysis project Ga0116112, IMG submission 89721) | Peatland microbial communities from SPRUCE experiment site at the Marcell Experimental Forest, Minnesota, USA - June2015DPH_8_150 | ecosystem: Environmental > Terrestrial > Soil > Wetlands... | reverse complement strand
TTTCTTGACCATCTCGCCCAGCCTGATCTGGTCGGTCATGCGTGCCGGGCGCCTGCCCGTCGTCGCTGGACCGCCGGCCGCCAACAATGTTTTGCGGAGCGAGCGGATTTCCGCGTTGGTCTGGGCGATCTCGCGGAAAACCTCGTCCATGTTGGTCCACGAAGCCTTGACGCCAAGCTCGACCAGAGGCCTCATCTTCGACAACAGGCCGCGAATTTCCTCTCGCCTGCCGGCCAGGACGTGATCGACGATCCTCTGCTCAGCCGCTGTGCCGCCCTTGTCCTCGGCGATGGTGTTGAACCTCACGGGAAGGACGGTGTGGCCGCGCTGCATGGCCGCTTCCATCACCCGTTGATGCGCCAGCGTGTTGCCTCGCGAGATTTCCAGTTTCTCCTCTGAAGTGGCGCAGACCACGGCGGCGATGCCGTCGTGGGTGATCGCGAAAACCCCGGAATCGCCACACGGACCGACCCCGTCCAGGGAAAAGGCAGCCTCGTCGCAATCGATAACGCAGTAAATGTAGCGCCGCGGGCCAGTCAGCCGGCTGGCGTCTGAGGCGGCCGGCAGTGTGCCGCACGACTCGTTGGGCAACGTGACTGTGGTCATGTTCATCCTCTTGCCGTCATGCCGCTTCAGCCCCGACACAATTCATTCGCCTGGCGGGATCGCGACGCGCCACGGCGCCTCCGGCGGCGCGCAGCGATTCCACCGTCCGCACCTTGACGATGACCAGGCCGTCCTGCGCACCGTTGAACGTGTGCTTGTAATGGGTGACGTATTCCTCCAGGAGCTCATAGGCCGCGCAAATTTCCTTCAAGCGATCTGCGGCCTGGGGTTGGTCGTTCCTGTCGGGGTGCAGTTCCTGGAGAAGCTGCCGGTAGACGGCCTTGATCTCGGCCAGGCTGGCGGACTGGCCCAGTCCCAGCGATTGTCGTGCGGCATCCAATTGGGCAGCCCCCAGGGGCTTAATGTCCACCGTTGCGAAGCTGTACGGCGGGAGGGGCCCGATGCAACGGAAGTTGATCCGGCCTTCGTAGCGCTGATCCAACTGCTGCAGGTCATCACCCAGCGCGGCCTGCTCGCTACGGCCGATCAGGATGGCGGCATTGAAGATCATCAAGTCGTCCTTGGTCGGATTGACGATCGTCTCCGGCCAATGGTCCCGCAGAACGGCGACCAGTTGGTCGGCCGTCTGGTCGCGGCGCTGGTCCAGCAGCGTCTTGACCATCTGCCCCACGCGAACGCACTGCTCCGTCGTGGCCTGACCCGCCGTGCCGATTCGCGCCTTGAGTGCGACGACGCCGTCGTGCCGGGCAATTTCCGCAAGGACGGAGTCTAAGTCCGCCCAGAAGGCCGCCAGGTCCACCTCGACCTTGTCGGCGTATTTTCCCAACGTTTGGGCCAGGTCCTTTCGCCCGCAACGGAGAATCTCCAGGATTTGCCCATCGTCTTCGGCGTATGTGCCGAACTTCAGCGGAATCACCGCTGAGGCGACCATGACCTGCTCCAGGACCCGTTGATGTTGTGCCAGGTATTGAAGCGTCCGTTCCGGCGAAATCTCGACAAAGGGAATTCGCTCTCCCCGGCTGGTGATGATGCCGAGATCGCCTTCCGATACGATCCGGACATCCTCGCCGTCCAAGCCGATGGGCCCGAAGTCCCTCGCCCCCGCGGAGGGAACAACGCCGTAGAGATAATTGCCGTTCGATGCCATGCTTGGCTCCCTGCGTGCTCAGGCCCCGCTTTAGGCGGCGTGTTTCCTGATCACAGTTTCGATATCGCCCTTCATGACCGGATTGGGCGCTCCATCCCACCGGGACGAGCCCAGAACGTCGTGACACAGTTGCACGAAGTTTTCGTCTTTCAGGTCGGGCTTGGCGCTGTAGGCCTTCAGCACGGTGGCGATCATGATCGAGGCCCGAATCGTCGGGCAGATCCCATAGTTCTCCTGGTTGGCCTCGCGGATATCGCGAAACCCCCGAACGATGTCCACGATCCGCCCGGCCGACTTCTTGTCCAGGCCGCTCTTGGTTGCGGTGATGGCGATCTCGGTCTCGCGGTCGTGATGTCCCAAATGGATGGTGATCATCCGGTCCTGCAGGGCGTCGGAGGCGCGGTGCACCCCCGCGTACTCCAAGGGATTGCTGGTAAAGATGGCGCGGAAATTCGGATGCACCCGGAGGAACGATTCCTCGCCCCGTCCGGCGGGCATGTCCAGGACGCCTTCTTCCAGGACGGAAAGCAGGGCGTTGTTCGCCTCGGCCCGGCTGCGCGTGAATTCATCATAGATTAGGGTGAAACCGTACTTGCACGCCACCGTCAGCCGGTTGTCCACCCACGTGGATTCCACGGTGTCATCCAGCTTCTTCACCGAGTGAACGAAGTTGTCCACGATCTTCCGGTGCCGCAGGCCGTAATTCCCACCGACCATGTCGCTGGTCCCCAGTTCTTCATCCCCATGGATGATGACGACCGGCCTGCCGACTTGGGCGGCCACGTAAAGCGCCAGGCTTGTTTTGCCCGTGCCGGCGGGACCCGTCAGTTGAACCGGGAAGCCCGCCGCCAGATAGACCAGGGTGCGGTTCACGACGTCGTCGAGCAGCGGCGTCCTGACGAAGCAAGGCTGGTCCTTGGCGATCTCGAGGGGGGTGATGCTATCGTTCATGGTCACGGTTTTGTCCTTTCGGCGCCTTGTGTCACCGTTGGTTATGGCCATCGCAGCGGCTACGTTGTCGTTCGCTGTGCCGTTGGCATCCACCGGCGAAAATCCTGTTCACGACCCGCTGGCGCTGGCCGGGACGACGCCCACTCCCCGACACCGAGAGCAATACAACGACTCACACGGCCTTTTTCCTCGCCCCTGGCAATCCGGGCAGGTCTGCACCGGCGGCGTGACGGGAACAAACCCTTTGCCGTTGCAGACCCAGCAGGTCAGATGGCTGCGGGGGGGCATTTGGCCCTGGCCGTCGCAAAACGCGCAGCGTACTGCCGGAGGCTGCACTTGCACCTTGACGCGGCCGTTGCAGACGGGACATATGCTGCCGTTGGCCAACGTCCCTCGCCCGCGACAGAAGATGCAGTCCCGCTCAGGATCTTCGATCATCGGCACGGCGCCGCCATACAATCCCGCGCCGCCGGGGCCTCCGGGTCGCCACACGATGCTGGGCGAACGCTCCGAGCCGGACGTCTGGACCTTTTGTTTCTTGTCGCCAGACCCATGCCTTGACGCCGTGCAAGCCGTCGCAGTCGTCCCTTGCGGGCCGTCGCCTACTCCCATGGCCTTTTTCCAGTCCCAGTTCACGGTCCTCGCTCCGTTTATGCCGCGCGACGAGCTCGTTTCCTCACCGTTTTTGCAGCGGCCGGCTTGTTGGCGGCGGCAGCTCCGCCTGCTGCGGAGCTGTCCGTCGCCGATTCCGATTGGCCGTAATCCGGTGTAAAACCGAGCTTCCGCAGAGCCAGGTCGATGCCTTGAATCGACCTCTGCGCCTGCTGCATCAGTCTCAACCAGCGAAAACGATCGCGTTGAAGAACGTACAGGTCGAGGTATCGCTGTCCTTCGATCGTCGGCTTGGAGCGGATTCGCGTCGACAGCGCGGTCTTCACATTCCCCAGCGTTCCCTTGCAATTGATCTTGTCCGGTAACGTTCCCATAGTTCGTCGGCTCCTGATTTGCTGAACGACTCGTGTTTCGGCCCAGCAGGACTGGGGCGCGTGCCGTTGTCCCTGAACAGCGAAGGCCGCGCCTTGATGCTCTAGGGTGTCGTGTTGCTCACGGTGTTCCCGGGCGATTTCCGATTCTTGGCACCGCTCCTGCTTGTGGCGACGAGCACCAAACCTGCTCCTCTGCACAGACTGCACGCCAGGTCCGTTTCCGGTTCTCTTCCGTTGCCGGCGCACTGCGGGCATGGGTACGTCGGCCCGGCCAAGACGCAGACGCCCGTCCCGCCGCAACCCGAACACGCCATTCGCGTGTGACGCTGTCTGCCCGTGCCTCGGCAATAAGCGCAGGCAACTGCGGGGCCGCTGAATTCAAGATGGCCAGTTCCCTGGCAGACCGGGCATTGCGACAGCTTTGACAGGACCTCGAAAGGATGCTTGCCAGTGCCATTGCAGAATGCGCATGTGACCTGGATGAGGCCGGCGGGCAGCCCGGCGTTCTCAGTCGATTCGTGCTCAGCTATGTCGCTCATCGTTCTTTCCCGTCTGTGTCTATGCGAACCCAGCGATACAGGACTTGACGGTCTAAGCCGCCTTTCGTTTGTGCTTGCACGTTTTGGCTCGCCTGGCCGTCTTCGCGGTTGACCGGGGTGCGCTGTGAACGGAGTTGCCTGTCAACGTTCGCGATCCGTTGCCATGCAACGTACACAGGATGTTCCGCCAACTCACGGCCCGCTGGCGCGATGCTGCGGAGAGCTGCTTCATCACGTCCATGGCGTCAGTCAACACCCGACCCGTTTCCGACTTCAGATCAGCCACGGCCTTCTTGGTCTGGGTCATCATGTTGGCGGCTTCGGCTAGAGCGGTGCGGGTTTGGGCCTTCGATTCAGCGCGGCTGTGAGCCAGCATCCGGCGCGTCTGGCCCTTGAGCTTGGCGTTGTCCGAACCGGTCTGAGCCAAAAACTCTCGGGTTCCAGCCAGGATTCGTCCGGCATCCGCCTTAAGCGCCGCGACACCCTTTCGGATGGCCTCGGCCAGCTCGGTTGCCTCAGCCAGCGTCTGGTGGGTCCGGGCTCTCAGATCACGCTTTGACCGCGCCAGCATCTGGCGCGTCTGGCCGGCCATTTTCTCGTTGGCCTTGCCCGTTTCAGCGACGAATCTTTCCGCCGCTGCAAGCGTCTGAGCGGTCTCGGCCCGAATGCGCTTTCGGTTGTCCCTTGTGTCTGCCATGAGGCTCGCGCGGCCGTTCTTCATGGCCTTCATTTCATTCCCGAGGTTGCCATAAGCGTCGGTAGACATAATCGTTTTCTCCATTTGTCGTCACCGTTCATGCCGCCAGGCACTGCCATTTGAGCCCGGCGTTGCGGCCAGCCGATTCACAAATTGCCAACAGGGCTGCCAACTCCGCGGACGTCCGCGAGTCTCTGCTGGCAAGCGTCTGTACGACCGTCTTCAAGTCGTCGATCTTGAGCATCTCTCCTCGCCCCAGCAGGCCCGACAAGGCGGCCGATATTTTCTGCTGCTCCATGTGGACCTCCCGCAGTGCTTGGACGATCTGCTGCACGCCCTCTTCGCCGCCAAGCAGCCGTTGTTTTAATGCGGGCCAGTCCCTGCTCGCCTGGTCCATGCCGGAGCGGAACATTTCACGTAGCTGGGCAATCACCGTCTCCCGCTCGGCGCGGTATCCGTTCACTAAAGACATCAAAGACTGTCTGGTCTTACCCCGATCCCCTAGGACCTTGCCAAGAATCACGTCAAAATCGGCGTGACGCAGAGAATGCGTCCGGGCGCAGAGCTTCCTGAGCTCGTCGATCACCTGCTCCTGTTCAACATAGAGATTCTCCAGCAGGCCTGTGGCACGCGCCATGTAGGAAACCAAGGTCTGTGTCCAGGTTTGATAGGCATCGATAATGCCTTGAACCCCGGACACTTTCCCGGCTGCTTCCAATTCTGTCGCCGTTTCCGTCATGGCTGCATTCCCCGGACTGCTGCTTCTAGCGGGATGGGAGATATGCCCGCGATGTTCCATAACCGGATGGTCTGGGGTCCTGAGGAACCCGACCTCCGCAGGGATACCTCGCCGTCCCGATGGCCCGTCGCCTCAAGCGGCGCACGGGCCCGATGCGTGCTTGGTTACGCAGCAGCCTGCGTAAGACCAACGGCCTCGGCATACTTCAGGAAGGTCTCGATGCCGGCCGTCACCACGCGGGCCTCGACCGCCAACAGCTCGATCCCCACCAGGGAGATGCGAGCCCAGGCATCGATCACGATGCCCTTGTCGAGGATGCGGTCCACGACTTCAACAAGACTCGAACTGCCAATCGCTTTTTCCACGGCCATGGTATTCTCCTTTCATGAGAAAAGTGGCCAGGGGATGATGGAGGGAACCGTTCCCCCCTCTTCGTTTCGTCCCAACATGGGACTGGATTCATTCCACACGCTCGGCGACAGGCCGGCGTGCCTGCGTTCATATGAAATGGTGGATACCCCAGAGGACCTAAAGTCTCCGCGCTTACCCGCGTTGTGGGTTTGGAGAAGACAGCGAGAGAGCGGATAACGTGAAAGCGGAGTGATGACATGGGCCGCGTGCGAAACCATCCGGCGTTTCGGCCGTCCGATTTGCGTTACTACTCTGACCTGAAATTTGCCGTCTCGCATCCGCCAATCCTTACCGTTGGATTCACGACCCAGTGGTGTGTCTATCGGTGAAGAGGTAAGGTCGCTTGAGATATTTTGGAGCACCGGAAATTGCACTTCTTGCCGGCTATTTATGAATAACCATGCAGGTTTTGGAACGCCCGTGAAGGTTTGGTTGTCTTTCCAACACTCCAGACAAAACAGTCTTTCAGTCAGTTTTATCAACGCACCGGCACAAGATGGGCAAGAATTGAGCTGAACACGACTTTTGCCGATTGTGGTGCACTGCAAATCTAGTTTTTACCGGAAACTTGCGAAGGGCTAGATGGGTCTCGGAACAGTCGCGATCTTTTGACTGTCTTTCCAAAAATCGCGAATAGACAGTTTGTCAATCAGTTTTGGTAATTGGCCGCTGAACGATCAGGCGTGCTGCCGATCCACGAGCTTCTTGGCCTCATCCACATGTCTGCTGCCGATCGTAAATCCGCTGTAACCGCCGCCCTGGCGCTTGCAGGTTTCGAGGTATTCGCGGATCGCCACCAGGGCGGCCTTGTTGCAGATGGCGGCCAAGTCAGCCCCGGAACATCCGTCGGTGGCCTGGGCCAGCGCTTCAAGGCTTACTCCCTTGGCCAAAGGCTTGCCGCGCACGTGCACCTTGAGAATCGCCAGCCGTGCCGCCTTGTCCGGCATGGGAAGTTCCAGGAGCAGGTCGAACCGCCCCGGTCTGAGGACCGCCGGGTCAACGATGTCTCGCCGATTCGTCGCCCCCAGCACCAAGACGCCCTCTAGCGCTTCGATGCCGTCCATCTCGGTAAGAAACTGACTGACGACGCGCTGGATTACGCCGCTGTCGCCTGTGCCGCCCCTGAGCGGCACGAGACTGTCGATTTCGTCGAAGAACAGGATGCAGGGGGAGGCCTGCCTGGCCTTGCGAAAGACCTCGCGCACGCCCTTTTCCGAGGCGCCGACCCACTGGCTAAGCAGTTCCGGTCCCTTCACGGCGATGAAATTCACCTTGCTTTCGCGGGCGAGGGCTTTGACCAGCAGCGTCTTGCCTGTTCCAGGCGGTCCGACCAGAAGGATACCCCTGGCCGGGCGAGTGGCCGCCATCGCGAAAAGTTCCGCATGCTCCAGCGGCCATTGGACCGTCTCGATCAGTTCGCGCTTGATGTCTTCCAGCCCGCCCACGTCGTCCCAGCCAACGTCAGGAACCTCCACGAAGACCTCCCGGATGGCTGAGGGCTCAATTTCCTTCAACGCCTCCAGGAAGTGGTCCATGTGAACTTCCAAACTCAGCAACTGCTCATAGGGGATGTCCTTCATGGCAAAATCAATGTTCGGAAAGATCGTGCGCACGCAGGCCATGGCCGCCTCACGGCACAGCGCCTCCAAGTCGGCGCCGACAAAGCCGTGGGTGATCTGGGCCAGGCGCGACAGATCGACGTCGCTGGCCAAAGGCATCCCGCGGCTGTGCACGTTGATGATTTCCAGCCGGCTGTTGGCGCTGGGAATGCCGATCTCGATCTCGCGGTCGAAGCGGCCCGGACGGCGCAAGGCCGGGTCCAGCGTGTTGGGAATGTTCGTCGCCCCGATGACCAGCACCTGCCCTCGGTTATTCAGCCCGTCCATCAGTGCCAGCAGTTGTGCCACGACGCGGCGTTCCACTTGCTTTTCCGCCCCCATTTCCTCGCGCTTGGGGGCGATGGCGTCGATTTCATCCAGGAAGATGATGGCCGGGGCGTGAGCCGCCGCCTCTTCAAAAATGGCGCGCAGTCGCCCCTCGCTCTCCCCGTAGAACTTGGCCATGATCTCCGGCCCGCTGATGTGCACGAAGTAGGCGTCGGTTTCGTTGGCGACGGCCCGGGCGATCAACGTCTTGCCGGTGCCCGGCGGACCGTGAAGCAACACGCCCTTGGGCGCGTCGATGCCCAGTCTCTGAAAAACCTGCGGGTACTTCAGCGGCAGTTCGACCATCTCCCTGATCCGACGAATCTCGCGAGACAGCCCGCCGATGTCCTCGTAAGAAATCCGCAGGCCCCTGGCTTCGCCCGCCTTTTCCTCCTTGACGGTGATGACCGTAGCGGCATGGACGAGCACCGGCCCCGGCGGGCTGGCGCTCAGCACCGTAAAGTCATGCGACCGCGCCCCAAACAGCGTCGCCCGCACCGTGTCGCCGACCACCAGCGGCAGCCCTTCCAGCAGCCGCCCCAGATACTTCGCGTCGCCCTTTGCGGTCATGGAAGTCAGCGGCGCCCCCGGCGACAGCACGATGCGTTCGGCCGGCTTGGCTTCGACCCTCGATACCGTTACTTTCTCATCCAGCCCGGCCTGGCAATTTCCCCGCAACAGGCCGTCAATCTGGACGATCCCCTTGCCGCGATCGGGCTGAAAAGTGGGCATGATCTTAGCGACGGTTGTGCGTTTGCCCCTGATCTCGACGATGTCGCCCACGGCCGCTCCGGACCTTGACATGTCCTGCGGGTCGATGCGGGCGATGCCCCGCCCCACGTCCTTGGGCCCTCCCTCAGCCACCTTGAGAACGACCTCACCAGCCTTCTTCGGCGTCGTCACAGGTTTGCTTGCAGCCATGTTGGAATTCCATTTCTCGTTGTTTCATCGACCCTTGTCTTTGTGTGCCCCGGCCATGGAGACAAGCCGCGTCGTCACGATATCCGCCGGCAGATGCGCTTCTACATCGTGCAGCATCCCGATAAACAAAACCCCGGTTCGCCCCGCCCCAAGCGACTGACTGATGCGCCGCCCGATATACGCGTCTCGCTTCGCCAGCGTATCGCCGCGTTTGGATGCGCCGTCGGTTTCCAGCGCCGTCTTTACGTCCCGGTATTCGTCCAGAAGAAGCCGCGGATCTTCCGTGCCCATCAAGCTCGCCCCTTTGGCCACCAGATCCAGGAGCAGTTGATGGTTTTCACTTCCCGCGGCCGCCGCCTTCTGAACCAGTTCAAGCTCCTTGCCGCAGACCGGCAGCCCGTCCTGATAGAGATCGACCGTCATATAATCCAGACCCAACCTCTCCAGCTCCGTCCGCACCATCTGCCAGAAGTCGTCGAGCAGAGCGAGATATTCGTCCCAATGCCGGCGTCCCAAGCGCTCGATCATTGCCGCCGCCAGTCCCTCGGCCATGCTGCCCATGTCCGCCGGCGAATGAAGAATGGGCACGTGGATCAATCGGCGGGCGTAGTCCACCACGGGAGTTCTAATCGGAATACCTCGGGCAGCGCCTTAAGGAGCATGGCCGACAACCAGCAGACCTTTCTCGAGTCTGTGTGAGATAGCTCGCGCACGGACACTGCGGATGCGAACTGCTTAACCACCGAGGCACGGAGCTTTGGTTCCCTCTACTGATCTACTGTCTACTGTTCTACTGCTCTCGCGCAGCGTGCGACCATGGCCAAGATCAACAAAGCCCTGGACGATGGCGGCGCGCCGCAATAGCGGCTGCCGGCTCGACGGCAGACTTTCCGTCTCACAGGGCTTTGCTAGTGCGGGCGTAATGCAGCCGGATTTGATCCCTTGATCGCGGAAATGGGTGCCTGTCTCCCAGTTTGTCCTCGTCTCAAATGGTTGGCTGACTCGCGATCTACGGCTTGTGCTGGCCGACGGTCTGATGTGTCTCGATGAGGAACGTGACCAGCGCCACCGCTGAATTGACCGCAAGCCTCGCATGACGCGGTTCCAAACCCTTTGCCTTGCCGTCGCGGCCATGTCCGGTCCCGTAATCCCTGCGAATCTCCGCGAGATTCTGAGCGATTGTCCCCAAGTTGCTAAGCAGGCGACGAATCGTGTCAGCCGCTTTTGCGTTCGCAGGAATCTGGTCGGGCATCAGACGCAACGCCTCTCGCGTTGCCTTGATGAGTTCCGGAATTTCCGGGTTCGCACTTGTTGGGATAGATCGCTCCCGAAGAATCGTCTTGCATACCGTCTCGACAAGCTCTTTGGCTGTTCCGATGGCGAGCGACGGGTCGTCATCGGCGGCTGCACGCATCCGCTCGATCTGTTCCCGAAGGTGAGGGGCATCCAGCGGAGAGATTGCATCTTGAAGCTCGTCAATCGCGGTATCGCGAGTGGCGGTGGACACTTGTCCTTTCTCATAATGGTAGCCGTCCCGCTGCAGCAGGCGACAGAGAAGATCGAAGGTCTTGACGGCATAGTCGTGATTGAATGCGTCAGGAGTGCTCTTCGCGGCTTCGAGTTCAGACAGAACGTTGGCGAACAGATTGAGCACCTTACGAACGTCTTTAGGCTTTGTTAGGTCCAGGGTGTGCATGTATTGCTGGAACCGAGTGCGACGTGCCCCGCCGACCGTGGGCGAGAAAGTCGCGTCCCACCGGATGTCAACGGCGTCACATTCCTGCTCGATTGTTCGTAGGGTTGTTCCTACGAAATACTCTTGCAGTTCATAGACAGCCTTCTTGCTGACCAGCGGATTCATTTCAATCGTCGGTTCAATTCGCAACTTCCTCGATTTCATCAAGTTTAACGTCGTTGCTCGTTCGGTCATAGAGATCGGTCGTCCGGGTTACTCATGGCCCGGCATGGTGTGCGCGTTCTCGATGCAAACGCCGGTCTCCAGATTTCCAAATCCTGTTCGATGCAAATGCGGGAAAGAGGACCTCCAGGGCCGGTCCGCTCTCCCGCACCTCGTCTCCTTGGCCCTAAATCCGTTGAGTTGAACTGTCGGGAAAAATAAGGATGGCGTCGGGGCCCCAGCTCGCTGCGCTATCGAAAGGACACCGCGGCGCTTGCCATGCTCGGCTCCTCACGCTGAGTACAGCGCTGCGGGCCTGCGCGTGGCATGCCCTTCGTCCGCTCCGCTCGCGTTCCCGTCGTCAGCCAGAGTGCTTCATGTTTTTTGACCTCCCGGCCTGTCCCGGCCTGCCGGGACCGAGAGGTCAAGAAAATTGCGTGGTCTTTGGGGCATACCCCTTCCCGGTCCGAGGAGTTTTTCCTTCTTATTTTTTCTGCTTCCGTCAACACAAACGCAGCCACGTCGTTCAAGCGGGGCCTGTGAAGGGCGGTTGAGGGTCGGCGTTTCGCCGAAATTCCGCTTCGATCTTGCCGTCGCAGCGATGCTGAGGTAACCCGAAGTCCCGGCGCGCCGGGGATCGTCTGACACCTCTCCTTTCTACTTTCTACTCTCAACTCTCTCGCGCAGCGCCATGGTCCTCACGCGGGTGAAGGTTTTCTAAATTTTTCTCGTAACCAAAATCCAGACAACAGCTTACCCGAGCCATGTCTGCTTTTTGGCGCTGTCCATTCCGCGCAATCAATTGCTATCAATACATTTATGTCAATAAAAAAGGGGGTCAGGACCCCTTTATGGAACGTAACATAAATTGAGACAACACCTTACGCGTTTTAGGCCCATTTTTCGGGCGTTCGCCCAACGACTTACGGCTCAAAACCGCGATATTGCGCCAAAAACCGCTTCGCCAATCTCACTTCCAGTTCGGTCCGAGCGCCCGGGGGAAAACATTTCGGAAGTGTGTACTTTAGGACAGGGGGCATTTGAGGGCAATGGCCGCAAAAGCCTGAAAAACCCGGACTTTCATAAGTTTTATCCGACCGCATTGTCCTCAATGATCCGCAGTTGTAGGATTGAACGCTCTGGCGGCGTGTTGGCAAAACAGTCGCCGCCAGAGAAAGGAAATACTATGCCGCAATTGGAAAGAACCGGCGAAGTCATCATGGCCGATGATTTTGGGGTTAGGCGCAAAATCATAAAACGGCAGGAGTATGCTGACCTGCCCGACGGCCTGCGCGAATACACTTATGTTCACTTGTTCACGCCAGAGGGTAAGAGGGTCATCCCGATTCAGGAGAAGCCGGGCCGCTACGTCGTAGAGGGCACTGGCGTTGAGTTGGTATTGGTTGATTCCCCCACGCTCTAAGTGGTCCGAAATAGCTCGCGGTCTTGTGCTATCATGGCCTCCATTATGTCTGAATCTGGTGCTGGCGCTTGCGGCATCCTCCCCCAGAGATAGACGAGGCCCAAGATAATTCCGGGAGGCTTATTAGTTGTGGCGAATCTCTGATTATCTCCATGGTCTATGGCGAAGCCGTAGGAGACGCGCCCGCGCGGTCCAATAGCCAGCAAGAGCAATTCATCGTTTGGAGCATTGCCCCTTGCTTCATGCCAAGTGAATAATTCCGATGTCGATTCGCTTTCGCCCATATTTTTTAGCACCTTTCTAGAAAGAAGAGGATCAAATGAAACGTGCGGCAATCATCGCAGCGATTTCACTGTTCGTCTTGGCCATGAATGCGGAAATAAATCGAGCGCAAAATCATGCCCCGACGATACCCCCTGTTCGCTGGGAATACGGCAAAATCAGCCGGTTTACAGATACTTCCGTCGATCCCCATCAACACCATATTGCGTGGCTTACTCGCAACAGTGATGTGGGCGTCGAGGGCTACGATATGGCGCTCGCGGCAAATCTCGGCGATAAGGTCAACCCGAAAGATGAAAACTCCGCCCACCCTATGGAGTTATTCGATTTTTTAGGCGATCAGGGCTGGGAATATGTTGGGCAATGGACTGATCCGGGCGATATTGGCGCGACGACCATATTATTCAAACGCGCCAAGTGAAGTCCTAGAAAGTATCGTAGGCCAAGGCAATCGTCATAGGACGATGATATAATGCCCCGATGCCCTCCAAGCCCCGTCGAGCTAAGCCGTCGCCTCCAGAATCAATCGCCGTACCCGACTTCGCCGGTGAGAGCGAAGTGGACCTTTCGGCGATCCCTGAATTCGATGCTGTAATGCGACGATTGGTGATACGATGCCCGCAAGAAAGGGGAGGCCATGTCGGGATTATTTGACGATGCCGAGATTCCTATTCCATGCCCGAAGTGCGGCCGTGAAACGCAAAAAAGCGTCGGATGGATAAAGTCGAACGACGAATTTACCTGTGACTGTGGGCAAGTGATCCGCCTTGAGGCGGACGATTTCCGAAGGGGTATCGAGGAATCTGAAGATGCCCTTGAGGACCTCAAGAGGAAACTGCAAAACCAGTTTTGATCCGCGTCGTGTTATCAATCTCTGATACGCCGAGAGTCGCTTGCGTTTTGGCGTCCCCCTGCCCGTTTTTTTCATAGAAATTTCTCCTTTTCGTGATTTTTCCCTTGACAATCCTGTCCTAAAGTATCATGATGGCAACCATGTTAAACGAATGGAAAAAAGATCAAAGCCAGTTGAAACGGTCCGGGATCATCGACGAATTGCCAAGGGCTTGCTCCGATGAATTGACCGCCGTTGAGTTCTTTGAACAGCGGCTATGGAAGGGCGAGCCACATTGTTTCCATTGCGGCAGCATCAACGTCTACAAGATGCTCGATGCCAAGACCGGGTTGCGCAACAAGCGATTTCGCTGGCGCTGCCACGATTGCCACGAGCAATTCACCATCCGGCAGGGAACGGTTTTTGAGGAAAGCCGAATCCCGCTACGTCACTGGGCCTATGCCTTCTGGCGTGCTGCCACGTCCAAGAAGGGCGTCGCCGCTCTCGAAATCATGCGGGACTGTCAGATCACCTACAAATCCGCGCTCTTTATGATGCACCGTATCCGTTTCGCGATGACTTCGGCTCCCGGTTCACCAAAGAAGTTGAGCGGGATCGTTGAGGCGGATGAGACGTACTGCGGTGGAAAACCGCGCCCCGGTACTGGTCCGCACAAGCGTGGTCGCGGGACATCAAAGATTCCGGTGCTCGCGGTCGTGCAGCGTAATGGCGACGTGCGGCGTCAAGTCGTGGCGAACGTATCCGCCAAGAACATCGCAGCGCACTTGGCCCTGAACGTGAAGCGGTCCGCCAAGCTGATGACGGACGAATTTAACGCATACATTCCAGTGGGACGAAAATACGCGGCGCATGAGGTTGTGAACCACAACGCAAAAGAGTACGTCCGTGGCGACGTGCACACCAATACGGCCGAAAGCAGCTTTGCGATTCTAAAGCGCGGCTTGATCGGGATTCATCATGCAGTCAGCCCCAAACATCTTCACCGCTATGTATCGCACTACGATTTTCTGTGGAACGCCCGCAAAATGAATGATGGGGAGCGCACCGCGCTGGCGATTCAATCGGCCGAAGGCAAGCGGCTGATGTATCGGGAGCCAATCGCAAAGGCGAGTTAATTTCGTCTTTCGTCCGGCTTGGGATGACTGGCAATCCAAAGTTGCACCGCTCGGAGATAATCGGGAACGATTTCGCAAAATCCGTCGGCGCCATTTCGGACGAACGTGATCTTCCAAGGAAGATTGTACATTGCGTTATGGTCTTGAGTTAAGGAAAACGTCAAGTCGTCGTTTAGCCTCTTTCCACGGGACAAAGCCGTAATGAGAAGAAGATCGGTTTCGTCCGCCTTGGACATCTCCCTATTCACTTCTTCCTCAATGTCCTTGGCAAGCGGATGCTCCTTGCCTTTCCTGTATTCGCCAAGCCACACCCGGTAAGACGCCGCAACAAAACAAATCGCGGCGGCGGTCCACTCAAGGCGGCTTAGGGTGGTGCTCCGAACATAGAGCGCGGCAAAAGTCAGGATGATTGACAAGGGGCCACCAAAAATGGAAATCCAATCGTTCTTAAAAGCGGTGAGATAGTCCTTAATTTCTCGGAAATTTGGCATGGCGCAGATGTCCCAATAGACCTATCGGAACACCGCACAATGTCACAAGAATTTCAAATCCGCGAAGTGCGTGCTATACTGGGTTAATGGCTAAGAAGCCCGCAAAAAACAAGGCCAAACCAGGCCCAAAGGCCGAAATCCTCAAGATTAATGGCAACTGGATTGACGCCGTGGACAAGGCCCTGGCGGTCAAGCCCCCCGCTGGGGGCTGGCCGAAACCGCCGAAGCGCTGAACGGACCCGATCCGCTCGAAATCCCTCGATTCATCAGCCCTGTCCTAAAGTACACACTTCCGAAACATTTTTGAAAAAATGGTGAAAGTTTCCAGCGCAACGCACGGCAGCACCGAGCGATGCAGCTCTTTTTCAAGCTGCATCTGCACGGTGAGCGCCGCAGGCCCGCGTCAGGCAGCCATTTGCAAAATCAGGAGTTGCGTCGCGCTGCGCGAGAAGGCCGAGTCCCGGCGCGCCGGGACTTCGGATTACCCCGCGCTGCGCGAGAAAGTTGAGCGGGAGAAAGGAGAGAGGCGCTGCGCGAGAAAGTAGAAAGTGGAAAGGAGAAAGGAGACCCGATTCAATCGAGCATTGCCGGGCGGCGGGGATGCGTGGGTGGAAGCCGCTGGGAAATCGGGGCTGAGATGGGAACCGCGGGGACCGGCTCGGGGACGAGCCACGCTGCGCGAGAGGGTAGAAAGTGGAAAGTAGAAAGTAGATGGGCGGTCGATTCCCGGCGCGCCGGGACTTCGGATTACCCCACGCTGCGCGAGAGGAGTAGAGCAGTCGAGCAGTAAAACAGTAGAGCACTGGAGACCCCCACCCGCGCCCTCCCCCGGCGTACCGGGGGAGGGAGAGAAGGCGTACGGGCGGGAGAGAGAAGCTGCCGCGCGGGCCATTGAATCGTCCGCCCCTCTTGGTATCGTGCCGGCTCGCCGGTGGAGGCGGAGCCACGCTGCGCGAGAAAGTCGGCTGCCTTCGACAAGCTCAGGCTGGTAGAGAGCTGGCCGAAGTCGGCCCATGTTTTCCTCTTGGTGTTTTTGTCCTGAAGTAAAAAACACGGGCCAGATGCCCGTGATATATGGAGAGAGCGATGGTCGAGTTTCGTCAGAAGGTTCTGTTTGTCGGATACGGCGCGGTGGCGCAGTGCACGCTGCCCATTCTGGAAAAGTACATCAAGGTCCCGCTGAGCAACATCACGGTCATGGATTTCGAGGACCGCTCGGAGATCCTGCGGCCGTGGACCCAGCGCGGCGTGAAATTCGTGCAAGACAAGGTCACCCGCCAGAACATGGGCCAGATCCTCGGCAAGTACCTGTCCAAGGGCGATCTCCTCATCGACCTGGCTTGGAACATCGACTGCTGCGAGCTGCTGCAGTGGTGCCACGATCGCGGGGTACTGTATGTGAACACGTCCGTGGAGATCTGGGATCCGTACGAAAACGCGGACAAGAAAACTCCGACCCAGCGCACGCTCTATTGGCGGCACATGAATGTTCGGCGGTTGAAGGCTTCGTGGAAGGAACCCGGGCCGACGGCCGTTCTGGAACATGGGGCCAATCCCGGGCTAATCTCGCACTTCACCAAGCAAGGGCTGCTCGACATTGGGCATCGCGTACTGGAGGACAGGAAAGTCGGCGGGCGGGATGCCGAAGAGCTCAAGCAGTTGATCAAGGATCAGACCTTCAACGAGCTGGCCCGCAAACTGGGTGTGAAGGTGATCCATTGCAGCGAGCGTGACACGCAGATCACCGACAAGCCTAAGCAGGTGGATGAATTCCTCAACACCTGGAGCGTGGAAGGCTTCCGTGAGGAGGGCACGACCACGGCGGAAATGGGCTGGGGCACGCACGAGAAGGAACTGCCGCCGCTGGCGTACGAACACGAGGAGGGCCCGAAGAATCAGATCTGCCTGGCCCGCATGGGGATCAATACGTGGGTCGTTTCCTGGGTGCCGAATTATTGCATTCACGGGATGGTGGTGCGTCACGGTGAGGCGTTCACCATCTCCGACAAGCTTACGGTTTGGGAGGGCGGCAAGGCGGTTTACCGTCCGACCGTGCATTACGCGTATTGTCCGTGCGACGGGGCGATCGCTTCGCTCAATGAACTGCGCGGGTACGACTATCAGCTGCAGCCGAGGTATCGCATCATGAACGATGAGATCACCAGCGGCGCGGATATCCTGGGGGCGCTGCTGATGGGGCATGCGTACAACTCGTGGTGGATCGGCAGCGATCTGAGCATCGAGGAATCGCGCCGGCTGGTGCCGCATCAGAACGCGACGACGATGCAGGTGGCGATCTCGGTGGTGGCGGCAGTGTCGTGGATGATCGAGAACCCCAACCCCGGCG
>Ga0116112_1001257_pt1 | contig 17295 bp, 28 predicted proteins | sample June2015DPH_8_15_FD_89721 | JGI IMG/M metagenome (GOLD analysis project Ga0116112, IMG submission 89721) | Peatland microbial communities from SPRUCE experiment site at the Marcell Experimental Forest, Minnesota, USA - June2015DPH_8_150 | ecosystem: Environmental > Terrestrial > Soil > Wetlands... | reverse complement strand
TTCGGCTGACCATACATTTGATAGCTTCAAGGTAGTTACGGGCACAAAACAGTCCTATAAAGCAGTCAAGGATTTAGTAGAGGGCAAAGCCACCTATCAAATGGTTCTTATCTATGGCAGTGTCGGTAATGGTAAAACGTACCTATGTGAATCTGCATCTTTATGTCTTTACCAGCGTGGAATAATATGCCGCGTGCTTACCTGGCCGGAAGTTATCCGTGCTCTGAAACGCTGCATGGACCCCTCATCGGAAAAGTCCGTGCAGGAGCTTGTTGACCATTACTGTAATGTCAAGCATCTCATAGTAGACGATATCGGCGCTGGCATGAGCGGAAGTGATTTTGGGATGAAGGAACTTGAAGAGATAGTGGTATACCGATATCACAACCATCTGTTCACTCTGATGACTACCAATAAAGACATCTCGGGATTACCGGAGCGAGTCGTCTCGAGATTTAATGATAAGGAATTTGCCCGCATCGTGTTAAATGAAGGCTCTGATTACAGATTAAAGAAGTAAGTTAGGATTATGAAAACTGACGAATTACAGCTAATTTTGGATGATATAGGGAAAGAGCCACCTAAGACAACCACCGAGAAGATGGTTAATAAAATATATAAGGCTTTAAACCTGGCTAACTTACTGATGAACACCAGGGAATTAGCGAAGGTTAGGCGTGAAATAGACATTGTAACTCTTATAGACCGACATCAATTAAGAGAAGGGAAAGCGGAAATCGAGAGATTCCAGAAAGATTATCCCGAAGGCTCTACTTTCCAAGTCCAGCCAAAATTAACATTTGACCTATTACTTGAAGCGATAAATCTTATTGAGGAAGGAATTTATTAAGGGGAGAACCACAGGAGAGGGAAATGAGTAGATTAAAGCACTGGTTCTGGACTAAGGTATTATGGCTGGCCTACCGTAATTTAATAGAGAAGGGAATCTGCCCAGTCGGGGTACCGGGAGTCCGCGATATTGAGTTCCGTTGTGATGCCTTTGACCCACGGCCAGTCCGGTTTGACCCTAATCCTACGTGTGAGACAGACGGGCATTACCTGTGTGAGAAGTGCTGTCATAAAGCACGGAAACCAGAGTATGAAGACGGCTATGATGTATTCTCTAAGTACATAAATATACTCAAGAAGGACTTAACATTATGAAGTGTCTCAGCTATCGTGACCCATGGGGATGGCTCGTTGCCCGAGGAATTAAACCCATAGAAAATCGACCATGGAAGTCATCATTCCGGGGGAGAATATATATACAGGTAAGTAAGACCTTTGATTATGAGGGATATGATTATATAATGCAGCACCACGAATTACGTAACCTCATAATAGCGGATATCGAGTATTTCTGCTTTCTAAAAGTACATCAGCCTAACGCCGGAAAGATTATCGGTGAAGTAGACGTAGTGGACTGTGTTGAAAAGTATGATTCACCGTGGTTTTTCGGTTTCTTCGGCTTGGTGCATAAGAATCCCGAACTGTACCCTCATCCAGTACCCTGCAAGGGTAAGATATTCCCACATTTCTTTGATGTGCCACCGGAAGTAGAGGCGGAGATAAAGCGAACTAAGGAGTCCGAACATACGTAAATCTTTAGAGCAACGATTTTGGGAGAAAGTTCATAAGACAGACGACTGCTGGATTTGGATGGCTAGTCGTAACGGTGATGGTTATGGTTTGATGAGGAAAGATAGTAAAACAAGTATGGTAGGTGCACATCGGATTTCGTGGGAACTGCATTATGGTCCAATACCAAAAGGAGTTGATGTTCTTCATCATTGTGATAATCCAGCGTGTGTAAATCCCATTCACTTATTTCTAGGAACACACCTTAGTAATATGGTTGACATGGCACAGAAGGGACGTTGGGGAATAAATGGTCGTAACTATACAGGGGAAACGAATCCAAGGGCTAAACTAACAGCAGAACAAGTCCAAGAAATTAGAACATTGCCATTATCTCAGCGTAAACTTGCCTACAAATTTGGTGTATCACCTTGGGAAATACAAAATATATTACGTAATAGGAGTTGGAAACATGATGACTGTGCCCCTTAGTGGTGCTTTATTTTCCTTTGACCGTAAACACCGTCTAAAGCTATGGCGTCATATAAAGCAAGATGACGTACACCTTATACCTCTAGGTGTACTTTTCATCGGGCTTAATCCATCGACCGCAAATGAGACAGAAGACGACCCTACCATAAGAAGGTGTGTGGGATTTGCCAAAGACTGGGGATTCAGTATGATGTTCATGGGTAATCTCTTTTCGTATGTGACTTCTAATCCGAAGGAGTTAACCGTCGCTAACTGCCTTGAATATCACGAACAAAACTGGAATAGTCTCAAGCAGATGTCCGGGGATTGTACCCGCGTAGTCTATTGCTGGGGAGTCCACGGTGATTTACACGGCAAAGGCGAGGCAATAGTAGAGTTTCTTGACCCTTATTTATTATGTGAGCCAGTGTGTTTCGGTATCAATAAGAACGGGCAGCCGAGACACCCTTTATATTTACCCAAAAACGCCGAGGTAATAAAGTATGCCCAATGAGGTTTGTAATACATGCGGGAGTCTTAGAGACATAAAAATATTACTACGGTTATCCTTATTGTCCAAAACACTATCCAAGTAGAAGGAGGAGGTTGAGCATGAGTAATTATTTAGATCTGACTGAATTAGGGCTAGAACTCGAAAAGAAAGGCTACTATGGAGAGCAGTTGGTGGTTTTAACCAGTAGCCAATGGAAACAAATCACCGAGGCTTACCAAAGCCCTCTCATCAAAAATATCAGCAAAGAATTACTGGTATTTCACTCTGTAAAAGAAGTGGAAACTAAAATAACCAAGTGGGTAATTACTGACCCGAGTGACCTATGACCCAGCGAATCTTTAAGGGTGACCGCTGGACTCGTCTACTCGGGAGCCAGATACCAGAAGGTACTGTGGTTAATGTGGTGAGGTTCTGCTTCCGCAGACGGGTTATTGTCGAGTATAAGGGAGAGCAGGTCCTGACAATGCTTTATTGCTTGAGGAAGATATGAGTAGTAAATGCGAACGCTGCGGTCGAGAATTTCAGGCTTATTGTGCCAAGTGCCGACAGGAAATAAAGGCGAAGGAAAGTCTAGCGGTCCCGAGTGACAGCTTGGTTATCCTCCTAGCTTATGATACGAAAACGAAACTTTATAGGTATGGGTGTAATGTAACCAACTGCCCATGCAACCTTCAGAATGGCTGGTGTTCCAAAGCTACACCCGAAATAGCAAAGGATTTAATCACCAATAGACTCCACGAATACGACGGCGACAACTGCGTGAAACAATTTTGCGGTTAAGGAGTAGAAACATGGAACACAAAGGCAGAATTATAATATTAAAAGAGGTTCGCAGTGATTTACCCTGGTTAAGGGATTTAAGGGCTATTCCCGGTGTTTATGATGCTTATGTGAACCCTTAAGGTGCGGTCGCTGTCAAAATCGGTGACGAGATGCTTGGAATCAAACCAGGCGAATTTGAATGGCTCTCTAAAGGAGATTGAGCATGGTTAAATTTAAGGGTATAAAACTAACTGTCAGGGAAAAGTCATTACTCAATATTCTTATTGCCGAGATTAAGAGTTGTAAAGACCTAGAAGAAATTAGAGCTATCGTTGACTCATGGGTTACCGCTAATGACCTTCATCCAGAAAAAGTCTTGTCTATAACTACAGAAGAATTCCAACAAAGAATTCAAAGAGGTGATTATGGTCACTGAAAAGCACGTCTGTGAGGAACCGGGCTGCGATAAAGAAGGAATGCAGTGCCACCTCCTAGTAATAGACCGGGGTGATTTTAACTCCATCTCCCATGACGAATTCAACTATTACTGTGCTGAACATGCTACCAAGAACGGCTATTGCTGGATGTGTGGTGAGTTCTGGGCCGGTAATAGTGAATTTGACTTCAACCCTTCTCACCTGTGCCCTAACTGTAGAGATGAAGTAGATGCAGATGTTGTAGAAGTAGACCCGGAAATTGAGGGATTATTTGAGTAATGCAATGTCCTAAATGTTCATCAAGCCTTATAAAACCAGACCAGAATGGTGACCTACACTGCATTTGTGGAAATATAATTTATCGCCCCGTTCCTGTAAAACAGGTTCCGAAGGTCAACAAGGAGGTCCCAAAAGTAGAAGAACCCGTTAATCGACCGCAGAGTAGAGGCCGCCAAAAAGGTGTGCGCTTCTCTAAGACTACAAAGAGGATACCAGAGGTCATAGTCGAGAAAGAATTGGGGAAATCCATCAGAGAGATAATGAAGAGTACCGGACTTGCAAAAAATACAGTTAGGTCTATTATTAAGAATCCAACACCACTAGAGGACTATGAACCCGGTTGTACCAAGGAGGAGTTCTTTGATATCCTCAAAAAAGTGTCTCAAACACCAAAGGTCGAAGTCGATATAAGATTAGTTATAGATGACTTATTTAAGGCAGAGTTATATAAATTCACTCAAAGTTGTAAGGAAGATGCCGCCAAATGGAATGCAAAACTGAACATTGATAGTATAATGGTACAATCGACCGAATACATTATTAATTTTCCACAAACTCTAAATGAAATTATGCCTAAAATACATAGTTCATCAGATACAGCTTTCGCCCGGGGAGCTATCTACGCTATAGCACGAATTCGTGATTTACTTTTAAGTATCAAAAATATGGAAGATAAATACGACGAAGATAAAAAATCATAAACCAGTGAAGCATTCCCGCACACCATGGCTACAAATAAAGTGCCCTCAGTGTGGCACCTATATAAACATGGTCACCATCGAGGGGAATACTAAGGGTCAATGTAGGAAATGTGGCACCGTGATGAGTTTGATAAAGTATGAGGTATCGGATACCCCTAGCTCTAGTTAGTAAAATGCGGTAGAAAGCAAACTTTTACCCCTCAAATATATTTCCCTCAGATACGATAAACCTATTGACTTATTGGCTAACTTTTAGTAATATTAGGTAGATGACTAACAAAGAATTAGTACCATATAAGCCCCGAGCAGTTAAACGCCGTCCCCGGTCCGAGTTGGCGATAGCAGTTCTACGAGCCGGCGTTATTGAATATCTTACCGAACCGGAGTATATTGCCCTACTGGAAGCTGCAAAAGACCACCCCGAGCATAAACTTTTAATGAGATTACTATGGGAAACTGGCTTGAGAATTAGCGAAGCCCTCAATTTGCGGTACGGTGACATCTATCCAGACGGAATCAATATAAAGCATGGTAAAGGCGACAAACAACGCATGGTACCGTGTCAGGCACCTATTATCGGTGAATTACTACGATACCGTGAAACTCACAAGATGGAGAGGATATTCCAGAAAATCACCACGGAACCCGGGGCTCTCTATATGATGCGTAGATATGCCAAACAGATTAACCTTGGAAAGCGTATACACCCTCACTTATTTCGTCATTCCTTCGCTATCAATTTCATCAGGCAGACCGGCAATCCCTTCGCCCTGCAGGACATCGGTGGCTGGTCCGATATGGAAACCATCAAGATTTACATGAGACTCGCGAAAGAAGCACCGCGGGAAGCCATCAATAAGATGTACTTTCCAGAGGTCAAGTAATTATGCTTACTTCCGATATCCAACTTTCGGTAGTGGTTCAGTTTGAAATGAAAATTTTTTAAAGTGAACTTTTGTCCAACCAATAGTCAACCCATTTATCCATAGGATTAACAGGGATGCCTGACCGTTGCCATGATATTGATAGGTTGGTACTTTCAAGTTGGGCATTTAATATCTCTTCGGCTTGTTGGGATAAATTCACTCCCCTGGTATTTGTCGTGCTGCTATATTCCAAATAATGATCTACGCCGAGTCGTCGAAAGATACGCTGTTGTAAAATTAAGGGAATAAAGCGCATTTCACCAAGGTCTTCCCATACAATCCTTACGACTAACATGTTACACATTGGCTCGTAGCTTTTAATAAACTCCCTTGCTTTAACAGCATTAGATGTCCATTTCAACCTTATTCCACCCTTATAGGATACTGTTTTTATAGAAAGTGGTTCAGAATCAACATAACAGTCTATATCAGGATTAACACCACCTTCTATGCTTTTGACAGAATCTTCTCTGAGAAGAGCAATAAGCATCCCAATAATAACTTGCTCGCGCAATAGTCCTACTGCTGGATTTCCTTTTAATTGAGCTTCAACTATTTGAAATGCTGGCGGAAGTTTTTGTCGAATGAGTTTTACTTTTTCGGGGTCGGATAACAACTGCTTTATCTGATTGCTCATTATTTAAGCCTCCAACGGCTTGTAATTCTAGCAGTTGTTGAGTAGAACTTACAAGCCATTGGCTAACTCTTTTCTCTGTTAAACGAACGAACTTTTGGTCAATCTCATAGCCTACGTAACGTCTACCCGTGCCTAGAGCAGCGATTGCCGTTGCCCCACTTCCCATGAAGGGGTCAAGGATAACTTCGCCTGAATATGTATAAAGTTCTATACAACGCCGCGGCAATTCAATAGGGAACGGAGCAGGATGCCCAACCTTTCTTGCTGATTCTGCTTTGAAATGCCAGACGCTTTTAGTTAACTCCATAAAATCCTCTTTGGATATAGTTGAAAAGCGATTATTTACGCGGGGCCTTGAATACGTACCCTTACAAAAAATCAGGATATATTCGTGAATATCTCTAAGGGTTGGATTTGAGGGTGATTGGAAACTACCCCAGGCCATTGAGGGGCTAGCGCTAGACGCTTTATCCCAAATAATTTGCCCTCTCATTAAAAATCCTAATGATAAAATATCCTCAGTAATATATGAATCAAGAGGTATATAGGGTTTCCTACCTAAATTGGCCACATTGAAACATACGCGTCCACCAGGAACAAGCACACGATACACCTCAGTCATAACCCGCTTTATGAATTCTCGGTATTCTGAAAGAGTTAAATTCTGGTCGTAAGTCTTACCTACATTATAGGGTGGTGAAGTTACCATTAAATGCACGCTGTTGTCCGGTAACTCCCCCATCGATTCGCTAGATTTACGAATTATGTGATTTATGACATTTTCGGGAATGGGATTCTCAACGTATTTAACCTTTTTATCGTTGTTTAAACCCTCATAAAGACGGCTAGCATAAAATTCCGTTGAGTCATGCCCAAATCTACCAGGTGAGCCAAAGGAACTTGTTTTAGTGCCTTTTCCCCTTAGTCGCTTGGAGTGGCCCTTTCGTTTTAATAGATTGTCATCCATTGGAATAGTCATTATTTCACCATCCTTACAATATCTTCAATAGTCCAGATATGATTGGTTAACCCTGCTGCCATTGCTGGCGTTGTAGGGTAGGGATTAGCCAGACTCTTGTGTGGCTTGGCAAAGTTATAGTACATGAAGTGAAGGGCGATGGCATACATATGATTCTCAACCTTCTTTGAGAAGCCATTAGTTAGCCTAGTGAATCGCCTCATGCCCATTCTCATAGTCAAATTTTGTCTCTCAATATAGCTTGTCGAAATATCCTTAGTCTCTGGCTTACCTTGAATAATATGCTTTTCAGTCGCTATGCATTCGGCTGGACTGTAACGTTTTTCACTTTCAGGCTCTTGCCCATACATTTTTATCAACTGAGCGTAATCCACCTCAGAACCAAAAGCACGTTCGACAGCTTCCAGATAAATTTTGTGTCCATCGGTAGTTAGCTGTACTCGGTTAGCTAAGCGCTCTTTCAAATCACTGATAAACTCGCAGGCGTGACCGACATCTCTCATACCCACTAGCCAGCATGGGACTAATTTAGTCTCAGCATCCATAGCCACAAATGTCCAAATATCGCCATAGCCGAACTTGCCCTTGTACTGTATGGGGACATTTTTCTCTTTTGCATAGCAAAACTCCCAAATTTCATCACATTGAATCCGATTCAGTTTAAGATTACGCAGGTTCTTACTTTGATATTCCAGACACGCCGAACCGAGGTCGGCAAGTAATTTGAGTACTGTGTTCTTGGCAACACCCGTAATGCGGATTATGCCATTGATACCATTGCCTTCAACAAGGGTTTTTACAACCTGAGCTTGGCGCTCTTGATTTAGCTTATTCATCTCTCTACCTCATTCAATCTGACAATATTATAGCATACCGCTAAGCATATGTCAATAGTTTTACAGGCACAATAGAAAATATTTTACGCTTGAAGGTTACAGAATTATTATTGTCAGTTTGGGATTGTATTGAGGCTAAAAAATAATTGCAAAATACCTCACACAGGTGATTGCCACTTGCGGAAGTATTTGTTATGATAGGATTAAGTGAATAAGTTTGCGGATTATTATCTTTAGTGGAAGCTCAAAACTATGACAGGTAGTTTTGAGTTAACCTCCCTATTGAATATATCATAGCATATATTTTTAGGGAGGTAAAGACTAATATGAACGCTATTTTAACTGAAGGAAATCAAGAATACTTCGAAGTTAATTTTACTCAAAATCGCAATGTACGTCCCGAAAATGTAAAAGCTGGAGATATTGCTGATATTCTCAAAACTATCGAGAGTATGGTTGAATCTCAAGTGTTTCAACAGTATCCTGAAATCAAAAGGGAACAAGTCGTAATAGGCTTTACAAGCATCAGACCCTCAAGTGTAGACCTCCAATTTAGCTCTCCCTATAAAGATATTGCAAAATCTATTTTCCAAGAGTTAGGTCAGGCTATTAAGGACAATGATTATTCAAATCTTCCTACACCATCATACAGAGCGTGCAACGCTGTATTATTATTTGCCAAAAAATATAGATGTAATGCGGAATTTGTACATCAGAATAAAGGAAAGACAGTATTGGCGACTATTACTCCTGAAACAAAAATAGAACGACCTTCTGTTTTGAAAGGCGAGACTGTCGTTTATGCAAAAGTAATAAGAACTGGGGGAAAAGAACCTAAAGTAGAGATAGAAACTATTGATGGTCGTACGCTATTCTGTGACGCATCTTATGAAATCGCCAAAACTCTTGGTTCAAAATTATATCAGACGGTAGGACTTATTGGCATTGCTGAATGGGATAGTCGATTAAATAATATTGTTGAATTTTCTGTTAAAGACGTTACAGAATACGTCAAAATATCCCTTAAAGAAGCTATCCATAAACTAGCCGAAGTGTCAGGGAAGTATTATGCGGATATAGACGACGTTGATAAATATATATCTGAAACAAGAGGGTCTAGTTAAACTTAATGCGATTAATATGTTTCGATAATAATGTATTGATTTGGGGTATAAAAGGTGACGCCACGCCCGGACAAAGAGACATGATACCCCGAACAAAATCATTTATTGAAAGTCTCAATAATGACAAGGAAATATCAATACTAATTCCTGCGGTTGTTGTTGCTGAATACTTATTACCTGTACCATACAACGAACACGCTAATGTACTAAAAGTCTTTAATGAGAGTTTTATCGTCGCTCCGTTTGATGCAGATGCTGCGAGTAAGTATTCTTTGATATGGAGCACTCATAAATCGTCGGGTACACTAGATACTTTACTTAAAAAGAATATTGGCAAAAATGAGTTAAAGATTGATGGTATGATTGTTGCAACCGCTTATTCTCGCAATGCGCAATGCATATATAGCCACGATGAAGGTATTAGGTCTTTCGCACAAGGTTTTATTGATGTTAAAGATATTCCTTTCATTCCTGAACAAAAAACTGTCATTCCGTCAGATTACCAATATGATTGGGGTAAAATGCCACCTAATGCTAATAAACTTACTGAAGCTGAATTGAGAAGTATTTCCGATGAAATTGAAGATAAGTCAGATAAAGGGGATAATCCACAATCAAATTGGGGAAGACCTAAATCTAAATGCCCAAATTGCGGATTTAATATAGGTGATTTTTTCGGAAGAGAACTTCAAGGAAAGTATTTCCGCCTTGCTGGGGAAAATGAACAGTATTCAGATTTTCAATGCCCTAATTGTAAAAAATATATAGTACCTCTCTAAATAAAAACAAATTCACCAATAAAGAATTTCAAGCAAGCTAATTAAATAAAGTGGGGAAGAAGGGACTCGAACCCATACGAACTTTCGTTCACCTTTTTTGGAGCGAGTCTAAACATTTTGCTTAGGCTCATTCCAAAAAAACCTGTCTGCCAATTCCAGCACCTCCCCATTATTTGATTTTTAACAATTAGTGGTTATTTATTCCAGCGCGCCTGTGCAGCCTTTTGAGCTATCTCTTTCCGTTGTTCAGAATTAAGTTTATTAGCTCTAGCCTTGCCGCCCTTTTTCCCAAGCATAACAGCAGCGATATGCCGTTCCTCTTGTGTAGGTTCGAGAGCCTGTATAGATTCTAAGGTACTCTCTGTAACTTGTCCGGTTGCAATAGCAACAGTAGATGCTGCTCTTTGATTAATGTCACGGGGACGCTTAGGGTGTTTCTGATCACCTATCATACTTCAAAGATAACAGCTTAGCGGTAAGCTTGTCAAGACCCATCAATTTCAAACTGAACCACTACCCAACTTTCATTACTAACAGGAGAGATATCAGCGACAGATTTATCATATATGGCGGGACTTTTCGATGGTGAAGGTTGGATTCGAGCACAGGTTGTGCTCAGAAAAGATAGCAAAGGTTGCAGCCTAGTTTTGCAAATAGGTATAGCTAATACTGACAAGCCAGTACTTGATTGGGTTGAAAGTCGATTTGGCGGTCACGTTAAAAGTAGAAGGTTTGAAGTAAATCAACACCCCTATCCAAGAGCAAAACCCTGGCTCTGGAAACCTAGATATGAATGGGGTATAACTGATAAACAGGGCATAAAAGTAGTAATAACAGCTATTTTCCCCTACTTACAAATAAAACGTAGTAGAGCAGATTTATTACTACGGCTTCTTAACCAAATTAGAGGTAGTGGAGCTGGTACAGAGATGCGTGGCGGAATAAGAAGAAGGGCATCCTACCCAGTATCATACTGGGAGAACTTAAAAGTATTGGCAGATGGTATTTCTATTCAAAATAGCAAACACGGACCAGTAACTTATAAAATAGGTAGACTACATGTAGAAACGCCTAACAGTCAACAGAAAAAGACCTTAGACAATTAACAATATCCTTTTAAGTCTATAAGATATGGGAGCAAAACTTCAAACTAAGGCTCCCTTTTCAGGAGGTAAAGACGATGTGTATATTCCCTTACTTCTGGAAACATAAGTGGTTCGAGGTCCCCAACGCAAATTACGCAGGAGTCTATATTCTATTTGCTAGGCCCGTTAGGACAGGCCAAAATGCAGTACTGCGAGAGATGCGGGGCTGTTAGATTAGTGGCTCGTAGTAAACCAGATGACAAGGAGTAAAGGAGTTGTAATTATATGAGAACTGAGGAAGAAATCAAAATAGAATTGCTTAGGCTGTCCTCGCTGAAGGAATCGCCACCAAGCCCCATAAATGATGTTAATTACGGGAATTCATATCTCGAAGCCTTAACCGCTTTGAACCGAGTGGAGAAGGGCGCCAGAATCTCGATATTACAATGGGTGCTAGGAGCAGAAAGAAGCTAGACTTAAATAAGGAAAGGAGTGAAAAATGAAACAGATTTGGTACTGTGAACAATGTGAGCGAGGAAGCAGAGACTCCAGTCCGTTGACCCAGTATTACTCACACCAGGGATGTTTAGCCCGTAGTTTTAGGCTCTTCGCATGTTTTACTTGTTTCTGGATGACAGACACCATAAAGCTCAGACAACTCACATTCGGGATGATACTTACGATAGAATACCGACAGTAGAGCCAGTGTTACCGCAAACGACAGGTCTAATTTCAAACCCAGCATCGTAATGCAATCAATCCCCAGGCAGTTGATCACCAACCAGCCAGCCGAATGAGTATTGTCAATTTTAGGATTATGGTTTTTGAGCATATCCTTTATATCTTGAGGTATCATGGCCTCTCCCTTTGTAGTTATCTCGAGGGGACTGCCACGATTTGCCAGGTCCTGCCTATTATGCAAAGCGTCCACGACATACACCTCCCACAATGTTTTCACCTGATTGGATATCTCGGGTAGCGGGTACTTCTCAAAATTATCACTCAATGCTTTTAATTGATTGGATATTTCACCAAGGGGATACTTATCCAAGATGGCCTTTAAATCTGCTTGCCCCTTGTCTGTTGCATCGGCTCTTTTGTCTGTGGACGCATTACGAAAACCAAGTTGATATATCAGTGTACCTGCGGCGATAGCGAGTGAGGCATAAGAAATAAAATCCACTTCATCTCATCCTTACCCGCGGCACCAGCCAGATAATCAGACAGATAATGCCTATTACCAGTAAAACCCAAAGGAGCGGTCCGGCCATGAAGCCGATAAGGAATCCTAGCAGACATAACACCAACAGAATAATGGCTATAATCAAGAGTATGCTAAGCATGTTGACCTCCTGGTTTTATTTCTTGGGAACCGGGCTCTTTAGTAACAACAGTTCTTTCTGCATCTTCAGCATACTGCGAGTCTGGTCAACCGCAGCACCGCCGAGTATAGCTAAGAAGATATCCTTAACCGTAAGTGTTGGTCCGGCTAACTGATAACCCACGGCAAAGAGGATAGCGGTGATGACACCGGTTAATAAACTTGCGGGGAGATACGTCCAGTTATAAGGTGGTCCAGGAGTAAGCACTTTTATCACCGCGGCCAGAGCTGCTCCAAAGATTGCTGCCAGAGCTATCCAGAGTAAATAGATTTCCATGTTATCCTCCTTTAAGTTTATATTGGCATCCACAATTCGGACACTTTTCTATTTCATATACTTCCAATAATACTATAGTGTATTCATAACCGCAATTCGGACACTTACATTCTATCGTCTTTTCCGGGATTGACATATTGATAACGTCCTTTACGTCCCAGCAGTTTAACCCAGATATTTAAAAACTTGGCGATTCCGTTCCCTATCTTACATGGCGATGGTGTGGGGGTGTTTTTTTTTACGGTTAAGGTTAATTCGACACCACTTTGATTTCCTAGAGTGTCGGTGACCATAAAGACAATCATCGGTTGACTGACTGCTGACGGTGTACCGCTTATTACACCGTTATCCGATAACGACAAACCGACTGGTAATAGTCCGGAATATACTGACCATACGCCGGAATATACTGACCATACGTATGGAGGCGTACCGCCTTTGGCACTTAATACGGCACTATACGAAATACCGACATAACCCACGGGTAATGACATAGTAAGAACCGATATCGGGATTGGTGTCGGACTGGGTGCCGGTACTGGACCATCCAGAATGAGTTGCTGTCTTTCGGCATCCAGCTCACCGTAGGCTATCCAGCAATAGCCAGGACGGATTACACCATTAACAAGGCATTTTGAACCCCAGCCTTTCCAAGAGTTCCGAATTAGGTCGGCTGACAGAGCATCACTGTAGCCCAGGTTACCGATATCGTGGTATCCGACAATAGGATCACTATTCCCCAAGTTCTTGTAAACCCCAGAGACATAGTTAAAAAGAGATTGATGTACGGCCATAGTGCAATTCAAAGGCTCGGAATCCAGTAATATCTTTATGGCCGTCGGGTCAGTTATTTTATTCCAACCTTTAAGTCTTTTAGCGTTTAACCACCAGTTGGCACAAATACCCGCACTGCACGCTTGGTCAATATCTTTATAAGGTAGGCAACTTTCCAGACAGACACCCTTCATGGCATGGTTCAGTACTGCGTCTACAGTATTACCGCCGTCACAGGTCCCTCCCGAACAGAAGAACAAATGAGCTTCACTGAGTTTACAGTCCAGGTTAGGATTTTTCGCGGCGATACGGAGTTTTGTCTCCCAGACACCGGTGTTACCAAAGGCAGTGCATATTCCACAGTTGGCCTGATCCTGTGCGGGATAAGCCCAGGCAGACCACTCACTGGCACCCGATGGGGTTCCAGCCAGAACATACTTACTTACTGCTTTTGGGGAAATCGGTCCCTTTATCAACCCCATCCGGTGTAGCTGTTCCGCCGGGTGAAGTTGGCTTATGTCCGTCTTACCAGCCTGCCAGTCAGTAGGCGCCAGTTCGACTATATCGGTCGGGACGCCCTCTATTTCACGGGGCACGGTATCTTCCGGGGACAGTTCCGCAGTAGCCACCTTTTTAGAAACATAGACGACTATCGCGGGTACACCAGTGTCTTTACCGTCCTTAAATTTAGTCCCAATAGCAACATTAAGATAATTAGCCTTAGTTTTTAATTCTTCCCAGTACCTTGAGAGCACTTCCATACTCATCTATAGTCTCCTAGTCCCAGATAATTGTTATCGGTGTCCTCTCTATTTCCGGCGGTGGAGGCGTGGATGTAAATGCAGGTAAATCAGGTAGGGGTCCCGGGAAATCCGGCAGAACAGGTGCATCAGCCGCTATATTCGTCAAAATAGTAGAGACCTTCGGCGCACCCGCCGGCAGTACTGCCTCTATCGCTAAAGGTAGGCTTATACCTTCGTTCAGAATGTCCTGCGGATTAGTTATCGCCATATCTGTCATCTCTTCAATATATTATACAACTACCACTGGCGTAGTACCGATATACTCTTTTATCAGTGTACTGCCCACGTAAATATTTATGTAGACGTTATAGGTTCCGGCAGTCGGCATCGTTATTGGTAAAGATAGATTTTGAGCGGCTCCGGTCGAGGTAAAGGCAACTAATCCCGACGTAGCACTCTTGGTGTTGGCATTCGGTCCCAGCCAGAGCTCTACCTGGCATAATAGACCAGAGGGTATGACTGTAACCGGAAAAGTGGCAGTCTTCTGGCTGCCGACCGGGAAGCTACTGGTCTTTAGCTGTATTACCTGATAGCCGGTGAATTGGACCAGGATTTGTGTCCCGTTAAAGGTATAAGTGCCACCATCAGCCGCGATATAATCTTTACCCAACTCAACCCACTGGTTTACAACCTGCCCATCAGCGCTAAACATTATCATGTCTAAGTATTCGGCATTTACCTGCACCAGCAAGCCCAACAAATTAGCCTGTTTTATTTCGCTGACCGGTAAGGCAGTACCCGGAAATAAGGCTGTTAGAAATTTAGCCGTGCTGGTATTAGTTGTCGGATGTACGCGCAGCATTGGTTCACTAAGTACATTACCGCCGAGATCGGTGCGGCTATTAGGTACCAGCACACTGGTAAACGCTGCAGGTTCCATGATAACAGCATTTAAGGGTGTGCCGTGGCTTAGTGTGATTTGTTGGCCATTTACCGTAAACGTGCCGCCATCACCGACAAAGTTCCAGTCTATTTGTTCCGCCTGGGGTGCGACTGTATCGTCATAGACCACAAAATAGAACGGATTATCTATGATAATGAGGTGCCGGAGCCATTTGGTTAAATCACCCGAACTTAGTTCAGGGTACCCGGCCACCACTTGATTGAGATACGGTGCGTGGGCATCACCTCTAATATAAATATAATTTGGCTTAAAATCTACTTTCTGGATTATCCCGCGAGTACCTAGTGGTGCCGATTCGTTGGTGCCTGGTTCCTGGGCCTGTCCCAATCCATTACTGAGAATACAGTTAGAATTTTTAGTTAGGTTGTCTACCGGGTAAGCTAAATAACCCGGATTGCCCGATATCACGCTGCCGCCCGGGCCAAACAGGGACAAGGAATTCTGGTCGCCATGGGCATGACCGCGGCTGGTGCCGGACTTAAAGGCTAAAACGTAGTCGTTATTCGTCCAGCCGGTGCGGTAGAAAACATAGCCGATACCACTGAAATACTTTGTAAGCGGTAAATCAACCGGTGTTTTCATTGTCACATTGGGACTCTTCCACATATAGGCAAATGATACTGGAGCTTCAGGATTGCCACCTGAAGTTAATGCCTGATACTCACCACGGTTAGCAAGCCATTGAGTATAACCATTATTGTATTCCGAGGCTAACCTGTAAAATGTGAAAGTTGGTCTGAATCTCCAATAATTCGACCTTTCAGTATCTTCTATACCAAGAAAGCTGTCATTGTATGTGCACCAGATAATGAAATACGTCAGGTTCTGTAAGAAGTTATTGGTGAACATGTTCGTACCCTTGAGTCTCTTCAGAGCATCGAAGAAGGCAAATAAGAATCGGAATGTTTCTACAGCATAACCTGGTCCTTCAAACCAACCACCGTCCGGGTCGCCATCGACAGTAATAATATGCTGTGCACAACCCTGAGCCCAACTTATCCAGGCTGTGGCACCGTTATATTCACCTTCGAGTACCAAACCGGCAAGTCCTACTGCTCCGGCTATCATATTACTGACATTCGGGTATTCCATGTTTATCAATGGGTAGTCAGGCAAATAATGATTATAAAACGCATTCACCTGCTCAATCAGTTTGCCGGATATAGTGGCTTGCTCTGCGGATGTTAGGTAATTATATAGAACATCGTAAGCAAAAGCTACGCTGGATGCCGCCGCAGCGAAGGGCTCCTGACCATATTCGGGTATTCCCCAATCGGATAGCCCTGCCAGATACAAACACCATGTCTTTAACTGGTCGGCATATTTTGTATTGCCGGTCATTGCCCATACTAAAGCTGTTTCCTGCATCCACTGTTCGGTTACATCGTAGCTGCCCAGCCCGATTTCACCACCTATCATGGAATCAACATTGGCTACCAAGTAATTCCAGATAGCTGCATGGCTGGGCGCGGTTTCCAGGGCTATCAGGTTATTTAACTCGGCTTGATTGAAGTACAAACCCTTTTTCATTTGTATTATTTCCACTTTATCTTAATAGGAATTAGCTGCCCAGCATGTTTCTGTTTGACATGGGCATCACGCAGGGCTTCGGTCTTAAAGCGCTGCCCGCAGTAGAGGCAGATAAACTTCCCGAGCAGCCAATCCCAGATAGAACTCAACCAGCTCACCTCTACGACCAGGTTACCGTACCGACCACTACCGTAGGAACTTGTATTATATTACCACCCGCGAAAGCGCCGATGAGCACACCGCCGGAGACGACATTCAGGAAATCGGTGTAGGAGCCGCCGGCAGTCGGCATGTTTATTGGACAGACTACGTTCTGCTGTGCCGCTGTCGCGGTGAACGCTATCGGACCAGAAGTAGCGGCCTTATGACTGGCATCCGGTCCTACGAATAGCTCCGCCGTACAAGCCAGTCCCGAAGGGGTAACTGTCAGAGGTACGGTACCCGTATGAGCTGAACTCGGTAAATATGTTATTGTTGCCATATTAGCCTCCTTGATTAATATATTATACGCTGGTCGT